>JFJP01037257.1_pt1 | contig 34816 bp, 29 predicted proteins | sample 431651 | NCBI WGS metagenome assembly JFJP01 (sample SAMN02602958, study PRJNA72255) | Microbial mat metagenome, whole genome shotgun sequencing project. | biome: fresh water; feature: sink hole; material: water; isolation source: purple microbial (photo- and chemosynthetic) mats found in... | reverse complement strand
GCACGAGTTGCACAAAGCGCATCGTCCACGCGGTCTTTTTTCTCTTTCATTTCCACTTCCGACGCAGCGCCTACGTAAAGTACAGCTACGCCACCGGCCAATTTGGCCAAACGTTCTTGAAGTTTTTCACGGTCATAATCAGAAGTTGTTGCAGCAATTTGTGCCTTGATTTGAGTCACACGGTTGGCAATGTTTTCTTTTGTTCCAGCACCGTTTACAATCACTGTATTGTCTTTATTTACAGTAATTTTTTCGGCCGTTCCCAACATTTCAAGCGTTGCTTGTTCCAATTTAATGCCTTTTTCTTCCGAAATAACCACACCACCTGTCAGTACAGCAATGTCTTCCAACATTTCTTTACGACGGTCACCAAATCCTGGCGCTTTTACTGCACAGATTTTCAAAGAAGCACGCAAGCGGTTCACCACCAATGTAGTCAACGCATCGCTGTCAACATCTTCGGCAATTATCAATAACGGACGACCCGACTGAACTGCTGGTTCCAAAATTGGAAGCAATTCTTTAAGGTTTGATATTTTTTTGTCGTGTATAAGGATATATGGTTTTTCCATTTCCACTTCCATTTTTTCGGTATTGGTAATGAAATATGGAGAAATATATCCACGGTCGAACTGCATACCTTCTACCACTTCGATGTGCGTGTCGGTTCCTTTGGCTTCTTCAATTGTGATAACACCGTCTTTCGAAACTTTGCGCATTGCATCAGCAATTAATTTACCGATAACAGCATCATTATTAGCCGAAATTGAAGCTACTTGTTCAATTTGGTCGTAGTTATCACCTACCACTTTAGCTTGCGTGGCAATGCTTTTCACTACTTCAATCACCGCTTTGTCGATACCGCGTTTCAAATCCATTGGATTAGCACCTGCTGCAACGTTTTTCATTCCAACACTTACGATTGATTGAGCCAAAACAGTAGCAGTAGTTGTACCGTCACCAGCATCGTCGCCAGTTTTAGAAGCTACTTCTTTCACCAATTGCGCACCCAAATTTTGGAATGGGTCTGACAATTCAATCTCTTTAGCAACCGTCACACCATCTTTGGTGATATGTGGCGCACCAAATTTCTTTTCGATAATCACATTGCGACCTTTTGGGCCAAGCGTTACTTTTACGGCATTTGCCAACTCGTCAACTCCTTTTTTCAGTTGGTCACGAGCATCAATATTGAAAATAATTTCTTTTGACATATTTTTAAGAATTTACTATTTTTTCATTTACTATTTACTATTAAAACACCAAAGTATTGCAATCGATTTATTATTTGAAATAAAAAAATCAATAACCGTACTAATTCAATTCCCCCGCAATTTATCCCGATTTATCGGGAGGGGGTTAGGGGGCTTCTCTTAAATAACAGCCAATATATCTGATTGTTTCATAATCAAATACTTAACACCTTCCCACTCCAATTCGGTACCAGCATATTTTCCATACAATACGGTGTTACCAACTTCAACTACCATTTCTTCGTCTTTCGTTCCTTTACCTACGGCAAGCACTTCGCCTTTCAAGGATTTTTCTTTGGCTGCATCGGGAATAATAATGCCGCTAATTGTTTTTTCTTCTGCCGCAACAGGTAATACCAACACGCGGTCGGCTAATGGTTTAATGTTCATGCTATTATATTTTTAATTGATTAAATAAATGATGAATTTTCAGCTAAATAATATATAACTGTATTTTTATATCTTGATTTCAAAGTTTACTCTTTACATATTTTGTGCCAATGAAATTATCTGCCATTATTATCAGATAAAGGCCCTCTTTAAGAAAAACGGCTTAATTATTGTGACAATATGTCACCTACGAGAAGCTATTTTACACAAATAACCCAATTTATATATGTCGAAAAGAAATAATGAAGGCTCACTACCTACAAGATTTTTGACCATAAGTGATTTAAAAATTAAGAATAGATATTTTATTGGATATTGAAGACGTAAGAATTTTATTCTAATAAATGTTGACAGAATCTTTGAATCATTCTCCAAATAAGGATATTTTTTGCGTTGGTACAACAAAAACAAATTTGCAATTCCTTCTTCTGTTTTTCTCAAAAATGTTCCATTATCGTCCAACCCCTTATGCACGACTGGATTATCAACAAATAAAACTTCTATGTTTTTTTGATGAAGCATCACGCCAAAAACGGTATCTTCGTGTCCATAGCCTTTTATGGTTTCGTCAAACCTAATTTCATTAAAGATAGACTTAGAAATCAAGAAATTTGGTGTTGTGAATGTTTTCTGACGCACTCTCATTTCCTTCAATGAAGCAAGATGGCCTTCTCTTACGCGACCGTATTTAAGTGTTAAACTATAGTTTGGGTTTGTGCTATTTTTATCATAAGTTCTACCACCAACGGCAACTACCAGCTGGTCGCATAACGATAAATACCTATCAATAAAGTCGGTATGATTTATATCAGCATCGCAATCTAGAAAGATAAGGTAGTCATATTGTGCCTCATCTGCCAATAGGTTTCTTATTTTCGATCGTCCAACATTGGAGGGCAGCTCAATAAACCTACAATTTTTGAACAATTCAATTTTCCTATTCTCGTCTTTAAAAGTAACCGAGCCATCATCCATTACCACAATTTCAAAATCGATGAAAGTAGCAACAGCTTGTTGATGTAAAACAGCAACTAGTTGTGTAATATTGTAGTTAAAAGTGGGAATGAGTATAGAAAGCATATATTTACATTAAAAATGATATGACTTATTTGAGCTCTATTACGAATTTTCGAATACTGCATAGATAAATACCTTTAATTCTCCGTCAGCAAATTCTTCCATTCATGTTTAAATATTAAAGTTTATATAGAATGAATTGCTACGCAATTAAAAATAAGAAGTTTAGCACTAAGACCTTAGAGTACCCTTACCCCGATAGCTATCGGGACTCTGTGTCCTTAGTATCTTAGTGGTAAATCTTTTATTGTTGGGCACATATAAAATTAATCTATATAAAGTCTATTGTTGGTGAAATATACCAATCAAATTAATTCATTGCTTTATATATTACATTCAACAAAACTTTCTCTTCATTTTCCCAACAAAATTCTTTTGCAACATCTTCAAAATGAGTAGTATTTATTGGATTTCTCAACATTTCATTTATCGTATCTGCCAAAAAACGGGGTTCGTAATGGTCAATCATCACACCAGTTTTATGGGTTTCTACAATATTGGTAATTTCCGGAAATCGTGTAGCCAAGATAGGAACGCCCGCCTGAATGCAGTCGAAAATACGATTGGGCAATGAAAAATAATAGCTCAATCCCAACTCTTCGAGCAGACATAACCCAATAGCTGCCGAAGGAGTATATTCATGTAGTTTATCAGCTGCAATTCTCCCTAAAAAAACAACTTTTTGCTCAAGTTTCAGCTTTTTAGTGAGCGCTTCTAATTCACCGCGGATGTCACCTTCGCCAATAATTACCAATTTAGCATTTTCAATAAAAGGCATTGCCTCCAACACCCATTCCAAACCTCTTCCTTTATTTATTGCTCCCTGATATAAAATTATTTTCTGATTTGGATAGCTAATTTTTGGTTCTTGTTTTTCAGCATAACGATAATAAGGAACATTTCGCACCACTTTCATGGAAATACCGTATTTTTTTTGATAATAATCGGAAATAGAGTTACAAACTGTATATGAGTGTGTTAGATAAGGAAAAATCCAATCCTCCAATTTTTCCCAACACATTCTCACTTTTGGTCGTTCGGTCAATTCGGGAACTTCGGGGAACAGCTCATGCGCATCAAAAATGAACTTTTTACGACGAATACTTGCTGCTATAAAATTAGCCAACAAAGTGTCAGTGTCGTTAGATAAAAAAATATCCGCCTTCGAAAATAACAGGAAAATAAAAAGCCGAATATTATATTCAGCATAAAAAAAAGCCGAATTAACAAATATCAACCTCATTCTTTTATACTTAAAAGGCAAAAATAAAGGGTGACTATTTTTAAGTTTTCGGCCAACCAGATATACATCAAAACCATTATTAAAGCATGTACGAGCAACTTTCAGCACCCTTTGGTCGGTACTTAAATCGCTGGTAACAGAAATAATAATGCGTTTTTTCATTTTGATTTTATAAGCCCCCTAACCAACTCCCGTTTACGACGGGATAAATTGCGGGGGAAGAGAGAGGTTAGTTCTTAGTTAAGTATTTCGTTGAGTATTCAATAATTTTATTTTGTCTAAGTTGTTCATTTCGTTTTTAAATGTTCAATTAAATTTTCATACAATTTACGATGATATAGTTCCGGAGTTTTTTCTACCGATGTATTGTGCCAAAGCAGCACCAATTCACCATTCCAACTTTCTACCACATTTATCAATTGCTCACAATATTGATAAGCTTCGTGGGCATTCAAATACATGTAGCGTTTATCACTCAGGCTTTTATCCATAATTGCCAACGGATGTAAAGTGAGCGTTGTAATTTGTTTTGTAAGTGGATTAATCCATTTTACAGGTCGGCATGTTCCTAATCTAAAACCAGCCACATCAGCGTAACCCATTGTAAAATCATCAGTTATACCAGCTTTTATCAAAGCCAACATATCTTCGGGTTGGCGTGTATTTAAAAAATGATGACGATTTAATGCAATTTTCGATTTAGTAATTCGATTTAAGTTCTTCTTTTCATCCAAAATTTTGTCTGGTGATAATCCTGCTTCGTAGCTGGCATGCAACCCAAATGTTATCTTTTTTCGTTTGCAAAGCTTTATAAGTGATTGAAAATCTGGCGTATGAAAAAGCAATATTGGTTTATCCTCCTTTCGAAGTCCGCCGCCTGCCCTCACAAAAAGAATAGATTCGCAGCGCTCGCTACCAACCACTTTTAGCACGGTACTATTCATGTTAAACAACCACGGAAAAGTGTACCATGGATCAAATCTAAGTCCACCAAAAAAACTTTTTATCGCCCTATTGCCTTCTTTTGGCCTTCTTAAACCCCGTAAAAGCCCACCCATAAAGCCACGGATATTTCTATAATGCGCTAGTTGGTCTAAATCATGTGTTAAGTAAATTTTCTGTATTTTTTGCGGTGGCTCGGGTAGTATTAATCCTACTTCGGCAAGCTTCAGTCTAAGTTTTTTTCCATATTCCTCTACTATTGGCGAATCGATAAAACCAGCTTTATAAGGCAATGATTCTATGCCTGGAAACCGACCATGGGTATCACGCACATCGCGCCGCACCATTTCTTCGTAGCGCGAAATCAAAAAATAAGTACTAGCTATCAAATCAGCATGTAAAACCATTGTTTCACCTACCATTTCAGACCGTGGCTTACCAAAAATTAGCGGCACCTCTTCCCATACTGGTAGTGGCAACTGTGGAATGGATAATTCGCTGCCGTATATAGTATTATCAAAAAAATTGGACGGAATAATCACTAACTTATAATGCTTAAAATCAGATCTATTGGCTGTATAGCCAATCTGTTCAACAAGTTCGGGTGAAGCATTATCACCAATCAAAAAACCTAATATGTATCTTATTATTTCAATCATTTTTCTTTTATTTCAACAGGCAATTTTTAGAAAAAAATAACTACTCCTAATATATTCAACACTAACTATCTCATCATCAATCATTTCAATATTTACTTACTACATCTAAAAATCAACTCCCTATCTCCATCGCCTACACTAAGTTTTTGTGCCAATGTAGTGTCAATATCATTTCTATAATCAATCACTTCTACTTTAAATCCATTATTGGCAAGTCTAACTTTAAAATCCAAACCATGCAATCTACACAAATCTGGCTCTCCATAGTTGGTAGCTCTATCCGATACCGAAATTATATTTTTATCCTCAAAGGTAGATGCATTTTTAGGATTTATCAATGTCATTATTAATGCAATTCCGTTGGAGCTCAGCACTCTATGTAATTCTGATATGGCTTTTGGTTCATCGGGGACATGTCCAAGCACATGTGAACAAATAATAATATCGAAATAATTGGTTGGATACTGAATGTCTGTAACGTCAACTATGTGCGTAGCCATCAATGGGTCTAAATCTCCATCAATATATTCGATGTTGAGCTTTTTAAATACTTTATTTAAACATTTTTCTGGTGCTATATGTAACACTTTCAGGCTCTTACTGAAAATATCGGTATTATTTTGAAGGTACAACATTAGCAGCCTAGTCCGCTCTAGTGAGCCGCAATTAGGGCATTCGGCATTATTACGCAATATGCGCCCTTTGGGTATAAAAGTGCTGAAATTATGATTACAACAATTGCAGTGATAATTATTCCCATAATAAAATGGACCACGTAACTTATTGTAAATGAAGTGAAAATTCAATCTTGATTTTGCTGAAAACACTTTTTTATAGGTGGATTTAATCATAACGCTTTATCTTATTTTTAAACAACGCAATTTTTAATATATAGTATAAATACTCTGTTTTTACAATTTTTTCTGCCGAATCAAAATTATTCTCCATCTGAATCCTGTGAAGATGAAATTTGTTCGCATCCCTTTTCAACCCCGAAATGCCAAACGTTAATCTACATTTTTCTACATCATACATCCATTTAAAGAGGTTATTTCTAACTTTATCATCGGAAAATGGAAATGAAAAATATTTATTTTTACACCCAAATTGTTTTGATAAAAAGGAAAAACTTTCTGAAATTTGTCGTTTTTGCTCTTCGAAATTCAAATTTTTAAACAATGGATGATTTAAACTATGCGACCCAAAAGTAAAACCCTTATCTTTCAATTCATTTATTTCCTTAGTGTTCAAATAAGGCTGTACTTTTGATAAAAATGCCTTGAAATCAATGTTTAACAAAGCACCTATTTCATTTATCAAATCAAGGTCTGAAAATTGCAATTGCTCTATTTCACATACAATAGTTTTCAAGCTATTATCTTGTATTTCAAACAATAATGCTAATTTATTAAGCAATTCTGAATCAGCATTTTTATTGATCCGATCAATAATTAAACTTATTTTATATCGAAAAAATAACGATTTGTTATCAATAAAATCAGTATTTACAAAAAAAGTTGCTGGAATACCTTTTTTAGCCAATATGGGGGCTATTACAGTATAAACTTCTCTCAATCCATCGTCAAAAGTTAAATGAAAAACGGGTTGGCTTATTTTTTTATTGTCAACTATTATTTGGTAAAGCTCATCTATTGTTATGGCTTTAAAGTATTTACAGAAAAATTCTAAATCTTCAATAAACAATTCTACATTTCTACTTGAATATAAATTATCAATGTGATGTAATTTTTCATTGCTTACTGCATGATAAAATGGCAGCAAAATTTTTTTATTCGTAGCACCAATCAGCAACTTTGTTGGAATTAAATCCAAAAGAAATCCCGCTTTTTTTATTATTTCCCTTGGATTCATAACCTTAACAATATTGAACAGATTAACTATTTGATAGTCTTTCTTCTTTGGTGAGAAAAAGTTAAGACCACTGCCAATAACAAGCCAATTAACAAATCGTTGGTTGAATAAACACCAAAAATTGTTGCATCGCTAGTCGTACGTTTGAAAATAATACGAAGCACATAAGTAAGTAGTACATAAACTGTAAAAACACCTAATCCGTATATTACTGGTTTTAATTTGGGGTGCATAATAGTTGATTTTAAATTATTTATAAAGAACTTAAAAATGAAAATAGTAAAATTGCGACACCAAAGATACGACAATTCACTTGAAGAAAACAATTAAAATTAATTGTTCAATTCCAATTTCAAAAACTTTCCGGTTTCGCTTTTCTTATTTTTGGCTATTTCTTGTGGGGTGCCAGCACATATCAAGTAGCCGCCCTTGCTCCCACCTTCGGGGCCAATGTCTATTAGGTGATCGGCCACTTTTATCACATCCATGTTGTGTTCAATAACAATTACAGTATTTCCCTTGTTTACCAGCCTGTTAAGTACGCCCAATAATACCCGAATATCTTCAAAATGCAAGCCAGTAGTCGGTTCGTCCAAAATATACAAGGTTTTTCCGGTATCGCGCTTGGCAAGCTCTGTAGCCAATTTCACCCGCTGACTTTCGCCGCCCGAAAGCGTGGTACTAGACTGTCCAAGTTTGATATAACCCAACCCCACATCTTGCAAAGTTTTGATTTTATGCAATATAGAAGGTTGATTTTCGAAAAATTCTACCGCTTGATTGATGGTCATGTCCAACACATCGGCTATTGATTTTCCTTTGAAGCGTACCTCCAATGTTTCTTTATTATACCGTTTTCCGCTACAACTTTCGCACTGAACATATACATCGGGCAAAAAATTCATTTCAATGGTTTTGTAACCATTTCCGCCACACACTTCGCACCGGCCGCCGGTAGTGTTGAATGAAAAGCGACCCGGTTTATAGCCCCTAATTTTTGCTTCGGGTAGCGTAACAAATACGTTGCGAATATCCGAAAAAACACCCGTGTAAGTAGCTGGATTGGAGCGAGGCGTACGGCCAATGGGCGACTGGTCCACTTCCACCACTTTGTCTATATTATCAATTCCTTCAATACTATCATAAGGCAATGGATCTTGCAACGAACGATAAAAGTACTGACTCAGAATAGGTTGCAGCGTTTCATTTATCAATGTTGACTTTCCACTTCCCGAAACACCCGTTACGCAAATCATTTTTCCGAGCGGAAATGTAACATTTATATTTTTCAGGTTATTGCCTCGTGCTCCTTTAATAGTTAAATTCAGTCCATTTCCTGGACGTGGCTTTTCAGGAATTTCAATGTTTTTTGTACCATTTAGATAAGCCGACGTAAGTGTATCGGCCTGCATCATTTCCTGTGGAGTGCCAGCAAAAACAATTTCACCACCCAAGCGGCCAGCGTGTGGACCCATATCTACCACATAATCAGCCGCCATCATCATGTCTTTATCGTGCTCCACCACAATGACCGAATTGCCGGTGTCGCGCAACTGTTTCAGCGAACGAATCAACCGCTGATTGTCGCGCTGATGCAAACCAATGCTCGGTTCGTCCAAAATGTAGAGCACATTTACCAGCTGCGAACCAATTTGTGTAGCCAACCTAATACGCTGACTTTCACCTCCTGAAAGTGATTGCGAACTCCTATTGAGCGAAAGGTAAGTGAGCCCCACATCCAACAAAAATTGGAGTCGGGTACGAATTTCTTTTAATATTTCGGCAGCAATGGTTTTTTGTTTCTCCGATAAATAATCTTCTACATTTTCCAACCATGCCGATAATTCGGCAATATCCATGGCTGAAAGTTGTGCAATATTTTTATCGTGCATTCTAAAATAGAGCGATTCTTTACGCAATCGAGCGCCTTCGCATTCAGGACATTTTATGGATTTTGAATACTGATTAGCCCATTTTTGTTCGGTGGCAGAAGCACCCGTTTCGGCTTGCATCTCAATATATTTTAGAATCCCATCGTAATTCAAAAAATAATTGGTGCCAATGGCCTGGTTTTTAATGTGCAACCGTTCTTCCGTGCCGTTCATTATTTCGTCCATTGCCTCTTCTGGAATCTCAGAAATCGGTGTTTTGAGGGTAAGTTCGTATTTTTCCAGAATGGCTTCTACTTGCCAAAAAATGGTGCTGCTTTTATGCTTGCCCAAGGGCGCAATTCCGCCTTGATAAATACTGAGTGTTTTATCGGGCACAATTTTGTCCATATCTATTTGATTCACAAACCCAAGCCCTTTGCAGTGATGACAAGCTCCATGAGGCGAGTTGAACGAAAAATTGTGCGGTGCAGGCTCGTCATACGAAATGCCGCTGCTTGGACACATAAGCATTTTGCTGAAATAGCGCGACTTATCACTGTCTTTGTCGAGCAACATGATAATACCACCACCTTGCTGCATGGCTTTTTGCATGGATTCTTTAAGTCGTTTGCGGTCTTTTTCGGTTACTAACAGCTTGTCAATCACCACTTCAATATCATGGTTCTTATATCGGTCCAGCTTCAAACCGTGAGTAGCTTCTCGTATTTCGCCATCAATGCGGACGTGTAAATATCCTTTTTTGCGCACCTGTTCAAACAATTCCTTGTAATGACCCTTACGGCCACGAACCAATGGTGCCAACAAATATGTTTTTTTGCCCTCGTACTCTTTCAGAATCAAATCAACAATTTGATCCTCAGAGTATTTTACCATTTTCTCACCAGTAATATACGAATAAGCTTGCCCCGCACGCGCATAAAGCAAACGCAGAAAGTCGTAAATTTCTGTAGTTGTGCCTACTGTAGAACGAGGATTTTTATTTGTAGTTTTTTGTTCAATAGAAATAACTGGACTCAAGCCCGTTATTTTATCTACATCGGGGCGTTCCATTGTTCCCAAAAAACTACGAGCGTAGGCCGAAAAGGTCTCTATATAACGGCGTTGCCCTTCCGCAAAAATAGTATCGAAAGCCAATGATGATTTGCCGCTACCACTCAAACCAGTTATTACTGTTAGAGCATCACGCGGAATAGAAACATCAATGTTTTTCAAATTATGAACCCGAGCACCTATAACTTCTACTATTTCAGTCGTTTTGGGTGGGTGTATGTAGGTTTTTGTAGTCAATGTTGGGTTTATTTTTTTGAACTTGCAAAGGTACAAAATTGTAAACAAGAATAAGCAATTAAAGCAATTGACTTTATATAGAATAAAACGTAAAAGATATTTATATCCTTTTTTTTCATTTTATAAAAACCTAGTGAGTGAATAAATATAAAAAAAAACTTGCTTCTACAACTCAAACTTATACTGTAGAAAAATCATTAATTCTAAAGCCAGAAAAAAACAGGTAACAACACTTTAATTGGTTACAACGAAAACATACAAAAGGCTATTGGCGAGGATAACTTTTGATACTATTTTGAAACCTAATAAATAGGTAAAACGGTAGTATTTTTCACTTCGGTAATAATAAAAAAGCTATTAATTAATGCTACTTGTGGTAAAATTGAAAGTTTTTTCTGATGAAAATTATGATAACTTTCCATGTCGGGCAAAACTACTTTGAGAATATAATCCGAACTGCCCGAAACAAAATTGCATTCAATAACTTCTGGTAGATTAAAAATAGCCTCATTAAAAGCCTCCGATAAATCGATGGTTTGTTTGATAAGTGTTACTTGACAATACACCGTCAACTGATTTCCGAGCTTTTTTTTATTCAAAAGCGCTACATATTTTTCAATAACTCCCTCTTTTTCTAACCGTTTCAATCTATCATGAACAGGAGTTAATGATAAATTAACCTGATTAGCTATATCTTTGAGCGTTAAATGTGCATCAACTTGCAGTAATTGCAAGATTTTTTTATCGGTTTCATCTATATTCATCATTGAAAAATTAAAAATTAAAAATCTAATGCTAGTATTTTTTTCTTTTTTGTAAAGGCAGAAACGCCTAAAAAAGAAAAAAATCATACAAATATAATCATATATAGTGATATTATCTAAATATGACTACTATTGAACAAATTATTTCTTTTTACATTATATTTGTATTATAAAATCAATCAAAAAAAACATCCTCATTATGAAAGTAGGTATCCCAAAAGAAATAAAAAACAACGAAAACCGGGTGGCACTTTCGCCAGCAGGTGTTTCTGAATTTACACAACATGGCCATGTTGTTTACATACAAACAAAAGCTGGAGAAAACAGTGGGTTTAGCGATAAATCATACGAGGAGGCAGGTGCGGAAATTTTACCAACCATTGAGGCTGTATATAAAATTGCCGAAATGATAATTAAAGTAAAAGAGCCCATCGCTTCGGAGTACACATTAATCAAAAGAGACCAATTGATTTTCACATACTTCCACTTTGCTTCGTCCGAGGTATTAACACATGCTATGATGAAAAGTGGTGCAGTTTGCTTGGCCTACGAAACAGTCGAAAAAGCAGATCGCAGCTTGCCATTATTAGTACCAATGTCAGAAGTTGCAGGCCGAATGTCTATTCAAGAAGGCGCTAAGTACTTAGAAAAACCACTCAAAGGAAAAGGAATACTTTTGGGAGGAGTTCCTGGAGTTTCGCCTGCCAATGTAGTGATTTTAGGTGGCGGAATAGTGGGCACTCAGGCCGCAAAAATGGCCGCTGGTTTTGGAGCTCGAGTAACTATTATTGATATAAGCTTGGCTCGGTTACGACAGCTTGACGACATAATGCCAGCAAATGTAACAACCTTAATGTCAAACATCTATAACATAAAAAAAACCATTACCACTGCCGATTTAGTTATAGGGGCGGTATTAATTCCTGGAGCAAAAGCACCACATCTTATTACACGGGAAATGCTTAAACTAATGCAACCAGGTAGTGTAATAGTGGATGTGGCTGTGGACCAAGGTGGCTGTATTGAAACTTGTACCCCAACTACACACGAAAATCCGACTTTCATAATAGATGATATTGTGCATTATTGCGTTGCTAATATGCCAGGAGCAGTGCCTTACACCTCTACATTAGCATTAAACAATGCCACATTACCCTATGCATTGCAATTGGCAAACGAAGGATGGAGAAAAGCATGTGTGAAAAATATTGAGTTAAGAAAAGGACTAAGTATTGTTAGCGGAAGGATTGTATATAAAGCTGTGGCGGAAGCATGGGGTTTGCCATACCAAGAAGTAGAGACTATATTAACAGACATTGAGATGCCAAAAAACATTTATAAACAACAAAATGAAATCATAAAAGTATAAAAATAGGTTTTCCCAAATAATAACCCATTCAAAAAAAATCTAACTAAAAAAGGTTTGCTAGAACTCTTCCTAGCAAACCTTTTCTTGTTCAATATATCCATTTACACATCAAAATAGCCGAGCAATTAACAATCTACTTGTTCAATGTAAATTCTTTAGTCACAAAATTTATCGTGTAAGTAGCCTGTGCATCCTTTGTACCATCTCCGTAATCTATCACAGCAGCATTATTTTCGGTCGTAATAGATACTGTACCTTTAGTAAAATGAGGATAGTCTGCATGAAAAATTAGTGGATTGTTGTCGTCGATAATCATTGAGTACTCTTTTCCATTTGCATTTTTTCCATTAGAAGAACCTGTGATAGAATAGGTGTCATCCCAAAAAATGAGAGGAGTCATATTATTATCTATCAGTGTGCGAGTACGATTGGAAATCCATATCACCTTTTTTCCATCAGTTCGAGTAATGGTATCGTTTGCAACAATACTCCAACTGTGTTTCTCGGATACAATTCCATTATATGTAACTATTTTAGAGCCCGTTAATGCATTGCCATTTACCGAAAAATCAACGAATGTAAAAACTCGAGAAGAGCCAGCAAGATGCATTTGTTTATTAATGGTAACAATTAGTTTCCCTTTAAGCACATTGCCTCGTTTAGCTGTAAAACCTGTTGTGCCAAAATCGATAGTAATTACTTTGGGGTAAGAAGTGGCATCAGGTTGATCCACTGTCACTTTTACCGAATCGGCTTTTGCAAAACCCTTTACCATTTGGGCTGCAGGGAAGCTCGGAGTATAATCATCGGCACAGCTAATTACCTCATTGCTAACATTGGCGGCCTGAGATTCTTCTGTAGCAGTTGTGGACAAAGCCTGCGTTGAGGCCAACGAGTTTTCACTATTACAAGACGTAATCAGAGTAATCATTCCAAAAGCGATTGCAATTGTTGCAAAAAAATTTGTTGCTTTCATAAATTTGTAATTTGAAAATTTGAATTGAATTATTTAGTTGTTTTTTTGAATTTGAATTGAATTTGAAAAAATCATTTATTTAAATTTATTTCTTTCGTTTCTCCGTCCATTGTTACTGTTGCCAAACTGTCGTGCGTTCCATCACCGTAATCCACTACAGCTGTTTTTCCTTCAGACGAAAGCGTTAGTTTGCCTTTAATAAAGTAATTGTAGCCAGTATAGCTTATAAGTGGTTCGCTTTCATTGGCACTCATGGTATAAAACCTTCCATTTTCATTCATTCCATTCACCGTTCCAGTTATCGAATACGTGTCATCACTGTAAACAAAGGGAGTTTGATTAAAGTCTATTAATACATGAGTACGTTCCGAGTTACGAATAATTTTCTTTCCATCCACTCGTACAATTGTATCTTTTTCGCTGTAATACCAAGTATCTACTCCATTAAAAATTTCAGATTTATAGCCTTTTAGCTGATTCTCATTAATTGTAAAGTTATCGTAGGTGTAAGTTCTTGAATTTCTAGCTTGAATAGTAACAATAATTTTTCCCTTCAATACATTAAGTCTTCTACCCACAAAACCTGAAGTTCCAAAATCAATAGTCACAACTTTTGGAAATGTATTGGACTCTGGATCATCCAATGTAATGGTTACTGAGTTTTTTACACTCACTTTTTGCATACCCACCGCACCGTAACTTCCCGAATCGAAATTGGGAGTGTACTCGGCAACACTGCTTATCACCTCTTGACTGATGCTAGCGGCTTGAGCATCGTTACTCACAGTATTTAAAATGGTAACACTTGCATCAGATGCATTGGTGAGCTGATCCATGTCATTTGATTGACAAGATACGAAAATTGCTAAACTAAATACGGCTGTAGGTAAAACCCAAAATTTTCTTGTTTTCATTTTTTCTAAAATTTAATTGGTTAGTGAATGCTTTTATTATGTCTTATAATTCTAAGACAAACAAAACTAAAACTACCACTAGTCAAAATGAAAAAAAAATATCATTTTCTACGCATTTTTCTACGAAATACAATTAAACAGCTGAAAAAGAAATACATAACAAACTTAGATTTAATTATCAAAAAACAATGAATTCATATCATTTTAAAATAATATCCCTATCATGTCAACTCTAACCCCAAGAATTATTCCAAATCCCCCGTTTTTCGGAAAATCTATCAACGCCTTGGTTTCTTTATTAAGGTAACTTGTTTTATACGAATGTATAGTAGGCGCTCCAAAAACCTTAAAATTTTCACCAATTCTATAGTTTAGTTCTGGTCGAAATTGCGTCATAGTACCCCTTACGCCAATTTTATAGGATTTACCACTAACTAGGGTGTTTCTTACAAGTTCTAAATTAAACCCAAACTGATCATTTAATTTCATTTCCATACCAGCGCCTATACCCAACATGTAGAAATTAGATGGGTAATTGGCTATTGAAAGTATCAAATACACGCTATGAGCACCTGCACGAAATGAAAATGAATTTATTTTGTTGTAAGTAGCTAACTCCAGTTCCAAGAAACCTTTTTGAGAAACAAAATTAACAACATTAGAGTTTGACACCTTAGCTATTTCGGATTTACTAACAATATTTTGTCCACTAGATTCCGTAGATGCAGCTTCGTTTGAAATGACCGACGAAGGACTGGTGACCTTTCGTGCACTAACCGATGCATTGATGCTTGAACTATCTGTTTGATGAATTGTTTCGGATATCTCCAACGGTCTATTTGACAAAACAGTATCGATTTTCTGCAATACACTGGGAGGAATATCTACTAACAAATCTACTGTATTGTTTATTTTTTGTGTTTCAGTAATTTTCAATACAGCTTTCATTTGACTGGAATCCACAGCTGGCAAAGCAGATTGCATTTTCATGGTACTGAGGTTCTGGGATGTCCCTTTTTGCAACACAATATATTTACCGCGCAGTTTATACTTCACATTTACGGGTAAAAAAATCTGAAGTGCTTCTTGTAGTTTTAATGGATTGCTAGATGAAATAATGATTGACTGCTGTTCGGGGATTTTGGTGGGGTCATACGAAAAAACGCAGCCAGTTTGCACACTCATAGTTTTCAAAACCGACTTTAGGCTCATCTTACCCTTCGGAAAATATACTAATTTATCAACATTTAAACTTTGGCCGATTACAAAAACGGGCGTAATAATTAAAAGACAAAATAAATATCTTAAGGACAGATTCATACACTAGAATGTAGGCAATTTATTGTTTGGGATTTATGACTAATATAATTTAATACTTTTTTACTGCGCATTGAATTTCTTATTTCTCAATAGATAAGTATTCTCCTCCTTTAGTATTGTCAAATCCAAGGTTTCAGCAATAATTTGAAGCACCATATCAAGATTTTCCCCGTCGAAATTAACGGTGATTTTACGCATAGCAATATTCGGGTCTGCAAAACGGATATCTACATGATATACTTTGGTAATAATTTCAACTACCTCGCTCAATATCATTGCATTAAAATTAGCGTGCATCCCTATTTTTTCAATAGATTCGACCGAAGGCACCAACAATTTGAATGTTTTTGTTTTTTTATCGTAAACCCCCGTCTCGTTGGCAGCTATTACTAATCCTTTATTCGTTTTGGTATAAAAATGCACTTGCCCTGTACTTACTTTTACAGTTATGTAACTACTATCTGGGTAGGCAGATACCTCAAAAACAGTACCAATATCTTCAATAAAAGTTTCGTCGGCACACACCCGTAAAGTTCCATTTCCGGCATGACCCACTTCGAAACTAGCTTCACCTTCCAAAAAAATATTTTTAGCTTCATTTCCATAATTGGAACTGTAAGTAATTTTACTCAATTCAGACAGTTTCACCTCCGTTTGGTCAGACAAAACACGCTGCAATGGCTTAGCTTGAGTGGCAAAAACCACATCGTGCTGTGCTTGTGGTAATTTCCAAAAAACAATTGAAAGTGAAAGAATCAATGCTACGCTTGCTGCCACCAACATCCAACGTTTAAATAAAATTGTTTTGGGAAATGATGCATCTTTTATATTTACAGTTTGCTTTTCTGAGAGCATATAAGCCATAAATTTAGCTTTAGCAACGGCTGTATTTGGCATTGCCATTTCTAGTTGCGGAGAACGTAAGCGCTGATAAAGAGTTGTCAAACGTTCAAATTCAAGTTCATTTAAAGGCGATGAGGCAAGCCATTGCTCTAATGCCTCCAAATCTTGGGGAGTACTAGAGCCCCCAAAATACCTAGCTAATAATAGATCGATGTTTGGTTTCATGGCTGGTCTATTTTAAAAACTGAAAAAGTATCCATAACGTTAGAAAGTCTTTTAACTCCACTCGTAATAATTTTAGTGCCTTGGCAATGTGATTCTCCACTGTATTGGTAGAAATACCCAATTGTTGGGCTATTTCTGAATAGGAGAGTTGCTCTTTTCTACTCATTTCAAATACGCGCTTACATTGTGGAGGTAATGTTTCCAATGCTCTATCTATAGTCGCTTGCAATTCATTTGAGCCAATATAATCTGATACTGAATCATTTGAATCGGGTATAGATGCAATATAATTCAAATTATGCTCCTTATGGGAGTTTTGCTGCTGTATTTTATTCAAGCAATCGTTATGAACCATCCGATAGAGATACGAGTTAATAGAACTATTAATAGTTAAATCTGCTCGCTGATCCCACAATTTACAAAAAATTCGTTGAACAGCATCTTCCGTTTCAGCCCCATCCCGCAAAATGGAATAAGCATACCGGCATAGCGGTTCATACAACGTCTCAAAAAGATGTTCGTATGCGTTGTGATTGCCCTCGCGCAACAATGTTATCACTTCTTCCACAGATTGTTATCCAATTTTTAATAAACTACTTTTCGATTTTTTTTCAGGACAAAGGTAATTATTCTAATCAAATAATCTATCAATATTGTTGAAGTCAATAGTATGACATATAACTCAATGTTTACCACTAGTCAAAAAAAAATATTTTACGCTTTAATTCTACTATAAATTTCAGAAAAAAAATCATTTTCTTCAATAAGTCATTAAATTTAAAATAGTTAGGTTGATATTTTAATTATTCAAAAAAATGCAGAAAAAAAAAAGAAACCCGATAAACGAATTTCTTTTTTATTATTTCTTGTCAAATGAAAACGGTAATTATACGCGTCTTTCTTTGATTCTAGCTTTTTTACCAGTAAGAGCACGTAAATAGTACAATTTAGCACGACGTACTTTACCATGTTTATTTACCACAATACTTTCAATAAAAGGTGAATCTAAGGGAAAAATACGTTCTACACCGATATTACTCGAAATTTTGCGAACAGTAAAACGTTTGTTTCCAACGTGTCCAACAATTTTTATTACATCACCACGAAACTCTTGAATACGCTCTTTTGCACCTTCAATAATACGATAAGCAACTGTAACTGTATCACCACTTTTAAAAGCAGGATGGTTTTTTTCAACTAGAAATGCTTGTTCAGCAATTTTAATAAAGTCCATTATTGTTCTTTTTTTTATAAAATAATTGGCGCAATATTCACAGACCACTCTATATTCTGTCAGAGATTACGCTAAATTTGGAGGGCAAAAGTACTTCTTTTTTTTCAAACAACAATAGATTATTTCGGGTTTTTGATAAAAGAAATGACAAAAGCATCAGTTTAAACAAAAAAACGATTCAATGATTACTTCGTATCATTCAGATAGATTGCGAAATAAAATGCTAATTGAATTATTTTGACTACCTTTGTACCCTCAAAAAAAAAGATAGTATTACATGCAAAAAATTAGAAATATCGCTATTATTGCCCACGTTGACCACGGCAAAACGACCCTGGTTGACAAGATGTTATTGGCCGGACATTTATTCCGCGACAACGAAACCGCGGGCGAGTTAATTATGGACAACAACGACCTAGAACGCGAAAGAGGTATTACCATATTAGCAAAAAACGTATCTATAGACTATCTTGGATATAAAATTAATATAATTGACACACCGGGTCACGCCGATTTTGGTGGTGAGGTGGAACGTGTGTTAAACATGGCCGATGGCGTACTTCTTTTGGTTGATGCCTTTGAAGGACCAATGCCACAAACTCGTTTTGTGTTGCAAAAAGCCTTACAAATTGGACTTAAACCAATCGTGGTTGTCAACAAAGTGGATAAACCAAACTGTCGCCCAGACGAAGTGCATGAAGCGGTATTTGACTTAATGTTCAACTTGGATGCTACCGAAAATCAATTGGACTTTCATACTATTTATGGTTCTGCCAAAAATAATTGGATGTCGGAAGATTGGAATACACCTACCGACAATATTGTTCCATTGCTTGATGCCATTATTGCACATATCCCCGAACCAGAATACCTTGAAGGAACACCACAAATGTTAATCACTTCACTCGACTTTTCATCTTATGTAGGTCGTATTGCTGTGGGACGTGTACATCGTGGTACTTTACGCGAAGGCATGGACGTAAATTTAGTGAAACGTGACGGAACACCTATTAAATGCCGGATAAAAGAATTGCACACCTTTACAGGGTTGGGACGTACGCGTGCCACAGAAGTAAAATCGGGTGATATTTGTGCATTGGTAGGAATTGACGGATTTGAAATTGGTGATTCTATTTGCGATTTACAAAACCCAGAGCCACTTACCCCTATTGCTATTGATGAGCCAACCATGAGCATGGTTTTCACTATCAATAACTCACCATTTTTTGGAAAAGAGGGAAAGTTTGTAACTTCACGTCACATTCAAGACCGCTTGACAAAAGAATTGGATAAAAACTTGGCATTACGTGTTGAAAAAAACATGGAATCGGATGTTTGGCAAGTTTTTGGTCGTGGAGTGCTTCACTTGTCGGTTTTAATTGAAACCATGCGTCGTGAAGGTTTTGAGTTGCAAGTGGGTCAACCACAAGTAATTTTCAAGGAAATTGATGGCGTTCGTTGCGAGCCAATTGAACAACTTACAGTTAACTTACCAGAAAATTGTTCTGGAAAAGTGATTGAAATGGTAGCCATCCGCAAAGGCGAAATGTTGACGATGGAAGTGGTAAACGACCGTATTCAATTGGAATTTCTAATTCCTTCGCGTGGTATTATCGGATTGCGTAATGCAGTGCTTACTTCTTCGGCTGGCGAGGCAATTATGTCACACCGTTTCTTGGAATATCAGCCCTATAAAGGGCATATCGAAAAACGGAATAACGGTTCTATTATTTCAATGGAAGATGGCAAAGCATTTGCTTATTCATTGGATAAATTGCAAGACCGTGGTAGATTCTTTGTGTTTCCACAAGATGATATATATGCTGGACAAGTAGTTGGCGAGAGCTCAAAGGAAGGTGACATCGTAGTAAATGTAACCAAACCAAAGAAACTTACCAACATGCGTGCTTCTGGTGCCGACGATAAAGCAAAATTAATTCCGCCAATCGTTTTCAGTTTGGAAGAAGCATTGGAGTACATCAAAGAAGATGAATATGTGGAACTTACACCAACAAGTATCCGATTGCGTAAAATCTACCTCGACGAAAATGAACGCAAAAGAATGACAAGAAAATAATTTGTCATTTCAACACATACGAAAAATCCAATTAGCAATTTTAATAATTGCGAATTGGATTTTTTTATAAAACAATACTAACCAAGCAGAACCAACCAATATTTTGGTATAATTATTGCGTTTGCACTATCTCATTTCTATCACATATATCATGACAGTTTTAAGAATCAATCTTATCATCTTAGTATTGCTTTCTAGTTCAATCGTTTATGCTCAATTTGGGTTGAAAGCAGGAATGAACAGAGCCAGCGAAATCAAATCTTTCAGCCAACCAAATATTACAGCTGCTTATAATTCCAATAACTTACAAGGCTATCAAATAGGGTTAGTTTACCAACTTATGCCGAAAAAATCAGGTTTGGGAATGGAAATTGGGGCTTTAATTTCTCAAAAAGGAAGTACATTCAAAATTGACAGTATCGATTTAGATAATGTTTATAAGGAAGGCTATAGAGAAATAAACTATTTGGAAATTCCATTGAATATAAGATATAGATTATCAATTGGTTTCATTGGAGTTTATGGATTTGGAGGTATTTATGGCGGTTATGCCTTGAGTGCCAAAATGGTAAATGAAACAGCAAATACAAGCTATGAAGAAGTATTTGGAAGCTTCATGGAACGTGCCGATTATGGATATAATTTTGGAGCAGGGATAGAGTTATTCCGTAAGATTCAACTGGGCGCGACTTTTAGCCAAGGAATAAAAAATACGGCTTTGATTAATTCAACTTTACCGCAGCCTACTAATTCAACGAATAGAGTAACAACGGTAAATTTCGTTTACATGTTTTAAGCTTAATTATTTAGCTTGTCATTTTTTTTAAGAAGTGAAACTGTAATAGCTTCACTTTTTTTTCAACAAACTACTTCCAATTTTATTTTCAATAAAATTAAATCTAAAAATGCGTCAGAACATCTTGGTTCAAAAAATGTTCTACCTTTGCAAATCAATTAAAAAAAACAAACAAATCTGATGACTTATCTTCGAAAACCCGAATGGCTAAAAACCAATCTACATAGTAATGCCGAATATGTACATGTGAACAAAGTGGTACAAGAACACGGTCTCCACACAATATGCACAAGCGGTAAGTGCCCCAATATCAGCGAGTGCTGGAACAGAGGAACTGCCACTTTTATGATTTTAGGTGATGTTTGCACACGCTCTTGTGCTTTTTGTAATGTAAAAAGCGGTCGGCCACAACTAGTTGACCCGCAAGAACCAACGAAACTTGCCGAATCAGTTCAATTAATGAATTTACGCCATGCAGTAGTTACGTCCGTTGACCGCGACGACTTGCCCGACGGTGGCGCCAATCACTGGGCCGAAACCATTCGTGCCATAAAAAAGGTTAACCCAGAAACTACTTTGGAAGTATTGATACCTGATTTTGACGGAAAAACAGCCTTGTTAGACCTGATTATTGCTGAAAAACCAAATATCATTTCGCACAACCTAGAAACAGTGCGCCGATTGACACCCGAAATTCGTACCAAAGCGCAATACGATACCAGCCTACAAGTATTGGCGTATATTGCGTCGCAAAAAGTGGCTGCAAAAACAGGAATTATGCTTGGATTGGGCGAAAAAGAAGAGGAAATTCTAGCTTTAATGGATGATGCGTTGGCTACAGGATGCTCCATTCTCACCATTGGACAATACATGCAACCCTCGCGCTACAATGTAGGTGTAAAAGAATATATTACGCCCGAAAAGTTTGCAGAATACAAACAAATAGGATTGAAAAAAGGCTTCCGATATGTGGAAAGTGGCCCACTGGTGAGGTCATCTTATGGTGCCGAAAAACATGTGGAATAGATTTGCGAAAACCGCTGTAAGTGTCTCATAACACTAGCTGCATTTTTAACGATAAAGTCCCTAAAATTCCGATTGTAACTTTTCCAAAGTCAAATGAAACTTTGGAAAAGTTGCAATCTTCAAATCTTCTTATATTCAACTTTAAAGAAATTATCCCGCCCATCCTTCTCTATCCAAGTTTCGATAGTTAATAGCTTCAGCAATATGATTAGATAGTATATTCTCCGAATCTTCCAAATCGGCAATGGTTCGGGCTACTTTGATAATTCGGTCGTAAGCACGTGCCGATAAATTTAATCTCAGCATCGCATTTTTAAGCAATTCGGATCCAGCTTTGTCAGGTTGGGCAAATGTACGTTGCTGTTTCGACGACATTTGGGCATTACAATATACTCCATCAATATCTTTGAAGCGCTGTTCCTGAATTTGCCTGGCTTTTATTACTCTATTGCGTACGTCCTCGCTACTTTCGGCATCTTTCATGTCGGCCAATTTCTCGAAAGGAACAGGGACAATCTCAATGTGAATGTCAATTCTGTCGAGCAAAGGTCCAGAAATGCGGCTTAGGTATTTTTGCACAACGCCAGGCCCGCACACACAATCGCGGTCGGGATGATTGTAATAACCACACGGACAAGGGTTCATGGAAGCCACCAACATAAAACTAGCTGGAAACTCAATAGAAAATTTAGCCCTCGAAATACAGATCTTTCTATCCTCGAGGGGTTGCCTCATTACTTCTAACACAGTTCGTTTAAACTCAGGAAGCTCGTCTAGAAAAAGCACTCCATTATGAGCCAGTGAAATTTCTCCTGGCTGTGGAAATGCCCCACCGCCAACAAGTGCAACATCCGAAATAGTATGGTGCGGACTCCTGAATGGTCTTTGCGAAATGAGTGAGGTGTTGCTATCCAGATTTCCAACTACTGAATGAATTTTGGTGGTTTCCAACGCTTCTTGCAACGATAGCGGAGGCAAAATAGTCGGCAATCGCTTGGCCAACATTGATTTACCTGCACCAGGAGGTCCAACCATTATTATATTATGTCCACCCGAAGCAGCCACTTCCAACGCCCGCTTCACATTTTCTTGTCCTTTCACATCAGCAAAATTAATTTCCAACATATTAAGGTTGCTAAAAAACTCTTCGCGGGTGTTTACAATGGTAGGCTCTAAAGTACATTTACCATTAAAAAAGTCTATCACTTCTTTGATACTTTCTACGCCATAAACCTCCAAATTATTAACTACGGCAGCCTCGCGCGCATTTTGTTTGGGCAAAATAAAACCTTTGTATCCCTCTTCTCGCGCTTTAATGGCAATGGGCAAAACTCCTTTTATGGGCTGCAAACTACCATCTAATGACAATTCGCCCATAATTACGTACTTTTCTAGCTCCTCCGATTTTAACGTTTCGTCGCCAGCCATAATACCAATAGCTAAGGGCAAATCGTAGGCCGAACCCTCTTTGCGAATATCGGCAGGAGCCATATTAATAACTATTTGCTTGCGTGGAAACGTATGACCTGTATAAACCAAAGCAGATGCAATTCGTTCATGACTTTCCTTTACCGCATTATCGGGCAACCCAACATGCAAAAAACGAATGCCTTTACTTACATTAACTTCAATGGTTACTATAGTGGCATTGATACCTTGAACGGCTGCTCCAAAAGTTTTTACTAGCATAGATAAATAATTTGAGGTTGTTGATAAATCCTTTGTGCAAATTTAGTTTTGTTTATATTTAAAAACGGAGATTGATTCACCCTTAGATTTCGTTAAACTATTAAGGGAGACAACCACCGAAAAAGTTTGTTCAAAAAAAAGTTTCTTTTCCGAGAAATGTAGATTAACCCCCACTTTACTTTGCAACCACTGACTTTTATGTACAGTCAAATAGAGTTTAGTTTGCAAATACGAACCAGACCGTAAAAACGGATTGCTCCAATATAAGTTTCCTCCATATTTATTATACATTACCAAGCGAGGATTGCCCAAATACAGTGTGTTTTTTAGCCCTAAACCTCGATATTCTACATTAAGCCGAACCACCGCACCCAACGGAATGTTGCCAGCATCGCCCAAACCGCGGTCTCTTTCAAAACCAGCCAGCACACCTACGGCAAACAATAAAGTGTCCAAACCTTGTTTATTAGCATAAGAGGTACCAAAAGATAAATGTGCCAAACCATTATCGCACACATGATAAAGTGGGTTGCTAGGATTTACATTGGCATAATGAAATATATACGATTCAAAATCAGCAAACAAATAACCAAAAGATTTATGTGCCGACGCACCAACGTAAAAAGCCTCTCTTTCGGTAGTAGTTTGATGATTTATCCAATCGAGCCAAAGGGAATAAAAGGCTTTATTATTGCCAGCCCGGACAAAGAAGCCTTGCATAATTGGTCGAAAATTGAGAACAGAATCTTGATAAAAAAAATCGGAATAATTGGAAAGCAAATTTGCACGGGGAAAAGCACCTGCTTGAAAATGAATATAGGGTGAGCTATATTGATAATAAGCAATTAAATCTATTTTATCGACAAATGAATTGGTTCCCGAAATTTTCAATGCATCAATGCCTCCAAATATAGCATGTGCTGTATCCCATGACATACCTAACTCTGGAGATAAATGAACCCCATTCATGGTTTGATCTTGAGTTAACGTTGATTTTTCATATTCGGTATTATCAAAAAAATAGTTTAAACCAGCTTTCCATTCAAGATTTTGTGTGAAAATATTAATGCTAACAGTAAGATAAAACAATATAAGTTTTGTACGAAAAATCATATACTACTAGGGAGTTTTAATAAATAAACGCAACAAAAATACATATTAAAAGGGAGAAATTATCACAAACCTGAAATTATTTTTCACAATAGTCTTTCGCAATAAAAAAACAGTTAGGCAAAATTAAAAATTAGTAACCATTGGAGCTACCCATTAGCTAAAAAATAATTTCAAAAACGCAGGCTCTAAACAAACCTGAAAAAGCACCCTAATCGGTTAATATTCTGCTATCCAGAAAGTTTGAACAGATAGAAAAAAAAGAATGAAAAAAAGCATGAAATTATTTTTACATTCGAGATTTGAGAAATAATGAAACAAGTGAAAAATATGAACGATACAACAGTCTAATTTTCAAACGTCCAGCCCCTAATGGTTAAAGTCCTATATATCAGCGAGTATCTATTGTTAAAAAACTTTATCGATTGTATTTGTCTTCATAGTTTGCAAAAATTGTATTAAAGCAGTTGAAAAAGAGGTAGTGCAATTTTTTGGAAATAAAAAAACACCACACTTGAAAATCATTCAACTGTGGTGTTTTGCTAGTTGGGAATTGAATCTAATAAAAAATAGAGTATTTTAGCTGCCAGTATTGGAAGTATTTGAACATTAACTGGCTATTCAGAAGTGCCAAATTGAAGTTATAAAAAAATAGATAAATCCAGCTAATTATTAATTTTAATATATTAAAAGTCTGTTCAGCAACAATTCACTAATTATTCAATACATCACAAATTTCCTTACATAACACTAGTAATTAATTATTATTCAATCAATCATTTAACGGGTTGATATAATAAAAGGAAGTGAAAATAGCGTAAAAAAAGGACACGCAAATTTAAAAAATTTAAGTACTAAAGTTGTTTTCTAATAACACTAGCAATATCGTCCAACTCCTCTGCACTAATTTTCAATTTTGGGCGTTGAAAATTCATATCATTTTCTTCATTAATTGGAATAAGATGTATATGTGCGTGTGGCACTTCCAACCCTATCACAGTTAGACCAATACGTTGACATGCAATGGCTTTTTTTTGGGCTTGAGCTATTTTTTTTGAAAAAACAATCATTTCACTAAGTGTGTTGTCATCCAAATTAAAAATATAATCTTCTTCCAATTTGGGAACAACAAGAACATGACCTTTAGAGAGTGGATTTATATCTAAAAACGCAAAGAATTTCTCGTTTTCCGCAATTTTATAGCAAGGAATTTCTCCAGCTATTATTCTACTAAATATAGTTGCCATATATTGATTTACTATTGAATCGTTTACATTAAACAATTGAAAGGAAAAGCAGCACTGAAATATGAGCTTTTAGAGTGATATTTCAATTATTTCAAACTCCATTACGCCCGATGGTACAGTAACAGTGGCTTTTTGACCCACTTTTTTTCCAAGTAGTCCTTTAGCAATAGGCGTTGTAACAGATAATTTGCCTTCTTTAAAATTTGCTTCACTTTCAGATACTATCATATAAGTCATAATTTGCTCGGTTTTAGTGTTTTTTATTTTCACACGAGTCAATATTTGAACTTCTTTGGTATTAATTTTCGATTGATCTATCATACGGGCAGATGTAACCATGCCTTTCAGATTAGAGATTCTCATTTCGAGCATTCCTTGCGCCTCTTTAGCAGCATCGTATTCTGCATTTTCAGACAAATCTCCTTTGTCGCGCGCTTCTCCAATTTGTTTGGATATAGATGGGCGTTGTACTCTTTCAAGTTCATTCAATTCATCTACCAATTTCTTATAACCTTCGGCGGTCATATAATTTGTTGCCATAACAGTTTTCCTTTTAAGGTTTATTATTTTTTATCTCTATAACAAAAAAGAATTCCGACAATAATTGGCCGGAACTCTCATTCTGATTTATCTCATCTATTTTTGTAGTGCAAATATACTAGCTTTAAAGGTATTAAAACACAAATATATTTGTGTTTAAAAGCATACTTAGGGATAAATTGGTGCTGGCATACGTTAATTTGAAATTATTTAATACATCCAGCAATACTCCTTAGTATTTTCTATTAAAAATCTCAGAATAAACAAATGCTCTTTTGGCATCATCCAATGTACTAAAATTAAATTCAGTTTGAGAACTATTTGTTGTATCTATTTTTCTTTCAGTTACAATAGGATTTTTGGCTGAAACCATATTTGACACTGGTTTCTTAGCGCGCAATACTAAAGGATCTGGAGCAGTTTCATAACTCTGATAAGTTATAGGAGGAACTGTGGAAACTACATTCGGTACTACTTCTGGTTCAATATTGAGTTCTTCTTCTATTGGAACTAAATCACGCAAAACATCTTCCCAAGATTTTTTGCTTGAAGTTGGAGTTGAAGCGCCTGTTTCTTTTTTCTTTTTAAACAACCCACTTAATCCGGCCAATGCCAAAATAATCAAATATATATAATCGCCTATACTATCCATAAATATTTTATTTTGTGTAATACAAAAATACAGTATATTTTTAAGTATCACCTAAGATTATTACTAATTAAATATAATTGAAAAAACAATGGGTAACTTCACAGCCACCCATTGCCAATATATTCCAAAATTTTAACTATGAAAAAATTATCTGTTTGTTTACAATGCAAAAGTGAGAATAATATTTTATAACACCAAACAATTAGGATAATATTTTCAATTAAAAATTACATTGGTTTTTTTCGATTACAGAAATAAGGACAGTATATTAGGAGATTAACAAAAGTGTTATAATAAAACAATGGGTAACTTCACAGCCACCCATTGCACATTTTAACCTAAACCTTAACTATGAAAAATTTATCTGTTTGTTTACACTGCAAAAGTGAGAATAATATTTTAAACTACCAAATAATTGATGAATTATTTTCATTAAAAATTTTCAACTCACTCAAAAATTGATTTTTTGAATAAAAATTAACGTTGTAGCTATAACAAAACAATGGGTAACTTCACAGCCACCCATTGCACATTTTAACCTAAACCTTAACTATGAAAAATTTATCTGTTTGTTTACTCTGCAAAAGTGATATTTTTTTTTTGATTGTGCAAACTTCAATCTGATATTTATTCGTCTTATTAATCGCAGGTATGACTTTTTCTCCTATTTTTTGCATATAAATAATACAAATACAGCCACTTAGGGTTTACACTAATTATACGTTAAATAAACATAACGGTTATTATTTTTTTAATTTGATTATAAAATGTACCTTTGTAGTTCTAATTACAACTATAAAACAAAAAAATATGAACGAACAAACTGTTGCTTCATCGGACTTTAAATCCGCTTTGAACGACAAAAAGCTCTTTATAGAGACTTATGGCTGCCAAATGAACGTGGCTGATAGTGAAGTAGTGGCATCAATCATGGAAATGGATGGGTTTGCTTTGACCGAGAATATTACCGAAGCAGATGCTATATTTATAAATACTTGTTCGGTACGGGATAATGCTGAGCAAAAAGTGATAAACCGCCTCAAATCTTTTGGAGCATTAAAACGCAAAAACAAAAAGCTCATAGTAGGCGTAATAGGCTGTATGGCCGAGCGCGTAAAAGAGGAGCTTATCAACGATCACGGCGTTAATATCGTTGTGGGACCAGATGCCTATTTGGATATTCCAAATTTGATTGGAATTGTAGAAAGTGGCAACAAAGCCATCAATGTGGAATTATCAACCACTGAAACTTACAGCGATATTTTGCCAACACGAATTGGCAAATCCATTTCTGGTTTTATTTCTATAACTCGAGGCTGTAATAACTTTTGTACTTATTGTATTGTACCATATACCCGTGGAATGGAACGCAGCCGCGACGTAAATAGTATTTTGAACGAGCTAAAGGATTTACAATCAAAGGGCTACAAAGAAGTGACCTTGCTTGGTCAGAATGTAAATTCGTACAAGTTTGAAAACGAGGACGAATCACTGATTGAATTTCCCGATTTATTGCGGATAGTGGCGGAAGCTGCACCCGAAATTCGATTCCGATTTTCGACTCCCCATCCCAAAGATATGTGCGACCGCATGCTCGAAACCATTGCAAAGTATCCCAATCTTTGCAAATCCATTCACCTTCCTGTGCAGTCGGGAAGCAATAATGTGCTAAAACTGATGAAAAGAAATTACACCCGCGAGTGGTATTTGGAGCGCGTAGCTGCCATTCATCGCATTTTACCAGAAGCTTCTATCAGTACAGATGTGTTCTGCGGGTTTCACAACGAATCAGAAGAAAATCATCAGGAAACTTTGGCATTGTTGCGCGAAGTGAAATTTGATTTGGCCTATATGTTTAAATACTCCGAGCGACCTGGCACTTTTGCGGCCAAACGATTGCCCGACAATATTCCAGAGGAAGAAAAATTGCGACGTCTGGCCGAAATCATCGAAGTACAGCGTGAAATTACCCATCAAGGCAACAAAAATGATATTGGAAAAACGTTTGAAGTATTGGTGGAGGGCTTTTCGAAAAAGTCGAAAGAACAACTTTTTGGTAGAACATCGCAAAACAAAGTGGTTATATTTCCAAGAATTGGCCGCCAAATTGGTGAAACCATTCAAATTCGAGTGTTGAGTGCTTCATCTGCTGCCCTTATTGGCGAAGTGGTGGAATAAATCTATTATTATTTTATTTTGGGGCAGCAATGAAAATTTGCTGCCCTTTTTTTCATCCTTAAAGTCGCTTTTTTATTGGAATACTAAATGATTAAAGAGGATTGATTTTATTTATCATTTGATTAAAGAAATTTTTCCGTAATGCCTTGTGTTGTTCAATTCAAAGTATTATTTTTGTGGGAAATTTAAAAATAACAGCATTTAGTGAAATTTGCTGGTAATTTAGCAAACTTGCAGCTTATTTTTTCTACTAGTGTTATGTTAGGTAATTTATGACGTATTGATTAGTTTTTAAGTTGTTGATGCACATAATTTTAAAATTTAAAATTAACACAGCACTAGTAAGTAGTTGAAATTATTTATTGATATATTTGTTAATTCGAAAGTTACTCATTTACTATGTCTTACTAATTATTAATTGTTCATTATTAATTACTTATATCCCTATAGAATTGCATTTTTGATAAAAGAAAAATTTACTATCTATATAGTCCTACATTTAGCCCATTGACATTTCAGTCAGCAGTCCATTTTCTTTGAAGTTCACTTTTTACTTTTCTATAAAAAAAACAGCTAAAATAAAAGTTTTAGCTGATAAGTTGATTTCTTTTGAGCACTAAGATAAATAGAAACACACTGGTTAGTTAGCTAACTGAATAAAACAGACAATACATTAATTTCCTTAGGGCAAAAAAAAACTATTTATATCAACAACGGATTTGTAAAAAACTTTCGGATTTTGACAAATAACACTTTCATATATACATAGACGCAAAGCATTGAACAATATATTTAACTAAAATAATACACACACGAGATAACGAATTAAACTATGACAAAAGTAAATTCTTTTGCTGATCTTAAAAAAATGAAGGAGATGTTGGTTGCCGAGAGGGCAAAATACACCAAACATCTTCATGTATGTGGTGGTACAGGGTGTCATGCAGCTGAGAGCAAATCGTTAGATGAAAAGCTCAAAGAAATCATCATTGATAAAGGCCTAGACCAAAACATACGTGTAACACAAACTGGATGTTTCGGTTTTTGCGAAAAAGGACCAATTGTAAAAGTATTGCCCGACAATACCTTTTATACCGAGGTAAAACCAGGCGATGCCCGCGAAATTATTGATGAGCATCTGGTTAAAGGCAACAAAATTAATCGTTTATTTTACACCGACCCCGCAACTAATGAAAAAGTAAGCGATTCGGAAAAAATGGGTTTTTACAAAAAACAACTTCGTATTGCGTTACGCAACTGTGGGGCTATCAACCCTGAGGATGTGACCGATTATTTAGTAAACGATGGTTATGTAGCACTAGGCAAAGTATTGTCGCAGCTTAATGCACAGCAAACCATAGACATTATCAAAAAATCGGGATTGCGTGGACGTGGTGGTGGTGGCTTTCCTACTGGCTTAAAATGGGATATTACTAGCAAAGTAGAAGCCGACCAAAAATTTGTGGTGTGCAACGCCGACGAAGGTGACCCAGGCGCATTTATGGATAGAGCCATACTTGAAGGTGATCCTCATTCTGTAATAGAAGCCATGGCTATTTGTGGTTTTTCAATAGGTGCCACAAAAGGACTGGTTTATATACGTGCTGAATATCCGCTTGCCATTTCTCGCCTAAAAAAAGCCATTAGCCAAGCGCGTGAAATCGGATTTTTGGGGAAAGACATTTTGGGTTCAGGTTTCGATTTTGACATTCAACTTCGATACGGTGCTGGTGCATTTGTTTGCGGGGAAGAAACAGCACTAATCCACTCGATGGAGGGCATGCGTGGTGAACCAACTTTCAAACCACCATTTCCTTCTGTTTCTGGCTATTTGGGCAAACCTACGAATGTGAACAACGTAGAGACTTTTGCTAATATTCCAATGATTATAAACAATGGAGCCGAATGGTTTGCAAGCATTGGAACAGAGAAATCGAAAGGAACAAAAGTATTTGCATTGGCAGGAAAAATCAACAATGTTGGTTTAATTGAAGTGCCAATGGGTATAACGTTGCGCGAAATAATTTTTGAAATTGGAGGCGGAATTAAGGATGGCAAAAAATTCAAAGCAGTACAAACGGGTGGCCCTTCGGGAGGATGTTTGACCGAAAAGCATTTGGAGACTCCCATTGATTATGATAATTTGATTGAAGTTGGATCTATGATGGGATCTGGTGGAATGATTGTGCTAGACGAAGATGATTGTATGGTGTCGGTTGCCAAATTTTACTTGGATTTTATTGTTGAGGAGTCGTGTGGAAAATGCACGCCTTGCCGAATTGGCAATAAACGCTTGTATGAAGTGCTGGAACGAATCACCCAAGGAAAAGGGAGCATGGAAGACTTGGAAAGACTTAAAAATTTAAGTTCGGTAATTAAAGATACATCGTTGTGTGGACTGGGTCAAACCTCACCAAATCCAGTTTTGTCAACCCTAGAGAACTTCTGGGACGAATACGTTGAGCATGTGGAGGATAAAAAATGTAGAGCTGGACAATGTAAAGCCTTGTTGTATTATGTGATTGAGGATAGTCTTTGCGTAGGTTGTACTGCTTGTAAACGCAGCTGCCCTGTAAATGCAATCATTGGCGACAAAAAACAGATACACTATATTGATCAGAATATTTGTATCAAATGCGGTGCCTGCGAAGAAAAATGTGCATTCGATGCAATTAGTATTAAATTGGAACACAAAGTAAAAGTACAACATGGAAACGATTAAGCTAACAATAGACAATAAAGTGGTAGAAGTGGCGCAAGGTACCACAGTGCTGAAAGCGGCTAAGAAAATAGGCATTGAAATTCCTACGCTTTGCCATTTTGAACTTTGCGACATGAAAATAGAGAACAAACCTGGTGGATGTAGAGTTTGCGTAGTAGAAGTAGAAGGACGCAAGAATTTGGCTCCATCTTGTGCTACTGAAGCCACAGATGGGATGGTGGTAAACACACATAATATCCGTGTGCTGAATGCGCGCCGAACGATTGTAAAACTGATGATTTCCGATCATCCATTCGATTGTTTGGTGTGTGCAAAATCGGGAAGTTGTGAATTGCAAAGCATTGCTACTAAGTTTGGCATTCGAGATATTCCTTATCAAGGCGAAAAATCAACTTACCGAATAGATACTTCACCTTCAATTATTCGTGATGTGGATAAATGCATTATGTGCCGCAGATGCGAAATGATGTGCAACGAAGTTCAAACTGTTGGTGCACTTTCGGCAGTAAACCGTGGTTTCAAATCGGTTGTAGCACCAGCATTTGAAATGGATTTGGAAAAATCGCCCTGCACTTATTGCGGACAATGCGTTTCGGTTTGTCCTACTGGCGCATTAACAGAGGTTGATCACTCCAACGATGTACTTCGTGCTTTATCCGACAAAACAAAAACGGTTATTGTACAAACAGCACCTGCTGTACGAGCTGCACTGGGAGAAGAGTTTGGACTTGAAGCTGGAACTTCGGTTACAGGAAAAATGGTTGCCGCTTTGCGTCGTTTAGGCTTTAATTATGTGTTTGATACTGATTTTGCTGCCGATTTGACTATTATGGAAGAAGGAACCGAATTATTGGGACGATTAAACCGTCATTTGAGTGGTGACACTACGGTTAAATTGCCAATGCTAACTTCTTGTTGTCCAGGCTGGGTAAATTTTTTCGAACATAACTTTCCAGACATGTTGGATATTCCTTCCACAGCAAAATCGCCACAGCAAATGTTTGGCGCTGTGGCAAAAACATATTTTGCAGACAAAATCGGGGTAGATCGCAAAGATTTAATCGTGGTTTCGGTTATGCCGTGTTTGGCAAAAAAATACGAATGCCAACGCGAGGAATTTAAAGTTGATGGAAACCCTGATGTTGACTTTTCTATTTCCACAAGAGAGTTGGCTCATTTTATCAAGCAATCTAATATCGATTTTATGGATTTACCTAACGAAAGTTTTGATAATCCACTTGGCGAATCATCGGGAGCGGGCGTAATTTTTGCCAATACGGGTGGAGTTATCGAGGCGGCTTGTCGTACAGCTTACGAATTACATACTGGCAAATCACTAGAGAAAGTTGAATTTGAAGCATTGCGTGGCATGGACGGAATCCGTTCGGCTACTGTTGATTTCGACGGGCTACCTATCAATATAGGTATTGCTCATGGGTTAGCTAATGCACGTACACTTTTGAATGATATTAGGACTGGAAAATCCAAATATCACGCCATCGAAATCATGGCTTGCCCTGGAGGTTGTATAGGTGGGGGCGGTCAACCTTTTCACCACGGGAAAAGCGAAATTCTAAAAAAACGCGCTGCATCCATTTACGCTGAAGATGCTGGAAAAACGATTCGGAAATCACACCAAAATCCGCAAATTCTCAAATTGTATGAAGAGTTTTTGGGTGAACCCTGTGGGCAAAAATCACATCAATTACTTCACACACATTACTTTAATAAAAGTAATGACGTAGTAATTGAATAATTTCCGAGTTTATTTTTTCTTAATATCAGATAAATCATAAAAACAAAAAATATGATTAGTAAAATAATAACTGACACCCCTGTTCAGAAAACAGTAGAGCCTACAACCGTTAAGCCAGTAACCGAAATTCACAAGCCCGCAGTAATAAATACATACAGTAGCGTGGAAAAAAGCAAGAAAAATGTTAAGGTAAAATTATCGGAAAGTAAGATTGAAAAAATCATGGAAATTTGCAGGTCTTTTAACAACGAGCCTGGCGAATTGATCAATGTGCTTCACGAAACGCAACATGAGTTTGGCTACCTTCCAGCAGAAGTGCAGGAGCTAATTGCCAATGGATTAGGCGTATCGGCAGCTCACGTGTATGGCGTGGTGACATTTTATTCGTATTTCACCATGATTCCAAGAGGTCGCTTTCCAATTTCTATTTGTACCGGTACTGCATGTTATGTTCGTGGTGCTGAAAAAGTGCTTGAAGAGTTCAAAAAAGAGCTGCATTTAACAGTTGGAGAAACGAGTGCCGATGGTAAATACTCTATCAATTGCCTGCGCTGTGTAGGTGCTTGCGGTCTGGCACCAGTAGTTTTGGTGGGTGAAAAAGTGTACGGACGAGTTTCGCCAGATGGTGTTAAAGCAATTCTTGAAAACTACAAAGATCAATAAAACAGCACATAAATTGGCTATGAAGCTAATACTTAAAAAGGCTATGAAAAACAATTCATAGCCTTTTTAATGATTGATAAATGAGTCTGCTCCGATAAGT
>JFJP01037256.1_pt1 | contig 34869 bp, 23 predicted proteins | sample 431651 | NCBI WGS metagenome assembly JFJP01 (sample SAMN02602958, study PRJNA72255) | Microbial mat metagenome, whole genome shotgun sequencing project. | biome: fresh water; feature: sink hole; material: water; isolation source: purple microbial (photo- and chemosynthetic) mats found in... | reverse complement strand
GTCCGGTGGTTACATGGTGCAACTCGTCCCAAAGCGGAGCACCTGCATCATCGTTTATTTTTGCAGTTACGTTCACATTTATCTCGGTATTGGGTATGGCTTTCTGGTCGTTGTCCATGTATACACCGTTAAATGTGAAATTGCTAGTAATCATATTGTCCACTTTTGTAGCGTCTACAGTTTGGGTAGCATACTTGTTTGAACTATCGAGCACCATGCCTATGAGCAGTGGCAACAAGAATAAACCAACGTTTTGTATGGTGAACATCAGACCATAAGCAGTTCCAAGTTTGCGCTCGTCTACTATTTTGGCTACACCTGGCCACATGGCAGCAGGCACCAGCGAGAACGCAATACCCAGTACTATCATGGGGTATATCGGATTGATGGTGGTAAATGCAAAAGTGAGGTGAACAAGTATGAGTAGAGAAGCCCCGAGAATCATAAGTGTAGCACTTTTTCCTTTATTGTCGGCAATCCAACCAAAAATAGGTGTGAACAAAATATTTCCAAAAGGAATAAGAGCGGTAATTGTACCAGCCAGTTCGCGGCTCATACCAAATTTGTTTATCATCATATCCGGCGCATATTTTATAAATGGGAATACAGCCGAGTAGAAAGTAACACAAAGCAGGGTAATATAAATGAAAGAAGGATTTACGAGCAGGCGGGTAATGTCTGTGAGTCGGAACTCATCTTCAGGCGAAGCCTTTTCTTCAGATTTGCGGGTAGCACGATCGAAACGAAGGTCGAACATGATGTAAACAAGGAATACCAACAAACCAATCATCAACAATATGGCAGCAAACCAAATGCCTTTGTTCCAATCCGGGAAAACCAGTTTGGGACTTATCATGAGTGCTGCGGCAGTACCCAAGCGACCAAAGGCCACATTCAGACCAAGGGCCAGGGCAAGTTCTTTTCCTTTAAACCATTTTACAATTACTTTAGAAACAACCACACCGGTAGTTTCGGCACCTAATCCAAAAATAAAAAAGCCCAGCGACATTGTTTTCAGGGCAGGGCTATAATTGGTAAGGAATGAGTTCATGATGTGATATCCAAAACCACCATTGTTGAAATATTCTGATGAGCCATATGCAGTAAGGGCTGCACCTATAACCATGAAACCCACAAAAGCGAAACCGGTGATACGTATTCCTATTTTATCCAGAATAACCCCACCAATAACTGCCATTAGCAAGAAAACATTGGGGAATGAATAAGCAGAAATGAAAAAGCCATAGTCTGAAGAACTATAACCTAAGTTTTTGGTTAATAAGTCTTTGAGTGGACTAATGGCATCGTAAAAATAATAGTTGGTACCAAGAGTGAAGCCAACAAGCAGCAAAACCAGCCATCTTACGAATGCCGATTCGTTGAGAGCCTTGGGGACAGTGGGTGTGTGAGTCATGAATGTTTATTTTTTTAGTGCATAAGCAAAATTAAGTGCCAAATGTACATTAAATTGTTGATGTGTTATTGTTTGTAGTACGATTTTTTGAGTGTTTAATAATACTTTTCGGCAAAGCTTGTATTATTTTTTATAAAATAAGGTTAAATTAGATGAAGTGGAGTACAGTTTCATTTGCCGATTAAAAGCCAGGTGTTATCTTAGTGGCTTTAAAAACATTATAAAGTATGAAGCAATATTCTTCTGTCATGGTAATAGGTGCAGTGTCACTATTACTTATTATTCTTTTAAGTAGTCAGATTTTCAAAACCCTGTCACCGGGCGAAAAAGGCATTATGTTCAGAAAGTTCACTTCCGGCCTCGACCGTCAGAATGTTTATAACGAAGGTTTTCATGTATTGGCACCTTGGAACGAAATGTATGTATACGATGTACGTGAGCAGAAAATAGAAGAAAACATGGATATCCTCGACAAAAACGGTTTGTCTATCAATGTGGATGTTTCGGTACGTTTTCAGCCACAAGCAGCTCGTTTGGCAGTGTTGCATGAGCGTTTCGGCAAAAACTATATGAACCAATTGATCATTCCCGAGGTGCGTTCTGCAGTTCGTAAAATAATGGGACGATATACTGCCGAAGAAATTTTTTCGACCAAGCGTACCGAGGTGGAAACCAGCATCACCCTCGAAGCTCAAACCAATTTGGGTAGCGAGAACAACAACATCGATGTTACAGCCCTGCTCATTCGCTCTATCAAACTTCCACCCCAAATAAAAGAAGCAATAGAGAACAAACTGAAACAAGAGCAAGAAGCACTTGCCTACAAATTCAGATTGGAACGGGAAATTTCGGAAGCAGAACGTAAGAGAATTGCTGCTGAAGGTGAAGCTGCTGCCAACCTTATTATAGACCGAAGCCTTACCGATAAATTGTTAAAAATGAGGGCTATTGAAGCTACCCAGCAACTCATCACCTCGCCAAATGCAAAAGTGATAGTTATGGGCAACGGCAAAGACCAATTGCCAATCATGCTTAGTGGAAACTAATAATTGCTTTTGCGATTCTCTTTCAAAGAGCTCTAAAATATAAATGTTCGGGTATTCGTGTAAACTGAATGCCCGAACATTTTTTTTACTATCTGAGCATTATACGCTTGCGTGCAGTTTTGCAAAGCTAAAAACAGAAAGATTATTATTCACCATTTGCAAATAGTCGTTCATGAGGGTGCGCATTACAAAATTGTCAACTTTATAAGAGATACCTTCAATGTGAGATACAGGCAGGAGCATAGGAGAAGTACCGGTAATAAAAACAGAATCGAAATCGGATATTTCAGCTTTGCGTATACATTGTTCAAACAACTGAAATCCTCTTCTTTTGGCTAACTCAATGGTTGCTTGGCGCGTGATGCCCAAAAGCACTGTATCTGATGGTGCAGTATATAAGGCACTGTCTTTTACGAAAAATACATTGGTTCGGCTTCCTTCCGTTATATTTCCATCGGTGTCTACAAGTAAGGTTTCAAAGGCATCCGATTCTTTCATATATGCTATTGTGTTTTCGCGCAGCTTTTGCCTAACAAATTTTATTGCAGGATTTTCGCGTACAGCTTCGTACAAGCGTAGTTTTACACCATGTTGGTATTCATAAACGGTAGGGTACCGCGAAACATTAAAGTACACATATATATCTGTTTCAACCTCTTGTTCAAACTGCACTATTACTTTCATATTCATATCACCAATATCATTCATATCTATGAGGCGCATTATCATGTCAAGTAGCTGGTTGTATGTGGTGTTCATATGTAAATTCCCAGCTTGTACCGAGGTGAAAAGCCTATCGAGGTGAGCCTTCAGAAAAAGTGGAGTCCGGTTTATTACCCTAAAAACCTCGTAAATAGTAGGATTATGGTATAAAACATGGTAGTCGAAAAACTCGTACGAGAGTGTTTCGTTATTATGTAAAAAAAGTGAGTGAGAAATCTCGCGCATTTTTGTTTTCAAATCTAAATTAGAATGTTCGTGAATTGCCTTTTAAACGTATATTTGTTATAATTATTATGCATACGGATGTATTTTAAAATTCACCATTTGACTGGCCATATTCAGGAGTTGTATTTAGCCGAGTATCCGGATGGAATTCTTATGCTCGATGGGGGAAGTCGCGCCGATGCTACACTTGTGGAAGATTACATTACAAATAAACTCAACAGACCCATGTCAGATTTGCGCATGATCATGGTTTCGCACATGCACCCCGACCATGCCGGTGCCGCTCAGATACTCAGACGCAAATTCAATATCCCAATTGCTTCTTTTTATACTGTAAATGCATGGTATAGTGGTCTCAGAGGAAGGCTGCAGCATCTATTTGACATATTCATGGGGTGGTTCGTAGTTATACGTAAAAAACTTCCGCGCTACAGGTTTTGGTTCCCACCTAAGCTATACCCAGATTTTCCGCTACATAATGCCGATGCAATCCCTTCATTTCCCGATTGGAAGATTTATCATACACCTGGGCACACTTCGCACGATATCGTCATACATAATAGCGAGGCAAGCATTATTTATGCCGGCGATTTGGTCATAAACATGCATGGTAAGTTTATTCTGCCTTTTCCTATAAACTTGCCTAAGTGTATGGTAAAAAGTATTGAAGTACTCGAAAAACTGGAATGGAAGGAAATACTCTTGGCGCATGGGGGACCGGCAACCCGCCAGCAATTCACTCCGGAAGTTATGATTAAACTCAAAGCTTTGGTACATCGCAAACTGAGAATGCCATTTGTATTTCTACAGTATTTTACACACTTGCCCAAGCCTATAAAACAGTACAAACACACATGCGATTAATAAAATTGACCGCTTCAAGCAATTTCTATTTTTTACGGATTATTATAAAGTTATTTATTGTAAACTTTCTCATTGGCCTTTCTACAACGTCAATTGCTCAGGTTTCATATCTAAACTTTCGCATATTTCGTGCATTGGAAGCACAGAAAACCATTCCGAATGTTATGGCTGAGCACGCCTGGGCGGCCACCGATACCAGCGATGAGTGGGGTACCTTGCAGCTTGCTTTGCTCGAGAGCAGACTTGGCACTTATACTATGGCCAGACTCAAAACATCGGATTATTATACATTCAATTCATACGAGCTACAGCAAATTTCTGCTTTTGAAGATACCAAACCTGCCAATTTGTATATGTGGAAAGCCAACGACTGGGTGGCACACAGCAACAAATGGTATCTCACAGCAGATTCTATTTTTGCACTCGAACACTTGCTTATACCAGACAATTTACAGTTTTATCCTGTTCAACTTACCCTATTCATGCTGCAAAACTACCCTTATTTGCAGCATAGGCAGGTTGTAGGCTCTTTTGCCGCTTTCCAATCGGGCAATGTGCAGAAAGCCATACAATTGGCTGATTCTGAAAAATATATGGTACTGCTCGACGAGTGGAACCAAAGAGCTGCAGAGAGTACAGATGGTGAAGAACTGATACAAATAAGTGCTGAGATACATCAGTTGCAGGTATTTTTGGTTTGGAAAATGTGGCTGTTGGGTTTGGTGGGGAAAACTGATGATTTTGAAAGACTTTACACTCAGCTTATGCAAAGTGTTGAAAAACAGTACATAATCCCTGAAATATCTTTTATAAAAAGTTTTTTCGATTCGAAAACCGCTTTGCCTGAAAACTTTGAACCCAACCTTCCTCTTTCTGCTGATTTGTACTCGGGCATTTTTAAAAATAAAATGCTCACACAAGATTCAATTCAACCTATTGCGTTTACACAGGTAGAAAGTCTTGCCGAATATCCTCAAAATTTGGATTTTCATTTTGAAGCGCTTGAGTACGTACGCCGCATACTGAAGGAGTACCATAATAAAGAACAGCTATCTGAGTGCAGGTACTTGCTCTATATGATATTGCAAAGTCCTATACTCCACGAACAAGATTCGTATTTGGTACAAACATATCATCAGATGCTTTCATGTTATATGGCTACTTCGTACATACAAAACGTAGATTATCAAGCAGCTGCCGAATGTATAGCACCGTGGCTTACCTTACAAAATGCAAACCCAAACAGATTGCGAAACATAGATAAGCTGTTGCGAACTTATTTTGAGGCACTTGAGTTTTTGCCCCATTCGGGTTTCCACGATATTAAAAATCTTGATAAAACATTGCAGCAAAACATTAAAAATAATACGAGCGCTGCCTTGGGATTACATTTGGCCAAATGGCATTTCAAACATGGTGATGTGTTGGTTGCCAAACAGATAGCTGATAAGTTGAATCCGAATTCCTTGCTTGCAGATAGTTTGGCGCTGATGGAGATGTATTTGCTAAAGTATAGCATTTATAAACAAAACTCTTATTTAGATAGCATTTCGGCCATGCTCAAAGGCGCCGCAAATAAGTACGACAATTTGGCCTTTGAAACAGAGTTGTTGTATTTGGAACGTGACATGAATCAACCCGGAAACGATGCACTGTTGCAGGCCAGATTGAAAGAATTGAATGATTGGATGCAATTGTTTGAAGGGGAAGAATTCAGGCTGTATTATCTTTTAAGTTCATTGCAAAACAGATTTTTGCTGCGAACCGACCCAATAGTTGGTACTGCTAACGAAATCTCGCTTTTTGCGACCATGTGGTACAATCAGGAAATCAGCGATTTGGATAAGTTTGGACTCATGGCAAATGCTTCTGCTTTTTTGCAAGAAAGCATGAAACTTGGTATTGCAGCTTCTGGGCTGGCCGATGTGATGATAAATTCTTTGCAAGAAACTAAGTCTGAAGAAACCTATCTGAGCAATACTTATTTGATTCGCATCATGCACCTCACGGCAAATTTGTGGCTGGAAAGTGGCCAAAAAGCCGTGGCCATGAGGTATTGTCAGATGGCTGAAAATATATTGGCGGATTATTCAAATACACCTGGTTTTGAACCATTTATTGTAGAAAACAATCGTCTAAAATGTTTGATACATGAAAACGAGAATCCACAACTTGTGATAACTGTAGCAACTGATGCTTTGAAATGGCTGACCTCCAAGCCGGAATATGGTTCTGAGAAGCTCATTTCGTTCTTCCTACTCAAACAAGCAATTGCAAACAAGCAATTATATAAATATGCCGAGGCTTGGAAATCAGTGAATGAAGTTAGATTTGACTTACAAGATACATCTAATCAGATGACAACTCAACTCCTGAAAGGGCAATTGTATATGAGTGAGAAAAAGTACTCAAATGTTTCAGGTATCTTTAATCAGGAATTATTTAAGAAGTTTAGTAAAAAATATAATAATATTCAGGCCAGAGGAAATATATTGCACATGGCTGCTCTTTTGAATCTGAAACCGGATAGTGCGTCAATTCCTCCATTCACCACATTTATTTCAGATTTTAGTTCAAATAAATTATCAGATACCATATCACTCCGTCAACATGTGGAGCTATGTATGCTCTATGCACAGTTGCTATTAAAAAATAGAAATGGGTACGATCTCATAAAATTGGCATTGAATGACTATGCATTGGCGCTTACCGGGTTAGAAAATGTGATGCCACAGCAAGTAAACTACTATATATACCGTTTGCATGTGCTTCAGGCTGAATACTATATACTTCTGCTGCGGGGGGGCGAAAATACTTCAGACTGGGACAAAGCCCTTGAGCAAATCATGCATGCCGAGTCTTCGTTGCAAATGTTTGATAATAAAAACTTTGACAAAGAAGTTAAAGGATTGAAAGATCAATTATTCAAAATTCAGCGCAACTGAGTATTCTTATCTAACATTCTGTAAAGCAATATTACCGGAAAAATGAGTTGGAATACGACAGGTATCAAAAAATTGATTTTCAAACTCCACGTACTAAACAGCATATAGGCCATTCCAGGAAAACCGAAAATAGCGAGTGCTGTGTTGAATGTAAAAATGAGCAACAGGAAATTTTTGGTAAGGACACGTTTTTCACTCAGATATAGCAATACCAAACTGAAAAGCAGTAAAAGCAAAAATGTGGTTATGCCCGAATCTGTATGAATAAAGTCGTTCATTATCAAATTTAAATATGCATTAATAATTACCATCACTCCAGTGCTACCTGTAGTAAGAGGAGTTTTGAATTTATCTACAGACTGGCCATATTTATTTACAATATCATTGAAAATGCCAACTACTATAATTTTATTCTTCAACAATTTTACAAGATCCTGATAGGGCACAGTGTGTACTACATCATGCATATCGTACACCAGAACAGCACGTTCCGTATTCCATACTTCATTGTTTCTGAGCCTGAAATTGAGTTCGTTTACTTCACCATTGCTCGAAATGGGATCACTTTTGATGGGGTGAAACTTTTCGGCCAATACATATGGTATGGAAGTGTGCGTAGAATAGTCGGTAGTATAAAACCTGTAAATGTAAAAACGGTTTGTTTGGGTGATGGGCTCGCTGAAGACACTGGCAAAACCGGTAAGGCACTGGTCGTATGCAGGAGTACGCAAATTACGTATGAGTTCCGTTCTTACTGGATTCTGAAAATTGTTTCGAATGGAATCTATGGTGAGAGAAATGGGCAATAATAATTGATTTTCAAAAGGATGCATTGCTGCAAGCAAATCCGGATAATTGTCGAGATCAGGTGGAAGTTGATAGTCTACAAACAAAATTTTAAAATCGAGCTTAAATTCCTTCATTTTATTGAGAAACTGAGCAAGTACCTGAGGTTTAAGCCTGTCAGTATTCATATCTATGGCGGCGGTGTCCATATTTATAAACATAAATTCGTTCAGATAGGGTTCTAATCTTGTATATCCCTCATCTGTTTTAGAATCGATTGCCTTTGTATTTTGTATTTCATCAAAGAATCCGGTTTCATTCCTGAAAATCATCGGATTATTTCTGAAAAGTAAATTTAGCCCTGTTACAATGATAGCCCATAAAAGGCCAATCAACAATATTTTAAGATATTTCATTCGTTTCAATCATTTAAAACCTGAATTATCGATGCTCCAAATATAGCTTGTTATGTGCTTATGAAGTAATAATTTCTCAAATTTAAATTAATATTTGTTATCATGGAATAGTTTAAAGTTACAATATCGTGTAAATGGCCCCAAACGACAGCCAATTTTCAAAATTATTCCATTCAGAGCTTTCGTGCGATATTATCACCCAAAATTTGTACCAAAAGATGGCATCGACTTACAAATGTGCCTCAATCATGAAAATGATGAAATGATGCAATATGTAAACAAATAAAAGTACTATCCATTTGATTTTTGTTTATTTTTTTGTAAATTTATAAACAAAAACTATAATATGATACTCGATTTTTCGTCGTGGTGGGGTGGTTTGAGTACCATCGCTCAAATTTATTGGATAGTTGCAATACCTGCAACATTGTTTTTCGTTATTCAGCTGATAATGACTTTTATAGGTACTGACGCTGACCTTGATTCAGGTGGAGGTGTAGATGCACACTTTGATGCTGACGGGGGAATGGGTTTCCATTTCATGACCCTTAAAAATATGATTGCCTTTTTTGCTATTTTTGGCTGGACAGGGCTGGCTCTTGTCGATTCAGGAGCAGGTATATTTCTTGTAGTTTTCCTATCTACTTTTGCAGGAATACTTATGATGGTGGTTATGGCTAGTTTGTATTATTTCATGAGCAAGTTGCAGAGCAGTGGCACATTGAAATTGGAAAATGCAATAGGGCAAGTGGGTGAAGTGTATATCAGTATTCCTGCCAAAAAAGGAGGCAGCGGGCAAGTTACCATCAAAGTACAAGGCTCAATACGCACCTTGGAGGCCATGACCGACGAACTGGAAGACATAAAAAGCGGAGTACTGGTAGAAGTAGAGGATATTATTAGCGACAGGTATTTGCTTGTTCGCCGCAACAGATAGATATACAAATAAGTTGAATTAATTTTAAAATTATACATTATGAATCAATTTCTTGTTGTAGGTATGGTACTATTTGTACTATTCATTTTTATACTCATTTACTCCTTGTTCAAGCGTTACAAACGTTGCCCATCAGACCGCATTCTGGTTGTGTATGGTAAAGTGGGTGGCGAAGACGGGCGTACAGCCAAGTGTATACACGGTGGTGCCGCATTTATTTGGCCTATCATTCAGGATTATGATTTTCTCGATCTTACTCCTATACCTATAGAAGTGAACTTAGAAAATGCACTTAGTCGTCAGAATATACGTGTAAATGTACCTTCCAGGTTTATGGTTGGTATTTCTACTGAGCCGGGAACCATGCAGAATGCTGCTGAACGCCTTCTGGGTCTTTCACAAGAAGAAATTCAGCATCTTTCTGCTGATATTATCTTTGGTCAGTTGCGCGTGGTGATTGCAACTATGGATATTGAGGAAATAAACTCCGACCGTGAGAAATTTCTTACAAACGTGTCGGCCAGTGTTGAGCACGAGTTACAAAAAATTGGTTTAAAACTTATCAACGTAAACGTAACGGATATAACCGACGTGGCCGGGTATATTGAGGCTTTGGGTAAAGAAGCCACTGCACATGCCATAAATGAAGCTAAGAAAATGGTGGCCGAGAAGAACCGTGATGGTGCAATTGGTGAAGCCAACGCTATGCAACAACAGCGAGTAAGTGTGGCCGATGCCCTTGCTTCTGCTAAAATTGGTGAAGCCGAGGCTGCCAAAAAAGAACGTATTGCCGTAGCCGCCAACGATGCAGCAGCAGTTAATGGAGAGAATACGGCTAAGGTTACTATTGCAAATTCTGATTCTGAGAGACGTGTAAAACAAGCTGAAGCCAACAAATTGGCTATTTCGGCTGAAAAAATAAACGAAGCTAAAGCTTTGGAAGAAGCTTACATAGCCCAGCGTAACGCTGAGGTGGGACGTGCCGAACGCGATAAAGCTACTCAATTTGCCAACGAAGTGGTACCTGCCGAAATAAGCAAACAAAAAATAACCATCGAAGCTGAAGCGGAGGCCGAGCGCATACGTAGGCATGCAAAAGGTGAAGCCGATGCTATTTATTTCAAAATGGAAGCTGAAGCTCGTGGTATATATGAAGTTCTTTCTAAGCAATCGCAAGGTTTCCAAAGCCTGGTGGGTGCTGCCGGTAACAATGCTCGCGATGCTGTGATGCTAATGATTGCTGATAAATTGCCTGATATTGTTAAATCTCAGGTGGAAGCCATCAAAAATATCAAGATTGATAAAATTACTGTTTGGGACAATCTCGGAAATGGGAAAGACAAATCTTCTACTGCCAATTTCCTTTCGGGTATGATCGGTTCTATTCCGCCTTTCGAGGAAGTATTTAAAATGGCAGGTATGCAACTGCCCGACTATCTGAAAGGAAAACCAGTTGAAAACGAAGAAATACAGGATGCAAAGGAAGAAAAGAATGAGGCTTAATAAAACAGCCTGATTTTTAAATTCTAATTGGACAACTAATTAAAAGCCGTATCGCCACGTTAAATGGCAGATACGGCTTTCTTTTTCCTGACTTTGAATATGTAAAGTATGGATAAACCCGGATTACGCAATAGCATATGCAGTCGTGCAGGGTGTTATATCCGCAAGTACCAGTTTTCTATTGCTTTACAAAACTGCCTTTCCAAATGATGCTTTGGTTTTGTATTTCTACAAAATAATTTCCGGCAGGTAGATGCTCAACCGGGATACTTGTTTCATCCGAAAAATATTTTGTTCCGCTGAATACAACATGTCCTTGAATGTCAAAAATGCTAAAATCAATATCTTCGTTCAATTCCAATTCCGACTTTATAGTCAATTGCTGTTTTACAGGGTTTGGGTATACATACACCAAATTTTTGTCTGTTATCATATTTTTGGGTAAAGCAGTAGGTATGAGTGCATAAAACCCATCGGATACCTTAGTTTCCGAAAAATTTCCCGATGCATCGCCTGCTTTTACGAAGGCACGATAAAGCACATTTTCCTGGAAAAGTGTAGCCATGAATGTGAATGAGCCTTTATTGTCTGCTTTTACATATGGAATCAAATTTGGCTCACTGGCAGTGGTACCTATACCCACCCAGTATTCGGTGTCAGGGCCATTGGCTGCTTGGTCCCAAAATACTGTAACCTGATGCACAGTCGGTAAGGTATCGGCATCTGAGGCGTTAATATCGTTTACCCAAGCTGGAGATGCTGGTGCCAAAGTATCTATAACAAAAAATTCTAGCTGTTTTATTTTAAACAGATTTGCTTTTGCAAGGCTTTGAAACAGAAACACAGCTGTATCGGCTTCAGTTATGTTCCCAAATGCCGGTAAAACTGATGAATTGCCGGAAATTGGTAAATCCTTGATTTCAGTAGCACGTTTCCACAATGCCATCTCGGCAATATTACACTTTGCATTCATGGTTTCGATATTCAACTCATAATCGTCCTCACTACTAAATTTTCCAGTAAATTCGGAAGCAGGCATATCATTGAGCCACAATAAGCCTTTTTCAGAACCAGGAGCAAAACTGATGAAGATTTCTATTTTGCTCAAATTGTCAAGCATATGGCTGTAAAGTGGATTTTGGGCATCGTTTTCCCTATAAATTCTGAAGAGTTTTGATTCAGGGGTTATTTCCACTACAAGTCTTTGGGCAATGGGTGAAGCACTCATGGGCAAATCATTGATTGCAAATCGCAGGTAAGATGCAGCATTGGACTCCAAAACATTGCATTTGATGGTGAGCAAATATGAATCGTTTATCTTTTTTAGGCTTCTTTGTAAACTATTGGGCTCAAAATTGCTTATTTGCAATCCGTTTTCAGAAAATGAAATGCCTGTTCCTGCGCGATTCCAACCTTCTGAGTTTTTAGTGAAATCTGAATAAAATGGTGCTTCGGTGCGTAAAGTTGCATAAGCATCATGATATAATTTTCCGGGTATATAATAGGTATATAATGTATCATCGTCGGGGAATGTACGATACAATGACATTTTAATTGTGTTGTCCTGGAAATCAGAAAAATAAGGCGTCACATCATAACCTGCAGATACTTTTTGCTTTAGGTGGGCTACCCATCCGTAGTCGTTCTTTGCATTGTCGGATGTAAATCTGAATCCAAGGTTATTCCAGTCACTAGAAATACTATCCTTTCCGTATATACCTGTATATGTGCGTAGTATACGTGAGCCGGAAGGTGTGAAAGTACTGATTTCCAACGTATCAAAATCCTCTTCTACGGCCAGCGAATCCACAATCAAATGCATATTGCCCAACTGGGATGATACCATATAATTGAAATTTGTGCGGTGGTGGTATTTTTCTTTGGTACCAGCCACATCGTCGAACAGCAGATTTTGGTTGGTTGCATGCTGTAAGGTGAATTTATTTTGTAGTGCATTCCATAGTTCTTTTGAGCTGCCATCGTAACCCAGCGCCCAAATTCCAACACCACCCAGGCCAAGGGTGTTTATCATATCGTATTTACGCTCAAGGCTTTGGGCATCATCGTACCAATATTGAGTATATACACCGGCATCATTTTTTACAAAATAGGGATTCGAAGCATTTTCGTCCCACTTGCGGGTTACATTTGGCAATTCGGCCAGTATCTGGGCGTAAGTCATAGACTTTCCGGTTTCGGTAGTTTGGGCGTACAAGGCATCCGATACTGTTTTCCACCTACGGCCATAGTAGGGTAGTCCCATGAGTAGCTTTTCGGCAGGAACCCCTTTTAACAGGTAGTCAATAGCCGATTTAGTTACATTGTAGTTTCCCCATACTGCACCACCATTGCGAGGTGCAACCGGACCGGCATTCTTGCTGCCCGACCAGTAATATTCATATCCCATGATGATGAATAAATCTACATATGGGGTCATGGCCACTACATCAAAAGAATTGTTCCAATCTACAGCAGGAATAGCAATAGAAACTCTTGAGCCCGGAATCTCAGCATGAAATCGGTTAGACAATTGTATCATGAAGGTGGTCATTTGGTTGCGAAGTCCCCCCGGCACCATTTCAAAGTCAATGTTCACTCCATCTGCATTCCTGTATTTTACAAGCGATACCAAACTATCTATGAGTGTTTGCTGGCGTTCCGGAACCGTAAGTATGGCACTGTGATTGTCGAAGAGCGTAACGCTCAGGCTTATATGTACACCGGCAGCTTTGGCCATTTCTACCAATGGAGTTGTTTTCCAATTATATATTTCTTTGTAGCTACCTGTGTTGTGGTCTACTTCGTACGAAAAATATGAAATTTCGGAAAGCAGACTTAAATCGTAGTTATTGTAGGCAGTGCCCATCCAATACGGATGCCAGCCAAATACTTCTTTTTTCAGGCGTTTTTTTTCATTATTGGTATATTTAACATCGCTTGTTTGCAAACCCATTTTCTTGTTCCATTCTACCTCTGTAAACTTACCTCGGTGTAGGAGCATATGTTCTTGGTGAACTGAAGTTTGTGCCCATATCAATGGGGTTGATAAAAGGAATAAAAACGCAATTGCGTAGTGTAAGAAATATTTCATGTGTTTGGTTTTATGGTTCGTATAGGGTGAAAATTGGGAATCAGAAGTTGAATCCCATGCGGATGATTGGATTTACGTATGGTGAGTATATACTGGGGTTTATATTCCAGAGCACCATGAGATTCATGGCAAATCTGTCGCCCATTTTTTGCCTGTAACCCCCACCTACAAAAACGCTGGTTATCCACATACGTTGATACTCATTTTGGAGGTTTAGTGCTTCGAGGCTTAGCTGCTCTGCCTCGGCGTATGCAAACAAGTTGTCGAATACAAACAGGCGAGTAAAGGCATTTCCACCATACATTTGGGTCGAAAAGTTGTAGCGGGAGTCGCTGTAATACCTATAAGATCCGCCTACTCCTGCGTCGAACCAGGATGTTAGATGATAGCCCACCTGAGGCGAGAGTTCTATATTGGTAACGGTACCGAAACCTAAGCCAAAATATCCGCCAAAAAATACTTTATCCATAAATAATGGCCTTTGCTTGGGAGCAGTCTGCGAAGAATCTTGAGCAGAAACTGAATGATATATAAAAATGGAAACCAGCATTAGCATACTATAAAGAATCTTTTTCATGTGTATCTTTTTTTTCAGTAAAATGGTATTTAAAACGAATATTGTATGTCGAATTATTGTGGTAGAAATCAGTATTTTGAGGATCTTGCCATATGCCTTCATCCCCGTTTTCATTTTCATTGCCAAAGTGGCTTTCTGATTTGATATTTTTTAAAGGCAAATACAAGTATGCCAGCAATATACCAAAAAGCAACCCAATAAGGTGCGATTCCCATGATATATTAGGTTCAGTTGGGAAGATACCCCAAATCATGCTGCCATACCAAAAAACATTGAGAAAAGCCAGTGCGAGCAAGCGTTTGTTGCGGGATATGAAACCGCCAATGAGCAGAAACCCGAAAAGGGCGTAAACCAATCCACTTGCACCTATATGTACACCTTGCCGTGAAAACAGCCAAACATTGAGCCCAACAAATATATAGCTCATGATAAAAATGCGTAGGGCAATAGGAGTATAGAAATAAAAAAGAGAGCCGCCAAGAAGCAACAACGGAACCGAATTTGAGAAAGCATGGCCTGCATCGCCATGCAAAAGAGGGGCGAATAGTATACCAGGCAATCCCGACCATTGCAGCGGGGCAATACCCAGATAAGCAAAACTTATGCCCATAGAAATTTCAGCCAGTTTTATAAGCCATATAAGAATTATCATTGTTAATGGAATCCTTATGCTCCTGATGAAAGTTAAATTATTATTAAGCATCAAATATTTCTAACTACGAAATGAATTATAATTATTTTTGAGTGGTGAAATTAGAGAATTTACACAAGAAATATGATTAGGAATCAAAAAATCGTTGGTGCATTAGTATTAAGCACCCTTCTATTGTGGGCTTGCCAACCAAAGGCTATAGATGCCGTGAAATATAATGACGAGCTGATTAAAAATCAAATAGCTGTAAGCCAGGCGGTAATGCAGCTTAGCAAAGCTTTTAAGAAAGCCGATACACTTGAAATGCAATCTGCATACAACAGGGCTACGTTTGTATTAGACAGCGCATACCAGAATGTACAGCGAATCGGCGATTTTGATGCCGATTCTACCTATCGCCATCAGGTAAGCAGTTTACTTCTTGTTTACAAGTCTACCATGAACAATGAGTATTCTCGTGTTATTTCACTATATAAATTGCCTGCTGGCGAGTTTGATATGAGTACCATGCGTGAGATGGAAGAGTTGGTAATAAGCGCTTATGAAAAAATACAGATAGCCATAGATACTTTTAGCAATCAGCAACAAGCGTTTGCTCAAAAATATAATTTTAAGGTCATGGCTGTTAGTAATGAATAATGCTATAGTATTTGATAACCTGCATCAGAATAACATCTTCATTTTTGGATATGCCTGAACAAATGTTTTACTTGTTCTTATATGAATCGCTTATATCCACCGAAATATTCAATACTTTATAAGGTACACCTTTCTCATTGTAAACCGGGGTATATGCTTCAGAAATCCAAAGTTCCTTTTCGTTGATACGCACATGTTGAATAAGTCTTTTGCTAATCCCCGCACGAAGGTCTTGCCAAAATAAAACATGTTCTTCTGAGTTTTGCACACTGTCTACATTGAATTGCCCTTGGAATTTTCCAATCAGTTGCTCACGTTTCATACCGGTAAATTTGAGCATGGTGTCGTTTATACTCATCAATCGACCATCCATATCATATTCAGCCACAAATGAAATTGAATTCACAGCGTCAAGTATACTCGAAAGCTCTGAGGTTTTGAGCGCAGCATCCTTCTGAGCATTCATTATTTCTAGCATATTTTGCTTGAGCAACTCTTCTTGAGCAGCTAATTCTTCTGATTTGATTCTGGTTTCGAGCAAAAGTTTCGAAGTCCGAATGTTGGTTTTAACTTTAGAAAGCGTTGTAGCAATGCTGGCTCCTGCTTTTTCAATAAATTCTTTTTCGTATTGTGAGATACGTCTGAAGGATGCAATTTCAACCACACCATTTACTTCAGTATTAAACAAAAGAGGAACAATAAGTATGCTTTGAGGCTGTATTTGGCCTAAACCTGAGTTTATTTTTATATAGTCACCCGGTATATCAAATAAGAGCAGAGTTTCTTTTTCCTGAGCACACCTGCCTATGAGTCCAACACCAAATTCAATCGATTTTTCATTTATGCTATCAGGGTCTATGGCATAGCTGGCAGCAAATTCGAGTATCAGCTCATTGTACTTTTCGTCGTTTATGACGTAGAAAACCCCCATTTCGGCTTTAATATACTGAACCAGATTTTTAAGTATCTCAAAGCTTAGTTTCGATAAGTCCTCTGTGTTCATACGCAGTACTTCGGCAAGGTGGGCCTGACCCTGTGTAGACCAGTTGTTTATATGTTCTTGCTCAGCACGGTACATCTCTTCAGATTTCGATTTTATGATGCTGCCCTGCATTTCAATTAGAGCACCACCAATAATGTCTTTATCACTCAGTTTTTCGAACTGTACGTTTAGGTTTCCTTTTCCTATTTCTTTGGCAAATTGAGCCATACGCGTAAACGCATCGAGCAATATATTGATGGAATTGCTTATAGCTCCAATCTCGTCTTTGGTTTTAATTTTCATCCGTATATCCTCAGCAATTTCACCGTTGGAGAGCCTGTTGAGTACATCTGTTGCACGCTTTATGGGTTTTGATATATTGGAGGCTATATAAAAGATAATCACTACCATGATTAGCATGCCCACCAAACCAACCAAGGCTGAAATAATCATATTGTTATTTGCTTCGGCACGTATCACACTCACCGGTACTACAATACCCAACGACCAAGCGTATTCTATTCCTTCTATTTGTACAGGAGCAAATACAATAAATGCCTCTTCTCCTTCGCTAACTTCTATAATTTGTGAAAATTTCTCTTTATTCAATATTTTTGCAATCACCTCGGCTTGAGTACCTAGCATAGGAAAGGCTTTGCTAACTGGCTGATTGATGAGCGATGAATTTGGGTGCCCTGCAAAAGTACCATTGTGTGCTACCAAGAATGCATAACTGTTTTCAAATGGTTTGATTTTGTTTACCATTTTCTCAAATCGCTGCAGCGAAATATCTATACCCGCAAGGGCTACAAATTGATTGTTGACTATAACAGGTACAGCAAACCCCGACATAAGCATAGAGTCCTGAGCCAAGCCTGTATAAGAATCGAAATAAGGTTCAAGCAGCAAGGTTGCTTTATTACTTTTGGCATAATAATACTTGCTTCCTATATCGTCGCCTTCCATATTTTTCTCTTTCTGAATCTGTGTGATTACAGGACCAGCCCTAAAATATCCATGCTGCAGACGACCGTAATCTTTTTTATAGGTGGTATCTATTGCATAGTATTCATAACTGGTAGCTACCGATAGGAAATCGGGATTGGAAACAAGCAATTCTCTGTGTACACTTAGCAAAAGGGGTTCCCATACGCTTCGCGGCAGGTCTTTGTATATGGCCAGAAATTTTGACAATGACAATGTTGCTACAAAATCTGCTTCCAATTCACCTTTCACCACGTTCGCATAGTTTTCTGCTTCAGACTGAGCCAACCTTTTGGCATTGTCTACTGAGATGCGGTTTAGGTTGAAACTGATGTAACCTACAGCAATGAAATAGATGAGCAATGCTGTGGTAAGAATATACACTATCATTTTGCTGCGAAGCTTCATAGGAACATCAGTTTAGAATATTTATTTCAGAAAGTAAATATATAAAAGAAAAATTTGAAGTGTGCTTTTTTTTCACACAAACTGCCATTTCGGGGCTTAAATTTGCATCAGTGCTTGCTCAAAATAACCAATGAGGGTTTTTGAATCTTCGATGCCCGTCGAAATTCGAATAGCTCCATCTATGGGATATTTTTCGCCCCATACTGCCTTTATAGGCATAAGGGTGGTGCGGGTATCGCCAAGCGAAGGCACTATAGGAATATGGGGACTAAGCAGGCTTGTAAATTTTGCTACTGCATTGTTTTCTGAATTGGGTTTCAGAACAATGGTTAGCATACCCCCAAATGCATTTTCATGAAAAAGCCCAACTGCCTGAAGGTGCGAAGTATCAGAATCGAGCCCAGGGTATATTACTGTGCTAATTTTTGGGTGATTAGAAAAAAATCGGGCGAGTTCAAATGCATTGAAGCAATGCTGGCGAAAACGTAATTCAAAAGTATCTAGTTGCGAATGTAGCCTGTAAGCATCATCGGGCGACAGATTGCAACCCACCCACTTGCGATATTCAATAGCCTGCTGCATGAGATCAGTGTTGTTGCCACACAACACGCCTCCGGTAAGGTCGCCATGCCCACTCAGGTATTTGGTTACACTGTGCACTACCAAATCTGCTTCATCATGCAAGGGTTTCCACAAATAAGGTGTGGCAAAAGTATTATCTACTATGATGGTGCAGTTGTACTTTTTCCCCAAAGCTATGATGGCGCGGGCATCAGAAACTATAAGCATAGGGTTGGATACAGCTTCGAAATATAATACCGCAGGGCGTTGTATATGCAATATTCCCTCTAGCCTTTCCAAATTATATTCCATTGGTACTATTTCTGAATTTCCGGCTGCATAGTTTGGACTTGGAGTGGCCGAAAAACGAATAACGTTAATACCCCGGCGAGGAATAAGTATTTTATCTATATACGAATGTGTACCGCCATATATCTCAGAAAGAAATAGCCATTTATTTTCTTGGTTTGATTTTTGCAAAATACCCAAGGCCAAATCGATTGCAGACATACCTGACGAGGTAAGCAGAGCCCATTTCGAATCTTCCAGGGTGGCAAGTTTTTCTTCACATGCCACCAGTGTAGGAGTTCTGTAGCGTGCATATATATATTGTGTAGGCTCAATCGGGTGCGATGCCTCTTCGGTAAAAGCAGCTTTTAAGTCATCTGCCGATTCAAAAAAAAATCCGGAGTCACGATATAGTGGGGGCCTCAGATTGTTCACTTTTTTTTTCATACATCTTCTATTTCGTGCAATTCAATAAGTTTGTAAGGTATATTGAGCAATGAGCAAAACTCTTCCCCATTTTCCATAATATCCAAATCATTTTCTTCGTAATACCAATGTATTTCAACATGGCCATGTATGGCATGCAATTGCTCAAGCTTCACAAAAATTTCGTGAAGCATTTTTTTCGATGATGTGTTTAAGTACAACATCTTGAATACGAATGTAGTACTTTCGTTTGGTCTTTTTTTGTATTGGTCGAGCCAATCAAGTACTGGGGTGTACACATAGTCTGTGTTTTCCGGAAGCGAGCGTCCTTTTATTTCAAATATACCGGCTTCGGCGTCCAGCATTATTTCAGGAGAGTTTGATTTAGGCTGTAAGTAGAATCTATTCATAATTTAAATTGAATATGTGCATAACATCTTTTGAGGGTGCTAAATTAAGCTATGTTTTCAATATTAGATATCATGTATTTGAATAACCAAAAAAAATGCCAGATGATGATACATGGCTGTACAAAATTACTGTTTTTCAAATATTTCTGTTTTGTTTGTGGAGCATGGCACATACCCATTGTTGGCCATTCAAATTTGTATTATATTGGAAGTGGGCTTTTTAAAAACCATACAAACCATACAAACCATACAAACAAATAGATAGTATGATTTTTAAAATATGATACTAAAAATGATTTGAAGGAGATAAAAAAATAATATTATGTATGCATAGTAAAAGATAAATACTAATTTTGAACTTAGAATAAAATAAATATACATATAACAGTCTTAACTTAAAATTATATGGTAGCACAAATACTCTTTTCAATGGTATTGCTAACAGCTATAGCGCTGTTTGTGCGTAATGTACGCCGAATAGTAAACGCTATAAGCATGGGGCGCCCTCAAAGTATAAATGACCAGCCTGCCCTTAGGTGGCGAAAAATGCTCTTGGTGGCTATAGGCCAGGGGAAAATGGTAAAGCGCCCGATATCCGGTTTCTTGCATATCATAGTGTATGTCGGCTTTTTGCTGGTAAACATAGAAATGATTGAAATCATGATAGACGGTATTTTCGGAACGCATCGGATTTTTGGTATATTGGGTACACCTTACAATTGGCTCATATCAGGCTTTGAAATGTTAGCTATATTTGTAATTGTAGCCTGCATTATTTTCTTAGTGCGCAGAAATATACTTAAGGTGAAAAGATTTCAGGCTGTGGAGTTAACTACCTGGCCCAGAATTGATGCCAATATTATTCTTTTGACCGAAATAATACTCATGAGTGCTTTGCTCATCATGAATGCCGCCGATACAATAATTCTTTTACGTAACTGCGGAATTGGTGTAGATTGCTATAGCTTTCTGGTGAGCAGTTTATTGTTACCTATATTCAATAACCTCGATACCAATACACTTATAATAATAGAAAGGGCAGGCTGGTGGATTCATATACTTGGCGTACTTGCTTTTCTCAATTATATCCCATATTCAAAGCATTTTCACATTGCCTTGGCTTTTCCCAATGTATGGTTTTCAAAATTACAGCCCAATGCTGCCATGCCCAATATGCCAGAGGTGACCCGCGAGGTGGAAATTATGATGGGGAGCAGACCCGAATCTGATGCTATTGAAAATCAGGGAGTATTTGGTGCAAAAGATATTGTCGATTTGAGCTGGAAGAACATTATGGATTCGTTTGCTTGTACCGAATGCGGCAGATGCTCTGCAGTATGCCCTGCCAACCAAACCGGAAAAAAACTTTCTCCCCGAAAGATAATGATGGACACACGCGACCGGGCCGAAGAGCTTAGCCTTTTTAAACGCCTGCATGGGGCTGACTCACACGATGGGAAATCGCTATTGGGCAATTATATCACCGCCGAAGAAGTTTGGGCTTGCACTACCTGCAATGCTTGTGTCGAAGAATGTCCGGTAACCATCAATCAGGTTTCCATTATATTGGCACTTCGCAGGTATATGGTCATGGAGCAATCTGCCGCGCCAAGCACCATCAATGCCATGCTTACCAACATCGAAAACAACGGCGCTCCTTGGAAATACGCAGCTGCCGACCGAGCAAACTGGACCAAAGAATTGTACATGAACGAGGTAAAATAAGCACAAAATTATGGAAGAGACTATAAACAAACTAAAAATAAAAGTGCCGGTAATGGCAGATTTGGCTGCTCACGGTAAAACACCTGAGTACCTATTCTGGGTAGGTTCTGCAGGAAGCTATGACGACCGAGCCAAAAAGATTTCGCGCGCATTTGCCAAATTGCTTGCCCATGCCGGTGTAGATTACGCGATACTTGGCACCGAAGAATCGGATAGTGGCGAAGCAGCCAAGCGTGCAGGTGCTGAATTTAATTTTCAGATGCAAGCTATTGCCAATATCGAAGTTTTCAAGATGTATGGGGTGAAAAAAATAGTGACATGTGACCCGCACGACTACAGCATACTCAAGAACGAATATGCACAGCTCGGCGCAGAACTCGAAGTATATCACCATTCGCAGTTTCTTGATAAACTTATTGCACAAGGAAAACTTAAAATATCAAACCAGTACCTGGCAAGCAAAACCATTACCTTTCACGATCCGTGCTATCTTGGTCGAGGAAATGGCGTATTCGACGAACCACGCAATGTGATACGAAGCACAGGTGCGCATATGGTAGAGCTCAAACGAAGCAAAATTCGTTCGTTCTGCTGCGGTGCAGGAGGAGCACAAATGTTTAAGGAAGCAGAAAAAGGTAAGACAGAAGTGTTTGCAGCACGCACAGAAGATGTGCTAGAAGTGACGCCCGATATACTTTGCACTGCATGCCCGTTTTGTATGTTAATGCTCACAGATGGCATTAAATACAAGGAAAAACAAGAACAAATAAAAGTACTCGATATCGCAGAATTGCTAGCTGATGCATTGCAATTGTGATGCAAAAGGGGCTAAGTTGCTGTAATGTTATAAATTAGAAGCATCTTAGAAAAAAGTAATAATTAATTGAAAAAAAGCCTTCTTTGCTCTTGCAAAGGAGGTTTTTTTGCGTATTTTTGCATAATCCGATTTTATCATTCACATATTATGTAATCACAAGGTTGTAGTTGAGCAAACAACGTCCTGAAAGTTACACAAGCTATCAAAAAGTTGAAGCAGAAACACCCTCAATCGTATTTTGGGGAGGAGTATTTGTCGGCTCCAATCAGAAAGTTTGGCATGTTTTTGGTAATTTTGGAAGAAGGAAAACGATAACATAGAATATATAAAAGCAAAAAAGCGGCATAAAGTTGCATGGAAAACTGTTGCCAGAATTTAAAGAAATATATCTGATATAAAATGTGGAGGCTCAGAAATTGTAAAAGGTTGAAAACATGAATGATGAGCCTAAAGTATTGAATATGAATGTAATATATTATTAAAGAAATATTAAAAATTATATAGCTGAAATAAAGTCTGATAAGCAAGTTTTGAGAAATGCAATAGCAAAAGCATTTTTTTATCAACAAATTTAGTTCAAACTTTACAAAGCAAAAGAAAAGCATAGTGTACCCTAAAAAACTGTGAAAATGAACCAAAAACACGTCGAGGCATGGAATAAGTGTCTGCGCATCCTACGCGACAACATGAAGGAGGCCACTTTTAATACCTGGTTTACACCACTTGAGCCCTTACAATTGATTGAAAATACACTCACTTTGCAAGTTCCAAGCCAATTTTATTACGAGTATATTGAAGAAAACTTTCTTGAATTGCTTGCTTTTGCAGTACGTTCGGTCATTGGTAAGAATGCCAAGCTGGAGTACAACATACTGATAGATAAAGGAAACGGAAGCAATGGCAAACCTGCCACCATCAATTATCCATCCAGCAACGGAAAGGTGAGCAAGAATACACAGAATGTGGCTCCCGCTGTTACATTTGATCCAAAAGCAGGAATGAATCCATTTGCAGTGCCTGGTTTACAGCGCTCTAACTTCGATTCGCACTTACGTCCACAGCATACATTTGAAAATTTTATTGTAGGTCCGGGCAATACTGCCGCTTACCATAGTGCACTCAAAGCCGCCGAAAATCCCGGTCAAACCGGCTTTAGCCCACTGCTTATTTACGGAAACTCTGGAGTGGGAAAAACACACCTTATCCAAGCTATTGGTCTAAAAATAAGAGAGGTACATCCAAAAATGCAAGTGTTGTACGTACACGCCAACAACTTTATACAAGAGTTTAGCGAAGCATCTATCAACAATACCCGCAACAATTTCTTGCAAATATATCAGAATGTAGACGTACTCATAATTGACGATATTCACGATTTTTCGAGCAAAACTAAGTCTCAAGATTCTCTATTTCATATATTTAACCACCTTCATCAAATGGGCAAACAATTGGTTTTTGCCTGCGACAGAGCGCCAGTTGAGCTTGAAGGACTTGACGACCGTTTGTTATCACGTTTCAAATGGGGCGCTTCTATAAGGGTTGAAATACCTGATTTTGAAACACGTAGAGGCATACTTAAAATGAAAGCCTACAACGATGGCTTGGTTATTCCTGAAGAAATTATTGATTTTCTGGCAAATAGAATTACTACCAATAGTCGCGAACTACAAGGCTCAATGGTTTCATTGTTGGCTTATGCTACAGATTCTAAATCTGAAATAACCCTCGAACTAGCCCAACGTGTTGCCGATGAAATAGTTAAACGTAAAGATGCAGACCTCAATCTGCAGACTATTCGCCGTACAGTATGTGATTATCTGAACGTTGACGAAACTAGCCTTGAGTCAAAATCCAGAAAACGTGAGATTGTAGATGCCCGCCAGATTTCTATGTATCTTGCCAAGGAGTACACATCCAAATCATTATCAACCATAGGTCAATTTATTGGTAAAAAGGATCATAGCACAGTATTGCACGCTTATAAATCTGTTAGAAATATGATGGATACCAACAAAAAGTTTCGTGAGACAATCGAAGAATTGTGCTCCAGACTTGGTATCTGATTTTTGAACTATACAATCTTTAAGATTCCCCCGAATAAAAGATTTACGCCCATCTGTTGAAGATGGGCTTTTTTTATAGTATATCTATTCCTTTTAGGGCCTTGTATTATATTTATCGACTAATAGTAAGCCTTGTATGGCCATTTACAATGAGTTATATAATACAGAAGTCACAGCATTGATTACATTTCACAAGTCATACTATTCAATCGTAAGTAGCTGTTTTCAACTATTCACAATAAGGGGTTGATTTATAAGGCCTAAAACATAAGCCAGCACATTAACGTGCAGATACACAAAATATTTAAAAATATTATAGCCAAAATAGCCCATTTCGATTAAATTCTTATTGTAAATCAATCATTTTATGATGTTCTATCAGATAAAATAGTTGCGAATCTATATTTGTAAACTACTTAATAGAATTGTATATCGACTTGAATATATGATAGATAGATCACAGAATTTTCACAGATTCATACCACCTAAAAATGAATAATAGTTTGAATATTTGTTTAATTAATTTCTTTAAATAATTGGATTATTGTATCATAATTTTATTTTAAAATTGGTGCAATACCTGTTTCCTAACAACAGCCGGATTACAAATCTAAATTCGTAAATCAAAAATCTATACCACCGTTTTTATCCGTTTATATTTTGTAAGTAACAGATATACAATTTTATGTATTTTCACATGTTCAATTACTTGTACCAAGCATCTATTTGATAGTCATATATACGAAAATGTATATTTCGCATTTATCACAAATTTCAAATGTTTTAAAATAACAGATGATAAAAATCTGCTAGAATGCAACGATACATAAAATAATGACAACTCTGAAATGGTAATCTAACATCAGCCAGACTTAGGATCGGGAACTATCTCTAACATGGCTACCTTTAGCACCTCAAGCGAACAAAAACCAAATTCATCTATTACTTTTCCTTCGAGCAGGTATATGCCATCGCCATGTAGTGGATACATTTTGTGAACTTGCGAAAAATGCACTGTATCAAAGAAATGATTGTACAAATCGAAAAATGTACCGAAATACATGAGCTCTTTGTGAACTGTGATAACTTTTTTAACATGCACCAGGTGCCCTACCATCTTTACAGTTTTTCCAATATTGTTTGGTAGATCATCTGCCATTATTTCTCCTCTGAAACGGGTTCGCAGCAAGTCAAAATGTGAGAGAGTGACTGCAAAGCCCAAAATCTCAAGTTCATCGTAGGCATCTTCTACAGGAGTATTGGTAAGTTGTGGCAGCGAACCTAGCTGAGGTGCCACATCAAATACATTGCTTATCTGGTCTTCTGCAGCAGATTTAGTAAGGAGCATATGACATTGCCATAGCAATACCGGTTTGTTCAGATTTGTGAATCGGAGAGCGCCCAGGCGAATAAGTATGATGAGTTGTTCCTTGGGTGGATGTACACGATCAATAAAATTTCCGAGGCTTGTGTACATTCCGTTGCGCTCGCGTTCTTCCATGATGCGATCTACGAATTTCGATTCCAGATTCTGCACATGAATGAAGCCAATATATACAATTGTATCTGAGATGCGGGTAAGATACGTGCTAAAGTTGACGCAAGGCAGCTCTAACAGGGCACCTTCGCGCACAAGCTGACGAAAATATACCCATCGTTGGTAAAATCCACCGAAATTGTTGATTACAGCCACCAAAAACTCAAGAGGGTAGTATGTCTTCAGATACAAACTCTGGTAACTCTCTACAGCATACGATGCACTATGCGCTTTTGAGAATGAATAGCCGGCGAAAGATTCTATCTGCCGCCACAGCTCGTCGGTTACTTCTTGCGGATGCCCGCGCTGAGTTGAATTGGAAAAAAAAAGGCTAACAATACGCTCAAATTCTTCTTTTCGTCTGCTTTTGCCGCTCATGGCTCGGCGCAGTATATCGGCACTAGCTAAGTCTAGCCCTGCGTAATGGTGGCATATACGCAATACGTCTTCCTGATACACCATGATGCCGAATGTTTCGGACAGATGTTCCTGCATCACCGGATGCAGGTATGTATACTTATCGGGATTATTGAACCTGAAGATAAATTCGCGCATCATACCCGATTTGGCTACTCCCGGACGTATAATACTGCTTGCTGCCACCAGAGCCAAATAAGTCTCACATTTCAGTTTCTTGAGTAAGCCACGCATGGCAGGACTTTCTATATAAAAACACCCGATGGTATCACCCGATTTGAGTTGGCGGCAAACCCCCATATCGGTTTTGAAAGCTTCTACCTGATGTATATCTATTTCTATATTTCTGTTTTCGCGGACTATGCCTACGGCATCATGTATATGTCCGAGGCCACGCTGGCTGAGTATATCCAGTTTTTCGAAATTTATGTCTTCGGCAACGTACATATCGAACTGAACTACCGGATAATCTTTTGGAGGCAAATCGAGTGCACTAAAATACGTGATAGGAAGGTGAGAAATAAGTACCCCACCGGCATGTATGCTTCGGCCATTTGGAAAATCTACGAGCATAGTTGCGTACTCAACTATAGCATTGCTGATGGCAACCCCGGCCGAATCCGAGTTTCGGCTTTTTACCCAAACATCAGTTTCTTCTTTAGGCAGACCATATACTTTGCTAAGCTCGCGAATAGAACTTCTGTACTGAAAAGTAGTAGTAGTGCCGAGCAACGCAGCGTGGGTTTTTCCATATTTTTCGAAAATGTAATCGTAAATGGCATTGCGATCTTTCCACGAAAAATCGATATCAAAATCTGGAAGGTTGGTTCTGAAAGGATTTATAAACCGCTCGAAATACAAATTTAGTTCAATAGGATCAACATCGGTAATACGCAAGCTGTAGGCTACCAGGCTGTTGGCACCACTACCGCGGCCTACATGATATATGCCCTTGCTCATTGAAAATCGGATGATATCCCATGAAATAAGAAAGTAAGCCGTAAAACCGAGCTGAATGATGGTATCAAGTTCTTTGTTGAGCCTGTTTACTGCATCTGCATTGGGGTTAGGATATCTGTATTGCAACCCATCCAGCGCCAATTGCCTGAGCAAACTGATATCGTCTTCTATTGTTTTTCCGAATATGTGCATATTCTTTACAGACGAAAAGTCGAACTCGAAATTGCACAAAGACATGAGCAGCTCAGTATTTTGCAAGATAAAAGGATATTGCCCAAAAACCTCTGCAAGTTTTCCTGCAGGCAAAAATCTGTGCCAGTTGGCAGCAGCATGTTCTGTATCTACCTTGCTGAGCAAAGTGTTTTGCATGATGGCTTGCAGGTGCAAATGAAGTTCGAAATCTTTCTTTGAATGAATACTTACCGGACTTTTTACCACCAACTTATTGGCATATCTGAGTAGAGGTGAGCGAAAAAGCTTGTTTACCCGAGTGGGAAGTATACCTATATATTCATTCTCGTTCAAGTCTACAGGCAAATTGTTTTCAGGAAAAATAAAAAATACGTTAGGCAAGAAGGGCGGCCTGGCAGGTAGATCCTTTTTTTGCAGGTTGTATTCGCTCAAGAAAGAATTGAGTTCATGAAATCCGTGAATATTTCTGGCCAATCCAATATACAAATGCCTGTCATTCAGTCTGAAATCGATACCCACCAAAGGAGTAATGGAAAACTTTTTGCATTCTTTTACAAAATCGAAAACCCCGCTTACGCAATTTATATCAGTAAGAGCCAAACACTCAATCTTGTATAAATGAGCCAGTTTCACCAGTTTGGGTACTGATAGTGTACCAAAATTGAGACTGTGGTATGAATGGCAGTTGAGATACATATATATTAACTAATATAAAAGAAATAAGTTATAAATGTTGTAAAACAACAAAAAGATTAATGTAAAATTAAGGTAAGTATAGTTAAAATGTCTGGTTATTTTCCCAGTTTTACAAAGCCAAATTCAATTTTATTAATTATTAATATTAACTTATGAGACAAAGAGTTACGAATTTTTTACTGATGTTTGTTTTTACCTTATGGACCGCAATAGCATTCGGACAGGGGTCTACAACATCGGGTATGAACGGAAAGGTTGTCGGAAATAACGGTGAAATCCTTCCCGGAGCCACTGTTGTCGTAAAACACATTCCAACAGGATCGCAGTACGCTGCCATTACAAATGCGCAAGGGCTTTACTTCTTGCCCAATATGAACGTAGGCGGACCATACATGGTTACTATATCGTTTGTAGGATACGAGAAGCAAGAGCGCAGCAATATCTATCTTACGCTTGGTCAGAATTTCCAGTTGAATGCTAACCTAAGCGAACAAGCCACTGACTTGGGCGAAGTAAATGTAATTGTAAAAAGAAAAGATATATTTGATGGTAACCGTACCGGTGCTGAAACTGTTATAGATGAGCAATCATTGGCAATAGCCCCAACCATAAGCCGTAGTTTGAACGACTTCGTTCGTTTCACACCGCAGGTTTCTATTATGGGTAGTGGTATTTCTATTGCGGGTACCAACAACCGTTACAACTCGGTATTGGTAGACGGTGCTGTGAACAACGACGTATTCGGTCTTGCAGCTTCAGGCACAAACGGTGGTCAGATAGGTATTTCCCCTATCAGTTTAGATGCAATTGAGCAGTTTCAGGTAGTACTTGCACCTTATGATGTGCGTCAGGGCGGTTTTGCAGGTGGTGGTATCAACGCCGTTACCCGCAATGGTACAAACAATTTTGAAGGATCAGTGTATTGGGTTACCCGCAACGAAAATCTTGCAGGAAAAACACCTACCAATAATCCTGATATCGAAAGAGTAAAATTAGATAAATTCGGAGCTAATACATACGGTGTGCGTGTAGGTGGCCCTATTGTTAAAGACAAGCTCTTCTTCTTTTTCAATGCTGAAATTCAGCGCGATGAAACCCCAAAACCTTTCAATTTTGATGATTACACAGGAACTACACAAAACATGGATAGTGTGCAAATGGTAATTGACAAATTGAAAAATGATTTCGGTTACGATCCCGGAACATTTACCAACAACAAGCAAATCACCAACAGCAACAAATTCTTGTTGCGTATGGACTACAACATCAGCGCCAATCACAAACTAACCCTCCGTCACTCGTTTGTTGATGGTCGTTCTATCTACGGTTCTGCTTCTAGCAAAACTTCTTTGAACTTTGAGAACAACTGGATTAATTTTAATTCCAGAACCAATTCTACCGCTCTTGAGTTGAAAAGTCGTGTGGGCGATAATATGGCAAACAGCCTTATCATAGCTTACAACGCTGTGCGCGACGACCGTGATGGTAATGGTACAGATTTTCCTACCATCACATTACGCGATGGTTCAGGTTATTTCAATATTGGTACTGAGCCTTTCTCTACTGGTAATGAGTTGAATCAAGATGTACTTACTATTACCAATAACTTTAACCTTTACCTAGGTAAACATACCCTTACATTTGGTACTCACAATGAGTTCTACAAAATGTATAACCTCTTCATTCGTCAGAACTATGGTGTATATACCTGGAACTCAGTAAAATCATTCTTAGATGGTGCAAATGCGAATTCCTACACAAGAAGCTACTCATTAGTTGATGATGTAACAGGTGACGGTTCAAAAGCTGCTGCTGATTTCGTGGCTATGCAATATGGTTTGTATGTTCAAGATGATTTCCAATACAATGATAAACTGAAGATTTCTGCTGGTTTGCGTGTTGACGTTGCCAGATTTGATATACAACCACCTGCTATTTCTCAATTTGATACTACTCTTGCAAAGATTGAAGCTGCTGGTTACGACCTAGCAGGTGCAAAATCTGGTCAAATGCCGGATCCAAAACTTTTGGTTTCACCTCGTATTGGTTTCAACTACGACGTAATGGGTGATAAAACCTTTCAATTACGTGGTGGTGTTGGTGTATTTACAAGCCGTATACCATTTGTATGGCCGGGTGGCGCATATACCAACAACGGTTTGGTTATTGGTGGTGTGAGCAACGTGAGCAACGTTGCATTCGAACCTGATGTAAACAATCAGTATGATGCAGTTGATCTGGGTAGAACTATCAAAGTTCCATCTGGTGAAGTAAACTTGTTTGCCAAAGATTTCAAATTCCCACAAGTATTGCGTGCCAGCTTAGCTGTTGACCACAAATTGCCTTGGGATATGGTAGGTACCGTTGAGTTCATGTTTACCCAAAACATAAACGATGTAGTTTACTACAACCTGAATATCAAGCCATCTGTAGCTAATCTTACAGGTTCACCCGACGACAGACCTATCTATCAGGGTTCTAGTGGAAATGCACTTATAGAGCCTACTTATACAGGTGTATATTTGGCCGATAATACCAATGAAGGTTACAAATACAACTTTACTGCTCAGTTGCAGAAAAACTTCGACCAAGGATTTACAGGTAGCGTAGCTTATACATTTGGGCGCGCTATGTCTATCAACGATGGTACTTCTTCGCAGAACTCTTCACAGTGGAGATATGTGCCTAACGTAAGAGGTCGTAACGATCTTGACTTAGGTTATTCTGACTACGATATGGGACACCGTATCACCAGCTACCTTTCTTATTCCATAGAGTATCTTGACCATATGTCTACTTCTATCAGCTTGTATTACAATGGTCAGTCTGGCGACAACTTCTCTTATGTATATGGCAATGGCCGCAACATGACTAAAGAAGATTTCTCGGATCAAGACCTCGTATACATTCCAAATGCTGCTTCTGAAATTAATCTGATTGATTATACTTGGAACCATGACGGCGATGCAGCTACACCTTTAGTAACTGTAACTGCTGCTGAGCAGTGGGCTGCCCTCGAGAAATTCATGAACGAAGATCCTTACCTCAAAGAACACAAAGGCGAATACATGAAACGCAATGGATCTCGTGGCCCATTCGAGCACAACTTTGACCTTCGCATTGCTCAAGATTTCTTCATAAGCATGAACGAACGTAAATACAAAGTACAAGCTACCCTTGATATACTCAACCTTGGTAACTTCCTGAATAAAGATTGGGGTCGTGATTACTATATCTCAAACGGTACTTACAATCTTCTCAACTTTGAGCGTTTTGATGCTACTGAAACTACCAAACCATTGTTTACCTACCGTTTAAATACAACCGGTAAAGTAGATGAGTGGAAAGATATTTTCAGTATTGGTGATAGTGGTGTAGGTGGATCACGCTGGTTTGCCCAGTTTGGCTTGCGCTTCTCTTTCTAGAACTCAATTTCTATAAAATAACTAAGAGGCTGCTCATATGGGCAGCCTCTTTTTTTATAACCCTAAAAATAAAGCATAGGTAAAAAAAACAGTATTTTCGGTGGGGGAGACACTAGGCATATTTTTGGCGCCAGTAGTGCTGTATGTATTGTTTGAGCAGGATTATGGTCGGATTCCCAGTTACATCTTGGGTTTTCTGAGTATGGTTGCGCTTGGTACGTATCAGTATACGGGCATCTACCAGACAGTAAGTCTCGGCAAGTTTTGGTGTATAGTGTTCTTGGGGCAGTATATATATTTCGCCCCCTTCCTGCAAAAACTCATCGAAAACCCCATCCGGTGCATGCAAATCGTAATGCCGGCGGGTAAGTACTATTTCCACCCCCACACCTTCGGCCAACTTGGCCATGATGAGCGATACCAGATACGGGCTTGTAAACCATACATGGCTGAGCCATATGCTGTATTTGGCTTCGCTTATATAGTCGGCTATGGTTTTGGGGCGCACTTGTATGGTGGGCAGGGTTTGTTTTTGGGTGAGTACGGCTGTTTGCATAGGAGATTCGTTTTTAGAGGTTTTTGTGAATAATAGTTTTGATTATGAAAAGGAATACAGGCTTAATCTGTGGGTTTGTAAAAATTGTAGGTTCCACGTTGTTCTTCTGGATTTTGGTCGTACCTAAAGCTGAGTGCTTTGCCAATGCTGTGTGCACCGTATTTGTTTTTTATCTGGTCTATGGCCTGGTACAGGCGCACCATCTCACTGGTATCTTCAAAAAGATTGAGCTGAGGTGCCCCATACACCAGATTGCTGAAACGTACGCCCACCAAGCGAATGAGCAGGCGGCGGTTGTATAGTTTTTTGAAAAGTTGCAGAACGAGAGGCGTAAGTTTATGGTCGAGCGAGGTATACTCTATGCGCTGCTGGGTAGTGTGTGTATCAAAATTGGCGTAGCGTATCTTTACGGCCACATTTCCCGTTACCCGCTGGCTTTTGCGTAGCTCGTATGCCAGGTGTTCGCTCATGCCCGAGAGTATGCGTTCCAGTTTTTTTACATCTATGGTATCTTCTTCGAAAGTACGCTCGGTGCTCATCGATTTTTGTTCGGTATATGCTTGCACCGGGGTCAGGTCTATTCCATTGGCTTTGCGCCATATATCCAGCCCGTTTTGCCCAAGTACCCGCAGAATCATATCCGGTGGTATGAGCGCCAGGGTGTGTATATCAGATACGCCCATAGCCCGCAGCAGCCTGTAGGTTTTGTCGCCCACCCCGGGAATTTTGCGAATGCTGAGTGGCCCCAGAAACGTATTCACAGCATTTCCTGAAATTACTAGCTCGCCATTGGGTTTAGCCTCGCCTGTAGCTATTTTCGATACGGTTTTGTTTACCGAAAGGCCCATGGATATAGGCAGCCCGGTTTCGCGGATGATACGCTCTCTGAGCTCGTGCGACCACTTGCTCACCCCAAAGAAGCGCTCCATGCCGGAGAGGTCGAGGTAGTGCTCGTCTATACTGGCTTTTTCGTATACGGGGGCACTGTCTGCAATGATGTTAGTCACCATGCGAGAATATTTAGAGTACATATCCATATCGCCACGTATGATGATGGCATCTGAGCACAGGCGGCGAGCCATACGCATAGGCATGGCAGAATGTATGCCGTACTTGCGTGCTTCGTAGCTGCAGCTGGCTACCACACTACGGTCGGAGATGCCGCCTATGAGCACGGGCTTACCCATCAGGCGGCTATCGCGCAGGCGCTCTACCGACACAAAAAAAGTATCCAGATCAAAATGCACAATGTTACGGGGCGCAGAAGTTGTAGTCATAGGGCAAAAAAATTGAATCAGATACTTGTTTATTGACTAAATATTAATCATATTTGTGATTATAAAATAGTCGTTATTTTTATATCCACCAAAATATTTGCGTATGTTTTTTTCAAAAAATATTAAGTTGCTGCGTAAGAGGCGTAAGCGCACACAAGACGATATAGCCACCGCATTGGGGATGAAACGCAGCACGCTCAATAACTACGAAGGGGAGGCTGCCGAGCCCGGATTGCATACCCTGGTGGCTTTTTCCGATTTTTATAGGGTACCTATAGATGTATTGCTGAAGATCGACCTCGAGACTGTATCTGAGCAGTTTTTGCTGGATGCTGAGCGGGGCTTCGATCTGTATGTGAGTGGTGGAAAACTGCGGGTGCTGGCCACTACTGTAGATAGTACCAACAATGAGAACATAGAACTGGTACCTACACGCGCCAAGGCTGGCTACACAGCCGGATATGCAGATCCTGAGTTCATACGTGAGTTACCCGTTTTTCAGCTGCCATTTCTGAGCAACCAGCGCAAGTACCGTACTTTTCAGATTTCGGGCGATAGCATGCTGCCCATACCCGATGGGGCATATGTGACGGGCGAGTACATGACCAACTGGTACGATATGCGTACCAACGATGCTTGCATAGTGGTAACGCGCGACGAAGGGGTCGTATTTAAGGTTGCAGAAAATTTGCTTACAGAAGGCGGAAAATTCAGGTTATATTCGCTTAATCCCCTGTATGAGCCATATGACTTGCCTGCTGCCGAGATCATAGAAATATGGCGTTTTATACATTATATAGCATCGGAAATGCCAAGCCCAGAGGTTCCACAGACTGAGATAATACGTTCTATTCAGCAATTGCGTGCTGAGGTTGAAAAACTAAAAAATGGCTGAATTGTTTCGGCAAACTCAATAACCTGATTATGGAATACGCACAATAGATGGGACGCTGAACTTGCCGACCGTACGCTGAGCTTGTTGACCGTACGCTGAGCTTGTAGAAGCGTATCGTACTTAAATAAAAGACATTGTCTTACAAATTTTGAATTTCATGAGCGGATAGTCCGGTTTCTTGCATGATATTTTCAATGCTTTCCCCCATTTTCAGAAGGGCTCTGGCCAGTTTTCTTTTTGCTTCAAGTTCTCTGGCTTCAGCTTCTTGTTTTTGCTTGCGCTCAAGTTCTGCTCTTGCTTCAGCTTGTTCTACTTTTGCTTCAGCTTGTTGAAGTAGTTCGATTACCTCTTGTTTTCCGTCTTCAAAGGCTTTGTCGAGTGAGTTTTTTAAGTCTCGGTAATATTTCAAGCTGTTTTCGTAAGCATGTTGCT
>JFJP01034016.1_pt1 | contig 34886 bp, 37 predicted proteins | sample 431651 | NCBI WGS metagenome assembly JFJP01 (sample SAMN02602958, study PRJNA72255) | Microbial mat metagenome, whole genome shotgun sequencing project. | biome: fresh water; feature: sink hole; material: water; isolation source: purple microbial (photo- and chemosynthetic) mats found in... | reverse complement strand
AGTCGACAGGCCCCGTCCGCGTTTTGCGTTCGTGACACCATGGACTCTTTGTCGCCTTCAAAGGAACCCAAAAGCCCAAGACCAGTTCGCCGGGGTCAAGGGAAAGGCGTTTATCGAAACAGGACCGCAGGGGGCGGGTGCGCCGGACAGGCTCCCCTCCCAAGGGACCGGGTACGATGCTGTCGACCAGGGCATCGGCCAGAAGCAGCGGCAGAACGGCCTCGCGGTAGGGCAGAAGGCCGCAGACGTTGCCGCCCAGGGTCAGCCGGTTGCGGATGGTATGGTCGGCGATGTGCCGGACGGTGGCCGACAAAAGCGCATAGGCCTGGGTGTCCTCAAGCTTACCAACCGTCTGTCCCGGCCGCGTCCGGTCGTCTTTCGGCATGGCGCAGCTCCGGTATGGCTTTGATGTCTATCAAAGTATTCACGGTATAACCGCTCTTGTCGGCCATGGTCACAATTTCGGTAGACCCTGCCAGGTAGCGGGAATCTTTCCCGGCCGTCCAGGCGGCCACGGCCTCTTCGGCGCTGAAAACCCGCTGGTATGTAACGGGAGTCACGATCATGATCTTCCCTCCCGCAGTTTCCAGAGGGCTTCGGCAGTAAGGGGGAGGTCAACCACGTTAACCCCCACCGCCCGGGAAACAGCCTGGGCCAAAGCTCCGGGCACACCGATGATACCCTGCTCACCCAGACCTCGAGCGCCAAAGGGACCATCGCCCTGAGGCGTTTCGAGAAAATCGACGAAGTACTCGGGTTCCTCACCAAAACGGAGCAGTTTGAAATCGCGAAGGGAGGCATTGAGCACCCGCCCTTTTTGGTCGAACACGAAGCTTTCCCGGGTGGAGAACCCGATTCCCATCGCCAGAGCTCCCACCACTTGCCCCCGCGCCAAATCGGGATTGATCAGCTTTCCGATGTCCATGGTACAGGCGGCCTTGGTCACCCGGAAACCCCCGTCCTGTGCGAATTCCACCTCAATACCGCAAGCGCCCAAAGTCCACTCCAAACCGGGCCTTCCCTCGCCGGTCTCGGGGTCCAAGTGGGTCAGATGGCGGGCGATGTACTTGCCCCGGCCGATGACAGGGCCGCCGATGGCATTGCCGTCGGGGTAAACGTACCCTAGAACAATCTTTTCGAGGGGGAGCGAATACCGGGGGTCATCTCGGACGAAAACTCTACCACCGGCAACCTCAAGGTCTTCTTCGGGACAGCGCAGGGGTTGGGCAGCGATCTTTTTGATCTGCCTTACCGCATCGGCCACGGCATCGAGGGCTGCCCGGCCGGCCATAAACAGCGAACGGCTGGCCGCCGTAGCCCAGTCGTGGGGGGAGGTGTCGGTATCCACCTGAGGTACGACGCGAATTCGGGACGGGTCGAGCTTGAGCGCTTCGGCCACCATCTGCCGCAGCCCGGTGTGGGCCCCCTGCCCCAGTTCGACCACACCGGTGGCCAACGTAACACTGCCGTCCTCCGCAAAGGTGAGCAACGCGCCTGCATCGGTGAACGTGGGAATGGCGGGTGCCTTCCAAAAGGTGCTGATGCCCTGGGCATGGACCTTGCCTTGCTGGTCGGTCCAACGGTCCGCCCTCCAGCCCAGCCTCCGCTGGACGGTTTGAAGACAGGCGGCCAGGTTGCCGGTATTGGCATCCAGGACGGAATTGCTGGGGGTGGTGTCACCGGGGCGGATGGCATTGAGCAACCGAAGTTCCGCAGGGTCCATCCCCAGCTTGTCAGCCAGCAGGTCCACGGCACGCTCCATGGCGTACGAAAGCTCAATATGCCCGAAACCGCGGAAGGCCGTTGCAAAGGGGTGGTTGGTATACACACACAGCGAGTCGGCCTTGACGTGGGGGATGCGGTAAGGTCCTGTGCAGGCGTACCCAGCAGCGCGGGCCACATTCACGGCGTAATCCGCATAGGCACCCGAATCAAACAAAAATTCGATTTCAGCGGCAACAAAAGTGCCGTCCTTTTGGGATCCCAGGCGGATGTGAGCCTCCAACCCGGGACGGCCAGGACTGGAAATCAGGTCAGCCTCACGCGAATTCACGAGACGCACGGGGCGGCCCCCCAGTTTCTGGGTGAGCAGGCAGGCCAGTGGTTCCAGCTGAATGCCCGCCTTGCCGCCGAACCCGCCGCCCACGGCTCCGACCAGCACTTCAATCTGAAGCTCGGGAATTCCCAGCGAACGAGCCAGCAGGGTCCGCACTCCGAAAGGGGACTGGGTCGAGGTACGGACTACCAAACGCCCCTCACCGGATAATTCAGCCTGCACCGCCCGGGGTTCCAGAGCCGCGTGGTCACCGGGAGGAAACGAAAAGGTCCCTTCGACCACCACTTCGGCAATTGCGAGAGCCGCCTGGGCGTCTCCTTTGCGGATTTTGGTGCGGTGCGCCACATTGCTGCCTGGCTCAGGAAAGATGGCCGGAATATGCGAATACGAACCCAACTCCGGGTGGAGCACCTCTGCCTGGGCCGACAGCGCTTGCCGCAGGGAAAGCAGGGCCGGCAGGGGCTGGTAGTTCACTTCAAGCAGGCGCAGTGCCGTCTGGGCAGAAGCCTCATCGTCGGCGACAACCACCGCTACGGGCTCGCCGTGGTAACGCACCTTTCCCCGGGCCAGCGGTGGTTTGTCTCCCATGTACAGACCGATGAGGTTGGTCCAGTCAGCACCGGTGAACACCCCGCGAACCCCGGGGGCTGCCCGCGCTTGTTCGGTGTTCACGCTCAATATTCTGGCGTGGGCATGAGGACTGGCCAAAACAGCGGCGTGGAGCATGCCGGGCCGAAGAAAATCGTCGGTGAACCGTATGGCCCCGGTGGTTTTGCCTTGGGCATCGTCCCTGGGCAGGGAAACCCCCAGAAAGCTTCGGGCAGTGTTGTAGTCGGAGGGAATGTCAAAGTCCTGAACCGCCCCGGCGTCTTGCACCTCAACGGTTACCGTGTTCAACGTCGACAGGAGGCCTTTCAGGCTTTCTCCCTCCTTCCAGGCTGTGATGGCTGCGATCACCGAGCGGTCAAATAAAACAGGATGCCCGGGCTTCCCCTGAAAAACGGGCCGGCAAGCCTGGATAGCGGGTACCTGACCTTCTTCCGAACAAGCTTCAGCAACTCGTTCGTACAGAGCCGGGGTAACCAGGGGCATGTCGGCCAATGCGACAAAAAACCGGCGGGTGGTGACTTCGGCTGCCCCCCGGCGCAGGGACGAGACCATGCCTTGCTTCCAAGCATTGTGAGACAGGCATACCACTTTGGGATTGCCGGCGAACTTTGCCGCCAGCTCGTCCCCCCGAAAGCCCGTCACCAAAAACACACGGGGGCAGGCTTTCAGGGCATTCTCAACGACGGTTTCGACCACGGTGGACCGCCCCCAGGGGAGCAGAAGCTTCCACTCCCCCATCCGGGACGAGGCCCCGGCGGCCGCAACAACGCAGTCGAAATCTGTCATAGAAGGACGTTGGACTTGCACGAACCCGTAGGAGTCTTGGTGATCCAGTTGTCCACCGGCTCGTGCTTGCGGATGCCCCGCCACACATCTTCGGCGCGGATGGGCATATGCGTCAGTTCAGCCTCGACGGCGTGCTGAATGGCGTTGCCCAGGGCAGGCGCCACCGAGATCATGGGGTGTTCGCCCACACCGCGCGCTCCAAACGGTCCGTCGAGCTGTGGAGTCTCAACAACGATGCACTCGATTTCATCAGGAAGGTCCCGGGAGGTGAGAATTTTGTTGTCGGTAAACGAAGGATTCAATAGATGACCTGCTTCGTCATAAATATACCCCTCGCAGAGCGCCGTGCCCAGTCCCTGCAGCATGCCGCCTATGCACTGGCCGCGCACGCTCTCGGGGTTGATGACCTTGCCGACGTCGAAGGCCGAGGAAATTTTGAGCACATGGAACTCACCGGTCGCCGGATCGACTTCGACCACAATGCCGTGAGCCCCGAAGGTCCAGTCGAGAGCCGGGTTGCCTTGGCCAGTCTCCTTGTCGAGGTTGGTCAGCCCTTGGGCCACATAACGGCCCACACCGATTAGGGGACCGCCGATGGCATTGCCGTCGGGAAAGGCGTACCCCAGAGCCAGGCTGGTGAACGTAACGCCATGGTTGGGGTGGTGTTTGAGGAACACCCGCTTATCGTCGTGGTCAAGGTCAACCACCTGGCAGTGCAGCGCTTGTGCGGAGGTTTCATAGGCGTGGGCCAGCAAATCGTCGGCGGCCAGAATGCAGGCATTGCCGGTAAGCAGCAGCCCCTTAGAGGCCACCGTCTGCCAGTCGTAGGGGTCGCGGTCGGTATCTTTTTCGATAGTCACCTTCACCTGGTCGAGGCGGAACTTGAGCCTCTCAGCCACAATCTGCTCAAAAGCGATGGTGGAACCCTGGCCGATTTCGGTCAATCCGATGTTCACATTCACGGTACCGTCGGAGTTCATCTTGATGATGGCGGCCGTGGCGGTGAACGGCGGCATGGCGGGAGCCTTGTGCAGAGTCGCCACGCCCTTGCCGATCTTTCTGCCGGTGCGCTTTTCGCGGGCCTTTTCTTCGGTGGTCAGGCTGCCGTACCCAATGCTCTTGGCCACGGCGTCGAGGCACTTGCGGGGGTTGCCCGAGCTCTCAAAAATCTCCTCGCCGGTGAGGGTCAGGTTGCCGGGAACCAGAAGGTTCTTCCGCCGGAACTCGAGGCTGTCCATGCCGATGGCCTGGGCCACCAGTTCCATATGCCGTTCCAGTCCCCAGAAAAACTCCACATGGCCGAAACCACGGTAGGCGGTTCCGTAGGGTTTGTTGGTATAGACGGTGTAGGCGTCGATCCAGGCAGCGGGAATATGGTAAGGCCCGGCGGCCGAATAGCCGGAAGCGCGCGTCACATTGACGGCGTAGTCGGCGTAGGCGCCGGCGTCCCAGAACATCTCCATTTTCTGCGCCAGGATTTTCCCTTCGGCAGAAACGCCGGTCTTGATGCGGTAGGTGAGCGCACTTCGGCAGGGCAGCAGGCTGAATTCTTCTTCGCGGGTGGCCTGGAATTTCACAGGACGCCCCCCGGCCTTACGCGACAGACACGCTACCAGAGGCTCGATATGGATACCGGCCTTGCCGCCAAACCCGCCGCCCACGTGGGGAATCAGCACCCGCACCTTGTTGAGTGGCAGTTTGAAGGTGTAGCAGAACAGGTTGCGCACGGTGAACGGCGACTGGGCACTGGTGTGGATGACAATGTCGTCCGAAGGCTTCCATTCCACAATGGCAACATGGGTTTCCATGGGAACGTGCTGCACCGAGGGGTTGGTGTATTCGCGCTCGACAATCCACTGCGCTTCGGCAAAGCCGGCCTCGACATCGCCCTTGCGCAGCTTGGTCAGGTTGGCCACATTGGTGCCAGGCTGGGGGGTAAAGGCAGCCTTCATGAAGTCGTAACTGCCCAAGTCAGGATGGACCAGAGGAGCCTCGGCCTTCATGGCGTCCATATGGTTGAGCACGGGCTTGAGCACCTCATACTCCACTTCAATCAGGTCCACCGCTTTTTTGGCGATAGCCAGGGTGTCGGCGGCCACAGCGGCCACGGCTTCGCCGTAATGGCGAACTTCGGTCTTGGCCAGAATGTCCTTGTCGACCACGTACAGACCCAGCCGGTAGTTCAGTTCGGCCCCGGTTAAAACAGCACGCACACCGTACAGCGCTTCGGCCTTCGAGGTGTCGATTTTCACTATCTTTGCCCGGGCGTGGGGGCTCTTTTTCACCTGGGCCCAGAGCATGCCGGGCAGAATCATGTCGCTGACGTAGGTGGCCGACCCGGTGAGCTTGTCGCGGGCCTCGGAGCGTCTGGCTTCCTTGCCGACGTAGCGCAGCTCTTCCGCTTTCAGTTTTTCAAGCATGGTGCAGCTCCCCCTTCTTCGGCAGTTGGCCCGAAGCGTCCAGAACCGACTCGATGATCTGTGTGTACCCGGTACAGCGGCAGAAGTTGCCCTCCAGGCCGTCCTTGATCTGGTCTTCTGTGGGTTTGGGGTTGCGGTGCAGCAGTTCCTTAACCGACAAAATCATGCCCGCTGTGCAAAAACCGCACTGCAAACCGTGGTTGCGGTCAAAGGCCTCTTGAATCACCGAGAACTTGCCGTCCTTGACCTCGCCTTCGATGGTTTCCACACTGCCGCCATCGGCCTCGACTGCCAGCACCATGCAGGCGTTGACCGTCTTGCCGTTGAAAAACACCGTGCAAGCTCCGCACTCGCCGGCTCCGCAGCCTTCCTTGGTGCCGGTGAACCCCAGGTCCTCGCGCAGAAACCGCAGAAGGGTCCGGTTTTCCTCCACGTCTTTTTCGTAGCGGCTGCCGTTGACTGTCAATTGAATTTTCATGCCCTCACCTCCTGAAGCAACCGGCGGACGTAGGTGCCGATCATGAATTCCCGGTATTCCTTGGTACAGCGCACATCGCTGATAGGACTGGTGGCCTTGGCAACCGCCTCTACCGCCGCCTCAACGGCAATGCCCGCATCGAGGCCTTGAACCAGAACCGGCGTGGGTGCCGCCGAGCTGACGGCAATGTTCAGTTTTCCACCCTTAAGAGCGACGGCCACTCCTACGATTCCTAAATCGTGGCCCTGAATGCGCTTGAGCTTGCGGTAATCGCCCTTGACGCCGGCCGAAGCTGCCGGGATCTCAATCCTCTCCAGAAATTCCTCGGGTCGCAAAATGGTGCGCTTCACTCCGATGAAAAAGTCCTGGAACAAGACGCGCCGTTCGCCGGACTTCGAAGAAAGCACGGCGGTGGCACCGAGGCACAAAAGTGCCGGGGCCATGTCGGAACACGGCGAGGCATTGACGACGTTGCCGATCACGGTGGCACGGTTGCGGACCTGGTAGCTGGCCAGGTCGTGGGCGCAAGCAGCCAGCAGAGGGTAGTCTTTGCGCACCCGCGCGTCTTGCAGCACCTCATTGATGGTGGTGGTCGGCCGGAAAACCAAACCATCGGTCTGGCTCCACGAAAGGCCGGAGAAGCCCTCCACTTTTTTCAGGTCGATCACTACCTCAGGTTTGTGAACTCCGGCACGGATGGTGACCAACAGGTCTGTGCCCCCGGCCAGAAGTTTGGCCCGGCTGCCATATTCCGCCAGCAGATCCAGCAGTTCGGGGCGGGTCCGGGGTGCCATGTAACGAAAGGACTGGAGCATACGACCTCCTTAGGGGACGATGTGGGTACCGGTTTCTCCCCGTAGGGCCCGGGCCATGTTTTCGGCGTTGGTGATGAGGGCCCGCTTGCCCCCGTTGGCGATGTAGTTCAGAACAGCCCGGACTTTGGGCTCCATGCTTCCCTTACCGAACTGTCCTTCGGCCAGCCAGGTTTCGGCCTGCGCCACAGTGATGGTATCGAGCCACTGAACGTTGGGTTTGTTGAAGTTGAGAGCGATTTTTTCGACTTCGGTAGCGATCAGAAACAGATCGGCCTTGATGGAAGACGCCAGCAGGCTCGAGGCGTGATCCTTATCGATGACTGCTTCCACCCCGTGCAAAATGCCACCGGGACCTTCCACTACGGGAATGCCTCCGCCACCGGCACCAATGACGGTGTGCCCCTGCTGGCTGAGTTCCTGAATGATCGATTCCTGAATGATTCGGCGCGGCGCCGGAGACGGGACCACCCTGCGCCAGCCCCGGCCGGAGTCTTCCACCACCGACCACTGGTTTTCAACACGGTGTTTTTCGGCGTCGGCGGCGCTCATAAACGAGCCCACGGGTTTCGCTGGGTTCTTGAACGCCGGGTCGTTCTCGTCGACAACGGTTTGGGTGATGACGGCAATGGCCCGGTTGGGCAGGCCCCGACGGCGGAATTCATTGTACAGAGCCACCTCGAACATATACCCGATGGAACCCTGGGTGTTGGAGCCGCAGTAGTCCAGCGGAGCCGGAGGCAGTTCTGCGGAGCTGAGTTCCGACTTGCGGAGCAGAAACCCGACCTGGGGGCCATTCCCATGGGTCAGCACAACATTCCAGCCCGCTTGGATCATGTCGACCACGTGGGGTACCGTCAGACAGACGGCCTCGTACTGGTCGTACAGCGAGGTTTTCTTGGGGTCACGGATCAGGGCATTTCCCCCGACGGCAACGACGGCGATCTTTTTTTCGATTCCCATGTTCAACTCCTTAAGCCGTGTACAAACCCCGAAGCCGCGTCGAGGCCGGAACTGTGGCCCTGGTCACCCAGGACACTCAAGGCGGTTTTCCAAGCGGTGCCGCCCCGTCCCAGCGACAGGGCCAAATTCACCAGGCTGTCAGAAAACAACCCTTCGGCGGCACTGGCCAGAAACGCCGCCGAAACTGCATTCGTTCGGGACAAAAGCGGTAGTAAATCCGCCTTGCAGGCCATTCCGGAACCCTGGGACCAACGGGCCGCCACAAATCCGGTCAAGTAGTCATCGCCCGCCGGGGTCAGCCCGGGACCGAAACCCACCAGAGCCGCCGCCCCCTGCGCAAACGAGCGCTGCAAAAGCAAAGCTCCCTGATCCAACCTGAGCGAAAAAGCATCTTCGCCCAGCCCTTTCCGCGCCTTGAGAACCCTCAAATGCGCTTCCACCAGTCCAATCCGTCGTTGCACCAGAGCCGAGCCAAGCGGTAGAAAGGGCATGGTCCCGTCATGCCGGGCAACGGGACCCGGATCGTCCCAATGCCCGCCATCTCCGGGCAACCGGGTCACCAAGGCACTGCGGGGGTGCAACGCCTCGGGCTTGGTCACCAGAGAAACCAAGAACGGTTGCCCCTCCACCCTCCAGTTCACCGCCGAAGCGAATTCGCTGTGAACTGTGTAGGAGAAGGCTCCCATCGGAAACAGAGCACCGACCGCCAGAACTTCAGTTGGCGAGGTAGGCACGGGCCAGGGCCTCCTTGATCGCCTCCTCCACATGAACCCGGCCCCACTCGATGTTCCGCCTTAACGCCAGCGCTGCGCCTTGGCTATCCCGAAGGCGGATTCTGCGGAGAATCTCCAGGTGATCATCGCAGGTTTTGGCGAAACGTTCGGGGTCGGTGATATCAGCCAGCCGGACAAAATGGATGCGCTTGTCGATGTCTTTCAGAGTCCGCACCAGCACCGAGTTTCCCGTGCCCAGAGCCAGCACCTCATGAAATTCCTCGTCGGCGTTGGCAGCGATGCCGTTCATTTCCGGCAGCACATCCCGCAGTCGTTCCCACTTTCGCTCAAGTTCCCAGAGCTGGGTCTCGTCCATGGGGCTGCGGCACAGCCGTTCAACCACCGAAAGCTCCAAGACCTGCCGGACATCGTAAAGCTCGTTGATCTCCTTCATATCGATTTTGCGGACGGCATAACCCTGACGAGCTTTTTTGACCACCAAACCCTGCTCAACCAGCTGCCCCAGCGCTTCTCGGATGGGACTACGGCTGACGGAGAACTGGGCACAGAGGTCTTCTTCCGTCAAGCGTTGCCCGGGCAGATACTGCCATTGCAAAATACGACTGCTTAACTGGGCAAAGACATCGGTACTCAGGTTCTCCTCAGCCATCACTCCCTCCTGGAACGCGCTCCTCAGCTAAAAACGAATATTTTGACCGGTTTACCGGGTCGCTCGTTTGACTCCTCGACTGACGCGGTCAGTTTCATCCCCGTTTTCGGCTCGTCAAGTTCGATGCGTCCCGAAGCTCTCAGACCGTTCTCAAACTGGACAATCCCGAACAAAAGGAACTTCTTGGTGTACCCTTCAGGAAGGTTCCAGACTCTGGTCCAGGTCAGCAGGGTGCACGGACCTTCCAGGTCAAATTTCACCCAGCCCTTACCGGTGACCGGATCGCGGCGGGAGTTGCACTTTCCGCAGATCATGGGGGCGGGATAGTATTCGCTGCCACATTTTTCACAGCGGAACCCACTGATTTTGGGTGCCTTCACATCGTACATACTGAAATCAATCATGGTGGGCCTCCCTCAATCCTTGGCGCAGATGACTGCGACCACGTTGTTTCCAAAACCGCCGAAATTCACCGACATGCCGTACTTCGGATCTTTGACCTGACGGCCTTCTTCAGCCTCACCACGAAGTTGACGGACCAACTCGACAACCTGCGAGACCCCGGTACCACCCACAGGATGCCCCTTGGACTTGAGCCCGCCGGAAGTGTTGATGGGCATTTTGCCGTTGATGGCTGTTTCTCCCTTTCGCACCGCAAGGTACGACTTGCCTCTTTCAAAGAAGCCGACCTCTTCGCTGATGGCCATTTCGAGGATGGAGAAGGCGTCGTGCAGTTCGGCGAAGGAGATGTCCTTGGGGGTCAGCCCTGACATTTGGTAGGCTTTTTCGGCGGCGATGCGCACGGCGTTCAGCTGCAAAGGGTCCTTGCGGTTGTGCACGCAGTGGGTATCGGTGGCGCTGGCCACCCCGGCGATGCGCACGGGCTTCTTGGCAAACAGCTTCGCCTTGGGCGAGTCCATATTGACCAGAAGGACAGCGGCGGCACCGTCAGACACGGGGCAGGTCGAATACATGCGCAGCGGCTCGGCGATGTAGTTGTTGACCACATCGGCCTCAGGTCCGTCGGCAATGGCCTCGATGGTGCACGTCGCCTGAATGTGCGCGTACTTGTTCTTGATGCCGTTATCGTGGTTTTTCACGGCCAGAAGCGCCAGGTCGCGCTCGGTGAGGCCGTACTTTTCCATATACATGCGGGTAAACATGCCGCCGAACCCGGGTAGGGTCAGGCCCATATTATACTCGGTTTCGGTGTCGAGCATGGTGGACACCACATCGGTGGCCAGCCAGCCGGTCACCTTGCGCATGATTTCACCACCGACGACAAGCACCACATCGGCCATGCCGGAGGCCACAGCCATATAGCCGAGCTTCACAGCGCTGGCGCCCGAGGCGGGTCCGTTTTCCACCAGTTCGGCGGGAACGGGCTCCATGTCGAGGCGGCTGACCATAGCCGAGGCGACGGCCGACTGATGGCAGAGCAGGCCGCTGGCCATGTTCGCCACCAACACCTGGTCGATTTCTTTCCGATGCTCCAGAAACCCGGCGTCCTTCAGGGCGTCGGTGGCCGCGTAGGCCAGAACATCCGCCAAATCATATTCCGAGGAGTTTCCGAACCGGGTGTGCCCGATTCCAACGATGCCTACTCTTGCCATGGTTTACCTCTTGAAGCCGGGGAGCTGGGGATAGTCCGTCGGCATGATCAGCTTGTCAGCGGTCTTCAAAATGTCGGCGGGGACAGGGCGGGTACCGGTGCATTTGACGTCGCGCACGGCGTTCCACAGCTTCTTGGTCAGCACGAAGGTGGGCACACCGCCCAGTTCGTGGCGGGTTTCGGGGAACTGCGCCGAGCGGTCTTCCAGCTGGTATTCGATCATCCAGCGCTTGAAGCCGTTGGGGCTTTCGGCGACGATCCAGACTTCGTCTTCGCCCAGAATGTCGATGTGGTGTTCCATCTTGGCGGCAAACAGCTGGGCACCGACGCGCAGACCGCGCTTGATGGTCATGGTGTGGAGGCTCATGCCCAGACCGGCGTGCACATGGCGGCTGGTGACGATGCCGGCGATGACGCCGTTGATGGCGCCGACCAGCACAAACTCATTGGCCACGCGGTAGCGGTACCAACCCAGAATTTCCGAATACATGCGGACGGCGACAATGTCGTAGTAGTCCGACGGAACACCGATCAGAGGATACACGGTGCCCAACAGAGCGCCGACTTCTTCGCGGCGGGCTTCGCGCACCACCATAATCTCTCCCGAGGCCAGTTTGATCATCTTCGGGGGGTAAGGCTTGAGCTCAATCTCCGGGGGCCTCAGTTTCTTTTCCATATCATCTAGTGCCATGATTCACTCCTTTTCTTGGGTTTCGTTATTTTCGGGCTTCTTTATGAAGCCATTCGTTTTTTGCTCCGGCGATATCGCCGTACTTGGTCAAAACTGCCTTGGCCTTCTTAGCCATCAGTTTCTCGTAACGGTCGTCGTCCACATGGGCCACAATGCGCGAAATCGAGGCTTCGCCGTCGACGAACTTCCAGGGGTAGCAGCCGATGGTGGCCCGCTGGTTCAGCAGCAAGTCGATGTCACCGCCCACGCACTCAGCGTGGATGAGTCCCACATTGAACATCTCGATGTGCATCAGCTGGTATTTGTCCTCGGTGAACACCTCGTCCAAGCCCTTGCCATACTTGCGCTTGAAGTGGTCGTCGCACTCCTTGGCCTGCTTGGGCATCCATTCCTTGATCTTGGTGTTCATCGGATGGTCGGCCGAACCGCAGTCCACCCCGATCCAGCGAAGCTTCTTCTTTTTCGCCCAGTCAGCAAACTCCCGGTCTGGTCCCGGATGCTTGATCATGTAGCGGATTTCATCGCCGGTGGGCTGGTCCCAGCCGTAATGGTGGAACCCCGTGTGGATAAGCAGGATGTCGCCTTCTTTCACCTCGACGCGGTCTTCCACCATTTTCGAGGTGTAGACATCGTAGTCACCGCACACGTCGGAAAGGTCAACAATGGCACCGTCATGGACCAAAAAGTCCATGTCGAGGCTGGCGATGTCCTTGCCGGGGGTGTAGAAGTGAATCTCACCGTCCAGATGGGTACCGATGTGGTTGGAATGGGTGACCACCTGGCCGTTGGCCCCGTTGGGGGACAACCGCTTGAAGTACTGCACCTGCAGCGGAATGTAGGTGGGCCATGGCGGAGTGCCGATGCCCAGGGGAATGGATAGGTCAATAACTTTCAATGCTTGCCTCCTCAATTTTCAATCCAAAAAATCTCACACAGAGACCACAGAGTCACAGAGAGGAAGGGGCCTTGCTGACCTATTCCTCTGTGTTCTCTGTGCCTCTGTGTGAGGCCTTCTTTATGTCGCTGTATACTCCTCTGCAAACGCCGCCAGCGCGTCCTGAAAACAGTTCTCCGGCGGCTTGACCAGTCCGGCACCGACCATACCGACCCCCGGTTCCTTGTGGGCAATGCCGGTATTGATCACCGGCAGAATGCTTTTTTCGACCACGAGGCGCACGTCAATGGCCGTAGGAGTTCCCCGGAAGTCCAGAATGGGAATTTTGTAGAAGTCGCTCTCGGCCAGGGTGATCTCGTACATGGCCTTGGTGAAGTTGATGGCGTCCTGGGGAACCCCTCCGACAAACTGCACAATAGCCGGGGCAGCTGCCATGGCGAAACCGCCGATGCCCGCTGTTTCGGTGATGACCGAATCGCCGATATCGGGGGCGGCGTCGGCAGCGGTGTAGCCGGGAAGGTACAACCCCTCCACAATGCCCGCCGGGCCGGTGAACCACTGGTCGCCCAGACCCGAAAGCCGAATACCGAAGTCGGTGCCGTTGCGGGCCATGGTGGTGATGACCGTGGAGCCCTCGATACCGGCAGCGGCGTCCACCACGCACTTGCAGGCGGGCATGGACAGGTTCAAAAAGAAATGGTCGTTGGCGTGCAGGAACGACAGGATTTTGGCAATCTTTTCCTTGGGCTCGTCGAGCATGACCAGGTAGGGGGCAAACTCACGGATCATCAGCGAGGTGCCGGCGCGGTTGCGGTTGTGGCCTTCGTCGCCCATCTGCAGTACCTGCGCCAGAATACCGCGCATATCCACAGGCCCGTGCGCCGCCAGCACCTTCTTCATCACGGGGGCCAGGTCGGTTTCCATCCATTTCAAACGGTCGAGCACCTCGGCCGAGAACGCGCCGTAGCGGAGCACCTTGCCCAGGCCCTCGTTGAAGGTGGCATAGGAGTAATTGCCGTAGGTCTCGTTCTGGAAGATCCATACCGGCATTTTGCTGGTCATGATACCGGCCATGGGACCGACAGAGCCATGGTGGTGGCAGGGTTCGAAGGTGATTTTACCGCTGGCGGCCAGTGCTTCGGCTTCCTCGCGGGTTTTGGCCAGGCCCTCGTAAAGCAGGCCACCGATGACGGCACCGCGCATGGGGCCGGCCATCCTGGCCCAGGTGATGGGCGGACCGGAATGCAGAATCAGGTCTGGGCGCATTCCCGGTACGACGTCCTTGGCAATACCGACACCCACCAGCATGGGCTTGCCCTTCAGCATGCGCTGGACCGCCTTGGCGTTGGCGGCTTCAATGTCTATTTTGGGATTCAGCGCCAGGCGGTCGAGGGCGGCGATCATGGCGATGTTGCCACCGGCCGGGGGGCGCCAGTCCATCTGAACAACGGAAACTCCCCTCTGACGCAGGTTGTCGGCAAAGGATTCCAGGCCGAGGTTGACGGCCTTCAATTCCGCTTGGAACAGGTCGGCAACACTCATTTCGCACTCGCCTTTTCAACAATTTTGACCGCGAGAACCGAGGCCTGGTAATTCGAAGGCATCACCACAACCCCGGCGGCTTCCAGCTTGGCTTTCTGACCGGCCAACCCCTGGTAGTCACCCTCGGTACCGGTGACCGAAGCCACCACCGAAAGGTACCCGCCCCGCTTTTTCGCCGCCTCTTTGGCAGCCAACAACGAAGGAATCAAAGCTCCGGCCGGATCGGCATGCGAACCGAAGCCCAGCACCACATCGACCAGCATGACGGCGATTTCCGCGTCGCCGCGCTCGGCGTCGACCCGATCGGTGCGCGTGCTGGGGTCAATCATTGGATGGGGACGGCCCACGGTGAACACATCGTCGCCCAGGTCGACCACAGTATGACCAATCGAACGGTTGGGGTCCGGCGGAACAAATTTCGGATCGGTCTGGTTGTTGGAGTACACGGCACCGGTCAGTTTATGGAGAAGAATCCAGGCTTCGTCGGCCAGGGTACCGCCTGTATAGTAGCCGCGCAGATACTTTTGTCCCTTGGCCATGCCGGAAGTCTCGCGTTTCACCAGGGCCTCGACGTCAAAAGCCGGAACCTCCTGGCCAACGGCCATGCGGGCCGCCTCCTCCAAGTTCGAGGCCCAGCGGACACCAGGGGTTTGTTGTGAGGCCGGTTCCAGACCGATAAAATGGACCACACAGGGCTTGCCGGTAGCCATCAGCGCCTTGACCACCTTGTCAGCCACCGCTTTGGCCGGCGGTTTGGAGACAACAACAATGGTCTTGGTGATAGGGTCTTGAGCCAGCGCCTGAATGCCCGAAAGCATGGTCAAGCCGCCGACTTTCTCATTTTTCAAGTCACGCCCGCCGGTACCGATGCCCTGACTGACCCCGGAGCCGAAACGGTCGACCAGACAGGACACTTCCTGCAGGCCCGTTCCCGAGGCGGCGACAATACCGACAGGACCACGGCGGACCACATTGGCAAAGCACAGCGGCTGACCGTTGATGATGGCCGTACCGCAATCCGGGCCCATCAAAAGCAGGCCCTTTGACACAGCATAGGTTTTCAGTGCGATCTCGTCTTCCAGCGAAACGTTGTCGGAGAACAGCATGACGTGCAGTCCCCGTTCCAGGGCTTTACGGGCCTCGCGGGCGGCATAGGCTCCGGGCAAAGAGATCACCGCGACATTGGCACCGGGAAGTTGCTCCAGAGCGCCGCCGAGGCTTCGGGGTTTGGCCTGCGCGCCTTCCGCAGGAGCTTTCTTACGGATCAGCAAAGCCTCGGCCGCCGTAATGGCAGCATCGGCGGCAGCCAGGTCAGGACAGTCGACGGCGACAATCAGATCGTTGGGCGTGATCCCCGCCAAGTCGGAAGCCGTGTACGCCAAGGATGCCAGCAGCTCCAAATTCATGGGAGTGCCCATGGCAACAATGGAATCCGTGACCCGAGCTCCTTCTTTCAGCTCTTTGCTGAGGAGCATCAGGAAGACGGAATCAAAGTAAGAGTCTTTCTTAACCAGGACCTTCTTCACGCTTAACCTCTTCTGAATAAGACATCATATACCTGATTGTATACAAGTCAAGGATAAATCTCTTGACGTCGAGTTGATTTGGGTGAACACTACCTTCAACGGCGTTGCCGTAGGCCAGAATTCCAACAAAGAGGTAGCAAATGGCAGTAAGAGAAATCATTCAAGTCGAAGACAAGGTCTCCATCCTGAAAGGGATCCCCCTTAGCCTTCAGCACTTGTTCGCGATGTTTGGAGCATCGGTCCTGGTACCGATCCTGTTCAACTCGGTGGCGAAGGTCCAAGTCATCGACCCCGCTCTTGTTCTTTTGATGAACGGTATCGGTACCCTGATCTATCTATTTATCTGTAAGGGCAAGGCACCCGCCTTCCTTGGGTCCAGTTTCGCCTTCTTGGCTCCCACCTTTACTTGTATCGCCTTGGGTGCCACACCCCAAATCGGTTTCTCGATGGCTGTCGGCGGTTTCGTCGTCGCCGGTCTGGCCTTTGTCGTCGTGTCGCTGATCATCCGGTTTGCCGGACGCAAGTGGATTTCCATTGTGCTTCCCGCCGCCGCCATGGGTCCCATCGTTGCGCTGATCGGTTTGGAACTGTCCCCCGTAGCCGTCGGCATGGCCTTCTACAAGGATGCCTCGATGGGTTCCGGTGTCATGATTGCCAACAATGTCATCGTGTCGTTGTTCACCCTTTCGGTGATCATTGTCGGGTCTATGGTCTTCCGCAAGTTCTGGGCGGCCATTCCTGTCCTGATCGGCCTGGCAGCCGGCTATATCCTGGCCGTCTTTATGGGCATGGTAAACTTTGACGCGTTGACCAACGCCCAGTTCCTGACCATTCCCCAGATGGTGTTCCCCACCTTTGATATCTCGTTCATCCTGATCATTCTGCCCGCCGCGCTCGTCGTCATGTCCGAACATATCGGTCACCTGTTCGTCACCAGCAACATTGTCGGCCGCCCCCTGCTCAAGGTTCCCGGACTGCACAACTCGATGTTGGGCGACGGTGTTTCGACCATGCTCTCTGGCTTCACAGGTTCCTGCCCCACAACAACTTATGGTGAAAACATGGGTGTTATGGCCATCACCAAAGTCTACTCGGTGTGGGTCATTGGCGGTGCGGCTGTCATCTCCATCATCATCGCCTTCTTCGGCCACCTGGCCGGAGCCATCAACACCATTCCTACGGCCGTCCTGGGCGGTGTGAGCATGATGCTGTTCGGAGTCATTGCGGCCTCGGGTCTGAGAATGATTGTCGAAGCCAAGATCGACTATTCCAAGAGCCGCAACCTGCTGCTTTCGGCGGTCATCTTCGTCGTCGGTATCTCGGGTGTTTCGATCGACATTGGCAAAGCTCAGCTCAAGGGCATGGTTTTGGCCACCCTCGTCGGTATCTTCCTGAGCCTGGTGTTCTACATCTTCGACAAGCTGAAGTGGACCGCCGAACCCGACGAATCGGTTTCAGAAATCGACTGAGAAGCAGCCTTGAAGCACTGGCGTGAGACCCAAAGAATCTTCGCTGAAATTCAACACCTGACCAGGAGCGGCCGACGCTGCGCCCTGGCTACGGTGGTGAAGATCGAGGGTTCGGCCTACCGCAGGCCGGGCGCCAAGCTTTTAATCCGCGACGATGGCACCTTGCTGGGCAACGTCAGCGGAGGCTGCCTCGAGGCCGACCTGGCCGAAATCGGCAGGTCGGTCCTCGCTTCAGGCCGGGCACGCCCGGTGCACTACGAGACCAACGGCCCCGAAGACGAACTTTGGGGCCTTGGCCTGGGGTGCAACGGCAAGATCGATGTGATGGTCCGGCCCTGCTCCCTATCCTTTCAGACCACTGTTGCCCCGTTGCTGGAACAATTGGCCGGGGAACAACCCTTTTCCTATTCCCAGTCCTTTGAGGACGAACAAGGCACCTCCTTCACCGAGTCGTTTGTTCCCCCTCCCCGTCTGTTCGTTTTTGGTGCCGGCGATGATGCCCTGGCCCTGGTCGCCCTGGCCGATCAAACCGGCTTCCGTGTCACCGTAGTCGACCACCGCCCGGCCTTGCTGACCGCCGAACGCTTTCCGGCGGCCTGGTCGCTGATTCTGACGCGCCCCGAAGAGACCATCCCCGTCCCTCTCAAGAGGGAGTCGTACGCCGTTTTGAAGACCCACAGCCTGGCCCATGACCGTGCGTGGTTTGCCCGCTGCGCCCAGGCCGGTGTACGGTATCTGGGCTTGATGGGCCCCCAGGCCCGCCGCCTGGAGGTGATGAGAGACGGCCCCGCCGTACCGCCACAAACCCTGTTCGGCCCCGTAGGCCTGGACCTGGGCGCCGATGGTGCAGAGCAGATAGCCGTCAGTATTGTCGGCGAACTGCTGGCGGTGCATCACGCGCGCAGCGCCGGACACCTGCGAGACAGAACCAAACCCATCCACTGAAAGGAATTGCCATGCTGTACGAACTGCGCATCTACCATATGCATCCGGGCCGGATGGAAGCCATCCATCGGCGTTTCAACGACCACTCGATGAAGCTGCTGGCCAAACACGGCATGAAGGTGCTCGATTTCTGGGAAAACGCCGACGGTGAAAACAAGCTCTACTACGTGGTCGAGCACCGCGACCGCCCCGCACGAGACAAAAGCTGGGCCGACTTTGTCGCCGACCCCGCGTGGCAGGAAGTCAAGCGCCTGTCCGAACTCGACGGCCCTATTGTCGAGCGCGTCGAAACCATCTTTATGAACCGGGTACCGTATTCACCGGTGAAGTCGTAAGGCCGTTACCTTTCTGGAAAAGTTCTCTGTCCCGGGTCTCTTCAAAAAGATTCGTCTCTGAGAACCCGACGTTGTTCAAAGTCCACGAAATGAACTCGTCGAGGGGAAATTCCTCGTCTCCGAAAAGGTTTGCCGAGGTGATGTCAGAAAACCGACTTACAAGAAGGCTGGCCTGACGGGATTCCTGAGCGGGTGGTGTGGCACTTCTACCCGCAAGAAATCCGACGGCCGACTCGACCTCGGGCCAGTTCAGATGATTGCGAAACAACCCCTCCTCTTCGCTCCAGAGACGTCGGGCAAGGTGTCTTGCATAAATAGAGCCTTGTTCCCGGGAATGCACGTAGAGAGCCAGCAGGAAGAGGTACACGGTGACGAGCCGCTGTTTACCGTCGATCACGTAAGAAAGCGGTCTGGAACTCTCCTTCCGACCAAACGTCAGCGCACCGAGATAAAATTTGTCGTAATCGAGGACTACGGGTTGTCGATGGAAAGATCGTCGATTCCTACAAGTCTTTCATTAAGCCCCCAGAGAACAAGTATTGGGCTCGCTTCACAGACCAGATCCATGGCATCGGTGCAGAGATGACCGCTGAAGCACCGGACTTTCCGGCTTCGTGGACTATCTGGCGTCATTGGATCGAGGGACAGACCGTTGTCGCCCACAACGTTTCGTTTGATCGATCCTGTCTCGACCAGGCGCTGGAGTTCTATGGTTTGGAACCCGTTGCCTATGAGACCCAATGCACCTACAGGATATGGGGCCACAGCCTCGATTCCTGTTGCCGCGACTTGGGAATCCCGCTAAAAAACCATCATGACGCCCTTGAGGACGCTATGGCATGCGCAAGACTGTACCTCGAAGCGGGACGACAGGGGAAAGTTCCAAACCAACATCGTCCAGCCACGCAGAACATCGAAGCGCAGCTACAGTCGACACCATCTTTATGACCCGGGTGCTGTATTCGCCGGTGAGGTTGCCGTAGGGAAAGAGAGGGTTCAGCATTTTTTTTGGAAATTCATTGACACGTATATTTACACGTGTCATATTTATCTTGTGAAGAGTTGGTCATCGAAAGACATCCTGAAGGTCCTGTTTGCCGATGGTTGGTTTTTCAAGCATCAGGTTGGATCGCATGTTCAGCTGATTCACCCCAGTAAACAGGGCAAAGTGACAGTGGCTCACCCCAAGAAAGATGTTCCTATCAAGACCGTTAAAAGTATCTTCCGACAAGCCGGAATCCCATTGGAGGACTGACATGAAGACCTATTTGTATCCAGCCTACTTTCACCGAGCCGAGTCTGGGTCCTATGGGATCGAGTTTCCGGACTTGCCCGGTTGCTTTTCTACCGGTGATGACCTAGAAGATGCACTCAACATGGCGCGTGAAGCCTTGGGATTACATCTGTTTGGACTTCTGGAAGACAAGGATACCATCCCAGCACCTTCCGCCATCGAAGCGGTTCCCCAAGAGGCCGGTAGCTTCATCGTTCCCATTGAAGGCAGACCAGACATGGTCAGGGATGAAATCCGCAACCGCTCTGTTAAAAAAACCCTGACTATCCCTTACTGGCTCAATGAGGAAGCTGAACGCCACAACGTGAATTTCTCCCAAGTGCTGCAGGAGGCCTTGAAGCAACGCGTGGGGGTTTGAAGGGTTCCCCCTCACTCAGCAGTTCACGGCGCGGGCAGTTCACCAGCCAAAAACACTTCGTCTACGTCGAGCTCGAACCCCGGAAGCACTGAGCTGGCCAGCTTGCCTGTCTTTTCAAAGGTGACCTCGACACCGAACTTGCCGCTTGGCTCGCGCAGATATTGCTGTATCCATTGACCGTTGGGGTCGACAATCCAGTATTCGCGCACGCCTGTTCGCTCGTACAGGTCGAACTTTTCATGTTGGTCCTTGCGGCTGGTCGACTTGCTCAGAATCTCGACCACCAGGTCGGGCGCACCCCAAATTCCGTTGTGCCGAATTTTTGTCTTGTCGCAGACAACAAGCACATCGGGCTGCACCACCGTATCAACCTCGTCCTCATCCATTTCACGCAACGGTGGAAAGAATACATCCACGGCAGCGTTGAACGCTTTGCAGGGTTTACCCTTCAAGAAGTTCGCCAACTGCCGGTAAATTTCGCCAGAAATCCCTTGATGCGGAATCCTCGGTGCGGGGCTCATATTGTAGGCCACGCCGCTGATGAGTTCCCATCGCTCCTCGTCGTCCCATTGACGGTAGTCGCGATAGGTATAGTGCTGGTCAAATTTACGAACAGGAAGTCCCATATTCCTCATCTCTCCATTATACCTTCCCTGACAGAGGTTGGCGAGGTTTTGCTTGAGCAGACCAGGTTCCACTTGACGAATCCATAGTGATGCTATACCGTGATGGTATGACATCGATCATGCATCGCACCACGTTCTCTCTTGATGAACTCGCCATAAGCCGATTGCGTGCCCTTTCCAAACGCTGGAGGGTGTCGCAGGCTGAAGTCATCCGCCGCGCCCTTGAGGCTGCCGAGAAACTCCCGTACGAAGACACCGCGCTCCAAGCGCTTGAGGACTACCATAGCAAAGGCGGTTTGGCGGCGGAAAAGGCGGAGGGCTACTTGAAACAGTGGTCCGAGGATAGGGACGACTGGGGCCGGGAGAGTTTCCCCTCGTGATTCTGGTCGACACGAACTATCTGATCCAGCTCCTGATTCCTGGGACTCCGGAAGCGTTGCGGGTCCGGCAGTGGGTGGGTTCCGGCGAAGTGCTGTGCACGGCCGCCATCAGCTGGTACGAGTTCCTCTGCGGTCCGGTCGATTCCGAGGAGATCTCGCTGGTGCGGTCGCTGCTGCGGGGTGGAATTGTACCGCTGACCGAAAGCGGCGCCGAGGCGTCGGCCCGTTTGTGGAACCAGGTTGGCCGGCAACGCTCCCTGCGGGTCGATTCGCTGATTGCTGGTACGGCCCTTGAGGCGGATATCACCCTGGCCAGCTCGAACCTCCGCGATTTCACCAAGTTTGTCCCGGGCGGTTTGACGCTGGTCGGGTAGCGGTTGCCTCCCCCTTCCCTCCTTTGTCTGTTCCCGGTACCCTGTGCGCATGAACAAACAAGATAAGCGCCGGTATCAGGCAAATTGGCAGGCAGAGAGCGAGGCGGTGTACTTGTACCGTCGTCTGGGGACTACAGAAGAGAATCCGCAGTTAAAAGAAGTGTATGGAAAGCTGGCCGACAACGAGGAAAAGCATGTGGCCCTGTGGGCAGGCAAGCTGAGCGAGAGCGGCAGCGACCCCGGGGTGTTCAAGCCCGGTTTGAAGACCAAAATTCTAGCGTTGCTGGCCAAACGGCTGGGAGCGGGTTCGGTGATTCCGTTGATCGCATCGATTGAAAAAGGTGCTGCCGGCGAATACGCGGGTCAGACCGAGGCGGAAATTCCGGGTCTGGTGCGCGACGAAAACAGCCACGCCCGCGTGTTCAGCTACCTGGCACGCAGCGGTTCGGGGCTGGAGGGTTCCGAGGTGGCCCGCTTTGAAGGCCGCCACCGCACGGGGGGCAACGCCCTGCGGGCCGGGGTGCTGGGGGCCAACGACGGCTTGGTGAGTGTGTTTTGCATTGTGATGGGTGTAGCCGGTGCAGGAGTGGCAGGTCCTATCATTTTGGTGACGGGGGTGGCGGGGCTTTTGGCCTGTGCTTTGTCAATGGCGCTGGGCGAGTGGCTTTCGGTGCAGAATGCCCGGGAACTGTACGAGAACCAGCTTCGCATCGAGGCGCAAGAACTCGAGGAAGCCCCCGAAGAGGAAAAAGAGGAGCTGATTTTGATTTACCAGGCCAAGGGGGTGGGACGCGCCCAGGCCGAGCAGATGGCCAACCAGATTTTCCTCGACAAAGCCGCGACCTTGGACACCCTGGCCCGCGAGGAACTGTCCATTGATCCACAGGAACTGGGAGGGTCGGCTTGGGAGGCTGCCTTCACCAGTTTTGTTCTGTGCGTGATCGGCGGCATCATTCCGGTGTTCCCTTACTTCTTCCTGACCGGATGGGAGGGACTGGCCGTCAGCGCCCTGGCTTCGGCGGTGGGGTTGTTCCTGCTGGGCTTCATCAGTTCGATGATCACGGGTCTGAACTGGGTTTGGGGCAGTGCCCGCCAAGTGATCTTCGGGGTAGCGGCGGCGGCGGTGACCTTTGGTATCGGGGGCCTGATCGGGGTCGCATTGTAGTCTATCGACCTTGAAGCCCCTTCTTCTTGGCCTGGTGGCCTCTTTGTTTTTCAGCCTCACATTTATTCTCAACCGATCGATGGATCTGGGTGGTGGATTTTGGGTTTGGAGCGGGGTTTTGCGGTTTGCCTTTATGGCACCCCTGCTAGCCGTGCTGGTGTTCTGGAACGGCGGCTGGAGACCGATGGCCAAAGAGGTAGGCCGTGCTCCGGGTCGCTGGTGGGGCTGGAGCACGGTGGGTTTCGGCCTGTTCTATGCCCCTGTGTGCTGGGCGGCCAGTTTTGGCGAGGGTTGGCTGGTGGCCGGACTGTGGCAGGTGACCATTGTAGCGGGCACACTTCTGTTCCCCACAGGAAAATTTCCATGGAAAACGCTGGCGTTTTCAGGTCTGATTCTGGTGGGGGTGGCCCTGCTTCAAAGTGGCCAGGCCATGAAAACCGACCTGACAACAGCCCTCCAGGTGCTGGTCCTGGTCGTGGCGGGAGCCATAGCCTACCCGCTGGGAAACCGAAAAATCATGGCTCTGGCAGGAGGTCGTCTCAACACGGTGCAGCGGGTGGCCGCCATGACCCTGCTCAGCCTGCCCTTCTGGGCCATCTTGGCGCTGACGGCCTTGCTTCAAGGACAGGTTCCCTCCGCCGAGCAAACCATGCAAAGTCTTCTGGTGGCAGTCTTTTCCGGAGTCATCGCCACGCTGCTGTTCTTTCAGGCCACCGACCTGGTCCGTGGCGACCCGGTCAGACTGGGGGCCGTCGAAGCCACCCAGGCCGGAGAGGTTCTCTTCAGTCTTGCCGGTGAAATGCTTCTGCTGGGAGCTCTGTGGCCCGATCCGCTGTCGCTGGCGGGACTGGCCCTGGTCATCACGGGGATGGCAGTCCACAGTCTTTATGGGCATAAAAAATTGGCGAACGGTGACTAAACCATGTACACTGAAGGTATGAGCAACGGTGCCGACCTGGTACGCTGGGTCCACGAACTGTCCCTGAGCCTGTCCAAGGCTGCCAATCTCAACGAACTGTACCGCCAGTCGGTGCAGGGTTTGCTTTCACCCTTGGGATTCGACCGTGCTGCTCTGATCAGCTACAATCCGCTCACCAAAGAAATGCAGGGCACCTGGGGGACAGACCGAGACGGTCTGGTGGTCAACGAGTCGGCTTACCATTCCCTGATCACCGAAGGACACGCTTCCCTCGATGAGGCCCTGGCCCAACCTGACCGCATCAAAGTCTGGGAGGACTGCACCCTGCGCTACTGGGACGAAACAGTGGCGTTAGGTTGGAACGCCATGGTGGTCTTGCTGGATGGTGAGAGGGTACTGGGCTGGCTGTCTGTAGACAACGCCTTTCGTCATCAGCCTTTAAGCTCTCTTCAGCGTGAGGTTCTGTCACTGTACGGAAGAACGGTAAGCACCTTGATCCAGCGGTTGCAGTTCGCCGAGCTGACAGAAAAATACCGTGCCCAAAACGACCTCAAGGACCGCTTGTTCACCATTCTGGCTCACGACCTGCGGGGGCCGATCGGCAACCTGAGTGTCATGTTGGGCTTTGCCTGCGACCAGCCGCTGGAAGAATCCGACCGTCATGCAATTCTGCTGGAAAGCCGCCAGGCGGCGCTGCGGACCTACAACCTGCTCGAGAATGTGCTCGGATGGGTGCGGGGACAAATGGAAGAAGTAGCCGCACTGCGCGAACGCATTCCCGTTGTCCGACCTTTGCAGTCCGTTCAAGCCTGGCTGGAAGCCACTGCCAAGCTCAAGGGCATCTCCCTGGTGGTGGAGTGTCCAAAAACCCTGACGGTGATGACCGATGAGCGAATGTTGGAAACCGTGGTCCGAAACCTTGTATCCAACGCCGTGAAGTATTCCCCTCCCGGCAGACCGGTGACGTTGCGGGCTGAGCGCGGCGAAGAGACCATCGTAATCAACGTCGAGGATCAAGGAATGGGAATGGACAAGTCCAAGGTGGCCACCCTGTTCCAAAAGAAACAGGCTTCCAGCGAACTCGGTACAGAAGGCGAGTCGGGCAGCGGGCTTGGGCTGCAGTTCAGCACCGATTTGGCCCGCACCATGGGCGGACGACTGGAAGTGACCAGCAAGCCCGGGCAAGGCAGCACGTTCAAGCTCATCCTTCCCGACGTACTCGACGGGGAGTTGTGATAGAATGGGTCATGGCTTACGACCTGTTGGGACGCCCGTTGCGCGACCTGCGGATATCGGTCACCGACAACTGCAATTTCCGGTGCACCTACTGCATGCCCGCCGAGGCCTTCCCCGCCGACTTTCCCTTTGTGAAGGGGTCACAGCTTCTCACCTTTGACGAAATAGGCCGCGTGGTCGAGGCTGCGGTCTCTCTGGGCCTGAAAAAGGTGAAACTCACCGGCGGAGAACCGCTGATGCGTTCACTGCTTCCCGAACTCATCTTGGAGTTAAAAACCCGCTTTCCCTCCCTTGAGGTGGGTCTCATTACCAATGGACTTCATCTCAAAGCGCTGTTGCACCGCCTTGTGGCGGCCCGGCTGGACTCGGTCACCATATCCATCGACTCGCTTGACCCCGATCAGTTTTCCGAGCTGACGGGGAACGGTCACCGGCTCGAAACCATTGTCGAGGCCATTGAGGCGGCCCACCAGGCCTTCGGTGCGGTGAAGCTCAACACGGTGTTGCTGAAGGGAAAGAATGACGACCAGATCGAGCCCCTGGCCCGGTTCTTCCGCCGTCCGGGGTTCAGGCTCCGCTTCATCGAATTCATGGATGTGGGAACCCTCAACCGCTGGAGCCGCGAACAGGTGGTCACCGGTGACGAGGTTCTGGCCCGTTTGCGTGCCTTGGGAACCCTCACCCCTGTGGCCAAACACCACCCGGGCGAAACCAGCGAACGCTGGGCCTGGGCCGACGGTCAGGGAGAAGTCGGCTTCATCAACTCGATCAGCAGACCCTTTTGCGGTGACTGCAGCCGGGTGCGCCTAGGGGCCGATGGCCGGCTCTACACCTGCTTGTTTTCAGCGGTGGGTCACGACCTGCGCACACCCTTGCGGGCCGGTGCCGACCTCGGAGAAATGACAGCGTTGCTGCGAACGCTTTGGACAGGCCGCTCCGACCGCTACTCGGAACTGCGCACCGACGGGTCGGGCAAGCGGATCGAAATGTTTGCGGTGGGAGGATGAGATGCTGAGCCATGTGGACGAAAAGGGACTGCCTACCATGGTCGACGTGGGCGGCAAGGCCGTCACCCGGCGCACCGCCACGGCGCGGGCCGTGGTCGACTTTCCCCCTGAAGTCTTCGAACAGCTGAAACAGGGGGCCGGCCCAGGGCAGAACGACTTGGTCGGTTCCAAGGGCCCGATTTTTGCCACCGCCGTGGTGGCCGGCATCCAGGCAGCCAAACGCACCTGGGAACTGATTCCCATGTGCCACCCCCTCCCTATCGATGGTATTTCGCTCACTTGTGAAGTGTGCGGCGACCATGAGGTCGAAGTATTGTGCACGGTGAAGACCACCCACAAAACAGGGGTCGAGATGGAAGCACTGACCGGGGCATCGGTGGCGGCGCTCACCCTCTACGACATGACCAAAGCCCTCAGTCATGCCATTGTCATCCGTTGTGTTGAGCTGGTTTCAAAAACCGGCGGAAAGAGCGGCCATGGCGCATAAGGCCTTGAACCCCGCGTGGACCTTTCACCCCTACGAGGTGGCTCTGGTCGGGTATCAGAACTCGGGAAAAGCCACCCTCGCCTCCCAACTGATTCCGCTCTTGGGTTTGAACGTTGCCAACATCCAGCACGATTTCCCGCAGCAACCGCTCAGCCGTCTGGAACATCTTGACGCGGATGCGCTGCTGATCGAGGATCACCTGTCCAGCGAGGTTCTCAAAATCCTCGTTCTCGACGAAGCCTTATCCATCATTAACAACCCCGCCCTTCAGGGCCAAGTACCTCTGGCCACCGTCGGCCCGTGGTCCAAACGCCCTGTCCTTCCTTGGAACGTGCCGTATTACCACCGCGATGATGCCCTCGGAGTAGCCGCCTTCCTGCGTTCCCACTGGGATTTGCTGACAATACGCCGCCCGGTTTTGGGGCTGGTGCTCACCGGCGGAAAAAGCACCCGCATGGGTAGCGATAAAGCCGCCCTGAACTACCATGGCCAGGAGGAGTCCCGGCGGGTTTTCGAGCTTCTGGGAGAATTCTGCCGCGAGGTTTTCATCAGCTGCCGGGCCGACCAGGCCAACCTTCCGGGGCGTCAAGGGCTGCCTCAGATCCACGACACCATGACAGGCAAAGGCCCTCTGTCGGGAATTTTGGCCGCCTTCGAAGCTCGCCCCGAGGCCACCTGGCTGGTGGTAGCCTGTGATCTTCCCCACCTGGACCGCGAAGTCTTGGCCAATTTGTTGGCGCAGCGCAACCCGCACCGGTTCGCCACCGCCTACCGGGGTCATCAAGACCTGCCAGAACCGCTTTGCGCTCTCTACGAACCAAAAGCCCGTGCCCGGCTCTACCAGTTTCTGGCCGCCGGGTACGATTGTCCGCGCAAAATGCTGATCAATTCTCCGGTTAACGTCTTGGAACCTCTGGCGGGTGACCGCCTGACCAACGTCAATTCTCCCGGGGAGGTACCCCATGATCTGCGTCGCTGAAGCTGACTGTCTGCTGGCTGGGCTTCTGCCCGTCGCAACTTTCGAGACTGTACCTTTGGCACAAGCCGTGGGAAGGTGCCTTGCCCAGCCGTTGTTGGCCGATCGCGACGGTCCTCCCTTCGACCGCGTCGTCATGGACGGGTATGCCATCGATTCGCGCGAAGGCTTGGGCTCGTGGTCGGTCCAAGCCTTGCAATACGCCGGGAATCCGCCTCTTGATCTGGAAGGTCAGGCGGCTGCCATCGAGACAGCCACCGGTGCCGTTCTCCCCCGTGGCTGCGATGCGGTGGTCCCCTACGAAGCCGTCGACCGGCAGGATGATACCGTAAGCCTCAAGCCATCGGCACCGCTGCCTTCTTCAGGACAATTTGTCCACCGGCAGGGGTCCGATTACCGCAAAGCAGATTTGCTCCTTCCTGCAGGGACCCTGCTCCGCTCTCCCCACCTTCATTCCCTTGCTTCCTCCGGCATGGATCCGGTGCCAGTGGTTCGCCGCCCCGTGTGGGCCCTCATTTCCACCGGCGATGAGCTGGTCGAAGTTCGAGACGAACCCCTGGCATGGCAGATCCGTCGCAGCAATACCGCCGCCATTGCGGGTGAAGCCGGGGCCTGGGGTCTGGCACCCCGCCACCAGGTTTTGCTGGCCGACGACAAAATCAGACTGCGTCAGGGTCTGGAACAGCTGCTACCGGGCTTGGACGTTCTGGTGCTCACCGGCGGCGTCTCGGCCGGAGCCCGCGATCTGGTCCCTGGTATCCTTACCGAAATGGGAGCCTCCACCGTCTTTCACAAAGTTGACCAGCGACCGGGCAAGCCCTTGTGGGTGGGGCAGCTGCCGGAAAGCAAGGAGCACCCCCGCACCGTCATCTTCGGCCTTCCTGGCAATCCCGTTTCCAGCCTGTTCGCCTTCCGCCGTTATGTGCTGCCGTGGTTGTTGACTGCGGAAGGTCGACCGCCGGAAGAACGTTCTGTTGAGGTTTCGGGACTGACTCCCCCTCAGACCGGCCAGACGTTGTTTCTACCCTGGTCGCACCGCTTGGGCACCTTGCCGTGGTTCGGCTCGGGTGACTTTTCGGCTCTTGCTGACTCAGACGGGTTCATCGAACTCAATTCTGAACCACAGTCCCTGGTTCGCCCTCGATTTTATCCCTGGGGAGGGACACAATGACCGTCACCGTCCGCTATTATGCCCGGCTCAAAGAAGAAGCCGGTGTGGCTCAAGAGTCCCTCGAAACCTCGGCAGGGACCATCGAAGCTCTCTGGAAGGAACTCGTTGAAAGGCATAGTTTTACCCTCGATGCCAGCCTGATCAGGGCCGCACAGGCCGACGAGTTCTGCACCTGGAAGGCCCCATTGGTCCCAGGGGCCCTGGTGGTGTTTATGCCACCCGTTGCAGGAGGATAGAAGATCGTGCGAACGATGACCGTTCAATTTTTGCTTGTCGAGACCCGCATCGAAGACCTTCCCAAACTCGAGGTGCCGCAAGCCAGCGGTTCGGTGGTGGTTTTTTGGGGCCGGGTGCGTGATCACAACGACGGCCGTTCGGTAACGGGGCTGGAGTACACCAGTTACCCTGAGCTGGCCCTCAAGGAAGGTACCAGGATTGTCCAGGAAGCCGTCACCCGCTTTGGTCTTGATGCCGTCCGCGCCATTCACCGGGTGGGAACTCTGGCGGTTGGGGACGCAGCAGTGCTGGTCGAGGTGGCCTCGGGACACCGGGGTGAGGGTTTCGAAGCTTGCCGCTGGGTGATCGATGAGATCAAGACCAGGGTGCCGATCTGGAAATGCGAGCATTATACCGAAGGAGACCGGGAATGGGTGATGTGTCACCACGGACCTATTACGACCGGCAGCTGAGGGTACCCGGCTGGGGGACTACGGGCCAAGAGATTCTGGGCCGTTCTACCGTTCTGGTCATTGGGGTCGGAGGTTTGGGTTGCCCGGTGTTGGCGGCCCTGGCCCGATCAGGGGTGGGCCGACTGGTGTTCTGCGACCCTGACCGCATCGAAGTCTCCAACCTTCCCCGGCAAACCCTTTTCACCCCCGTCGATGTCGGTCGTTCCAAAGTGGAAGTTGCGGCCGCAGCCCTTGCGGCCGCCAATCCCTGGATCAAGCTTGAGCCCAAGGCAGTGCGTGTGGATGCCACGAATGTCCGCGCCCTGGTGCAAGACTGCGACCTTGTCATGGACGGTACCGACAATTTTGCCGCCAAGTTTTTGATCCACGATGCCTGCCGCTCGGCGGGCAAGCCTCTGGTTATGGCCAGCTTGTACCAGTGGGAGGCGCAAGTGATGGCCTTTCCTTTTCATAGAAACGCCCCGGGCTGCTGGCGCTGCTTGTACCCCGAAGCCCCGCTGGACGGCTGCATCGGGGTTTGCGCCGAGGTGGGTGTCGCCGGAGCTCTGGCCGGCGTGGCTGCCAATTTCCAGGCTCTGACGGCTCTGCGCCTCCTGTTGAACCTCGAAGGTCCCGAAGCCTGCGCCACCTGGATTGTCGACGCTGCCGACTGGTCTCCACGCAAGCTGAAATGGAAACCAGATCCGAACTGTGACTGCCGTCATGGCCCCGGGGAATGGACCTGGCTGGAACAGCAAACCACTGCCCGCGCCACGCTGGAAGCCGCCTGGCCTTTGATCTCAGTTGCCGGACGTCAGATTATCGTGGACATCCGGGAACCCTCTGAGATTCAACCGGGGGAGTGGGAGTTTTTTCAGGCCGCCGGAAGCGAAGTGGTCCATTTCCCCTGGTCCTCTTGGACTGACCATCAGCCGGACTGGCAGCCTCAGAGGACTTATCTGATCGTCTGCGCCCATGGACGGCGAAGTCTGTCCGCCGTAAAAACCCTGCCGGCGGACATCCAGGTTCTTTCCCTGGCGGGCGGCGTTACAGCTCTTTCTGCTCTTGGACCGCAGCCGTACCCTCATCGGTGAGAATCTTTTCAACGTCAAGGAGAATTCTCACCTCCTCACCAACCTTTCCCAAGCCCGAAATGTAGTGGTTGGCCTCAAGATCCCTGCGGAAATTCACCGGGGGCTCGATGTTCTCCGGAAGAATCCGGGTCACTTCGGCGACGGTATCGCATATCAACCCTGAAGACAGAGCTCCTACTTTCACGATAATCGTGCAAGTTCTATCGTCGTATTCGCGGAAAGGAAGGTTGAACCGCAACCGCAGGTCCATCACAGGAATCACCGAACCGCGCAGGTTGATCACCCCGCGGATAAAGGGCGGGAGGTCGGGCACTTCGGTGATTTTCTGCCGTTCAATGATATTGATAACATGAGTGATCGGAACCCCGTAAACCTCTGGCCCCAAATTGAACATCAAGTACTGATTTTCCTGGGCGTTTTCTTCCTCTTCGTCATCCCAAGCCATATCAGCCATCAGACTACCCTCAACTGGAATTTTTGTAGCATTGCTTTGAGCTTAGTTCTTTATTCGCACAAAACAAGAAAAAGACAGTCACCCCTTGACGAATCCATCCACCCGAGTCTATTGTTGACTTACTCTAACGAGAAGGAGAATTACATGGCCGCCAAAACCCCTGCCTTTGAAACCAACCTGATCCACGCCGGACAGAGCCCCGACCCCACCCAGCTCAGCCGCGGTGTGGCCATCCACCGCACCAGCAGCTTCGTGTTCAAAAGCACCGAACATGCCGCCAATCTGTTTGCCCTCAAGGAATTCGGCAATATCTATACCCGGCTGGGAAACCCCACCACGGCGATTCTGGAAGACCGGATCACAGCCCTTGAAGGCGGAGCAGCCAGCGTGGCCTTCGCCTCGGGTACCGCAGCCATTTTCAGCACCATCATCACCATCGCCAAGCAAGGCGACCATATCGTTTCGGCATCGAACCTTTACGGCGGTACCTATACGCAATTTGACGCTATTCTGCCCGATTTCGGAATCACCACCACCTTTGTCGATGTGAAAGACCCTTCCAATTTCGAGAAGGCCATTCAACCTAATACCAAGATTCTCTATGTGGAAACCATCGGCAACCCTGCCCTCGACTTCGCCGACCTCGACGCCATCAGCAAGATTGCCAAGAAGCACAAGCTGCCCTTGGTGGTCGATGCCACCTTTACCACACCGGCTCTCCTGCATTCGATTGAGCATGGAGCCAACATTGTGGTGCAGTCGCTGACGAAGTGGATCGGCGGTCACGGCACTGCCATCGGCGGCATTGTCACCGATGCGGGTAACTTTGACTGGTCCGATAAAAAGTTCGATCAGTTCAACAAAAACGACAAAAATTATCACGGCCTGCGCTGGGCCATTGATCTACCCGACGCTCTCAAGCCTATCGCCTTTGCCCTGCGGCTGCGGACCGTTCCGCTGCGCAACCTTGGAGCCAGCCTCTCTCCCGATTCGGCCTGGATTTTCCTTCAGGGTCTGGAGACCCTCAATCTGCGCGTTGCCCGCCATGTGGAGAACAGCCAGAAGGTGGCCGAGTACCTCGAAAAGCACAAGAAAGTCTCCTGGGTACGCTACCCCGGTCTCAAAGCCGACCCTACCCACAAGGTTGCCGCGAAATACCTGAAGAACGGTTTTGGCGGTGTGGTGGTTTTCGGGGTCAAGTCGGGCCGGGAAGGCGGCGGCAAGTTCATCGACAACCTCAAGCTGTTCAGCCATCTGGCCAATGTCGGTGACGCCAAAAGTCTGGCCCTCCATCCGGCCAGCACCAGCCACAGCCAGCTGAGCGACGAGCAGCAAAAGGCAGGAGGACTTCCTCCCGAGCTGGTTCGACTGAGCATCGGACTGGAAAACATCGATGACCTTCTGGCCGACCTGGACCAGGCTCTGGCTCTGACGTAATCAAACCCGGAACTTAGCCACCTGCGAATCGACCTTCTCCAGGGCCAGAGCATTGTCCTGTATCATCTGGCCAATGCTCTGGTAGGCTTTGTTGAGTTGCTCCATGTCGCCGGTTACCCGCTCGAGTTCCATCTTGGTTTTCAAGGAGAGCTCGTTGAGTGCTCCCATTCCTGCCCGAAGGGTGCCGGCTTCCTCAGAAATCTTTCTGGCGCCGTTGTTTACCGTCCCGGTAATACCATGCATAGCCGCCAGAGCGTCCACCACTTCCTTGGAACCAGTACTTTGTTCCACCATGGCAGACCGAATCTCGTCTTCAAAGCGGTTCACCACACGGATGAGTTCAGCCACCGAGCTGAACCCCTTGGAGACTTCTCCCGAGGCCCCCACCGCACCGTCAATGGAGGACTTGATCTTTTTCAACTGGGCACCGACTTCCTTGGATTGCTGGGAAGACTTGTCAGCCAACTTGCGGATTTCGTCGGCAACCACCGAAAACCCGGCTCCATAGGTACCGGCATGGGCGGCTTCAATGGCGGCGTTCATGGCCAGCAGACTGGTCTGAGCGGCAATGCCGGAAATCACTTTGTTGGTATCCAATAGCAACGTCGACATCTGGGCAACCTTGAGAATATCACCGTTGGCTTCATTGATCCGGTTCTTGCCGCTCTCTGCCGCCAAAGTCAGCTCCGTGTAGCGAGACTCGACCTGTTCGATGTTAGCCGTCACCGAACGGATGTTGGAAACCATCTGCTCGATACCGGCACCCGATTGTTCAATCATCGCTGCCTGCGACTGCAGCGAAGTGTTCAGGGTCTCCAGGTTCTCACCAATGGCCTCAATGGAGCGATGGGCCGAGTGGACAGACTGGGTCTCTCCCTCCGCTTGAGCCATTAAATGGCTCAAAGATTCCGTCATTCCCCGCATCACCGACTCTACATTGCCCATTCCAGACGCCAGTCCCGAGTACGACTTTTTCAGTGTGCTTGTCGATTGACGGATATCGGTCACCATGGCACCAAGTGTATCGGTATAGGTATTGAACACATCGGCCAGCATGCCCACCTCGTCAAAATTGAGCACCGCAGTTTTCTGGCTCAGGTCTACGTCCTTGCGGGAGGAAAGTTCGGTGATCCGTGTTTTCAGAAGGTTAGCCTGAATCTCACGCTCCCTTCGGGCGAGGACAATGATAATCAGAGTGATGCCGACGATGACCAATCCCACGAATAGACTCGACAGCAATAGGCCCTGGGGGCCCTGCTGCTCCGGTGAGCGTCCTATAAAGTACTCGGCGACATAGGCAAGATGCACTACCAACGCCAGCCCCGAGCCCAAAACGGTAATGAAGTCCCGCGTGAGAAGAAAAGTATCCCGTTCACCGTCACGGAGTTTCTGCATGTTCAGAGCGCGTTTGGGCTCCAGCAGCATGAGGTTGATCAAGTTGGCATTCAGGGTGGCGAATAAAAATCCTTCGGTGATCTTGAACGCCAATACCCATCCCAGAGAGGTCCCTCCAGGAGCCTTCCAACCATTCAAGGCAAAGAAAACCAGCGTCCCGACGGTCCAGAAACCTGTGGTGATGGCAATCAACGCCCAAGGAAGACCAAGAGCCGACTTGCGCGCTTTTTCGTAGAGGCCACTGTGCTGACCGTCAGGATTCTGCAGCCACTGCGTCAACGGGGCCAGCATCCGTCGGGCTACCACGATCATCAGTACTTCGATAACGGCCACAAGAACAAAGATCAGTGGTTTCTGAAAGGTCAGAAGAATTCTATCGATCAGGGAAACATCCAGACTGAGGTTGAAGGTATGGGTGAAAGCCTCTCCCAGAATCAATGCCAGCAAAGGAATAAGAACCAGAGAAGCTGCGATACGTCCAAAGAAGGGTTTAACCAATTTCATGATACTTTATGATCGAATTCACGCCTTCTGATGTCAAGTTGAAACTCCCCGGCTGGGCAAAATCCGCATCCTCCCTTAGAATAGACCCATGGAACAAGTGAATTCCAAGTTGTCAGTTCTGGTTGTCGATGACGAGCCCTTGAACCTCTCGCTGGTTGAGTCGCTTCTCACTCCCCTCGATCTGATGGTTTCTCTGGCCGTCAACGGGTTTGAAGCTCAGAAACTCATGGCGCAACAGACGTTTGATCTTTTGTTGTTCGACATTATGATGCCGGAAATCGACGGACTGGAACTCACCCGATGGTCAAGAAAAGACGTTCGGCATAAGGACGTGCCTATTTTGATTTTGACCTCGCTGGTAGGAAAGGATGCCCTCACCAAGGCCTTTGAAGCCGGTGCCGTCGATTTCCTGACCAAGCCGTTCCACGGTCCCGAACTGGTTTATCGGGTCAAAGCTCAACTGAAACTCAGGGCCCTTCAGCTCCGCATGGAATCGTTTACCAACGAACTGAACCTGCAAGTTCTCAAAGCCATGAAAACCGAAGAAGAGCTGCTGCAGAGCCAGACCGCGTTGGCCGCTGCCAACCTGACCCTTTCGGACTGGGCCCACAAAGATACCCTGACCGGGCTATGGAACCGGCGGAAAGCTTGGGATCTGATGGAGTACGAGTCCGAACGCAGCCTGCGGAAAGCCTGGCCCATTGGATTGGCCATGATCGATATCGACAAATTCAAAAGTGTCAACGACGCTCTGGGTCATGACGTTGGCGATCAGGTTCTCAAGAAGGTTTCGGCCGTTCTGACCGAGAATCTGCGCAA
>JFJP01037255.1_pt1 | contig 34887 bp, 49 predicted proteins | sample 431651 | NCBI WGS metagenome assembly JFJP01 (sample SAMN02602958, study PRJNA72255) | Microbial mat metagenome, whole genome shotgun sequencing project. | biome: fresh water; feature: sink hole; material: water; isolation source: purple microbial (photo- and chemosynthetic) mats found in... | reverse complement strand
TGGCTCGTGTCTGCAATTCACGGTTGTCCCGTCCACCACATCGTCGGGCACGCTGCGCGGCGGCGGCAAGATCGCCCACGGGTAAGCCATGCGCGGCATCGGCACCCGATACCCGCGAGGGGGATCAGCCGAATGGCTGGGCGACGGGCTGGCCGCGACGATACTGCGCGATGAGTTTTTCGGGCCACCCGCGCCGCCCCCGGCGTTGGTGCAGGCGACGGTCACTTGGCTGGCGTTTGACACGGATGCGACCAGTTCAGCGATTGAACTGACCGGGTCCGGGTCGGCCCAGGCTTCTGCCTCGTCGTCCCTGACCACCTCGATTCGGCTGGCTAGCTCGGCGTCAGTGCAATCAATTGCAGTCGCCACCCTAACCACCCAGGTTTCACTTTCTGGATCAGCTACCGCTACCTCTCAGCCCAATGCCACTCTGACCACGGCTATCCTCCTGCTTGGCACCGCCCAGGCCACGGCCTCCGTGGTGCAAGGCAATCTAACGGTGGGCAGTTCCATGCTGGCAGCAGCCGCTGCTGTGGCCTCGGCCAGTGCCCAGCTAAGCACGGCTATCAGCCTGCAGGCTTCGGTTGCCGCCACGGTGGTTTCTGGTGCTCAGTTGGCCACCGAGGTGCGGCTGGTCACATCAGCGGCGGGGGCGGCTTCTGCCTCCGGCTCACTCCTCACCCAAGTCAGGCTTGCATCTGCTGCGACGGCTACCGCCTCCAGCACTGCAGGCCTTTCTACTGCGGTACAACTTGCGGCCAGTGCTCAGGCCACTTCCACGGCACAGGCTGGGTTGCGGGTGGGTGTAACCCTATCGGCTGCAGCCAGTGGGTCGGCGTCGGCCTCCGCACTGCTGACCACAGCAATCTCTCTTTCTGGTCTGGCACAGGCCACGGCCTCGACGGTGCAGGCCACCCTGACTGTTGGCGCGACCATGTCGGCCACGGCGTCAGGGGCCGCCACCGCTTTCGCTACCCTTAGCACCGGTCTGGTACTGGCTGGCACCGCTTCCGCTGTCGCCACTGGCAGTGCTGCCTTGCAGGTAGGCGTATCTTTGCAAGGTGCCGCCCTAAGCACTGCCAGCACGACCTCTGGGCTGACTACCAACCTTCGCCTTGCTGGCGTTGGGGCAGCAGTCGCCTCTTCCTCTGGTGCCTTGCGTGTTGGAGTCACCCTCCCTGCTACAGCACAAGCCAAGGCCACTGCCACGGCCCTGCTCGGCACCGGGATTCGGCTGAGCGGCACAGCCCTGGCCCTCTCCAACTCCAGCGCCTCGTTGCAGGTCGGGGTCCTTTTGCAGGGGGCTTCGGCGGGGGTGACCACAGCCGCTGCGACCCTCAGCACGGCGATTCGCTTGGTAGGGTCTGGTGGGGCTTCTGCCTCGGCGGCTGGCGCTATCGTGATAGATACGCTGCTGGTAGGGTCGGCCACATCCTCCGCCTCCGCTGCAGCCTCGCTATCTACAGGTATTCGACTAGAGGGCTCGGCCTTCGCCTTGAGCACCGCTTCGTCCAATTTGACAGTCGGGGTTCGCCTTCAGTCAAGCCCGCAAGCCACTGCTGCGGCAGGGGCATCCCTATCAACTTCGATCCGCCTCAATGCCATAGGCGCATCCTCCGCGACGGCCTCCGGGGTTCTGACAGGCTCCGCTGCCCAGCTTCAGACCTCGGCAACGGCTAAGGCCACTGCCGCTGCGAGCCTCAGTACCGACATTCAATTTGTCGTCAACACCTCCGCATCAGCCCAGGCCACGGCCACGCTGACAGTGGGTGTGTTGCTTGCTGGGCATGCCCTGTCCTCAGCCACTGCGCAGGCCGGGCTGACTGTCGGGGTGGCGCTAACCGGAGAGGCCCTATCTCGCGCTTCTGCCGTGGCGGAGCTAGGCACTCTGATCCCCACAGGTCAATCTCTTCAGGTGGAGGTTTACGCAACAACAATTACCGTTGGGGTTGCCGGTGGCATTTCCTGTTGGGGGTATTCCGAAGAGGGTTAACCCCTACGTCAGGTCAAGAACCTCTATACTCCAGCAACCAATAATACGAAGGAGCCTTTGTGTCCAACCACAGAATCCCCCAAGACCCAGGTCCGGTGGCCCAGTCTTTCCCCCTCGGGCCTCACGGGTCCAAGAAGATTTGGTTCGACCCGACAGTCAACCTCGGGCACATCTTGACCTTTCTGGGCTTCATCTTTTCCATCTTTGTTGGGTGGACGATCCTGGACAAGCGGGTCACGGTTCTGGAAGAGCAACGCCGTCTTCAGGCTCAGATCGACCAAGCCCAGGACAGTATGTCAAGCCAGAATTTGAGACAGATTTACGAAAGTCTGTCCGACATCAAAAAGTCTGTGGAGAAGATTGGCGACCGCCAAACAAACAACCAAGGGCTCCCCCGATGACCATCAAAGTCTCTCTCATTGAAGATGCCAAGAAAGCATTCGGCTTCTCCACCTTTTGGGTTCAGTACATCGCCGGGGGTCTGGTCACCACCTGGGTCACGATGCCGGATCAATACCAGACTGCCATCCTGGCAGAGCTTGGCCTGACTCCAGATCGCATGATTCTTTTCGGGGCCTTCATGTGGGTTGCTTCCACCATGCTGGCTCGCGTCACCGTGGTGGAGCGCAAGCCTCCATCCTCCAAGCCCTAACCCTGAAGCCTTATGCTTGGTTCTATCTCCGTCCTCCTGCTCAGTCTGGCCCCTGCCTCTGAGTCCTCTGGCGGGGTGCTCACCGGCCCTCCTACACCATTGCAGAGACATCTGGCTTCCTCCTGTGCGGGGCACCTCACCGGCCTGAAGCCGCCACCCAGCAGCCCTCTGGTGGGCCTTCTGACCTCTTTATCAGGCACCTTGCCGGTAGGCGGTCTTTGCAGCCGCGCTCATCCGGTACGGACAGAGGCACCAGCTAACTCTTTAGGAGTGCGTCCATGATTACCGTTTGCTCAGGCCACGGAGGCGGCAAACCCGGCAACACCTGGGGTGGGGTTCATGAGGCTGACCTCATGACAGAACTGAGATTCTTGGTCGCCCTTAAGTTGCGGGAGTCCGGGCAAGAAGTGGTGGAAGACGGGGGGCGTGGAGAAAACCTCTCACTCAGCCAAGCCATCCAGTTGATCCACAAAGCCTCTCTCGCAATTGAGCTTCACACCAACGCCTCTGACAACCCCACGGCGGAGGGCGTTGAGGTGATCTCTATGCCCGCCCACCGCGAGAGGTCCCAAAAGATCGCTAAGGCCATTGGTGGCACCTTGATGATCCCGACCCGCAGAGATCAGGGATGGTGGGACTACACCAAGGTGGGACGCACCCTGGGCTTTGCCGCACACGGGGGGTTGATCGTGGAGGTGTTCTTTCAGAGCAACCCCAGTGAGCTACGTAAGTACCAGCAGAGTAAGTGGCTGGTGGCTTCCGCCATCGCCAGGGCGGCGCTAGAATGAACTTCCTTAGCTGGCTCAGCCCGCAGTCCTTGCTGCTCTGTCTCTCGGCGGTGGGTGTCCTGGGGGGTGGCTACCTGTGGCACCGATCTGACCTGATTCAGCAAGGGCGTGAATCCTGCCAAGCCGAGCAGCGTAGCTTTGAGAGTGAAATGCTCAGAGCCCAGGCTCGTGAGATCAGCCGCCTGATCGCCACCTCGAAAACCCTACAGGACGACACGGATGCCAAGACTCTACTTCTTACTGAGTACGCTGCTAGGGCTCGGAATGCTGAGCGGCTGCGCTCCGTTCAGAAGCAGCAATTCGACACAGCTCTTGGAGGTGCGACTCCCGAGAGTCTTCGTCGACATGCCCAGGCCAGCTACGACAATCTTGAAAGATGTAGAGGCCACATTGACCGACTTGGACAAGAGGCAGTCAGAGGCGCAATTGCTGCTGAAGCCCTGAGTCGCAATCTAGATGACTGGGAGGCAGCCATTCCCCGTCTGGTAAACCCGGTAGCCGCCCCTTAAGAGGAACTGAGATGAGCGTGATTCAAGTACCCCAGTTAGGCCTCGCCGCCTACATTCGAATGCAAGGCCAGACACTGCTCAAGGTGGAGAACAAGATATTCTTTTTCGAGTCTGACAGGACAGTCTCTGAATGGCGGGCAGAGTACGTCAACTCTGAGTCCATGAGGCACGACTCTCTGGTCTGTGACTTGCGGCAGTTCCTTCGCTGATTTCCCTGCGTTGTCTCCAGGGGGTCGAAAGCCCTCTTTGCGCCTCCTGGCCTCAAAACCAGGAGGTCTTTTTTTCTCTTCTTTATTTGACAAACCTGCTTATTCTGGTATAATAACTACATGGAAGGAAGAAAGGTCTCCTTCCCCACTGCCAAGAAAGGGCACCATCATGAGCTTCTACGTTCCTTACATGATTCCCGGCGAAATCGCTCTCGCCTTTGCCATCGTCGTTGCCGCCAGTGCCAGCGAGGCTGCCTGTGCCATGGTCCGTGGCTGCCCTGCTGCCATCGTGGTGGGTTACCCTTCCGCTGCCGCCTAAGGGGGTCACCATGAAATTCCAAGTGGTCTACACCATGGTGGCTTACACCAGGAAGCGCAACTTCTTTATGCGATTCATCAACGCCAACAGTGCCAGCGAGGCGGCTGGGTACCTGCTGAGGGCCTTGCCAAATGCCATCGTGGTTGGTTATCCGCAACCTGCGTGATTTGACAAACTACTCAAAGATGGTATAATTCATTGACGGCGGGGAATCCCCCGCTGCATACAGGACAGGAGGTCCGCCATGCAAGTCTCTTACTTCGCCAACAAATACGCCGGGAAATGCTTTCAATGCGGCATCCGTGTTGCAGCCTATTCCGGCATTTGCTTTACTCGCGACACCAAGTGGTGCGTCGGTTGCGCATCCTGCTGCCCTGCTGAGTACGCCGCCATCAACGCCAAGTCCATTGCTGCCGCTCAGAGCCACGAGGCCAAGCTCCAGTCACTCGAAGAGGCCCGCCTGCTGGCAGTGGCCCAGCGCAAGGCCCTGATTGAAGAGATGGGCATCGAACTGGACAAGCCATTCGACCAGACCTACCGCCAGAACTCATGGAGCGACGACAGCACTTGGAAGGTGCCCTTCAACGGGTCCGGTTCAGCGCCAGAGATTCGCCGTGTCATGGAGACCCGCGCTCAGTCCCTGTCCGGGGCCTTGCGGGCTTCTCAAGGTGCCCGTGTCCAGTCCATTGACTGGGAAAACAAGTTCATTCAAATGTCTGAGTCTGTCTCTCTTTGCGACTGACTCCAGACTCCAGTGCAATTAACTGCATTGGACAAACTTAAAAACCTGATATACTGTACTCTAACCTCACCCACAAAGGACCCACCATGGAAATGCTGAAATTAGCGATTCAAACCCGTCTGCCTCTTGTCTATGTTCGCACCGACGATGTGATCAACGTGGAGGAGGTGCTTGCCTTTATCTCCGACACCAAGGTGGTTCCGATCAACCTGCCTGAAGTGATTGTGAAGGCCGACGATCTCAAGCTGCCTGAGGCTGAGGTCCTTTACACGTCTTCTGAGTGCAAGACTCTGGCCAAGCTGTACCGCAAGTGCATGGCTGAGGGCAAAACGATTGTCTTCATCAACACAGAGCGCTCGGTGCTCCAGCTTGACGGCGGCACCCTTGTCCCTCCGAAAGAGTTGGTTCTTAAGCACCTGAGCGCAATGGGGGTGGTAGACACTCCTGAGGAGCTACTGCCTGCCTTCGGAGGTCTGACTCTTAAAGATGTCAACGAGATTGCCCGGATGTCTATGACCCGGGATGGCGCTCTGACGTCTCGTGGCGTCAATGAGACCCGTCGCGGGTACAACAAACTGCAGGGCATCACGCAAGTGGACACCGAGCAGGATTACTACGTCTGCCCGTCCGAGCTTGACAAGTGGCTTGGCGCTAACGTGGGCTTTTTCAAGTCACCTAAGCACCCTAGCCTGACCCCGCGTGGCTTGTTGTTTGACGGCCCTCCGGGTACCGGCAAGACCCTGGCTTCAAAGCACATTGCCCAGCAGTTTGGCGTCCCTCTGTACCGCCTGGACCTTGGGGCCATGATGGGCAAGTATGTGGGTGAGTCAGAAGGCAACCTGAATGCCGCCCTGGCTCAGGTAGACGAGGTCGAGCCTTGTGTGATCATCTTGGACGAGGTCGAGAAGGTGTTTCAAGGCACCAGTGATACCGGTGTGACGTCCCGCCTGCTGAGTCAGTTGCTCTGGTGGCTGCAAGAACACAAGACCAAGGTGTTCACCGTCATGACCACGAACAACAAGTCCACCATCCCTGTGGAGTTGTACCGGGAGGGTCGCATTGACAAGACCATGCAATTCCTGGGAATCGAACTCTATGAAGACGCCTACGTCTTTGCCAAGGGGGCTTTTGACGCCATGCTGCTTGAGATGGGTGGTGAGGCCTCTGCTGTCGAATACGTTCGCCTCCAGAAGGTGGTGAAGGCCCTGTACGCCGATGGCAATCCGGTGCCTCAGTCACGTATCACCCAGTCCACCTACGCCCTTGTCCGTGAGGTCCTGAGCGAGCCTGAGGTGGTTGACCCAGCACCGCCCGTGGAGCCTGTCAAGAAAGCCTCTATCAAGATCAAAAAAGCGGTGGTCGCCTAAGTCCTGATCTCTGCCCTTACCCCACCCTACCTAAGGAGTTCCTATGTCCTTCACTCAAAAAGCACAGTCCCTTTTCCCTTCCGCAGTCTGGACCGGTCAAAGCAGTATCCACACCAGCATTGCCCGGTCCGGGGATGTCCCCTATGGCATGGATGATTCTGAACAGTTGATGGCCGTCATCATGAAATCAGACATCGCCGCCTATATGTTCCGAGTCGTGGAGAAGAACTGCCCGGGCATGGAGTGGCTGCTGCCTCCTGAAGCCTTCGACCAGTTGATCAAGGCTGACCTGTACAACCTGCTGACCGGCAAGGCCACCACGATCACCAAGTACCGTTTGAAAAACCCGTTCACCGGCAACTATTTTCACCGGATCACCCTCATGGAGGAGCAGCAGATCGTGGGTGGCATCCGGGTGTGGCTGTCGCCTGTCTCTAGTCATGAGTGCTCGTTTGGCTTTCGCTTTCGCCTTGAGGAAATGGAGCATAGCAATTCAGACTTGACCACTTCGCAGAAAGCTCGCCAGCATGCTGAGGCCTTGGTCGAGCAGCTTGAGCCCGTGATGATTGAGATCAAGGAGTACGTTGCCAGTACCGTGGTCGAAATGCCCAAGGTGTTTGAGGAATACCTGCCTTTGTAATCTCGGGCCTTAGGGCCTTTGCTGTCTTTGCAATCCACCAAGGAATGAAATGAAAAAAGAACCTGTGATTTCCACCAAGTCCCTCATGACCAATAGCACTGCCAAGGCCGACCCTAGTCTGGGGCTTGGCTTTGCTCTCGGCGCTATGAAGTCCTACCCGGGGTCTGACGGCTTTGACTATTACGAGTTTGGCTCGGTGCCTTCCGGGGTTGATCCGTCTCTCACCTTTGGGCTGTCTATTCGCGTCTGGCTGGCTACCGCCAAGCCTGAGACCCACTTGAACTTTCGAGTCCGGGTAGGGGCTCCGACCCGCATCGTTAACGACAAGCCTGTGACGGTGGTGGCTACCTGGGCTGACTTCACCAGCCTGGGCCTGGACGACTGCTACACCGATGGGGCCTCTGCACCCGGTCCGGACACGCTGTGCAAACAGCACCGCAGCATCTCGGGTCGCTTTGACGTTCGCCGCGAGGGCGGCTACACGAATGAAATCATCTCTGACTTGCAAGAGTCAGACTGCTTACAGACGTTGTACGACACGATGGTGTCTTTGGTCTCTGATGCAGTGTTCATCCCTTCGGATCAATTCATGTCTGCTGTGGCCCGCATGGTTCGCAACGCCCTGGCCCATGTACCGGCCCCTGGTGTCAAAGATGGGCCTAAAGCCTTGCTGACGTTCATACCTTCCACCAAGAAAGGCACCAACCCGGCTACCGGTGCTGTCACTAAGCCTTCCAAGGCGGTCAAAACGGCCCTACACGGCGACATTGGGCTCTGATCCACCCTACCCCCGTACACCCAGCAAAAAGACCACCACGGAGCCTCCCATGAAACGCCTACCCTTCCTGCACCAGGCCCAACCATCCCCGCCCCCGGCAGCCCACCCACCAGCCCCACCACCTCCGGTTCCTTCCGACCTCTTGGACCACGTCCCGATTGGCTTTGGCCAGTACAAAGACAAGACCCCCGCCCAGGTCGCTGAAGAAGACCCTAGCTATTTGGTGTGGGCCTCCGAGAACATCCCTCGAAAGCTGTGCAGTGAGGCCTTGCTCAGGGAGTGTCAGCGCGAAGTCAGGGAAGCAATCACCAGTAAGCATGGACACCTCAGTGACTACCTCAACGATTAGGAGACTGCCCTATGACATCTTTTGTCTTTGAACTCATCCGCAAGATGCGGCTGGCCTACTACCGTGCAGCCTTAAACCACCTACACCCGTCCCACGAAGACGTGCCTTCCATCGTTCAGATGATCAGTCACATCGAAGATCAGGGCTCATTCAAATGAGACACCTCATCGTTTTCCTTGCTCTTAGCTCCGGCATGCTGTCTTACGTTGCGGTCACCGACCAAGACTGGGGTGCAGCCCTGAGCCACATCTACTTCATGGGCTTGGGTGTCTTTGCCTGCCTGCTCACCTTCAACAACCCACCCCAATGACTCGGATCATTCGCGGCAAGGCCGCCGTTTCCGCCTACCTCTCTTCACGGGGTGGGCCGACTTCGTTTGCTGGGTATCTCACCCCTGAGCAGGCCAAAGCTGCTGGTGATACTCGTAAACAGGGAGAACTTCGCCGTCTGGCATCTGCGCGTCCATTGCGTTGTGTCAATTGCGACAACATGGCTTGGCGCTACGGTGGCACCGGTATGTGCTTCTCATGTACCACGGGTGAATCCGACGCCAGCAAGGACTACGAGTTGGTCAGTACCTGGACCCCTCGAAAAGAGCAACGCAAACAGACCTCTGTCTTTAAGGACCATCATGATCTATGACCACGACTGGAACCCAGTCAACGACAATGAGTACCACCAGCGACTTTTGGCGACCACCATCTTGCTGGTCCGTGCTGCCGGAGGTTCTATCACCATCCCCGAACAGATGCTCAGGGCCCTGGCTAACACCGGCCACAAGCTGAACCAGACCGCCACCCCTGATGGCTCTATCCTCTTGACGGTGGAAGACGTCACGCTCCCGGTAGGAGACCCATCGTGATTCAATGGGACGAACAGAGTCAATGCCTGACCGACTACATGGGCTATCCGATCAGTAGGACCGTCGCGCTGGAGTACCGCCAAGCCATTAAAAGGCACCTACAGCACTCGGCTGCCGACCTAGCAGGGGTTGCCCTGCGGGTGACACAAGAAAAGCACCCTGGCATGCTTCCTCAGTTGGCTTTTGTACCGGGTGACTACGAATGAGCAACCCGACTGAGTCCAAGACTTTGCAGCCGGGTAGCTTGGCGTTCTCTCCGGTACTCTGTCGTGCCCTTGGTATCTGTGGTGGGTTACTTGTCCAACAGATTCACTACTGGTGCATGGGGCGTAAGAACTTTGTTGACGGCCACTACTGGGTGTGGAACACCACCAAGTCCTGGTCTGAACAGATAGGGGTCTTTGATGAGAGAACCATTAAGTCCAACCTCAAGTCACTGAGAGACCGGGGCATTGTCATCACGGCCAACCACAATAAGACCTCTTATGACCGAACCATCTGGTATCGGCTTGACTATTTTGTGCTGGCTCAGGCCATCGAAAAAGACCCAGAAAGCAGTCAACTTCACGACCCATTGGGAAATTGCATCACCACCCATAGTGAAGCCACATCACAGACAATACCAAAGACTATCTCCGAGACTACAACAGAGATTCCATGGCTCGGGGCTGCGCCCCTCTCGGACGAAAACATTCACTTAATCGAGGAACCACCCATGCCAAAATCTACTGGGACGGCTGCTGCCATTCTTGCCGAGTTCGCCAACAAAGGACCCGTGTCCAAAAGTGCCAACTCTTCCGGGTCGCTTCAATCACTCTGGAAGCACCACGTGCCTAAGCACAATCCCGAGGTCAAGTTCATCCCGGAGTTCACCATCAAGCACAAGGGGCAGTTTGGTCTGCTTGCCAAGTCTCTTGGTTCCCGCGCCGATGTGGTGCTGACTCACGTGGTGAAGAACTGGGTTGGGTTCTCTAAGTTTGTGGCGGCTCAGACTGGTATCAAGCAGACCCCAGACTCACCTGAGTTAGGCTTCTTACTGAAGAACGCCGGGGTAGCTGCCAACTTCTATTTAGCGGCCCACGCAAAGACTGAGAAGCCTCTACCCAAAAAGGTAGACTCAGTGATCCCAAAACCTTCCGTGCAATTAACTGCACAGAAAACCGACACCGCCTCCGTTGAGGATGTGATGGCTTGGAAGAGTTGACCTTCCCTTGTGTTGAGATGTGAGGTATCCAAAATGACCATAGAAGAAATTCCTCAAGAGGCGTTCACCTCTGGGCTGCTTGACCGCGAGGTGCATGATCGCCTCCTGTCCGACATTGATCAAATCACGACCAAAGCCGGGGTGCCTCGCTCTGCTGTATGGACCGGCCTGTCCAAAGCCTGCACTCCCAGCGAGGCCGAGTGGGTTCGTACGCTGAGGGCCCCTTCCGACTCAGGTCTGATCTTTGTCGGCTCTTTCGAGATTGACGTCGAACGCAAGATGCAGGCTATCGCCGGGGTCTGTCTGCGCAACTACACCGATGCTCGAATGATGTCGGTGCAGGACGTGCTACGGGCCCTCAAGTCCGATTCAATGCCACCCTGTACGGTGCTCCTGGTCCCTAACTTTTGCCTAGCCAAGGATGACGGAGGGGACATCCCAACCTGGGAGGTCACCAACTTGATGGGCTTACTGATTTTCCGTTCTGGCCGAGGACTTAAGACCATCCTGTCCTGCCCGTCCCTGTCTATTGTCGAGAAGCAGTACGGTGCCTCGTTTAGAAAGCATCTCCAAAGCCGCTACGCAATTGCCACCCCAGACGGTGTGCAGGCTATTGAATAAAAACACCACCAAGGAATCTCGTGAGCACAGTCGGAAGAAAGCTACTCAGTTCAATCGTTCATCAATCAGACCTTCAGTCCTACATGAAGCTGTCTTTGGAGGAGTACCTGTTTAAGGAGACCGAACTACCCCTGTACCAGTTCATTGAGAATCACGTCAACAAGTATGGCAAGGTGCCAAGCCAACTCACCATAGAAGGAATCCCTGGCTTGGAAGACGCCATCGTGGAAGCCCCGGAGCCACCGACCTATTACGGGGACGAGGTGGAGAAGCGCTACCTGCACAACTCTCTGAAGGCCACCGTTCAGGAGGTCTCTGGAATCCTGCAGGACTCGATGCCTGAGGCGGCCATGGATGTTCTGATGCGCTACACCGCCACCATTTACCAGAAGCGTCGGCGTCGGAGCCTGTTTGACTTCCGGCAGGCCAAAGACCTGATCTTGGATGCCTACCTAAAGCAAAAGACCATGAGCAACGAGGTGTCCATGCCCTACGGCTGGCAGACCCTGGACGACATGAGCGGAGGTATGCGCGAGGGCGACTTTGTGACCTTCGTAGGAAGACCAATGGCGGGAAAAGCCCAGCCTATGGATTCTCGCGTTCTCACCAAGGACGGCTGGGTGGCGATGGGCGACATCAAGGTAGGCCAGCCCGTAGCCTCCGTGGACGGACACCCCTCAGTGGTTGATGGGGTGTTTCCTCAAGGCCTCAAGCCGGTGTATCGCTTCACGTTCCAAGACGGACGCACCTGCAAAGCCACAGATGAGCACCTGTGGGAGGTGTGGCGCCGAGACTGGGAGGCCCCGCGCATCATGACCACACTGCAAATCAAGGAGGCCTTGCAATCAAAGCGCAATCTAAAGCGCCTGAGCATTCGCATGTTCTCTGGTGATTACGGCAAGGAAATGCCCTGCAAGTTCAGTGCTTACACTCTGGCCGCACTGGTTGGAGATGGGTGCTTCCGAGCCCCAGCGCCAATGTTTTCTTCCGCAGACTCAGAGATCATCCAACGCTTGGGCCAAGACCTGAAAGCCAGCGGTCTGTTCATGGTGCATACCCGCAACTATGACTACCGAATCACCGGCAAGGATTACAAAGTCAACCAACTGCGTGAGTGGCTGAAGGACTTGGGTTTGTGGGGCCTGAAGTCCGAGGACAAGTTCATCCCTGAATGGGTGTTCCGGAGAGACCATGCCTTTCGAGAAGAGTTTCTTCAAGGCCTCATGGATACAGATGGGACTGCAGGCAAGAATGGCTCCACCTCATTCAGTTCCAGTAGTCAAAAACTGGCCCACGATACCCAGAGGCTGGTGTGGTCCCTCGGAGGTCGGGCCAACGTGGCGGTGAAATTAACTGCACACCTACCTTCATACCGGGTGTCCATCGTGATGCCTGATCGGTCTCGCCTCTTTTGGCTGGGTCGCAAAGCTGCACGGGTTCAAGATGACAGGACTTGCAAGGTCAACACTCGACTTCGAATTGAATCGGTGGACTACATCGGGGAAGAAAGCTGCCAGTGCATATCGGTGACCCATCCGGACCACCTGTACGTCACGGACAACTATGTGGTGACCCACAACACCTTCAAGCTCCTCTACACCGCCCACAATGCCTGGACCACGGGCCGCGTCCCTTTGTTCGTGTCCATGGAGATGATGGTGCTGATCATCACCCAGCGCTTGGCTTCCATGCACACCAAGAAGAAGCTGACCGACCTGATCAAGGCTGAGCTATCCACCAAGGCATTCAACGCCATGATGCAGGGTCTAGCGGCGGTGGGTCAGAGTGAGACCCCCATGTGGGTGACGGATGGCAACCTGACCTCCACCGTCGATGACGTGGTGATGTTGTGTCACCAACTCAACCCTTCCGCCGTTTTTGTCGACGGAGCCTACCTGATGGACCACCCAGACAAGCGGATGAGTAAATGGGATAAGCAAGCAGAAAACGCCAGGGCTCTGAAGCAGCGGGTAGCCACTGATCTCGGCATCCCTGTGGTGGCTTCTTACCAGCTTGGTAAGGGGGCAGCAAAGGAGAAGAAGAAGGGTAAGGGTCAGCCTGACGGTATGGAGGACGTCCACGGCTCCGATGAGATGGCGCAACTGTCGACCGTGATGCTCGGCTTGTTCGACGATGAGAACGACATCGAGGCCAAGAAGAAGCGCCGTGTAAAGATTCTCAAAGGACGAAACGGAGAGACCGGAGGCTTCGACATCAATTGGGACTTCAGCGCCAATATGAACTTCACCGAGTACCTACCTGAGGACCCATCCACCATGCAGATGGAGCACATGGGCTGAGCATGGTGTACACTTCCGCCAATTCCTTGGTGGGAATTACTTGTCCTAGGGCCTGAAAGTCCTAGGACTTTTTTTTCCAGTTATTTATTTGACAAACCCGACAAAGATGCTACAATCCTCACAAGCAACCCACTAAGCAAACCCACTCAAGAAACCCCCTTTCAAAACCTATGTCCTCCCTCAGTTATTTTGTTGTAGCCAAGACCCTTGATGGCCGTCACGTGGTTCTGCCAGAAGACGCCAAGCCCATGTCTCGCAAGGACGCCCTTCGGCTCAGTTCTTTTGTGCTGAACCCTGACCGCCAGGAGGCCTCCGGTGCCCCAGCGGTCTACGTGATGACTCAGGTGGTCGAGACCATTTCCACCCACCGCCAATAATCTACCCCCACCAAGGAGTCCACCATGCCTATCAGTATCACCAAGACCAAAGAAAAAGCCCCTGCCACCATCGCCCCGCCAGTGGCGGCAGTGGAGCCTAGTCAGCTCAGCGATGAGGAACTGGCAGACCGGTATGGCTCACTGGACGATGAGGTCAATGCCTTGATGTCCAGCCCCGTTCTGGTTCGTTTCGAGGAAGTCAAGAAGGAGCTTGCCAAGCGCATGCAGTCCTATGAGGCTACCGATGAGATTGAGATCAAGGGGAAGCACTGGATGCTGGAAGTCAGCGCCTGTTCCAAGTCTCCTCGCAAAGTCGTAGACAACGCCAAGGTGATGAAGTTTCTCGGCAAGGAAGACTTCATGAAGATCGCCAAGGTTGGAATCGGTGACGCAGAGAAGTACCTCACTCCAGAGCAGGTGGCGGAGGTGGCCAGTGCCACCAGCTACACCAAGAACCGTTCGACCACCGTCAAGTTTCTGGGTTGAGTGCAATTAACTGCACCATGCCGACCATGCTCAAAACCCCTCAACGCCTTGACCTTCCGACCACGCATCAGGAGGCCATGCAGCAGCTTTCATGTTGGGCGGACCTGTACTGGGGACTCCAGCAAGTCCCGCTAAACAGCCGTCAAATGACCGCCCTGCTTCACATCTCGATGTTTGACCGTTCGGTCTCAGACACTTCGAATGCCTCTAGCGCCTCCGAGATCGAGAGGGTGCGCTCAGAATCTAGCGGCAGGTTCCTCTTTGCCGTGCTGGAGTCTCGACTAAGGTCCATGTATCTACGCCTGTCGCTACCCGCGATGCTGTTCCTGGAGTCTTTGGCCACCAGCCCCGGCGACATCGTGATGATGGCAGTCGCTCTTCGATTTAAGTTCAAGGACCACGACGCTGAAACCGAGGTGTCCCTGGACGAGTTGGTGGAGAGGGCCTTCTCTCACGGCTACCCCGTCAAGGATGATCTGTCCTACGCCTGGGAGGCTCAGAAGGTTTCCACCAAGCAATCATTCAATTCAGACAATCTGCTCGACATCGCCCCTAGTGTGTTTCATACCCGTGAAGCCTGAAAAAATCAAAGCCCTGTTGCCTCTGGTGGGGAGTTCCTATCTGGGCTCCCGCGCCGGGTGGGTGCTGGCCACTTGCCCTCTCCCATGGAACCATGACGGTCATGCGGCAGACGCTTTCGGTGTGTCCCACTCCTCGAAGAAGAAGTCTCGCTACAAGTGCATGTCCTGTGGCTCCGGTGGGGACTTGCTCGACTTGATCTTTGCCCTGAAGGCTGGCTCCAAGAAGTACCCTGAGTACGCCAGCAAGTACAAGTTTGCGCTGGCAGCGAACCTGATCAATGCAGAGTTCGAAGAGATGGCTATTGCCATTGAGGACATCCCAGACTATGAGACTCCCGTCATCAAAGAAGAGACGGTGTTCCCTGAGTCTTGGCTGGCCTCTTTTAAGCCCGCTACAGCGTTCAAAGACGCCATGGCATACATGCACTCCCGTGGAATCCCTGCTACGGTTACCGAAGCTCTGGACGTTCGCTATGACCCCATTCAGCAGCGCGTTTGCTTTCCAGTACGGGACTTCAAAGGGCGGCTGATGGGCTTGCAGGGTCGCACCATCTCTGGGGCGTCAAGTACCTTGGCCTACAGCCAGTACGGCTACAAGAACAAACGCAACATGAACATCTGGATGGGCGAGCATAGCCTCGACCTCGACAGGCCGGTGGTGCTGTGCGAGGGACCCTTCGACTACGCCAAGATTTATCAGGTGTACCCGAATGTGGCGGCTTCTTTCACCTCTGGTCTGTCCAAGGCTAAGACCGTTCGCATGGGCGATGCAGATACGATCATCACGTTCTACGACTATGGCAAGGGGGGAGATGCAGCGCGTGGCTACATCAAGAAACACCTACCCGGCTACCACATCATCAATCTGATCCCCAGTAAGGATGAGGATGATCCAGGGAGCATGGAGCCGTTGGCTATCATGCAGTACCTAGAAGAGCATGTGCCTTTGACTTAGTCAGGGGCTGTGTACCAAGCAGTGCTATCGGCACATTTTTAACTTACCAAGAAGGTAAATCATGGCAATCTCATTTGTAAAAAAGACCGTTTCCGTAGGCCCTACCCAGTATCACACTCAGGACTCTCAAGCTGAAGACCCTAGCGAGGCTCCCTGGTCCGAGGAGGCCACGGCTGAGGAAGACTCCGATGCGGAGCAGCCCGTGGCCGCACCTGTAGCCGTCAAGCATGCACCAGTCGCAGCCAAGCCCTCCGCCCCCAAGCCCTCCGCCCCCAAGCTGTCGTTTATCAAGCGCGGTAAGGAGGCCCAAGCGGTTGCCGAAAAGGAGCAGGCCCAGCAAGAGCAGCGCAGCAAGAACAATGTTTTCAGGTTCTGGATTCCAAAAGACGCGGCAGGTGACATCACGTTTTTGGACGGCAATTTGGTTGACGGTATCCTCGACATCCCGTTTTATCACGAGCACCAGATCAACATGAACGGGTCATGGAACAATCACTTTATCTGCACTCAGGACGAAGAGCCCTGCCCTATCTGCGAAGGTGGAAGCTCCCCCTCCTACGTTGGTGTGCTCACGGTCATTGATCACAGTGAGTACACCAGCAAGAAGGACAACAAAGTCCACAAGGACAATGTGAAGCTCTTTGTTGCCAAGCGGGACACCATCAAGGCCCTTCAGAAACTGGCCGTCAAACGCAACGGGCTTCGCGGCTGCCGCTTCGATGTTTCTCGCACCGGTGACAAGTCACCTTCGGTGGGCAACATGTTTGACTTCACCCAGAAGTACACTGAGTCTCAACTGTCCGCGATGTACAAGGGCAAGGACTTCGACAAGTCCAAGCCGATTGACTACAACACCTATTTGGCCGGTCTCTACACTCCCGCCGCTGAGTTGCGCAAGCTCGGATTTGGCGCGATGAGTGCTCCAGTCGGTGCCGCTGACTCCGGCACTTACGAGATGTAATCCATGGCAACCACCCCCAGACCTCTTTTGCAAGTTCTCCACGCCAAGCCAATCAGCGTAGCTGCTGGTGCGGTGTATCCCTACAACCCTAGTCTGGTTAGTGCTTGTGAGCGGCAGTCTAAGTATGACGCCGACGAAAAGTTCAACCTCTGTCGGGTCGTTGGGACTGAGTTTCAAAAGAGAATCTGGGTGCCCAGGAACATGGCCCCTGAGATCACCGTAGACCTCAGAGCCGATGGGCTTGACTATCAGTTCAACTCTACGTTTGTTCCTCGAAACGAAGAACAGAGTCGGGTTATTTCAGAATCCTCTAGCCTTTTGCTGCAGGGTATCAGTCACATTTTGGAAGCACCCACCGGCTTCGGTAAGACTTGGTGCGCCTCTGACCTGATCTCTCGGGTCAAGAAGAAGACCATCATTGTGGTGACCAAAGAAGACATTCTCGACCAGTGGGTCGCCGCTATTGAGAAGCTGCTGTCTCTTCAGGTGGGCAAAGGTATCGGCATCGTCGGAGGTAACAGATGCGATGTGATCAATCGTCCGGTCGTTATCGCGATGGTGCAATCAATTGCAAAAGACGGTAGGTACCCGGAGCACACCTTCAAAGACTTCGGTCTGGCTGTATTTGATGAGTGCCACCGAATGGGTGCAGATTTCTTTAGCCAAGCCTGTTTTCGAGTCCCAGCCAAACTGCGCCTAGGAATCTCGGCCACTCCGGATCGAAAAGATGGGCGAGAAGAAGTGCTGCTGGCTCACATTGGCCGCACTATGGTCAAGACCGAGGCAGCCCCGTCTACCCCTCGGGTCACCATGCAGGAAAGCCCATGGCAAATTCCTCTCAAGCGCAAGCTAGACAAAGAGGGGCGTATTGTCATGAATGAAGACAACACCGTGGCGATGGTCCAGCTACCTCACAGCCCTGGAAAGTGCGGACACATCGTCCGCATGCTGAGTCATCACTACGGTCGCAACGCTATGATCGCAAACTTTGTGAAGCAGGCCTATGACGCTGGTCGCAAGGTTCTCGTTCAGTCCGACACCAAGGACCACCTTGAAACCTTATCCGCCCTCATTTCAAGTTCAGGCGTCCCTACTCCAAAAATCACTTACTACGTTGGTGGCATGGCCAGTGCGGCTCGTGAAAAAGCCAAGCTAGGTCAAATCATCATGGCTACCTATCAGATGACGGCGGAGGCAACAGACATTCCGACGCTGGACACCCTGGTAATGGCCACTCCTAAGTCTGACGTTAGACAGATCGTGGGTCGGATTTTGCGGGCTTTCGAAGGTAAGAAGGAGCCCCTGGTATTTGACATCGTGGACTCAAGCTCCTCAGTCTTCAGCGGTTACGCCAAGAATAGAAAGGCGTGGTATGGCTCTGTAGGTGCCAAGGTGACCTCCTTACCAGCCCCCCGTCCCATTGACAAACTTCTTAAACCTAATAGAATGGTCGGAACTTAAAAAGGAGCTACCTAATGACCCGCGCCACGATACCCCTGGACCCTATCAAGCAGAAAGCCAAAGCCCGCATTGCCTACAACAAGTGGTGGGCGGCAAATAGGGAAAAGCTCAACAGGGAACGCCACCTTCGTTACCAGACCGACCCCGAGTACCGGGCCCAGGCCGTGAACCGACAAGCCCGCTATCGCAAGGCTGTAGGGCCTCTCGTTAGAGATGGGACTAGGCATCGAGTGATAAAAGGAGTCAAGACTCAGGTCTTCAGTATGTCTCAGACTGCCGAGTACCTGAGGCGAGGCCTACAGACAATTAGAAACTGGGAGAAGGCTGGCCTTATCCCGACCCCCACTGTCGGAGGCGTGCATCGCTGCTACACCCCCGGGCAAGTGCAACTGCTGCAAGAGCTTGTGGAAATCTATGACCGCCTTGCGCGGGAGCCCGCAGCCAGAGCCGCAGAGATCAAAGAGAAGTCCCTTGAAATTAAATCCAAATGGAGCAAAGCATGACCGTTACTGTAAAACCTAAAGCCCCGGCCCCCGTGACTGGCCACCCACCCAAGGCTAAGCCAAAAGCCTTGAAGACCGGTCCAGCCCCGTCTATCCCTGAGGATGGCACCTTGCCTATCAGCGATGTGCAATTAACTGCAAAGCAAGGATCAGCCTCAGTCACCAAGTCCTATAAGGACGGAACCGTGATCGAGTCCCACGAAGACGTGGGCCCCCCTGTGGTTGCCTCAGCCCCGATGGCTAATGTCGGCCTCAGCATGGGTATGACCAAGACCCTGGCTCAGTACGAGAACGTGAAGTTCCAGGTCAGCCTGTACCTGCCGTGCGCGTCCGACCCTGAGGAGATCAACGCCACGTTCGAGGCGGCAAAAGAGTGGGTCTCCGAGCGAGTAGAGCAGATTGCACAAGAAATCCAAGACCAGATCGACCAATAATCACCACAGTCCCACCAAGGCAGACAATGACTACAACCACAGAAATTCTCAAAAAAATACACAAAGACCATGGAAGTTCTATTGCTGCTATTGGAAGCGCCAAGCAAGAAGACGTACTGAGAATCCCGACCAGCATCTTCGCTGTCGACCTCGCGATGGGTGGCGGCTTTCCAATGGGTAAGTGCTCTATCGTCTACGGGCCAGAGTCCAGCAACAAAACCAACATCGTCCTGTTGACCATCTCGATGGCTCAGATGATGTTCCCTGCTAAGCGGGTCGTCTTTGTTGATGCCGAACACTCATTCAACATGGGGTGGGCCTCTAAGCTGGGGGTTGACCCAGATCGCATCATCGTTGTGCAGCCTGAGCATGCCGAGCAGGCTGCCGACTTGATCGAGGCGTTTCAGTATGCCGATGACGTCTGCCTAATCGTCCTAGACTCTATCGCTGCGCTGGCAACCCAAAAGGAAATCGAGAACAGCGTCGAGACCATGGCTGTGGGTGGTGCCTCTCTAACCGTTGGCCGTCTATACCGTAAGGTGACCGTCGCTGCCAACCGGATCGCCAACCAGGGTCGCACCGCTCCGGCCTTCATCGCGATTAACCAGATCAGGTCCAAGATCGGGGTTATGTTTGGGAACCCTGAGTGCCTCCACGCCGATACGTTGGTGAATTTTGTTGATGGGCGCAGCATACCTATCAGAAAGGTGGTGGAGGAGAAGATAGACGCACCCATCTGGGCATTCAACGAGGATACTGGTCAGTTCTTTGAGACCAAGATTCTGAGCCACCACTACAACGGTGAGGCCAAAGATGGGGACTTCTTGGTTGTTTCGGCGCAAGGGGTGGATACCAAGAATGGGGTATTCAGTGCCACCGTGACTTACACTCACAAGTTCTTGACCTTTGGAGGATGGAAGACTGCTGGAGAACTTGAGGTAGGGGAGTTGCTACTTACCAAGTACCGCTCTGTTATCTCAGGGTCACTGCTGGACTTCCTTGCTGGTGCGTTGTGTGGTGACTCCACCCTATTCAAGCCCAACGCAGGGTTAAACTGCGGTCTGAAGTTCCAAGACAGTCAGAATCCAGAGTACGCGGCTTGGAAGGCAAGTCTGCTTGAGCCGTTCTTCAACGTCACAGGGTCTGACGGTAAGTTTGTGGTTGCTCCCACCTACGATCTTGGGAAGTTCGGTGAGCAGTTCTCAGGGTGCCGCCACCCTCAGGGGTTGTTCAACAACTTCTCTTGGCTTGGCTTTGCTGTGTGGATCATGGATGACGGGCATTACAGTCGTGACCGCTACATCCTGAGTGTTGGGCGGTTCAAGGACGACGAGCAAACTAAGGAGTACATATCCGAGTGTCTGAACGCTATTGGCCTTGATCATTCTTGGAACGGCAAGAACGTAGTCTTCACCGTGGGTGCCAGCAAGGAAATTGCAGCTAAGTGCAGAGAGTACGCTCCTGATTGCATGGACTACAAGTTCCCAGAGCAAGTAGTCGGAACTGGGACGGTTCTGTCCTTGAAACACAAAGGGGTGCAGTACCTCCCGACCTATACTTCTGTCACCTCAGTAGTACAAGCCTCCTCACGGAAATATCGTGATCGCGGCTTGTACGATTTGCACATTGAGGGGCACCACAACTACCTCTGTGGGAATATGGACAACGGGTTCGTCGTGCATAACACAATGCCCGGAGGTAACCCGCCCAGGTTTGCCTCTTCCATGACCCTGCGCGTGTATGGTAAGAACGTCATGGACAAGAAGATCAGCGCCGTGATGCCTGCCTACAAAGAAGTTAACTGCGTGATTCAGAAGTGGAAGTGTCCCATCTTGGCCATCAACGCAACCTACACCATGCAGATGATCGAAGGCGGGGGTCGTCCTGTCGGCTTTATCTCCGACTGGAATACCGTCTCTAGCTACATGAAAGAGCTTGACTACTTGACCAAAGGAGACAAGTCGGGCTGGGTCATGAACGGGGAGAGCTACCCAACGCTGGAGGCCTGTCGTGACACGTTGTACGGTGACCCAGCCATGCTGGCAGACATGAAGGCCAGCATCATTCAGGAACTGGTGGCAAAAGGGGATACTCTCGGAGAAGCCACAGGGGAAATACCTGTGGAAGAGGCATGAGGGGCCTTGTCCCCCCCTACCTCCAACGATCCCTGAGCAAAGATAAAGGGCGGGCTGGCCGAAAAGCCGAGACCTCCCTGGCTCTTCGCCTCGGAGGTACCCAGACCCCCGGTTCCGGGGCTCTCAGTGGTGCGAAGGGTGACGTCAGAGTTTCAGACTTCCTGATAGAGAACAAGTCCAGCACTAGAAGCTCGTTTTCAGTTCAGCAGTCCACCCTTCACAAGATTTATCAAGAGTCGTTGGAGGTGTCGAGAACACCAGCCCTATCCTTTCAGTTCGTGAACAGTGAGGGTAAGTCTGAGAAGCGAGATCGGTGGGTATGTGTCCCCGAGGCAGTATTCCAAGAATTACTCAAAGGCTAGACATGTGGGACTTCATTAAAAAAGCGACCCCCGATGCGTTCAGCATCAAGCGGGAGCTACACAGCAGCCTCGCTGGCATGGAAGACCCCCGCCCTCATTTCCCTTTGCGGGCTTCCGACTTGCTTAGCCAGACCCATGAGTTTTGCCCTCGCGAGCATGCGTTCCTAGACCTTGGGGTGGCCAAGAAAAAAGGCCAGTTCATTGGTACTGCTCAGCGTATGACGTTCAACCATGGAAAGTTCATGGAGGATGAGATCAGGAACAAACATCTGCGGCACCTAGCCGTAGGTCATTGGGTTTGCTCTGTCTGCAGTAAGAAGCATCCGACCTTTGGTCCAGTCCCTATGGTCAAGTGTTCTGGCTGTGGCTACTCGAATCGGTGGCGCTATGAAGAGCCCCGCTTTGAAGACCCTTACACCTCGGTCTCAGGCGGTCTCGATATGCTGGCCAAGACCAAGACCACCAAGCTGAAAATTCTCGAAGTGAAGACCATCGCACCTGAGAAGTTCAAGGAATTGGTCGCCCCTCTGTCTGAGCATAGGTCTAGGACTACCCTTTACATGAGTCTGGCGGAGAAGAGCGCGGTGGAGCACTCAGAGCGTGTGGACACCAAGAGTGCCATCATCCTGTATGTCACCAAGTCTTTCGGATTTAAGGATGACACTTTGAAAGCCCTTGGGGTCAAGGACTCTGGCTTTTCCCCCTTCAAAGAGTTCACCATCAAGCGCGACGATTCCATCCTATCCACGCCGCTGGCCCGGGCTCGTGTTCTCAAGGTGTGGCGGGAAGATCAGAAAGGTATGCCTTGCGGCATTTGCTCTAACGGACTGACTAAAAGAGCCCAGAATTGCTCTGCAATCTCTTCTTGTTTTTCCGGTAAATATCAGAGTACACTCACATGGCCCGAGCTTGGAAAACCAAAGCACCCTGGCAAAACTGTTGTTGAATGAGACTGTGCTGTGAAATCAAAAACCATCAAGGTCCTAGGCTTGGACCTGTCCACCGTTACCGGCTATGCAATGGCTGAGTACACGGCTGGAGCGCCCACTCCCATTAGCACAGGGGAGTTCGGCACCATCTCCCACAAGAAGATCAATAGCTGGCCTCGCGTCAACGCCATCGCCGCCGATGTCATGGACGTAGTTGCCCGTAACCAGCCGGACCTCGTGGTCATTGAGGGGTACGGATTCGGGCAGATGGCCAGCATTGTTACGCTGGCTGAGATCGGCTCTACCATTCGTTTTCTGCTCTGGCAGAACGATCAACCATTCATGGACGTCCCACCGTCCAGCCTAAAAAAGTTTCTGACGGGGCATGGTAACGCCAAGAAGGAAATGATGATCCTCCACGTCTTTCAGCAGTATGGCGTGACGGTAAAGACCAACGACGAGGCCGACGCAATCGCTCTCGCTATGTTTGGTCTTTGCGCCGCTGGGGTGAAGTTCACCACGGCTCAGCGCGAAACAGTGTCGAGCATCTTGAAACTGCATTTACCACTAGGGCCGCTCCTTAGCGAGTTGCGTAGCCGTTGCAGTTAATTGCACTGACTATTTGACAAACTAAGAAAAGCTGCTACAATCACCTTAACCCGCTGAAAAAGCACCACCTAGGAGAAGCACCATGGCAACCAAAGCCCCTACCGCAAAGCTGATGAAAACCCCCTCTAAGACGACCGTCAAAGCCAATCCAGAATCGGATGTCGCTGATGTCGCTGAAGTCGCCACCAAAGTGGCTAAGACGTCCAAGGTCACCGCTGACCCTGTGGATGCCGTCGAACCAGAGACGTCTGAGGACATGATCGTCAAGACAGCAAAGGAGGTCGAGAACATGAAGGCAGAGAAAGCCTTCCAAATGGTCCCGGCCCTGCTTGACAACATTGACCACGACTATTTCCGCCTCGGCGGGGTCTTGGCAGTCATCCAGTCTCAAGGCTTTTACCAGGACAAGGGTTTCGATACCTTCCGGGCCTACGTTGAGTCGGAGTGCGGTATCCAGTACCGCAAGGCCATGTACTTGGTTCAGATTTACAACAGTCTGGTCGAGTCTGGCATTCCGTGGGTCAAGGTGAAGCACCTCGGCTGGACCAAGCTGAAAGAGCTTGCCAACATCCTGTCGCCCTCTAACGTGGACGAGTGGGTGTCGCTGGCTGAGAATGTTACGGTCCTGCAGTTGCAGGCGTACATCAAGGACGCCACCAAGGGCGAGAGCGCTGGTGACTCCCCGGAGACGGAGGTGGACCCGTCTAAGACCACCACCATGACTTTCAAGCTGCACGCAGATCAGAAAGCCACCGTGCGGGAAGCCCTCGATAAGGCCAAGCATGAAACCGGCAGTGAGTTCGACGCCGTGGCATTGGAAGCCATCTGCATTGACTTCCTCGGCTCCACCAGTAAGCTGAAGGCTGTGCCCTCTCTGCTCGAACTGATGAAGGGTAAGTCGGCTGAGGAAGTGTTGGAGGCCTTCGGTGAGGTCTTCCCAGACATCTCTCTGGAAGCTACGATGTAATCCCAGGGGGTGCGGTAGTTGGGGGTCCGCACCACCACCCTGACTCTCCCCCTATGCGATTGAAGAAGGAGCCTGAGATGGCAACGAAAAACCAAACTGCGGGCCAGAAAGCAGCCGCAACCAAAGCAGCGAACAAGGTGGGTCCGGCAGTCGAGGCCCCCAAGCCTGCTGTTAAGCCTCCCGTCAAGCCTCCCGTCAAGGCAGCCAATCCCTCCCCCGCACCGGACGTCTCAGAGACCCCCGTGCCTAAAGCCATCAAGCCCAAAGCTAAGGCTGAACCCGTGGAGGTGAAGGAGTCCCCTGCAGATACTTCTGACGCCGCAGAAGAGACTGGACTGTCTGCTGCGGGTCGTCTCGAATTTGCCGACGCCCTGCGCAAAAGACTGCACTCGGCTGGTTTCGGTATGACGCCTAAGATGGCCAAGGAAGCCGTGAAGGCCTTTGAAGAGACTGTGGAGAGCTTCCTGTCCGCTGGCTCTGAAATCAACTTCCCTGGCTTTGGAAAATTCAAACTCACCTACCGCGAAGCCTGCGAACGCCGCAATCCTCGTGACGGTGAGATTGTTCAGGTGCCTGCTCAGGTTGTCACTGCCTTCAAGGCGGGGACCACCCTTAAGAAAGCTGCGGCAGAAGCCATGCCTTTCTTCCAGTAAGCACTTTGTGGAGGGCCCAGGGACCTTCTATTCGTAGTCTGAAACCCTTCAGCAATGGATGTACAAGTAAGAGCGCGAATCGAACTGGACTCCTCCTCATTCCCTTTAAGGCCCAAGGCAGTGGGGCGACGTGGCCCATTAACGGGCCACACCTACATCTACCCTCCACTAGGATCGCCATGGACACACCTCCCCCTGCCAAGGAACCCATCGAACCCGTCCCGACTTACCCTACCCGAGGCTGGGAGGAGCGGGACATTGACCCAGACGACCCTGATGATGTCTGGACCAAGGTGCCTCCCAAGGTGGTGTCATGAATCACAAAATTTGCATCGAGTTCATCCGGAGAAAGCCCCACCACGCTTTTATCGCCCTCCGTGCTTGGCCTCAGTGGCTTCGGGTCTTGTTCATGGTGTTGGCGCTGACCGGAATCCTAGGCCTACTGTTCTACGTCACCTAGACCTCTTCACCTTCTAACCCTCATGACCCCTAGCCCCAGTCTCTCCGAGCCCGCCACGGGCCTCTCAAGCCCTTCCACGGGCACTCCCTTAACCCCTGCCCCCCGCAAGCCTCGAACTTTTCTGATCCTGACTTGTCCTTTGCATGGTGGGCCCCACCACCAGCAGTCGGCATCAGCTAGGGCTGACGAACATGGTCAACCACCTCTCACCTTGATAGTCGATGGGCCTGCTGGAATTGGCGGGGCCTATAGGAACGAGCCTGGAACTTCCAATTACCACTGGTGGACCCCTAGACCCGGGCAAGGAATCCCTCCCGGACTACCCCTGAGGCTAGCCCCTGAGTCCAGACCCCTAATCCCTCGGTACAGTCGGTAGAGGATGTGTGGGTAATCAGTGTTGATGTTGGTGGCTCGGATGGGCCTCAAAACTATTTACGGACTGACCTTTACGAAAGACGTAACAAGTTTTATAGTTAATCAAATCAACTTCCAAAACCTTAACCTGTAGAGAGATAAGTATGAGCACCCTGCAAGTAACCGAGTGGCCATTGAGTAAGATTCTTCCCTATGAGAATAATCCCCGTAGAAATCATGAAGCGGTATCTGCCGTAAAGGCGTCTTTGAAAGAGTTCGGTGCCCAGCAGCCCATAGTCGTAGACCAAAAAGGCATCGTAATCGTAGGCCACACAAGGCTTTTGGCCGCAAAAGAACTGGGGTGGAAGACCTTTCCCGTAACGATTGCTAAGGACCTCTCCGCAGCCCAGGTGAAGGCGTACCGGCTAGCTGACAACCGTGTGGGTGAGATCGCCCAGTGGGATGAGACTAAGCTGTTCCAAGAGTTGGAGGGGTTGACTGACTCCGGCATCAACCTGGAAGGGATGGGGTTCAGTGAGGAGGAGTTGGGCTTGTTTCAGCAGCCGCCCATGAAAGAAGACTTCCGATACCTGGAAGACTTCGAGGTGATCCCTGCACCAAAGCCTAAGTGGATTCTGATCTCGGCTCCCGAAGACGCCTGTGCTTCCATCCTGTCCGCCGTGAAGAATCTCGGAATCGCGGAGATGAAGATGGAGTACAGCGGATCACCCTCGTCCCACCCGGTGAACCCTCCACCTACCCAGCCCAAGCCCCATCCTAAGGCCGTCAAGGCCTGACCTCTGCCCTCTCGGCACTCTCTATCTCCCAGTATCGCAAGTCAGTGCAATTAGCTGCACCGGACTAGCTTCGTTTCAAAGGCTGCTATCGTGTCCACCGACAATTCCGACCCCATCGCTAAGGTGTTGCTGCGCCAGTGGTTGCTAGACCAGATGCAAGGGCCCGTTGACACCCGAGTGCTGGAACTCTTTGGTGGCATGGGCCACATCTATGATGACTGTTACACCGAAATCAAAAAGCACATGGCCTTCGAACTCCGTAAGGTGGACCGCCCCACTTGGCTTCAGGGGGACAACCGAACCCTGCTTCGCACGCGAGTCAACGGGTGGGACCTTTACGACCTCGACGCCTACGCCTCTCCGTGGACCCTGGCAAACGACATCTGCCGCATGCGGGAAGACGGGCGTTTCGCCATGGCTCTTACCTGTGGTATCTACCGCAGCCTCAACACCGGCAGCATCAATGGTTTTGTGCGTCAGCGCATTGGCCTGAATGGGATGGGCAATGAGACGGGCCTGATCTCTCGCTTCTACTTCGAAGTGATCAAGCTGCTGATGCTCGACTGGCAGCGGTGGGGCGTCACAGTGGAGGGGGCCAAGTACATCGGCTCCAAGGGCTCTCACCTGATTCAGTATTTCGGTGTGGTGGTGAACAAGGACAGCAGCAAGGCTTTGTCGCCTATTCAACCCAGCCCCAAGGTCGCAACCCCGCCGAGCAAGAAGACCGCCCAAAAGCAGGCCGGGATCAAGACCTTCTTGAAGCCCTCTGTGTCTAGTTCCTAATTAGACAAACCACGTTATCTGTTATACTAATGACAGCCCCGCCATGACGGGGTTGAAATACTACCGGCATCCCCACCACCAAGGAATCATTCATGCCCCTGCCTACCATCAAGTCTCTTCGACACCTCAAGCCACCCGTGCTCCCCTCCCGAGAGCCCAGCCCTGACCAGCTTGAGTTGCTAGAGCAGCCCACTCAGCCCCGGGGCTTTCGCATTGAACGCGCCGCCCCTATCAAGGGCTTTGAACAAGCCAAGCAGACCACAGGGATTGAGTGGACCAATGCGACTTGGAACCCCATGGTCGGCTGCAGCATTCACACCGCTGGCTGCACCAACTGCTACGCCATGAAGCAAGCCGCCGTCATCACCGCCGCCCACTATGAGGGGGTGGTTAAGTGGGTCAAGAAAGGCAATGAGCAAACCACAGTATGGACCGGTCGTATCAATCAGGCCCCGCCCCACATCCTGAACAAGCCTCGGACCATCGGCAAGCCTTCGATGATTTTTGTCAACAGCATGTCTGACTTTTTTCACGCAGACATGAAGTACGAATGGCAACGCGCTGCCATGCAAGTCATGAAAGACACGCCCCGCCACGTCTACCAAATTCTGACCAAGCGCCCTGAGAACATCATGAAGTTCGTCGAGCAGTGGGGCGACGAGTTTCCGCGCAATGTCTGGGTGGGTGCCACCATGGAGCGGTATGACTACACCCATCGCATCGACTCGCTTCGGGCCGTCCCTGCCTTTGTCAAGTTCCTCAGTATTGAGCCCCTGGTAGACCATCCTGGCACCCTGAACCTTGAGGGTATCCAGTGGGTCATCATTGGGGGTGAGTCTGGCCCCAACTCGCGTCCGATGAAGTTGGAGTGGGTTCAATCAGCCATCAAACAGTCTGTCGACCAGGGAGTGGCCACCTTCTTTAAGCAGTGGGGTATCAAGGAGAACAACCCACTCTGGCAGAAGGGCGGGGACAAGCTCCTGAAAGAATTGGACCCTATCGGCAAGGGAGGCTCCACAGTCGACGGCCTGATCTGGAAACAGTTCCCTGACAAGTATGAGTTCTGATATGCCCCTCGACCGCAAACGCCGATGGCCTGACCCGGGTCTGGATGGCTCTCATAACCCTCGGATCAATCACCAAGGGCACGTGGAGTACGATGCTCAGGACTCGGTGTTCGGCGTGGACATTGCCGAGGACAACTCTGACTGGGCTTGGCTCCAATGGGACAAGGAGCAACCCGCGACCGGCGAGGTTCAGATCAAAGACCAGAGGGGCCCCTCTAAGTAACCAAGACCCCCTGCCATGTACTTGTGGCAAGGTGCTCAGCCCTATAAAGAGACACTATGTCTGTCAAACTAAAACGCCTGCCCAAGGGCCCCAAGCCCAAGGATTGGTCTGAGCTATCGCATCGCAACCACCCCAAGCGACCAGACGATTACTCAGGCTTAGAGGTCTCTCGCGCCAAGTGGGCCTCCCTAAAGGAGGAGTTCTTAGAACTGTCCATCAATGGCAAGGACGTTCACTGGCCTACGTTGGCCGACAAGTACGGCTTCAAAGCCCAGACCGCTAGGCACAAGGCCTCCACTCAAAAGTGGTACGCCGAGATCGCTGAGCGGCGTAAGCTGCGGGAAGACGTACTAGAGGAGAAGCTGACTCAGCGCACCACGCTGGCGCTGGACAAGCTCAATGAAGACTTCGCTACCAACGAAGCGGCCATTAGGAAGCGTCACGCCACCATGGCTCGTGGGCTGCAGGCCCGGGCGATTGAGCGCATCAAGATGCTTGATCTAAAAGACCTGACGGCCCGGGACGCTCTGTTCATGCTGAAGTTGGGAATCGACGAGGAGAGGTTTGCTCTAGGTATGTCCCAGCAATACGATGGCCCCAAAGAGACCGCCCAGAACTCAGAGTTCAAGCCAGTGGTCGAACAAGCTGGCGGCCACCAGCGGGTTCAGAAGATCGGGCTGCTGCTGCTCCAGGCCTTGCAAAGTAGCGAGATGCAAGATCAGTTGTCTGACCCTGAGGCAGCAGGACTCGACCCCTCAAAAGACCCCACTGTGATTACCGACGCCGAGCCGAAAGAGAAGCCGTGAAGCTGCCGTCCATAACCCCCGCCATGCAGGCCAAGATCAGCACGCTGATGTCCGTCAATGGCATCACGCCCGAAGAGTACCGACAGGCGTTGGAGTGGCTAAGCAACCCCACCATCCGACCTATCGTTCCCATTCGAGAGTTCATTAACTCGCCCTACTACATGGCGGCTACCGATGATGGCGGGCGCAGCACGATCTACGATGAGGTCATGCTTGAGCTAGAAAAGATGAACAACGGAGACTACAGTGAAGCGGTGCTGACGGGCTCAATTGGCTGCGTTGATGCTGACACTGAGTTCCTGACCCAAGGTGGTTGGAGAACCATCGGCTCCTATTCCGGAGGTCTTGTAGGGCAATACGTCCCATCGACAGGGAAGGTGGAGTTGGTCCAGCCCCTGCAATTTGTGGATGAGCCTTGTGATGAGTTCATTCATTTCAAGACGAAGTACGGGGTTGACCAGATGCTGTCTGAGGAGCATCGTGTCCTGTTCCGGCAACCCAAGTCGAAGAAGTTGCAGTTCATCCGAGCGTCAGAGGTGGAGGCTCGCCATGCCAATACCACCTACGGTTTCGGTGGTAAGTTGCTGACCACATTTTCGGTGGACGGAGATGACCTGAATTCAGATGCACTGCGGGTACAAGTGATGGTTTGCGCTGATGGGTGGATACGTAACACAGAGACTGGGATGTGCTATGTCAATCTGTCCAAGGATAGGAAGATTAGTCGGGCGCGTCGGTTGCTGGAGGCCGCTAACATTCCTTACACTGAGTTCAAGGAGAATGTGGCAGGGCTCACTCGATTCTCGTTCCACGCTCCGTGGAAGACTAAGCTCCTATCTAGTTTCTGTTGGGGCCTCAGCAGCCGCTCTCTGAAGGTGATCGTGGACGAGTGTCTTCATTGGGATGGGCACAAGACCAGCTACTTCACCACCATAGAGGCTGAGGCTAGCTTCCTGAGTTACGCCGGGTCGGCCTGTGGGTACCGCACCGTGGTGGACTTTGATGCACGTGCCTTATCCCCTCATTGGATTGTGCGGTTCAACCCCAACACAGAAATCACAATGATGGGTACGCCAAAGACAGAGATGAAGCGTGCTCCGTCCCCTGATGGGAGGAAGTATTGCTTCACTGTCCCCAGCGGCATACTTGTGTTGCGCCGCAACGGGAGAGTGTTCCTAACTGGGAATTCTGCAAAGACCACCGCCGCGCTCTACACCACTGCCTATCAACTCTACATTCTGTCCTGCTACGCCTCGCCCCACGCCCTCTACGAGCTTGACCCTGCCTCCGAGATTGTGTTTATCTTTCAGTCTCTGAACCTGCGATCAGCCACCAACGACTATGAGCGTTTTGTGGCCATGATTGAGAAGGCCCCTTACTTTCAAAAGTATTTCAAGCACAACCCAGAACTGACCTCCCAGTTACGGTTTCCGAACCGCATCATCGTCAAGCCGGTCTCTGGTGCCGAGACGGCTACCATTGGAGAGAACGTGTTTGGCGGCATGATTGACGAGATCAACTTCATGAGCGTGGTATCCGGGGGGAAGAGCACCACCGGGGATACAGGGGTCTATGATCAGGCCGTGGCTTTGTACAACTCGATCAGCAAGCGCCGCAAGTCTCGCTTTGGTAAAGGCGGCAAAGTCCCCGGCATGCTGTGCTTGGTATCCTCTCGCCGCTACCCTGGGCAGTTCACGGACGTCAAGGAGGCTGAGCAGCGAGAGGACATCCGTAAGTACGGCAAGTCTTCGATCTACATCTATGACAAGCGCACCTGGGAGATCAAGCCTCCAGGGTCGTTCAGCGACGAACGATTCAAGGTCTTCATTGGGGACGAGGCCCGCAGGCCCCGCATCCTAGAGCCCGGTGAGTACGAGAAGCTGCCCGAGTCCTACGATGGTCTGGTGATGGACATCCCGGTAGATTTCATTGACGACTTTGAGAGAGACATTCTGGGCTCGTTGCGTGACATCGCCGGTGTTGCCACCTTGGCGAAGCATCCGTTTATTGTCAACCGGGAAAGTATCTCCAAGGCGCAGCGCAAAACCCAGATCAGTTTCAATCGGGAGTGGGTTGACTTTGAAGAGGTGCAGTTGCTGATTGACTCCAGTCAGATCATTGACCCTAAGTTGCCTCGCTTCTTCCACTGCGACTTGGCGATCACCGGGGACAGCGCCGGTTTCGCTATCGGCACCGTCCCCAACTTTCGGTCTATCACCTCCGTGGATGGAGCGACCGAACTGCTTCCCTATGTGCACATAGACGCCCTGTTAGAGATCAGACCTCCCAAGGGACGGGAGATCAAGCTCAACAAGGTACGTGACATCATCCATGCCTTGCGCCAGTTGGGGGTCAACGTGCGCTGGGGTACCTTTGACCAGTTTCAGTCACGGGACTCCATGCAGTTGCTGAAGCAAGCCGGTCTCAGCATCGGGTATCAGTCGGTGGACATCAACACCACTCCGTATGACTTCGTAAAGAACGCCCTATATGACGGCAGACTTAGCTTACCTACGCATAATCGCTGTGCCCTGGAACTGGCTTCGTTGGAGAAGAACGTCAAGAAGAACAAGGTCGACCACCCACCGGGGGGTTGCTTTGTGGGTGAGACAATGATCTCTTTGGAAGGGGGTGGCTCTGTGGCCCTAAAGGATATGCGCCCCTCCATGCCCTGGGCCGTTCGGGGCTTCGACCTCTCGACCAATACCCATGTGACCACGGCTGCGATCCTGCCTCGGATTACCAAGTACGCCAAAGAACTGATTGAGGTGGAGACTCAGTGCGGGTTTGTGGTGCGATGCACCCCCGACCACCGATTCCTGCTCAGGGATGGGCGCTATGTAGCGGCGCAAGACCTTACCCCCGATGATGAGTTGATGTCCTAACCCAGCTTCTTATTTGACAAACCTAGTAAACCTGCTATACTTTGAATCTCAGTGACATCCACTGCACAGCCGGAGGTTTCATGCCCCTTACCAATGAGCGAATTTTGTTGATCCAAGCCTCGGCTGTGATCTCCAGCCTGCTTGATCTCCTGATCGAACTAGGCACCTGCCCCTCGACCGTGGAGGTGTCAATCTCATTGAGTCCCGGGGCCAGCTTGGTGATGACCCCAGTAGAGGTTCTTAGGCAAGTCAACAACGCCGCTGGCATCGTCTGTACTCATATTGAACTGGTGGACACCAGTCAGTACTACTCGGCCCCTCCGTGCAATTAGCTGCAATTAGCTGCAATCCGATGACAGACTTCCACGCCCTCAAGTTCCGATTGGAAAAGGCTATCGTAGAGGCTCAGCAGGCCTCGGACGCGGTCAACGCAGTCCTGACAGCAGGTGGCTACGTTCCCCCTGGGGCGGTGGGGGTGACTCGTGCCGCCTTGCGCGAGTTACTGAGGTCCCATAAGGACGGACTGTCTATTCCAGAAATCCTGAGCCTTCTCAACCTCAAGAACGGTCAAGTTCGACCAGCCCTGCGCAGAATGCCGGAGGCATATATTGACCACTGGCGGCCCTACCACAAGGCCCGTGGGTACCGTTTTCTTTCCATTTGGTGCTACTGCGAGACCCCACAAGAAGACTGCCCTAAGCCCCTCTCTTCCCCGACCACAGTCCTTCCATCGAAACCACCTAGGAGACTCTATGATTAGCGACCATTCCTCACCTCTCGACAACCCCATCCACAAGCCTGAACCCTGGCCCGGACTCAGCAAGGAGGAACCCGCGCCGCGCATCAACAACCATCCTGCCGTGTGGCCGATGGTGATCAAAGACATGGCAGAGCGCGATCTGTCAGGCCGCCAAAAGTACGGCACACCCCTCCAGCCCCACAATGGACGGGATGCCCTGATTGATGCGTATCAGGAAGCGCTTGATCTGGTGGTGTACCTGCGACAAGCCATTCATGAGCGGGGAGGTCTGTGATGGCTCGGTCTAAGGGCAAGGCGTCTGCGACTGCCCTCAGTGCCAGTCAGTTGGCCGACACGCTTCAATCCACCCTGACGGGAAAAGACCCAGGCTTGCACATAGACACCTGTCTGGCCGCTATTGATGAACTGAGACGCCTGGAGGCCCGGGAGGCTTCCCTGTTGGCCTTGCTAGGTCTCACCGACAAGCTACTCATCGCCAGCCGGGACTACGTGGAAGAGCGTGAGCCTCAGAGTTATCTGGATGCTCAGTATGACCCTGTGCTGCAATACCTCGCAGACGTCCTACACCCAGGGGCCCCGGGCTCTCTTGTTAAGCCTACGAGTCCCACCCTTCGGACCACCTCCGACAGGGCCGCTACCGTGGACCCACGCACCAAGTGGCTTCCTATCACGAAGACCAGTAAGCCCTACTCAGGTGCCAAGGTCTTGCTTATCAATCGAGAGGCTGGCGTTGCTCAGATAGCCCCCTTCCGAGATGACGGCTGGTACACCCACTTCGCCGGACTGCCGGTGTTTGAGGACTGAGCCATGAGTTTCACCATCGAGACCGACTACAAGCTCGCTACCAACCCCGTGGCAAGAGCCATCGCCCGCACCAAGCTCACAAAAGCCGTGACCCACATGAGCCTGCGCATATACAGCCGGAGTCACGGAGAAGAGTGCGCTGACCTGTTGCAAGAGGCGGGCTGGCTGTTGGGCTTGATCGGCATGGCAGCGGAGCGCGAGCCTGCTGTCGGGCCTGACCACCCCGGCGTGCGCGTCATTCGCGGCGCCATCTCCGCCATCGAGCAGATGTCCAAGAGCGGCAAGTGGGACATCGCCCAAGCCCGAGCAATCGAGCACGGCGTCAACACCGCCATCGAACTCAACAAAGTCATCAAGCAGCAGCACCTGCTTGCCGCTTGGGACGATATGAAAGCAATGTAATGAACACAGCAAAACTCATCGCCGCGACACCAGACGCGGACCAACTCCTCGGCTACTGCGCAAGGGTCAGCAACCCTGCGAATCAAGACAACCCAGACGTGGCCGGACTGCTGCGCTACTGTGCCAAGAACGGACACTGGAGCGTGTTCGAGATGGCGAACGCCGTCATCGAGATCAACACGACTCGCGACATCGGGCGGCAGATTCTGCGTCACAGGTCGTTCAGCTTCCAAGAGTTCAGCGGGAGGTACGCCAGCTACGACTCGCTGGATGATGCGTCGGTGCGAGAGTGCCGGATGCAAGACACCAAGAACCGGCAGAACTCGCTGGAGACAAACGATTCTCTCTTGATGGAGGCATGGGAAGCAAAGCAGCAGCTTGTCCTCTACACGGCGAAGCGCGAATACGAGTGGGCACTCAGCCAAGGCATCGCCAAGGAGGTGGCCCGCGCTGTGCTGCCAGAAGGTCTGACCCCAAGCCGCATCTACATGAACGGCACGCTGCGTTCGTGGATCACGTACCTTCAGGTGCGCCTTGACCCGAGCACTCAGAAAGAGCATCGCTTGGTTGCGCAGTCCGTGCTTGATGTCCTGCGTCCTGCAGCCCCGATTGTTTTCGGAGCGTTGTTTCCATGAGCATCACATACAGAGAAGCCAACACCCTCGTTGCCCTCGCCTCCAGCATGGCCAGCGCCCACCTCGGTACGTGCGTCACCCGCTCGGATCGGTGCACCAGCATGGTCACAACAGAGAGCAGCCGGCGCAACCGGGTCGCAGAGCGTGAGCTGATCGAGTATCTCG
>JFJP01034064.1_pt1 | contig 34887 bp, 31 predicted proteins | sample 431651 | NCBI WGS metagenome assembly JFJP01 (sample SAMN02602958, study PRJNA72255) | Microbial mat metagenome, whole genome shotgun sequencing project. | biome: fresh water; feature: sink hole; material: water; isolation source: purple microbial (photo- and chemosynthetic) mats found in... | reverse complement strand
TGACCATCCGTAGAACTACTCAGAAACGATAGGTAATTTTACTCATTCGCTCTTCTTTGAGCTTCAACGGAAGGAGAAATTGGGGTATTCTCGAGGAATGAACGTGAGATTGCGGAAGTTTCTTTTGAGCCTGCTTGCTTTGCCTTTCATCATGGCTTGCGCGAATTCAGAAACTTCGTTGCCTCCTCAAGCGAGGGCCGGGGTTCTCGACCTGCGGGACTGGGACTGGAATAAGACTGCTCTCATCGAATTGCGGGGAGACTGGGATTTCTGGTGGGACTCGCTGATTGATCCCGATGATCCCGACCAGACACCTGCGTCGATTGCCGTTCCATCCCGTTGGTCGCTGTTGGCACCGGGAGAGGAAAAATTCCCGGCCAATGGCGAGGCCTCATACCGGCTGCAGATTCTGCTGCCGGAAGACGGTCCGCCGCTGGGCCTCCGGCTGCGGGAAATCGACCGGGCCTATCGGCTCTGGATCAACGGCGCGGAATACGAGACCGGTTTTCAGGTATCCGAAACTGCCGCCGCGGAGAGCGGCACAGGGGTGACCCGCGACTATTTCTTTTCGTCCGGGAAAACCCTGACCCTCGTCCTCCATGTTACTTCGCACTGGGACAGTTGGGGCGGCGGAATCCCCTACACACCGACACTGGGCACCGCTCCTGCGGTTTCTCAACAGCGGGCAATCAATGCGGCCTACGAAGTCTTACCTACCGGTATTCTGCTGATTATGGTGCTCTACCATCTGATGCTGTACTTCGTCGCCCGCCGCGACCTTGCCCTGCTGGCCTTCAGCCTGATCTGCCTCACAGCTATGTTGCGGCACTTGGTGATGAACGAAGGGTTTCTCCTGACAGAGGCGCACATTTCCGACGAGTTCATCCGCCGTGCCTCGTGGTTCACGGCGTATCTGCTATCGGCTTTGTACCTTTGGTTTACAGGACTGTTTTTTCCCCGTCACCGGATGAAGTGGGTGTCCCGCATCCTTTTTACCCTTGGCGGTTTGATGACCGTTACGGGGCTGGTTGCTCCTCAGAGCTTCTACGGCCTTGCCTTGCTGCTGGACGGTTATTTGATCGCCGTCATTGCGGTGATCGTTGTCGTGGTCAGCCGAGCCATCGCCGAGAAGGTCCGTTTCGGCTGGATCCTGCTGGCCGGCACGGTATCGGCCGCCATCCCTGCCTTGATCGATATCGGATCCATCAATTCGGGTGTGATCTCGGTCTTTATCGGTCCCTTGGGAGTGGTTCCGTTCCTCATCACCCTTTCGTACGTTCTAGCCCAACGTTATAGCCAGGGAACGCGTGACGCCGAAGAGCTCCGGATCAGAAATCTTCGACTGACCGAACTGGACCAGGCCAAGACCAATTTCTTTGCCAATATCTCTCATGAGCTGCGCACCCCCCTGACCCTTTTACTGGGACCCCTGCAGGGAATTCAGAAAGGCGACTACGGGGCAGAGCTCAAGCCCAAGGACGAAGTCTTCGCCAAGATGAAGGGCAACGCCGAGCGGATTCTCCATCTGGTCGAAAGCCTTCTCAACGCCGCCAAACTGGAGGCTGGTGAAAAACCAGTGTTGCGGGTTCTTAATCTGGCCCAGACCACCTCCGGGTATGTGGAGGATTTCTCCTCAACGGCCCTGACAGCCGGTATTTCGCTGGAGTGGAACTGCTTGCTGAAACCCGAAGAATCGCTGGTCCTGATGGACAGCCAGGACTGGCAGACCATTGTGTTCAACCTTCTGTCCAACGCCCTCAAATACACGGAGCCGGGTGGAACGGTGTCAGTGGAATTGACCCGGGCCGGTGAGCAGTTGATATTGAGTGTTTCTGATACGGGCATCGGCATTGCCCCGGAGCGCATGCACCAGCTCTTTCAACGCTTCAAGAGGATTTACGAACAGGAACGGGGGGACTACCAGGGAACGGGCATCGGTCTTTCCATTGCCCGCCAGGCCGCTTTGCACCTCGGAGGCGATCTGGAAGCCTCCAGCGTTCTTGGAAAGGGCTCGCGATTTGTGGCGAGAGTTCCCTTTTCAGCGGCATCGAACCCGGTGGAAGCGAGTGGGCCGATTCCCAAGGCAGCCAAAGCCCTTAAGCAGGAACGCCTGCCTTCCCTGCTTGTGGTCGAAGATCAGGCCGAAATGCGCAGTTATCTACAGTTCCTTCTGAGAAAGGACTTTACGGTGCTGACGGCAGGCGATGGCGGTGCTGCTCTGGAGGTACTGCAGCAGAATCCGCAGGTTGAGCTCATCCTTAGCGATATCATGATGCCGAATGTGGATGGTGTGGCACTTTTTGAGGCCGTCCGTCGCCACTCAAGCTTTTCCGCCATCCCTTTCCTGTTTCTGACCGCGAGGGCGTCGCCCGAGGAGCGGCTGGAGCGCCTTCAGGACGGTGCCATCGACTATCTGACCAAACCGTTTGTAGCCGAAGAACTACGGGCGAAACTGACGTCTCTGATGGATTGGAAACGGCGTCAGGGAAAAGGGGAGGAAGGACAAGGGGCCATAAAAATCAGCGAGGATTTCGGCTTGTCTCCCCGGGAGAAAGAAATCCTGGTTCTGGTTTCCCAAGGAAAGACCGACAAAGAAATTGCCATCGTCCTGGAGCTTTCTCCCAGGACAGCCTCCAATCACGTTTCCAATCTGCTTCGAAAAACCGGCTGTTCCTCCCGCTCCGGACTGATTGCCCTGGCAAAAGGCTGACCGCGCGCAGTCCCCTAGAACTTCAGCGAGTTCCACACATCCAGAGGGCTCATTTTCAACGATTGGGTCACCCAACCGCTCAGGGTCTGCTGAATTTGATCCCAGCTAACGCCGTTGCTTTTCATAAAGGCCACCACCGAATTGAGCACCTGCATCTTCTTGTCGTTGGCTTGTTGGCCTAAAGTTCTTAAGGCCTCCTGCACGACTTGATCGGCCTGCCCGGCGTTGATTTTGTCGTTCATCTGTTTCAGATAGTCCCGAACACCCTGGCTTCCGCTCCAGGTACCGCCCACCGAGTCCTGAATTTTTTTCAGCTCGTCGGCACTGATCTTGCCGTCGAGACCAGCGGCCCAGACCTGCAGCGTTCCCCAGGCCTGTTCGTAGGTCTGCGTCACGGCACCAGGATTCACAGCGGGAACAGAGGGAACAGAGGGAACATTGGGAACAGCAACGGCGGGAGGGGTGGGTGCTTCGACAGCGGTTCGGGTGGTGGCGGGGCTGACGGCGGCAAACAGTGGTACGGCCAAACCGCGTTCTTGCTCGCCTCGGGCGGCAAAGGTGACGAAGGCCACACCGCCGAGCAGGAGAATGTTGAGAATCAATTCCAAAAACCAGGAGCCGCTTTTTGCCATTGCCATAAGAAAGCTATCGGCAGGTTTGGCACAATCCTTCAGAGCTCGAGGCTTTCAACCCACGCAAAGGCATCGGCGCTATCTTCCCGGCGGTCCACGTAGGCCGGGTCACACCCTTCGAAGGCCTTTCGGAAGGCCTCGAGGGTCATCCAGCGGACTTCGACCACTTCCTCGGGCTGAAGCACCAAAGAAGCGGTCTCGCCGTCCCACCGCGCCGCGAACAGGTGCTGCCACTCCCGGTCGATCAATCCAGGTTCGGCATACTCCTTACGGTAGGCGCCCAAAAAATGGAGGTCTGCAGGATGAAGATGCAACCCCAGTTCTTCCTGTGCCTCCCGGATCATGGCTTGCTGTGGGGTCTGCCCGGCACTCAAGTGCCCTGCCACAGCGATGTCCCAGCGTCCAGGATCGGTCTGCTTGCCCGGATGGCGCCGTTGCAACAGAATTTCTTTTTGGCGGTTGACAACCCAGAGGTGGGAACTGCGGTGCCACAACCCCAGGCGGTGCGCCTCACTGCGGGGTGCCAAGCGACCCGTTGGTTCGCCTTCGGGGGTGCAAACGTCAAACAGCTCTTCCATAGGCACCATTCTACACCGTACTATGGCGCCATGAAACGCCTGACTCCCCTCGAGGGTTACGACCTCTACGCCGGCAACTACCGCAAAGACCATCCTCATCTGGACAGCTTTATGGATGGTGCCGAGAGTGAAGCATGGTACCGCGCGCTGGAAGTGCTGCTGGCCGAACGCCCCCATATCATGGCGCACGATGCCGGTTGCGGCGACGGTCGGACACTGGGCCGCTGGGCCCGTGGCATTGAAAAGCGGGGATTGTTGGACCGGGTGACGCTGTGGGGAACCGATTTCAGCCCCAAGATGGTTTCGGCGGCCCGGGGCCGGATCAAGGGCTGCCATTGGGGTGTGCTGGATTTTGGTACACCGGAAAAAGCGGCCGCGTGGGCAAAGGTGAACGGCAAGGCTGACTTGGTCAGCGCGTATTTTGTGGTGGTCCACTTTGACCGCCCCGAGCGGTTCTTCCGCTGCATGGCGGCCCTGATGGTGCCGGGCGGCAAACTGGTGATGAACACCATTCCCCAGCCCAAGGTTCCCGAGCTGTGGGCCTCAGGAAAACCGATCACGATCGAAGCGTGGGACCACAGTCCTGAAGAAATGGTCTTTTGCGGAGAAGAAGCGGGCTTCACCTTGGAACGCCGTCAGGACTTTTCCTTTCAAAACGAGGTGATCTCGACCCTTCTCGAGTGGACTTTGTCCGACCCTGACCCGAGTTGACCATCACCGGCTCCCTTTGGTACATTCCGATGGATACTTGCCACCAAGGAGATTTTCATGGGATTGTTTGATGCGTTCAAGGGACAGAAGGATGTCTCGCTGTCGAAAGAAGAGGCTGTCGCCGGTCTGCTGCTGATCGCTGTGGCTGCCGACGGAGTGATTGAACCCGAAGAAATGCGGGTGCTGCTCGGTTCCGCGCTGAGGATCAAAGCCCTGGGTCGGACCAACCCCGATACCCTTTTCAAGGCCGTTTCGCAGCAGATTCAAAAGCATGGCATGGAGAAAGTCGCCGTGGCAGCCTGTGGAAAGATCGATGCCGACCAGAAGAAGGCCGTGTTTCTTCACTTCCTCGATATTTTGGTCAGTGACGGTACCGTAGCCCCCGAGGAAGAAAAAATGGCCTTGTCCGTGCAGGAAGCTTTGGGTCTCGACAACGCTTTCGTAAAAAACGCCCTCGAAATTCTCAGCGAAAAGAACAAGCTGTAAAAATGCTTAGGGTCGCTTTCTGACCCAGGTGGCCGGGTCGGCCGTTTTCACAATGGTCGACTCCGGCACCGTTCCCCTGAGCGAAACCAGGGGATAGACAATCGAATCCCGGCCGAGAATGGTTCCGGGATTCAACACCGACTGGCTGCCCACGTCGGCCCGGTCACCGGCCAACACGCCGAGCTTGTTCCTGCCAGTGGGTGTTTTCACCCCCTCCCATACCACCGAAACCTCACTCCCTCCGGCCTTGTAATTCGAGGCGATCACACCGGCTCCAAAGTGGACCCGCCACCCGAGAAGGGAATCACCCACATAACTGAAATGAGGCACCTGGCAGTCGTCGAACAGAAGGCAGTTCTTGAACTCGCTGGAGTTGCCCAAAACGCAGCCGTCTCCGGCCAAAACCGCGTTTCTCAGAAAGGTTCCGGGTCCCAACCGGCAGTCCCTTCCAACAATGGCCGGTCCCCGCAGGGCCGCCAGCGAATCTACGGTGGAGCCCCTTCCCACCCAGACCAAGGGGGCAACCTGTTCAAAATCGGAACCCAGACGAGGGCCCAGGTCCAGAACAAAAGCCTCGAGAAGACCGAGAATCTGCCAGGGGTAAGCCACTTGCCCAAACAAGGGCCGGGCGACGGTGCGGGAGAGGTCAAAGAGTTCCATACCGGAACGGTACACCACCCCAGGGAAAAGTCCTATACTGGCAGCATGAGTGTGTTCGATTCTTTGTCCCCCCAGGCCGTGGTCCAGTCAGTCGAGGCCTTTTCGGGTCTTCGCTTCGACGGCACGCTGGTGCCCTACAACAGTTACATCAACAGGGTCTATGGGCTGAAGGACGAGAATGGAAAGGGGTGGATTGTCAAATTCTACCGTCCAGGCCGTTGGAACGAAGCCGCTTTGCTCGAAGAACATACCTTTTTGGCCGATTGTGCCGCCGCCGACCTTCCGGTAGCCCGACCCCGAGCCGACGAAGACGGTCAAACCTTGGGAGAGCTGTCCTTGCCAGTGGAGGGTCAGGAGCAGTCCTACTTTTTTTCGGTCTTTGAAAAAAAAGGCGGAAGAAGCTTCGACGCCGAAGGCACCGACGACTGGTTGCGGCTGGGGCGGCTGATGGGACGGCTCCATGCGGTGGGGCGGCAGGCTCGGTTTGAGCACCGCCCGGTCTTTACCCCCGAAAAGACCCTCGAAGTGCAAATCGACGAGCTGCTCGATACAGGGGCCGTGCATCCGGACAGGGAGGACGAGCTTGAAGACCTGCTGATTCCGGCGGCCCGGTTGCTGCGGGGTTTGTTTCCAGCCCCGGTGCTGCAACGGATTCATGGCGATGTGCACCGCGGCAACATCCTTGACCGCCCGGGAGAAGGTTTGCTGCTGATGGACTTTGACGACTGTGCCTGGGGCCCGCCGGTTCAGGATTTGTGGTTGTTGCTTCCAGGTCATCTGCAGGAATGTCGAAAGGAGATTGCCCTGCTCAGCGAAGGGTACGGGGAGTTTTCCTCACCCCAAGCGCTGGACTGGGAGGCTGTGGAGGCTCTGCGCTTCATGCGGATGGTCCACTTTCTGGCCTGGTGCAGCCGGCAGCGCGGCGACCGCGGCTTTGAGGCGGCGTTTCCTGGCTGGGGCACCAAGGCCTTTTGGACCATAGAGCTGGAAAGTCTTCAAGAGCAAACACAGAGGTTGGTATGAAAGTCTGGGGTCACCGAGGAGCAATGGATTTCGCCCCGCAAAACACCATACCGGCGTTTCTGCTGGCTCAGGATCAGGGTGCTGACGGGGTGGAACTCGACGTGCAGCTGACGCGCGATGGTGTTCTGGTGGTGTTCCATGACGCCCTCCTCGATTCGCTGACCGATGGCAGAGGCCCGCTTTCGGCCCAACCATGGAGCCAGGTGCGCAAACTTGATGCCGGCTCGCATTTTGGCAGAAACTGGAAGGACACGAGAATTCCGACTTTGGAAGAGGTTTTGATGGCTCTGGCACCACATATGACGGTCAATGTCGAACTCAAGACTGATCTGCCGGGCCAGGCGCGTCCTTTGGCCGAGGCGACCGCAAAGATTCTCGAGAAGCTGCCTGCGGCACGGTTTGTCGTTTCTTCTTTCGATCCCTTTGCCCTGGAAGCCTTTGCTCCCCTGCTGCCGCAGATTGTGCGGGGGTTCTTGGATTCCCCCAACCTTCCACGAGCAATACCGCCACTAATGAGAGCTGCCGGCTACCAGGCTTGGCATCCACACCATAGTCAAGTGAGCATGGCCACCGTAACGCGTGAAAAGAGCCAGGGGCGCAGTGTCCACGTCTGGACTGTCAACGACCCCGGTCATGCTGCGGGTCTGGCGAAAACAGGCGTTGATGCCGTGATCACGAACCGGCCACGAGAGCTTTTGTCAGCCTTGGGGCGGTGATGGAGCTCACAGTTCGAAGGTCTCATCACCAGAGGGGTAACAACGGCATGCCAAGACCCAGGTTCCGTCAGACAGCGAAACCCGGCAGGTGCCGCAATCGCCTGAACGGCACGAAGATGGCAACTCGATTCCAGCTCGTTCGGCCAGCTGCAGAATGGTAGTCCGCCCGTCCGAAAGCACCTTCTTTTTGGACTTGATAAAGGTCATTATTCCGGGAACGGCGTCGTCAGGAACCACCATAGGAGCTTCGCCGAACAGCTCTTCATGATACCGGCGGTCTACCTTGAACCCGGCTCCCATCAGCAGTTCCCTGACCCCGGCCCTGAAACCGGAGGGACCACAGACGAAGGCACGGCGGTCGCGCAGGTCGGGGCAGAACTTGACCAGACTCTGATGGTCCATTCGTCCCTCTTCGGCGGTGATGCGTGTTGTCAGTTTCAGCCGGTCACCCAACCGTTGACGCAGAGTTTCAAGCTCAGCGGCAAACAGCACCTCGGCCCGTGTACGGTACGTCTGATGAAAGGCCACAGCTACGTTGAGATCCTGGTCAGCAATCCAGCGGAGCATGGAGATCAAGGGAGTCACTCCCGAGCCGGCCCCCAGAAAAAGGTAACTGGGCCAGGGGTGGTCTTGAAGGGTGAAGTTGCCCCCAAGGGCTTCTGCCTGAATGGTGGAACCGACCCGCCAGTGCTCGTGTATCCAACCCGAGGCCCGTCCGTCCTCAAAGCGCTTGACGGTCACCTCAAGTTCCGTGCCCGGAGCCGAAGAAAGGGAGTAGGAACGGTGGACAATGCCGTCTGGCAGCGTGAGCTTGACGCTCAAATACTGACCAGCATTCCAGCCTACTTTCTGCCCATCTTGACGGACCAGACGGAAGGTTTTCACCTCCGGGGCCTCGGTTCGGACAGCCGTACAACGCAGAACTGCGGGGCCTTCAGGCCAGCCTGCCACGGATGTGCCGGGAAACGAGGGCATAGGACCGAAAATGAGGGGGCGCCGGTGTTCAAGCACGGTGACAGGATCACCGCACCGGAGCATGCCGGTGCTCAAAGGCATCAAGTTCATGCCAAAGTAGATACCGGTATCGACCCGCCGGAAGGCTTCGAGAGTGGCCACGGGTTCTCCACGGGGGTGGCGTTCGGCGGTTTCGGGGTCGATGGTAGTGAACTCGCAGCGACCGCAACCATCGAGGTTCAAAAACTCGACTTCGCCAATCCGAAGGCGACGCCAGGAATCCTCCTCAAACGGCTGGACACCGTCGACCACCAGGTTGGGCCGGAAACGGCGCATGGAAAGGGTTTCACCCACCCGGTCCGACAGGTTGCGAAGGCTGGCGGTTCCCAGCAGCAGCAAGGGCGCGGCATCGGCAAACGTCACCCTGCGGTCCCGGTCCCAGCGCAGCAGCCTGCGGCTTTCCCCCAGCCAGGCAAGGCGCACCGTGTCTTTCAGAAAAGCCGAGAACCAGGCGGCGGCGGTATCGCCCTGGTCCCAGGCTGGAAACCGATCCTTCCAGACGGCTACCGAGGTTTCACGGGTGAGCGTAGGCTGCAGCGTCAGGTCGGATACACCTGGTGCCGAAAGCTTGAGGGTCAACCCGTCCCAACGGGGTTCGATAAGCACCAGCCGGGGATGGCTGCGGCCGCTGACGAAGGTGCCGTCGGGCGTGTGGACCAGAAAACGCCGGTCGAAAGCCAGGCCTTCGGGACAAACTTCGGCGGTTTCTACCGCTTGTCCCCGGGCTGATTTAAGAGGGTGTTCGTACAGGGCGGAAAGGTGAAGAGTCGGCATGATGCAATATGCTATCATAAACGCATGTACATCGTTCATGTCGACATTGTCGTGAAACCAGAATCTGTCGAGAGTTTTATGGCCGCTACCTTGATCAACGCTCAAGCCAGCCGCAAGGAGCCGGGTATTGCCCAGTTCGATCTTCTGCGCCGTCGGGATGACCCCGCGCGGTTCCTGCTGATTGAAGCCTACCGCGACGAGCAGGCCCCCTTGCGTCACAAGGAAACGCCCCACTACCGGGTCTGGGCTGATACGGTGGCTCCCATGATGGCCCAGCCCCGCTCCTCCCTGAAATACGAAGGGATTGAATCCTCCGGTTAGCCTAAGAACGTACAGGCCTGGGGGACAGAGGTCAGCTGAATGTCCCCGTCGGCCTCGGGTCCCAACAGCCCAACCCCGACAAGAACCTCGATCATAGCATCGACCTTGGCCGGGGAAAGGTTCATGACAACCCCCTCACGGGCCACTTTGCCATCGGTACGGTCGAGGTCCAGCCGGCGCTCCCTTCGGAGGGTGGCTCCTGGGGCTCCCGCTGCCAAGGCGGCCTCGGTCAGCGGTTCAGCCCAGCCTTCGGCGCAGGAAACGTCCATTTCAACCAGGTCATTGAGGACAGGAAGCTGCTTCCGGGCCGCGCCGGAGCCAAGGTCCTTGCGGCGCCACTCTGTCGACCCCTTGAGCTCATCCAAAGCGCCGACAATTTGCTCGATGCTGGCGGCCATTCCCTGAGACCCTACCCGGTACTGAGTGTTCAAATGGCCAAAATCCACCGGTGTACGGTAGATGTACCCCTTTCCAGGGCGGTCAAGCTGACCGGCATGCACCATCAGGTCAAACACATGTGCCGATTCGCGGCGGTCAACCACCACACAAGCCACATCTTTTTCGGCGGGCACAAGAATCCGCCAGACTCCCAGGCGGTTGCGAAGGCCCGTACCCGTGCCCAAGCCCAGGGTGGGAACCCCTGTACCGGTGGTGAGAGCCACACGGGCCACCGGATTTCCCTCACCTTTCTGCGTGATGCAGGTAATGCATTCCAGATCATTGGCCAGAAAGCGGGAGCCAACGGCAGGCAGATTCAGCGCGTTGGGACGCAGGCCCGGACCCCGGGCGGCCAAGGTCACGGAAGAAGCCCAGGCGCTGCCGGCCCCTGGTAAATCGAGGTCCAGAGCTTCCGCAAGCGACTCGAGAACAGACCGGGCCAAGGCACTTTCGACAAAGAACCGGAAGGTGTGGACCGGATCCTCTTCCAGACCCTCTTCGCGGGCCCAGGGACCCCGGGGGCGGTAAAGCTGAAGCGAACGGCCCGTTTCGACCACAGCCTGGACAACGCCTATCTTATGTAGTGTCTGGAGGATTTCGGCATCCCGGTCCCTGGAAACAACCAGCTTGATACGGCTGAGTTCGATGCGTGGTTCCATGATTCCTACCCTTCCTTCCGCAAGTTCTTTTTCCGCCGCCCCACTACCAAACCCACACTGAGCACCGCCAAAATCGGATAGGCCGAAGCGGCGGCCAACATACCGAAGCCTTCAACCACTCCAGTCTGGGCTCCCAGCCCCAGCCCAAGAGCCAAAACCAGCGGAACGGTGATGGGTCCCGTGGTGACCCCGGCGCTGTCCCAGCCGATGTTCACAAACTCATTGGTAGAAACAAACGTCAGCCCCATTAAAAGGATGTAGGGCGGAACGATCAACCAGAGCAGGGGAACGTCCCACACCAGCTTGACGACGCCGACGGCCAACCCCATGCCAACCCCGAAGGCCACGGTATGCATCAACAAACCTTTTTTGAAGGTGCCGACCGTGAGGGTCTCGACCGTAGCGCCCAGAGCGTTGAGCGCGGGCTCGGCCAGGGTGGCACCGTAGCCCATCACAAAGGCGAAAAGAAGGACCAGCAGGATGCCTGCCAGACCGTTGTTGGCGGGAAACAGAGGGCCCCTGGTGGGTACCATGGTGTAGGTACCGGTGACGGCGTCGTAGCCCTTGGGTTCGTAGGCCACCGCCAAGTACCCGCCGTTTTGATTGACGTAGAAGAATTCCTGGATCTTGCCGTCGGCACCCACCGCCTTGTGAACCACCGAGGGATCGAAAGAAGGCAGATTCACCGTTTTGTCGGTCATTTCCACCCGCTGGAAGGCCGAAGGCAAGTTGGTGCCCACCTGCCCTCCCAGCTGCGACAAACCCAGTTCGTTGCCGACCCCAAAGAGTGTCATTCCCGCAATGGCCAACACCACTCCCAGAGCGACCTCGTCGGCGCGGGGCAGCTTTTCCCGGATCAGAAACAGCACAATGAGCAAGAACGCAACCAAGGGCAGAATGGCCTGCAGTGACGCCAAAGCGTTGCGCAGCGAGACTTCACCCCAGTCCGCCGTAGGACCGGCGAGCGTGGAATTCTGCCGCACGGCCTGGGCCACGGCTTCAGCCGAACCAAAGACCAGCAAGCGCTGGCCCGGGTCTCCTTGGCGGATGGCCCATTTGTTCAGAGTCTCCAACGATTCTGTGCCGAACACCCGCAACCGCAGGGCGGAGTCGGTCTTCAGCAGCGCCACATAGTCGTCCAGCTCGGGGCGTCCCCCGGTGAACAACCGGGCCTGATCTTCGACTTTGGCATGGGTGAGAGCGTAACCGACCAGCGCCTCGTGGCTACCGAACATCGCCTGGGCCTGGGTGCGCTGGGATGGCGACAGAAAATCGGCCGCCGACTGAGGTTTGGGAACCGTGGGGCCGAGAGCCACCGCAAGAAGAATGACCGTTACAACGGGAAACAGCGACGCCAGCGTTACGACTCCGAATCCGCCTGATTCCGAGTCGCCCTGACCTACGGCCCGGCTGATGCCGATGCCCAGTGCCAGAACCAGCGGCACCGTCACCGGACCAGTCGTGACACCGCCGCAGTCCCAGGCCAGGCCGTTGACGAAGCCCAGGTTCGGGTCTGTTGCGGCCCAGAGGCTGAGCAGCATAGCACCTGGCACACCGATGTACAGGTAAGGTTTCAACGACCAGTCGAACAAAAAGCGCAGCATGCCCGCCACAACGGCAATGCCCACTCCGACGCCCACAGCAACCTTCAAGGCGAAGGAATGCCCGTTGAGCAGATCAAACAGTAACGGCGCATCCCAGGCACGGATGGAGGCCCCTGCCAGCTGCAATACCCCGATGGCCGGCTCGGCAAAGGTAACCCCGACACCCAGAATAAACGCGAAGGCCAGCAGCAGGGGCTTTCCCGCCTTGCGGGGCAACCGGGCACCCAGGGTCTCGCCCAAGGGCATCAGCCCCAAGAACAATCCTTCCATAAACAGGGCCAGCCCCACTACGATGACGGCGATGCCCGAGGCGACCACCAGGGCTCCCGCAATCTCCACCCCCAGAATCAGGGTTTGAAAAACAACCAAGTAAATGACGATCAGGGCGACGGCCTTCACCTGCTCCAGAATTTTTTTCCGGACGTAGGGAACCAGCAGGGATACTTTGTCCCCCCAAGAGAGGTTGAGCAAGGATCGGTTCTGGGTGGACATGGCGTGCCTCCGTGCCAAGAATACCGGAGGAAGAGGTTTCTGTCATGGGGTTCAGAGCCCTGAGGTTTCCTTGCGAAAGGCTTCCAAAAGCCCCAGAGTCAGCGGACCAGGCTTTCCTGTACCGATAACCCGGCCGTCGACACTGGTTACGGGCATCACTTCGGCCCCGCTTCCGGTCATAAAGGCTTCGTCGGCATTGTACACATCAAAAAGTGACAGGGCCGTTTCCTGGGAAGGAATATCCAAACGGCGGGACAGTTCGAGCACCGTCTGACGGGTGATGCCTTCGAGTGCCCCATGGATGGCGGCGGGGGTTTTCAGCACACCGTTCTTCACGACAAAGAAGTTGTCGGCCGTGCATTCCACCACCAGACCTTCGGTGTTAAGCATCAGCGCCTCGAGGCACCCGGCCCGCTGAGCTTCGATTTTCGCCAGGATATTGTTCAGGTAGTTAAGGGACTTCACCCGTGCCTCGGCGCTGGAGCGGGGGGTGCGGCGGGTGCTGGCGGTGACAATGGGGATGCCCGAGGCGTAGAGTTCGGCGGGGTACAGCTGGATGCCGTCGACAATGACAATCACCGAGGCGCGGGGGCAGCGGTTGGGGTCCAGGCCCAGCGTTCCCACTCCCCGGGTGACCACCAGACGGATGTAGCCCGAAAAGCGGCCGGACCGCGCCACGGCATCCTTGAGCGTGGCGCGAAGCTCGTCCCTGGTATACGGAAGCACCAGCATCAGCGCCCGGGCACTTTCTTCCAAGCGAACCAGGTGCGCCTCGAGGCGGAAAATCTGGCCGGCATAGATGCGCAGTCCTTCAAAGATGCCGTCACCGTACAGCAGGCCGTGGTCGTAGACCGAGACCGCAGCGGTTTCCTTGGTCTTCCATTCCCCATCGATCCAGATCACGGGGGCGGGGTTGTCCGTCGCTTCCTTCATGGTGCTTCCTCCTCATCGTTCCAAACATCGCGCAATTTCTGATAGCCTGGGCCAAAGCGGGCCTGCAGCTGGGGATCAAAGCGCTCCACAATTTTCATGATGTAGATGTCGTGCTTCACATAGTCTTCGGCCAGCGTCACAAAACCCCGGTTTTGGCTCCAGGCACCCTCCACCGAACCCTCGCCCTCTCTCAGCGTGCCCATCAGCGCTTCGCGGCCATCGGCCACCACAGTGAGCCCGCGGCCGCCTTTTTCGGCGTAGATGGTGTCTTCGATGGGATGACGGAACACCCCCGGCAAGTCGATGCCGCCGCCGCCGAAGTGCACCAGCGCCGTCTTGACACCCCGTTCACGGGCCGCTGACAGCAGAGGAGCCAGCAGCGTCGCCTCGGGGTTCCAGGCTGAAACCAGCAGAGCTTCGGCGGCGGACTGAACCATGCGGCAGGCCTTGTCCAGCAGGGTCGGAGTGTCTGAAAGGTTCCAGATAAACCCCTGATCCTGCGGGCCTCCCAGTTTTTTCAAGTCGGTTTTCAAGCAGTCGAGGGTGTCGCCCAGCCTACGCCGGGTCCCTTCGACGAATTCCTCGGGGTCCTGGGGGAGGTAGCGCTTCTTTCCCCCCTCGTCCAGACTGCGGACCATGCTCCGCGCCTCAAGACGGTCCAGCACTTCGTAGACCTTGCTGGTCGGGACTCCTGCCTCTCTGGCAGCTTCGTAGGCGGTAGCAGGATTGAGGGCCAGAAGGGCACCGTAGACCTTGGCCTCGTACTCCGACACGCCCAGCCGGGCAAACAAGTCGAGGAGTTCTTCTTTATTAACTACCATGGGAGTTAATATAGATTTCACAGCCACTCCCGTCAAGAGGAATCTTGGGCGTCTTGGCGTGGGCAATGGAGAACACCTGTAATATTGGTTACTGGTGGCGCTAGATTTCGATCCTTTACTATCAAATCCATAATTTTTGTGAAAATATGTTGACACATAATTTACATTCACATATAGTTACTTATATCTAATTTATATTTATTTAATATTACTACATAGGTGATACAATGCTTCTCAAGCCTAGCCGTTACATCGTCACAGTGCCAACTGAACAGGGAGTGACGCTTTGCAATACGTTGACCAAGTCAATAATTGAAGTAACCAGTTCATCTGCTAATACTGTTTTTGCTGTATTAAAGAGCCCGAATGAACGTGCCGAAAATTTCTGTGAAACAATTGAAATACTTCGTCGGACAGGATTTCTTGTTGAAACTGGCTACGATGAGTTAGCATGGCTAGAATCACAATACCGTAGACAGGAAGAGGCAACCTCAAATGCCCTATTTGTGACTTTAATTCCGACAATGAAATGCAACTTGGCTTGCGGCTACTGTTCACAAGAATTTATGCCATTTGAAATCACAGAGGACGGCACGAATGTCCTTCTGAAGTTCCTTATAAGCGAGCTGCGAAATAAGGGAAGACTATACCTAACCTTCTTCGGAGGTGAACCACTCATCCGGCCAGCTTTCGTGAATCGCGTTTGCACCGAACTAAACAATCTAGCAGATGCGGAGTCAAAGAAAGTCGAGTTCATGATGGTGACCAACGGTGTCTTATTGGATGAAAAAGTATCCCGGAACTTATTACTTAGCAATAGAGTCAAAGTCATACAGGTAACCTTTGATGGAAATCAAAAGTCGCACGACAGCCGAAGAATACCAAAAGACGGGAGTGCAACTTTTTCCCGAATACTTGGGAATGTCAAATTGATGCTCGCTGTCATCGCTGAGAAGAAACTTGATAGTGTTCGAGTGATGATACGGGTTAATCTTTTCAATGAAACTCTATCTGAAATCGATGCACTCCTAGACTATTTCACGGAGTCGGAAAAACGACATTTCCGGATTTATTTCAGGCCAGTTTTCAACACAGATCATTGGAAAAAAGAAAACGCCGACAACTCTCGCTTAACTGAGTATTTTGCGCTCGCCGAGGCCAAAGGTTTCCAAGTTAGTAGAAATATGAACTATGGCTATCAGTACTGTGAAGGTGGTGGTGGGGCGAATTGGCTGAACATAATGGGAAACCTCGACGTCTGGAAATGCTCGAACGGCAACTCAGAAAGTGTCGCGAGTGCGAGTACCTGCCAGTGTGCTTCGGAGGCTGCCCACTAAGTCGAGTCAATGGTGATCAGTCGAAATGCTTCTACCAGAAAGAAAACATCGTTGATGTTCTGCGCGCGTATCAAGTTTAGAAAGGAGGTTGTTATGAAAGTAGTTCAAGAGAATGTGTTCTGTCATGTTTTCGGCGACGAAGAAGACTTTGACGCAGGTCTGCTCTTCGGTACCTGCAACGGAAAGTGCGGTTGCTGAGATCGTTCGCGTAGTGTGACACGTCGGCTGACAGGTTGTTTCGTCGCATTCGAGGCCTTGAGTACAGCTTGTCGGCCGACGTCTCCGACGTCCGGACATCGAATGTTTCTAAAGTAAGGTTATAGATTTCTAGAGGCTTTCACCCAACGAGATGCGGATGCCGCCGCAGATAGGAGTAGACGGATGAACGGGCTTAAATTTGTTCTTCGATTCATGGAGCGCAAGGACTTTCTTTTCATCTCTGCTGCCCTTGTGTCGGCATTCTGTTTGTTCGCTATGTCATTTGCCGTTCCACTTGTTCAAGCTAGCCTCATTCAGAATCTCACGGGTTCAACTAGTTCAGGAGTGTTTCTACAGGTTGGACTACTGCTCTCGTTGTCGATTGCCATGTGTCTTGCTACCATTGTTTCCGCGTTTGTGATCGCGAGCGCCACTACGAGCATTAACGGAAAAGTTGAAATGGTATTTCTTGAGAAAGCAATTCGGTTGCCTTTCAGTCTTATCAAGCGGAATGGTAGCGGCTGGTATCAATCGGCAATAATGGATGACGCTGAAGTTATCTGCTACGTTGTCAACAGTGCCTATATCTCTGCTCTCTTCTCAGTTGCTCACCTTCCCGCAGCTGTTTTAGGCCTCTATGGTATAGTTGCTTCACTGAACTATTTTGCTTCTCGGGGCAGAGCTCACTATCAAGGCAAATATATAGCCGCATCTACAACCGCGAAATCGACTTTCCGCGAAGTGCTAGAAAACAAACGTTCAATTGAGAGAAACGGTGTTGTGGAATTCTTTCTCGAAAGATTTAGACTAGTGCAGGAAACGCGGCGACATAACAATGTGAAGTCGATCCGGATCGGAATTCTCAGCGAATCGCTTGTGACATTAGCCCCAACATTCCTGACGGTAGCTTTAGTTCTGATGAGCATGCGAGAGCTTTCAAGTGGTGTAATGGGGATGTCAGAAATCGTCTTGATGTTTGGCTATATTCCTCAATTGATCTTCCCGATCGAAACTATATCTCGCGTCGCAATGACTGAGGCATACATTGGCCCGGCTATCCAGCGCTTTCATACACTGGAATCTGAGAGTAGTTGTCGTGAAACCAGTGGATTCAAAATACCGACCTCTGCGGACGTTCCGGTAGTGGAATTTGTTGGTGTGATTTCGGGAAATGACACTGTGATGGGTTTCGATGTTGCTACTGAAAGTGATAAACCCCTTCAGTCGATAGACTTCCAAGTGAGTTTAGGGTCTCGCTGGTCCCTGATAGGGATCTCTGGAGTGGGTAAAAGTTCGATAGTACAAATAATTTCAGGAGAGCGCAGACCTGCGCAGGGAAGTGTTTTTGTTTTGGGTTGCGAACTGGATTCTCTTCCGAGTCCTGTTCGAAGCGTGCTTATCAACATATACGGGCAAGAGGTTGAAATCATTGACGGTACACTTGAAGACAACATCCTCCTCGGTCGAGAGCTGGTTTCTCGTGAGGCACGAGATCAAACAAAGGCGCTACTTCGAGCTGTGATGTTGCGCTGTCTCTGCGACTTGAAAACATTATTGAAGGAGGGTGATTCTTACGCGACCATCAAACGGATACAGACTCGGCTAAAACATCCGGATTGTCGAAGTCTTCGCAGCGTCTTGGGTGTTGGCCTCGAGTCAGCCGTTACCTATGACTGGTGCCGAAAAATCATGGTCCTTGTAGGTGGTGATTCGCTGGAAAGCGTCGCAGATTTCTTGTCCGAAATTGAATGTTGTCGCCGTTTATGTCTTCAAGATCGCTACTTGGAGCTGGTAACGGCAGCGGAACTCGGCCATCTTGAAGGGAGAACATTCGGTGAGTCAGGTTCCAGAATTTCGGGAGGCGAGCGACAGCGGCTAGCACTCATTCGTTGTCTGTCCAGGGAGGGGTGGAAAGCTCTCATTGTCGATGAGCCCTTCACAAGTCTCGATGCACTTTCTGAGGAGAAGCTATGTCAATTGCTTCAAAACTCGGTCGGTGATGCCTCGTTGCTACTAATCACCCACAAGTTGAATCTGGTTCCGTTGCTGGCTCCAAACGTGGTCTTCCTTATGAACGGTGCAGTTGAGCAACAGGGAACCCACGAATCGCTCAAGACATGGAACAAAGGTTACCGGGAACTCTGGGAAGCGTGGGAAACGCAAAGAAGCCGCACCTAGCCCCTATGTTACCGTTGTTGCTTCGGAACAGACATCCGGTCTAGACTCCCCCCCATGGACGAACCTCTCAAGGCCTTTCTGATCACCCTGCAGCCCCCCGGTCAAACCGACGCCGAGGCCCTCACCCACCTCGACGAGTTGAAGGGTCTGGTGAAGACCCTGGGCATGCAGACCGTCGAGGCCATCGTGGTCAAGCACCGTGAGAGCCATCCCCGTCTGCTGGTGGGCTCGGGCAAAGCCGCCGAGATCACCGACAGGGTGACCGATCTGCAGGCCGATGTGGTGGTTTTCGACGACGATCTTTCACCCAGCCAGCAGCGCAACTGGGAATCCGATACAGGTTTGACGGTGATCGACCGGCAGGAGATCATCCTCGAGATCTTTTCGGAGCGGGCCTTTACCCGCGAAGCGGTGCTGCAGGTGGCCCTGGCCCGCATGCAGTACAGTCTGCCCCGGCTGGTCCGCAGTTACGCCAATCTTTCGCGCCAACGCGGCGGAGCCCGGGGAAACCGGGGCGGTGGCGAAATGCAGCTCGAGGTGGACCGGCGGGTTATTCTGGACAAAATCGACAAGCTCAAGGACGAACTGGAAACGGTGCGCAAACACCGCGGCCGCACCCGCCAGAAACGGGACAAGGGCAATGTGCCCTCGGCGTCGATTGTGGGCTATACCAACGCCGGAAAGTCGACACTGCTGAACGTGCTGACCGACGCGGGGGTCCTTCAGGAAGACAAGCTGTTTGCCACCCTCGACCCGACAACGCGCAGGGCGGCGCTGGGAGGCGGGGTGGAAATTCTGCTCACCGACACCGTCGGTTTTATCCAGAAGCTCCCCCACCACCTGGTTGACGCCTTCCGCTCGACCCTGGAAGAAGCCGTTCATGCCGACTTTCTCATTCATGTGGTCGACTGTGCGCACCCCGACTGGGATTCGCACCGAAAAACCACGCTCGAGGTGTTGGGCAGTCTGGGAGCCGTCGATAAACCGCAGCTGCTGGTGTTCAACAAAATCGACGCGCTCACCGACGAGGTGCTGCGCCGCGGTCTGGAAATTCAATACCCCGACGCCGTGTTCGTGTCGCTGCATCGCGGTACCGGGTTGGAAGGGCTCAAAGAACGGCTTTCGGCCACGGTTCGCAAGCTGCATGTTCCCCGCCTGCTGCGGCTGCCCCTGGACCGGGGCGATCTGGTGGGCTACCTCTACAAAAATGCTCAGGTGCTGGCCGAGCGCTATACCGACACCGCCATCGAGATCGAGGCAATGATCCCGGCGCAGGCGTTGGCGGCCGTGGCTGCCTTCGAAGTGGAGCCGAAACAATGACCACTCTGAGTGCTGACTGGGACGCTCCCGCCTGGGTACGGACCATCTCCACCACCCGCAGCGGAGGGGTGAGCACAGCACCTTATGCCAGTCTGAACCTCGGAGCTCATGTGGGCGATGACCCCGAGCGGGTCCGTCAGAACCGACACCTGCTTCAGATGACCCGTGGCTGGGATACGCCTCCCCTGTGGCTGAACCAGGTCCATGGAAACACCATCGTCCAGGTGGTAGAGCACAGGTCGAAGGTGGACGAACCTCCGACGGCCGACGGCGCGGTCACCGAACTGACTGACTGCCCGCTGGTGGTTCTGACCGCAGATTGTCTGCCTGTGCTGATGTGTGACAAGGCCGGCACCGTGATCGGTGCCTTTCACGCCGGTTGGAGAGGTCTGCTGTCCGGCGTGCTCGAGGAAGGCCTGAAGGCTTTGAACCGGCCCGCGCGAGACATTCTTGCCTGGATTGGACCCTGCATCGGGCCGCAAAGCTACCAGGTAGGGTACGAGGTCTACCAAGCCTTCCTGGCTTCCAACCCGGCCCACGAAGCCGAATTCCTGGCCGAAGGCTCCCACCACTGGAAATTCGACCTTGCGGGTGCCGCAGTCCGCCGCCTCACCCTAGCCGGTGTCGTCTCGGTAACACGCAGCCAGTGGGACACCTTTCGAGATACCGACCTGTTTTACAGCCACCGTCGGCAGAACCCCTGCGGTCGGATTGGAACCCTGATTTGTTTGGAGAAAAGGAGAACTTTGTGAACAAAAAACTGAATACCGCGCTGTTTTTTCTGGCGGCTACCGTAGTCAACATGACGATTGTCCTGCTTCTGGCACTATTGCTCTTTGTGCCCTACGCACTATGGTTGGCACCCATCCTGCCGCCGGTTGCCAACTTGTTCGCATTGGTGGTGGTCGTGATCGGTTCCATGGCCGGATCCTTTCCCATTTACCGCAAGCTGGTCGACTTGTTTCAGAAGAAGGTGGACATGGAGAAGTATTTCGACCCCATTGTAAAGCCGTCCCGCCGAAACCGACGCTAGGCTTTTAGTGACCGGCGGCCTTGCCCAGCCGGTTGGCAATGGCGGTGCCGATTCCACCGGCTTCGGGAAGCTGGGCCAGAATCAGGGTGCAACCGATGCGGTCAAACTCAAAAAACGACGAGTAGAGAGCCTTTCCGTAGGCTTTCCAGTCCTCAAAGCGGGCCACATCCCAATCGGGAGGTGTTGGCACAGAGGATCCGACCAGCAAAACCCCCACTTTGTGTCCTTCGAGGGAAAGACCGGCCCAATCTTCAGCGGAACGGAATAAGCGGACTTCCGCGTTGGGTTTGTAGTGCGTATACTTCAAGCCAGGCGAGACCGGGCGGCCTTCGTTCGGGGCCAGGTAGATCAGCGAGGCTGGGTCGCAACCTAAAACCAGAGCAATCTGGTCGGCGGTGATGCTGCCGGGACGCAGAATTTTGGCTTGACCGTCGGGGAAGCCGACGATGGTCGACTCCAGGCCTTCTTCACATTCCTCTCCCATCAGAATTCCATCAACGCGCCCCAGCATGGCGCTCTTGGCCATTTCAAAGTTGGTGGGACTTGGCGCACCGCTGACATTGGCCGACGGTGCCGCTACAGCCACGCCGCACTCGTTCAGAAAAGCCTGCGCCAAGGGGTTGCTGGGCCAGCGGACGGCGACGGTTGCCAGACCAGCGGTGACAATCTCGGGCAACTGGGGATTTTTGGGCACGATCAGCGACAGCGGACCGGGCCAAAACGCCTCTTTGAGCGCTTTCGCCTGGGGAGAAAGAGGTCCGGCCACTTCGGCAAGCTGGTCCTCGCGGGCAACATGGACTATCAGGGGATTGTCCGAGGGGCGGCCCTTGGCCGAGAAAATCCTGGCACAGGCACCGGGGTTGAAGGCACTGGCCCCCAGACCGTACACGGTTTCTGTCGGGAATACCACCAAGCCGCCCTTTTTGATCAACGCGGCGGCTTCCTTGACTTGCTCAGCAGCAAAGAGTTGCGTCTTCATAATTCTCCAATTCCTCGAGCATAGTACTGATTTTCTGGCAAATGGCAATGGCCCGGGGAATGGCCCCTCAACTTCCGGTAGGCCCGGTGAAAAGCGCTCAGGCTCTGAAAGCCCGAAGCGAAGGCTGCTTCGGTCACATTGCATTCCGAGTCGGCCAAAAGGCGCTCGGCCTCATGGATCCGAAGACGGTTCAGGTATTCCTTGAACCCCAGCCCAAGACCTTCGTGCAGCAGGCGGGAAAAGTGGTGGTAGCTCAGGTGAGCCCGGTCAGCAAGGATTTTCAGATCCACGGGCTCAGTGAAATGGGCATGAAGGTAATCAAGCGACTCACGAAGCCTGGCCAGCGGCAGAAGATCTTGTCTGGCAGAACCAGGGAAGCTCGCCTGACTTCGCAGCGCCGTACCGCAAAGAACGCCCGCCAACCCTTTGACAATAAGGTCGGTTCCTGGGGCCATCCTGCCGCCTTCCTCATACAGATGCAGAAAAAGCGAGCGGAGTTCTGCCGCCAGCTCATGCCCGGGTTGTACGAAAAAGAACGATCGCCCTGTATCAGGCCAAACCCCTTGACCAAGGAAGGTTGCGGGAAACATCAGGACTTTGGCCCGAGAACCGGGAGACAAACCGTAATGATGGATGGAACCGCTGCCAAAAAAGGCCACAGATCCAGCCTCCAAGGAGCAAACCACCCCATTTCCACCCAGGACCAGCACCCCGGCCTCGACCAAGGTGACTTCGATTTCATGATGCCAGTGCGCCAGGTAGGCAAGGTCACCCCGTTCAAAGCGGATCAGCCCCGTTATCTCGGCCTTGAGGCCTCTATCCTTTTCGTGAAAAGCGTACATTGGTATAAAATAGCAAAAAACGCGGCAAAGTCCACAGTTTTAGCCCATCAGAATTGGACGGTCTGGACTAGTATGGCGTCAGGGGGAGTCGTATGTACCGAATGGGTGAAGAAGAAATTCAAGCAGTGACCGAGGTGATTGCGTCCAAAAAACTGTGGCGGTATCAGGAAGGCAGCCGTTCCCAGCAGTTCGAGCGTGACCTGGCGGCCAAGGTCGGGGCCCTTCATTCCCTGGTACTGACCAGCGGTACGGCGGGTTTGGTTTCCGGTCTGGCAGCCTTGGGAATCGGCCCTGGCGATGAAGTGCTGGTGCCCGCCTACACCTTTATAGCCACTCCTTTTGCCGCCATGGCGCTGGGGGCAATTCCTGTCTTGGTGGAGGTGGATGAAAGCCTCACCCTCGACGTAGCCGACCTGAAGCGCAAAATCACACCGCGGAGCAAGGCGGTGATTCCCGTTCATATCAACGGGCTTCCCTGTGCCATGGACGAGATCTTGACCGTGGCCAGGAACAACGGCTTGGCCGTACTGGAAGATGCCTGCCAGGCCATGGGCGGCAGTTATCGGGGACAACGGCTCGGTACCCTCGGCCAAGCCGGCGTCTATTCGTTCAATTACTACAAAATTCTGTCGTGTGGAGAGGGGGGAGCTCTGGTCACCAACGATGCGGAACTCTATGAGAAGGCGTTGATTTACCACGATGCCGGCTGTTCGTTCTTCTCTCCCGCCCAAAAAGTGAAAACGCCGTATTTTGCTGGGTCCAACTATCGTATGTCGGAGATACTGTCGGCGGTTCTGGGAGTTCAACTGACCCGTTTGGACGGTCTGCTTGCCGACCTGCGCGAGCGTAAAGCGCACATTTTGGGTCACCCGGGGCTGCCCCGGGACTGGGTGCCAGCCCCCGTACACGACGCCTTGGGTGACTGTGCTACCAAGTCGGGCTTTATAGTGAAGGACCATGAGAGTGCACGGCGCATTGTTGAGCTGGTGAACGGCGCTCATTTTTGCGTTCAAGCCGAGTGTCCCCTCGATACCTCGCGGCATGTGTACACCAACTGGGAGGCTGTCCGGGAAGGCCGCAGCCCGCTGAAGGGGCTGGAGACCCGGCGTTATGCTGCCGATGCCTGTCCTCAGACCCTCGAATTTCTGGGCCGGACGGTCTACCTCACCGTACACCCCGACACCCCGATGGAAGAGCTCGACCAAGCTTTGGCGCAGTTTCCGAGGTTGCTGGCTTGACTCTGGAAATAGGATTCGGCACCTCGGATATCACTCCGGACTTGGGCGTGGACCTCGAAGGATACGAACACAGGTTTCACCAGGGACGCGGGAATAGCGGGGTGTTGGACCGACTCTTTGCCAGGGCCCTCTGGCTTCACAGCAACAAGGACCTTATCCTGGTTTCACTGGACATTTGCCTTCTCACCGTGGCACAGGCAACCGAATTTCGGCAGAGGTTGTCGAATGGAACAGGAGTACCCCTGGCGCAGATCCTGCTTTCGTGTTCGCACACGCACTCGGGTCCGGTTACCGCCAATCCTTGGGGTGAGGAACATCAAGTTACGGAAAACCCAGAAAATGACACCTGGCTAGCTGGTTTGGGCGGTCTTCTGTCCAAAGCGGTCCAAAGGGCGAAACAAGACCTGCGAGAGGGAAGGCTCAGCCATTTCACCGCACAGCTTGGGCTGGGCTACAACCGCCGGCTATCTACCCCCGGGGGGGTGACCATGCTGTTCAGCCTGGCAGAGCATCCGGGTAAGGTTCCCAACGGTCTGGTGGACACCGCCGTCCCTTCTCTGGTATTCGAACCTCTTGACGGAAAAGGCGGCGTACTGCTGTTTTCCACCCCCTACCACCCGGTTGTGCTGGGCAAACACAGCCGTCTGGTCAGTGCCGACTACCCCGGTGCTGCCATCCATGCGTGGGAGGAGTCCATGCCAGGTTGGAAAGCCTTTTTCCTGCTGGGGGCCTGCGGAGACACTCAACCCCTGCTGGCCACGCAGGAGGATCCCGCTGCGGTGCAGGTGGTGGGGAAAGCCCTAGCCTCAGCGCTGCAGCTTGCTTTGGCAGGGAAACAACCGCTCGAATTCGACGGTCTGGCTGCGCTGGAAGAACAACACGGCCCCAGGGTGCTTCAAGTGCTGAAAATCGGCCGCTGTATTCTGCCGGCTGTTTCAGCCGAATGCTTTACCGAATTCGGGCTCGCCCTGCGGAACACTCCCGGCTGGCATCAGGTGCTGCCGGTGACCAATGCCAATGGATGGACAGGCTATCTCCCTACAGAGCAGGCCTTTGCTCAAGGCGGATACGAGATCGAGGCGGCGCTGGCTGACGGTACCCGTCCCGAAGTCTTGAGCCAGGTTCTGGCCTTGCTGCAACGCCTGATGGTCCAAGTCAGTAATGCTCCAGGTAATACTGGATCTTCTCAGTGTACTTAAGGATTTCAATACGGTTGACAATTCCCAGCTTGCTGAAAATCAGACTTGTGTAATTGCGCACCGTCTGCTCGGCAATTTTCAAGCGTATTGCGATGACACGGTTGGGGTGGGCTTCGGTCAGCAGTTCAAGCACCTCGCGTTCCCGCTGGGTCAAAGTTGTCAGATTTCGGATGAAATCATCTTCATCGACGGCTTTGAAACGCACATCGTGAATCAGGGCCTTGGACACGGCAGGATCGATCTGCAACACACCATTTTGCACAGCCCGGATGGAAGCGATCAGCTCGGCCGGCGGCCGGTTTTTCAGCAGATAGCCGATGGCACCGTGAACCAGCGACGTTTTAACGTATTCATCATCGTCAAAGGTGGTCAGCATCACGATTCGGATGTCCTTGTTACGCCGGTGGATCTGTTTAACAGCCTCAACCCCATCCATTACTGGCATGCGGACATCCATCAAAATGATGTCCGGCACCAGATTCATCGCCATTTCAACGGCCTCCTGCCCATTGCAGCAGGTGCCGATCACGTCCAGATCGTCGGCACGTGACAGCAGTATGGTCTTGAGACCCTCGGCAAAAAGTGTCTGATCGTCGACAATCATAACACGGATGGATTTTTCTCTGGCATGTTCCATTATTCTTCCTTTCTCGGCCATTGGGCCAGGATCGTGAACCCACCGGCCCCCGGTTCCACGGCCACGGTTCCCCCCACAGCCGCCATTCTCTCCCGCATACCGCTCATACCGATTCCTTCCCGAATCTCTTCAGCCCCCACGCCGTCATCGCTGATCCGCAGTTCCACGGTGCTCCCCGACCGGCTTAGAAACAGATTGACCTTGCGGGCCTTGCCGTGCCGGAAAGAATTGATGAGTCCCTCCTGAATCACCTGATAGAAGGCCGAGTCGACTTCGTCAGGAAAATCCCAGGAAACCTCGTTGAAGTGAATCTCGACGGCCACGCCAGTTCCCTTGTGATACACGGCCATGAGTTTGTAAACAGCGGGCAAACCGGAGGCCTGCCGAGTTTCCGTCTTGCGTAAAAGGTACAGGGCCTCCCGAATACGGACCAGTCCCTCCTGGGCATTTTCACGGGCCAGGTTGACCATTTTGGCCACGCCGAAGGGATTTTCATTCATCATATCGGTTACGGCTTCCATCATGGTGATGTTGTTGGTCAAGGTATAGCCGACAATGTCGTGAATTTCCCGGGTGATCCGCTTGCGTTCCTGCTCAGCCGAGGCCTGTTCTGCCTCCTGAGCATACTTTTGGTATTGAAGATTGGCTCTGGCAAGTCGATCGACCGCCCCGTCCAACCTGCGGTTCTCCTGGAGAACGTCGATCAGCCTTTCTCGAAAACGGACCAAGCCAGCCGCGAATCCGACGGCCAGACCGACCAACAGCAGCAATTCACCCTGGCGCTGTAAAATCAGAACAGGTTCCCAACCGATCAGAGCCAGCGAAGCCCAGAGGATTGCCGCTACACCCAGGTGGGCACCGGAGGCCAAGGCGAGGTTGATGGGAAAGGGATTATGAAGACAGATCCCCAAGGTGAGAACCAAGTCCAGACAGAGAACCAGAAACAGGGACTCCGGCAAAAGAGAAACCAAACCCCAGGTGACGACCACCAGACCAGCCAAGGAAAGAAAATAATCGGGTCGGGAACGCGTGAAGACTTGCACCAGCACCATGGCCGCCCCAAAAACAGCCCCGGCTGGTATCAGAACACGGTCGAGAGCCCCGGGGTCGGCGGGAGAGGAAAACGAGACCAAAACCAGCAGCGTTGAGAGAGCAGCCGCAAAGGCTAAATACACCCCATTGAGAACCGACATGATGGTCCTATCATAAACGATTTTCCATACCGGTATGAATGTACTGGAAGAATCCCGGGGCCGACGGGACTTTCCTCCCTGGCGCATCCTGCCAATCCGGGGGATGGTGTTGCTATGACAGACAAGGACAGGACAGTGAAGTACCGGTTACGGATGCCCAAACGGTCTGTAAGCAGCAGGGGACTCAAAACAAAAATGGGCCAGGACCTTCGTTCCCGAAACCGGGTCTGGCTGCTGATGACTCTGCCGGCGGCACTCTGGATTCTGCTGTTCCGCTACCTCACCATGGTGGGGGTCGGCATTGCTTTTGTCGACTTCAAACCCCGCAAAGGAATCTTTGGAAGCGACTTTGTCGGCCTGCAGAATTTCACCTTTCTATTTTCTACCGATGCTGTGCTTCAGGCAACGTTGAACACGGTGCTGCTCAATCTGCTTTTCATTGTTGTCACCCTTGCCTTCTCGCTGGCTCTGGCCTTTCTGATGTTCCAGATTTACAGCTCGAGCATCAGCCGGGTCTACCAGGCGGTTCTCCTTCTTCCCAATTTCATCTCGTACGTCATTGTCAGCTACTTTGTCTTTGCACTGCTGGCCACGGACAACGGCATGGTGAATGGAGTGCTGCAGGGGCTGGGTATGCCTCGGGTTGCTTGGTACACCGAGCCGCAGTACTGGCCGACCATACTGCTGATCACCCACCTGTGGACAGCCATGGGCTGGGGGAGCCTGATCTATCTGGCGGCCATGCTGGGCATCGACAATGAGTTGTTCGAAGCCGCTGAAATGGATGGAGCCGGCCGAGGCCGGCAGTTCTGGTCCATCACCCTGCCCATCATTTTGCCCATTGTGGTCATCAACGTTCTTCTGGCCCTGGGAAGCATTTTCAACGCCGATTTCGGTCTGTTTTTCCTGGTCACCCGAAATCAAGGGCTGCTCTACCCCACGACAGACGTGCTGGACACCTACATCTACCGCGCACTCACGACCAGCGGTGACTGGAGCATGGCCTCGGCGGCGCAGTTCTATCAGTCTGTGGTCGGGTTTCTGCTCCTGCTGACTGCCAATCGACTTGTCAAACGCATCGGGGGTCGCGACCGCGACCTGTCGTTGATGTAGGGGGAATGCCATGAAAAGCGGTTCTTGGTCTAAAATCATCATTCACTCCCTGCTTGGCCTCATCGCTCTGGCAGCCCTGATACCGTTTCTCCTGATTGTGGCGGCATCGTTCTCAGACGAGATGGCCCTGACCGTCAAGGGCTACAGCCTTTGGCCGCGGGACTTCAATCTCTCGGCCTATCAGTTCATTTTTGACAAACCAGGAAGGTTGCTGCGCGCCTATGGCAACACCATTGCCATCACCGTGCTGGGAACTTCGCTCTCGCTGGTGATGATGTCGCTGTTCGCCTACGCTTTGTCGCGCCAGCTTTTCCGGTTTCGCCGCATTTACGGAATTTTCCTTGTCGTCGCCATGTTGTTCTCCGGCGGACTGGTCCCTTACTACATCCTGGTGACCCAGGTTTTGAAGCTTCAGAACACCTTCATCATTCTGCTCCTTCCCAACCTGATCGGGTTGTACCAAATCATTATCCTGACGGCGTTTTTCCGGCAGCTCCCCAATGAACTGTTTGATGCAGCGAGAGTCGATGGTGCCGGGGAATGGCGGATTTACGGCTCGCTGGTCGTGCCGATGGGAAAACCAGCCCTGGCCACCGTGGGTCTGATGATCGCCATTCTGTATTGGAACAACTGGACCACTCCCCTGTATTTCATCCGGGATCCCGATTTGTACACGTTGCAGTACCTGCTGTACCAGGTTATGCGGGATGCCGAGATTCTCGCGCTGGAGCCGCAGATTGGAGCCTCACAGCTGCCGACGCAGGCCACGACCATGGCCATGGCGGTTTTGGCCACCGGTCCTGCCGCCTTTGGCTTCTTCTTCGCCCAAAAGTACTTAGTACGGGGCATCACAATGGGTTCGTTGAAGTGACAGAGGTGGCCGTTGGCCCCCCCTCTGTCGCCTGAAAAAAGGAAAAAAAGGAAGGATTCTATGAAAGGAATTGTCCGGCTCCTGGTTCTGGCTGTCTTCGGTCTGACCATGGGTCTGAATGCGTTTGCACAAAGCAACGTTCTGCCGACAGGACCGTGGTCCAAAGCGCTCGACACTCCGCTGAAGTGGTACCTCCGCGGGTCGACCGCCGATACCGCCGATATCGGAATGATCAACGAGAAGCTCAACCAAGCTCTCGAAACCCGAGGTTTCAAAGCCGGTGTGCAGATTGAGTTCATCAACCGCCCCGACTATGCCACCAAGCTTAACCTGATCAATGCTTCGGGTGAGGCGTACGACCTGGCACTGGGTACCGAGGCGTGGTTCAACACCTACCCGGCAGCGGTGCAAAATCAGTATCTGATCAACCTCACCGCCTATAAAAACCCCCAGACAGGCAAGACCGAAAATCTGCTGAAAACCTATGCACCCAAGCTGTGGGCTTCGATTCCCGAAGCCACCTGGAACGCCGCCAAAATCAAGGACGGCATCTACTCGGTGATCAACAAGCAAATCTATGTCTTCACGCTGGGAGTTTCGTTCCGGGAAGACGTGATGAATGTTCTTGGCCTCAAAAAAGAACTCGACGCCGTCAAACGCTACGAGGATCTGACGCCCATCATGGACAAGGTCTACAAGGCCATCAAGTCGGGTGCCTTGAAAGGCAAAGTTGAGAACTCGGAAAACCTGGTTTCGGTCTTCAACACCTGTGACCTGGTAAACCCCCTCAACGCCGGTTTTGATATGTTCAACAGCGTGTATGGTGTCAAATACGACGACCCCAGCCGCAAATTGGTCAACTGGTACGCCAGCGCTGACTTCTTGCGCCTGGTCAACCTGCGCAAATTGTGGATGGACAAGGGCTACTGTCCTGCCGACGTCACCGACCTGCAGGCCCAGATCAACACCTACAAAGCCGGCCAGTACGTGATGGACGTCGGCCGCGCGGTCAAGCCCGGCGGATTCGTCGAGCAGGGTGCCCGCATGGGGTTCAGCTGGTACGAAAAGGCCATTTCGCCCGCCTATGTGCGCACGGCAGGTCCGACGGCCACCCTCACCGGCATCAGCTCCACCAATGAGAAGGACCCCAACCGGGTGATTTCGGCGATGAAACTGCTTGAAGTTGTGAACACCGATGCAGAGGTGTACAACATCATTGCCAAGGGCTTGGAAGGCGTTCATTGGAACTGGGCCGACAAGTCCAAGAACCTGATCAAACTCGTCGAGGGTTCCAAGTACAATCCCAATGTGGATTGGGCCATCGGCAACCAGTTCAATGCCTACTACCTAGACGCCAAGCAGGTGGGTGCCTGGGCCGACACCGACAAGCTCAACCTGACCTCCAAGCCCTCGGTGGCACTCGGGTTCCGCTTCGACATGGTTCCGGTTAAAACAGAACTCGCAGCCCTTGATGCCACCATCAAGGCGAATGCCGATCCTTTGACCAATGGTCTCGACCCCAAGATCCCCGACTCCATCAAGAAACTGCTGGACAATATTGAGAAATCTGGTGGTCCCAAGGTTCTGGCAGAACTGAACAAACAGTTTGACGCCTGGAAGACTGGAAAGTAAGCGTTTCCGTAGAAGAACGGGGGCCTTCGGGCCCCCTTCTTTTTAACCCGCATCCAAGGATTCTCCATGACCGAGATTTCTCCTGTGTTCAAACCAATGGCCGGCGATGCCACCAAAGCCCTTCAAGCTGCCATCGATGCTGTTTACCGCCCCGAAGAAGGGACGATTCTGTTTCTGGAGCCCGGTCGCTACCGTTTGACAGACACCCTTCATCTGTGGCGTGGCATTCGGCTGGTCGGATGGGGAGCCACGAGGCCGACGTTTGTCTTGTCCCCGGCTGCGTTCGGCTTCACGGAAAAAAAGCCTGTGGTCCATTTTCACAATTACCGTACCACGGAGCCCTATCAAGATGCCGACAACACGACATTTTTCTCAGGGATGAGGAACATTGATATCGAAATTGAACCGGGCAACCCCGGGGCGGTTGCCGTACGCTTCCATGTGGCGCAACACAGCCAGCTTGAGGATATGGACTTTCGCATGGGTAGCGCCTGGGCGGCAGTCGAAGACGCCGGCAACCTGATTTCCGGCTGCCGGTTTCAGGGTGGAGACAGGGCTCTGGACACCCATCAGACTTCGGCCTGCTGGCAGACCCTGTTGTTGGATTGCCGCTTTGAAAACCAAAAAACAGCTTCGATTGTGACCGAAAAAGCGGGCATGACCTTGGTGCGTTGCTCGTTCCAGAAGGCTCCCCATGCCGTTGTTGTCCGACCCGGTGCCGTCGAACAGTTGTTTCTCAAAGACTGCCATTTTGAGAAAATTTCCCAGGCAGCCCTTCTCACCAGCTACCGGCAGCGTCCGGAGAACCAGGTCACTCTCAGGAACTGTTTCTTGACAGAAACGCCGGAAGTGGTTGCTTTTCAGGATGGTTCGGCTCCCCTGGTCGGACCCGGCACCCCCTCGTATTGCGTGGACAGCTTGACCGTCGGTCTGAGCATCGATAAAAGACCTGGTGCAGCACCAGTCGCGGCAACTTACCAGCCAACGGTTCAAACCCATTTGGTGGACTCGCTGCCGGCCCCGCCTGCCAGCGACTGTCTGTCCCTCCCCCCTCCTGAAGCTTGGGTGAACGTGCGCGATTGCGGGGTTGTGGGCGACGGTCTGGCCGATGATACTCGCGCCTTGCAGGCTGCCCTTCGCGCACACCCGATTTTGTACCTGCCACCTGGTTATTACAAAATCACCGACACCCTCTGTTTGGAACCCGAAACCAGGCTGTTCGGACTTCAGCCCAACGGTGCGCTGTTGGTGCTCGACCCTGAGACCCCCGGTTTTCATGATCGGAGCAACCCCAAGCCCGTCCTTCTCAGTGCCTGCGGTGGGGCGGCCCATGTCAGCGGTTTTGGAATCCGCCTGGATAGAGGCAACGCAGGAGCTGTTGGCCTCCGCTGGCGCTCTGGAGCCGGCTCGAGTGTCCGTGACCTTTGCATTGGTACCTGGCCGAACCTGCTGGCCCGCGCCAAGAACCAGAAGAACTGGCTGAAGGGGCAGGACACCGCACACAACTTTGAGGTTTGCAAAGGGGGGGGCGGGACTTTCTGCAATCTCTGGAGCGAGAACTGGTACGGGATGACCGGCTTTTATGTTCATGACACCGATACCCCGTCAACGGTGTATCTGACCTCGGTGGAACATCACAGCTCCCGTGAAGTGGTTTTGGAAAATGTTCACAACTGGCAGTTCCTCGATTTGCAGACGGAAGAGCACTACTGGTCTAGCCAAGAAGAAGAGACCAGCGTCAATGCGGTGGCCCTCGAAATGACGGACTGTTCCCGGTTGAGTTTTGCCAATCTTTTCGGCTACCGGACCCTGACGCAGCCGCGGTCCTTTCCCTACATGATCAAGTCGACCCGCTGTTCCCAAATTCTCGTGGAGGGCCTGCTGATTTTCAGCTGGGGGCAGCATCCTTTTGATAATGCCCTGCTCGTTTCCGAAACCGACGAACTCCTCCCTTACCGGGCCTTGGCCCGGCTATCCCTGCATGGAGAATTTTAGAAATGTCACGATCCTTGAGCGAGATCCAAACGAAAGTCATCGAAACCACGGTCCGCATGCCGCTTCCGAGCTGGAACTGGAGCGAGGGCGTAGCCCTGTATGGTCTCACCAAAATCTGGCAGAAACAAGGCGGTGACCGCCTGGCAACCTTCCTGCTCGGCTGGATCGATGCACAGCTTTCCACCTCAACCGTGTTTGAGACCGTCAACGCCACAGCCCCCTGTTTTACTCTGCTGGAATTGCAGGCGAGGTATCCGGATCCTCGGTTTCTCGAGCTAGTGCGCACTAGGGTCGACTTTCTTCTGAACCGGGCGTTGCGTTTGAAAAACGGGGCCCTGGAACACACCTTGGTGGAAACGAAGTTCGGCGGTCAGCAGTGGATCGACACTTTGTTTATGGCGGGACTGTTTCTGGTGAAAGCTGGTCTGAGCCTGAAGGATGACCGAGCCGTCGAGGAAGGCTTGCTCCAGTACCGCCTTCATGTGGAAAAGCAACAGACTGAAAACGGCTTGTTCTACCACGCCTGGGACGAGGGAAAGAACCACGTGATCGGCTGCCAATGGGCCAGGGGCAATGCCTGGGCCGCGATTGTTGCCGTAGAACTGCTGGAAATGCTGCCGGCGGATCATAAGGACCGCCTTTCCATCAGCCAGAGTCTGAACCGCCAGCTGGCCGGCTTGGCGGTGTGCCAGGACCTCTCAGGCCTTTGGACCACCGTGCTCACCGAATCCTGGACCTACCTGGAGACTTCGGCGGCTGCAGGCATCGCGTACGCTGTTCTGAAAGGGATCCGGCTCGGTTTTGTGGCTCCGTCCTACAGCACCATGGGGGAACGTGCCTGGAGGGCTTCCCTCGCGCATGTGGACTACAATGGTGTCTTTCGAGGAGTTTCCGCAGGAACGGGAGTACAAAATCATCCTGGTGAATACCATGTGATTGCCGCTGACCGGCTGGAGGGGTACGGACAGGGATTGTTGCTCATGATGCTGTCGGAGACTCCGTGACAGAGTGTATCCAACGCTGAGGCCGATTGTCCTCCAACCATGCTTCTACTATAGTAAGGTCGGAGGCTTATCCATAATGGCAACTCAGAGTGAGCAGCGCGTCTTTGGGCAATCATGATTTTTCTGCCATCGTTGACAACCACCAAACGCGAAGCAGTGAATCCCTTCCTCGAAGCCTTGGAGCGCACGGGTGTCCGGGTCATTGCTTTGTTTCCGACGACCCTGAAACCAGACGAACGGCAGAAACTCTATAGCGACCTCGAAGAAATCCGGGGACTCCGCATTCCGCACGTCCACCTGCGTTCCGATTGCGGTGATGACGAAATCGAATATCTGGTGGAGCGGTTCGCCGCCGAGGTGTTCAACGTTCATCCCGAAGGCAGCAATACCGCTTTTGTTCCAGAAAGTTCCCGCTGGCTGAAGAGAATCTATCTCGAGAATGCCGACGCTCTGCCGGAGGCTCAGCAACTCGAAGCCTACGGGGGAATCTGCCCCGACTTCAGCCACTGGGAAGCAGCCCGCCGTGCGCGCGACCCGGAATACGATGGGTTTGAGGACTTGGTCCGAAGGTTTCCCCCTCGTTGCTGCCACATTTCCGCCATCCGTGAAGGTGACCCTAACCCTTGGAACGGCCGTACAGACCACCACCACTTCACCTCGATCTCCGATTTTGACTACATTGACCGTTTCCGGCCCCTGCTGCCGCCGCAATGGGCCAGCCTCGAAGTCGAGAATCCGCTGGAAGAACAGCTCAGGGTTATCGAGAAACTCAGCCGCTGACAGCCTTCTGTACCAAGTTGCGGTATTCAGGAAGGAACCACTGAAAACTGAACTCCAACCCGCGAGTCCCCGCCTGAAGGTCGAAACCTACCAAGGAGCGGGGTAGGACGAAGGGACCGGGGAGGACGTACATCCCGGTTTCTGGCAGCTGTGTCCGGTTCAGCAGCCGCAGGGTGCTGCTGGCGCACCAGGTCAGGGGAATGGGCCGCTGAACCCGTTTGACCAGCGGCATCAGAAAGCGCCCGTACCAAGGAAACGTGTCAGCGCCCATGGAACGGGTCAGCGGGGTTTCCGCCATTCCCGGATCGGCAAAATGCCAGCCGACACCCCGTTTGACCCAATAGAGGCCGATGACTTCTCCAGCCTGAACCGAGAGCAGCTTGGCCCTGCCGTAGACGTTCATTCCGCAGTCCCAGCGGCGGCCGGTCAGGTCAGCGCGGGTGAGGCGCACCAGATGATGGTACCCCGTGCTCATTTGAATCACCCGCCCGCCGACGGTTTCCAACTCTGGAAGCAACAGGCAGGCCAGCAAAACAGGGTGGACAAAATTCGACGCGAAGGTAGACTCAACACCGTCGAGGTTGAGTATTTTTGTTGCCGAGACTCCTCCGAGGTTATTGACCAGCGCATCGAGGCCCCGATGACCACGGGCGGCCAAGGCGGCCCGAAGATCCCCTGCCAGCCTGGCGACACCATCCTGGGTGGAGAGGTCGGCCCTTAGAAAGTGCGCCCGGTCGCCGCCATCGGTAATGCGGTCCTGAAGGGC
>JFJP01037647.1_pt1 | contig 34892 bp, 39 predicted proteins | sample 431651 | NCBI WGS metagenome assembly JFJP01 (sample SAMN02602958, study PRJNA72255) | Microbial mat metagenome, whole genome shotgun sequencing project. | biome: fresh water; feature: sink hole; material: water; isolation source: purple microbial (photo- and chemosynthetic) mats found in... | reverse complement strand
ACAGAAGAAAGTCATGCAAGCAACGCTAACTTTAATGTAAGTGCTTGAAAATAAATTTTATAATAGACAATAGAATTGGTGTTTAATTAATCAGCAAAAAAAAATGTAATTCATTTCAAATTACATTTTTTTTAAATCTGCTTTAATATCTGAAACTACTGCCACCTACAAACTCCCGAAGTAACGAAGTAGGAGGAATTTCGCGGTCTGGAATAGCTACAAAGTAGTTTAAGAATTTGATTAAACGGTGTGCTTCAGTATATTCGTCACAATATTTGGGTACTTCGGCCAAAATGGGTTCAGCATGTTTTCTCAAAACTGCGAACTCGAACATCAACGATGAATTAAACATTACATCCGCATTTTCCTGAAAAGGATAAATCCATTCTTCTTCACCTCGCCTTACACTAGGCCAACGAGCAATAGTTTCTCTAGCAGAATAATTCCTGAAACGATAATCGCGGATAATTCTTCGCAACAACCTTGTGTCGGTAGTTGGAATCCAGTTATGATTGTCAATTGATATGGTTGTAAGTGGCGACACATATACTTTAAATGTTACTTCTTTCGAGATTCCGGGTAATAAGTCTGGATTTAATGCATGTATTCCTTCCAATATCAGAATATTTTCTTCGTTTAGTTTTAGTTTTTGTCCATTGAAAACCCTTTTTCCATTTTCGAAATTAAAAAATGGAATCTCAATTTCTTCACCAGCCAGCAATTGTCTGATATGTTTATTGAATAGTTCAAGATCCAGCGCATGCAAATGCTCAAAATCCCATTCTCCGTTTATATCAAGTGGTGTTTCTTCACGGTTTACAAAATAATTATCGAGCGAAATGGAAAGTGGTTTAAGCCCGCAAACCATAAGTTGAATAGAGAGTCGCTTGCTGAAAGTTGTTTTGCCAGATGATGACGGACCGGAAACCAAAACCAATCTGGTTTCTTTTCCACGTTGTGAAATCATATCGGCAATGTGAGCAACTTTTTTCTCGTGCAATGCTTCAGATACTTTTATCAGGTTGAATGACTGATTATTACGGCATGCAATGTTGAACTCTCCAACATTATTCAAATTCATAATCTTATTCCAACCCAAAAACTCCTTGAAAATATCAAATATTTTTGGTTGTGCTGTAACTTCTTCGAGCACAAGTGGATTTGTGCGGTTGGGGATCACTAATAATAGACCATCATAATAGGGAATAATGTCGAAAATATTCAGATAATCTGTCGAGGGTAAAAGTACTCCGTTGTAATAATCAATATAATCCTCGATTCTGAAAAACCGGCAATATGGATTACCCAGTGTTTCAAAAAGTGATAATTTATCTATATGATGTGCTTGTTTCGAAAATAAAGCCTTAACCTGGGTAGTTTGCTTTTCTTCGCAATAGATTTTTTTTGACTCGCGGATAATTTCATTCACACGATTTTTTACCTCTTGAATTAATTCTTCATTTATAGGTTTACTCAAATATTGAAGCCGACAATAATAACCTTTCGAAATGGGATGTTCGATACGAAGATAAACCTCAGGGTGAAGTTCTGAAATTGCTTTAGCCAGTACCATACTTAAAGTGCGGACATAAACACGCATCCCGGATGAGGTGCTCGAATCGATAAATTCAATGTCCTTTGGTTTATATATCAAAAAGTTAAGATCCTCAACTTTATAATTTACTCTTGCAGCTACAACCTGAAATTTAAGTTCGATCCGCAGTTCTTTCAATATTTCTATTAACGATGTTCCTATTGGAAAGTCGTGAAATGATTTTGTATTTTTACAGTAAATAGTTACCTTTTTTTCCATAATTATTGCTGATATTGGTATTGATTCTACATTGCGGGTGTAAAAATACGTTTTTTTTTAAAAGTAACTGTTTGAATGTCTCTGATTTTTAAATTACTTTTGCAGGAATTTAAAACTAAAGAATAATTACGTATTCATTCTACGATTTTCTTAATCTTACCGGATCGTTCGTTTATTTCTGTACGGAATGATCCTAAAGAGTGAGGCTTTACAGAAAGTTGCAGAAATAAAACTTCGAATCATACTGGCGGCAATGACCAAAAACCGATTTGCAAGCGTGCTAACTGGATTATTGATTATAGCCGTTATACAGTCTTCATAGGCCACTAAAGTAATGATTGTTAGGTTTCTTAATACCGTATTATTGACATTGCCCCAGTCTATTACAGTAATAATGGGTGCAAATATAGGCACTACAGTTACTGTGTGGATAATTTCAGAAACAAGTTTAAGTTTCAGAATATTGTCGATGTTAATGATCAAAAATATGAATATAAGGCAAGTGTAACTTATATGGATATAATTGTAGAATGCGAAAAAATGGGTAATTATATTATAAATGTTGTGGAAACTCTAAATAAAGCAACAACAAAGAAATAGAAATTATTGTTATTAAATAAATTATAAATTAAATAGAAATGGATTACATATTAATAATTATTGGCTTTGCTATTCTTATTCTTGGCGCACACTTTTTAGTGGATGGCGCTTCAGGATTAGCCAAGCGATTCAATGTTCCTAATATTATCATTGGTCTTACTGTGGTTGCGTTTGGGACATCTGCTCCCGAACTGGTTGTTAATTTGGTTGCGTCTTTCGATCCGGGTTCAACCGATATAGCTTTGACTAATATAATTGGAAGTAATACGATTAATGTATATATTATTTTGGGTTGTGCGGCATTAATATTTCCAATAACTTCACTAAGAAGTTCACGAAGATTTAGTATTCCACTGAGTGTGTTTGCACCTTTGATTGTATTGTTATTATCTTTGGGAGATGGTGTAATCTCCAGAGCAGATGGTTTTGTGCTGTTAATATTCTTCGCCTGGTTTATGATAGTTATGGTTCGAAACACCTTAAGTCATCCCAAAAAATCGGACGAAGAAGATTTCAAACCCGTCAAAATCTGGCTAGCATCAATTATGATTATTGGCGGTTTGGGTGCATTAATTTTAGGTGCTCAGCTAATTGTGCCCAGTGCAACCCGTATTGCTGTGTCATTAGGTATTAGTCAGGCCATTATAGGACTTACCATTGTTGCATTGGGAACATCCTTACCAGAACTTGCTACTTCGGTAGTTGCGGCATTCAAAAAAAATTCCGATATTGCCCTGGGTAACGTTATCGGCTCAAATATTTTTAATATTTTCTTTATTTTGGGATTAAGTGCAACAATTCAGCCCTTACCTGCTTACAAAGGTATGGAAATTGATTTAATAATTGCCATTTTAGCCACTCTTTTGGTATTAGTATTTGTTTATACCAACAAACATCATAAAATTAAACGCTGGCAGGGTGGTTTGCTTATTGCTATTTATATTTTTTATTTAATCTGGTTAATTTCAGGTATTTGATTTAACAGCTAATATTTAAAATTTTTTTCAATGAATTTATTTAATGTTTATCCCCTTTTCGATATCGAAATAACCAAAGGAATCGGCTGTCGAACCTATGATAAAAATGGTATTGAATATCTCGACTTATATGGTGGGCATGCTGTTATTTCTATTGGTCATTCACACCCCTATTATATTCAGAAACTTTGCGAGCAAGCTGAAAGATTGGTGTTTTATTCTAACTCTGTCATCAATAAACTACAAGTTGAACTGGCTCAAAAGTTAGGAAAGTTATCCGATTATGAAGACTATTCCTTGTTTTTGGTCAATTCGGGAGCCGAGGCCAACGAAAACGCACTTAAATTGGCTTCATTTCATAATGGACGCCGCAAAGTTATATCTTTCAATAAAAGTTTTCATGGCCGGACATCTGCTGCGGTTCGTGTAACTGATAATGCCAAGATTGTAGCTCCTATAAACGAAGGTTTCGATGTTGAGTTTTTTCCTCTTGATGATATTGAAAGTGTTCGCAAATCGCTGAATAATCATGATGTTTGCGCAGTTATTATCGAAGGAATTCAAGGTGTGGGAGGAATAAGAATACCCGATGTTGTTTTTTTACAGGAATTAAGTAAAGCCTGCAATGAAACCGGAACTATACTTATTTTAGACGAAGTACAATCGGGTTACGGTAGAAGTGGTAAGTTTTTTGCTCATCAGCATGCCGGAATTCGCCCTGATCTGATTACTGTAGCAAAAGGTATGGGAAATGGTTTTCCGATTGGAGGAGTGCTTATTAGTCCTGCGTTTGATGCTTCACACGGTTTGCTTGGAACAACTTTTGGAGGAAGTCATTTGGCTTGTGCAGCTGCCATAGCTGTACTCGATGTTATGAAAGCCGAACATTTGGTTGAAAATGCCAAAAATGTTGGTGAATATCTGTTGACGGAACTACATAAAATTGCAGGAATAAAAGAAATCAGAGGTTTAGGTTTAATGATAGGCATCGAATTTGAAGGTCCGGTAAAAGATATTCGCAATAAATTATTGTTTGATAAAAAGATATTTACCGGCGTAAGTGGAACAAGTACAATTCGCTTATTACCACCATTATGTCTTTCGAAAGCTGATGCAAAACTGTTTATTGATCAATTTAAAGATGTTTTGTTGACAATATAATCTTTATGAAAATTTACCGGCAAAAATTTTTGTTTTTCATTTGTTTTTTTTTCGGTTTCATTTTCAATATAGCTGCTATTGAAACTGTTCCGGATAAAATTACACTCAAAACGGGTGAAATTTACGTTGGTGAAATTTTGGTCCAAACAGCAGAAATTGTGCTGATAAAAACGATTAATGGATCCAGATATCAGTTTCCTCTTTCATCAGTTAAAAGTGTAGAAAAGGAATATAATAAAATTGAAGGAACCAATTCGGCAGATTCTTTACAGAAAACAACTGACTTGCCACTTGTTCAGTTTTGTGTTATGATTGATTTTTCGGGCGGGGCGGGTATTGGTAAACACTATTTTTCATGGTCGCCGGGTAGTGAATTTTCGATGAGTATCGGAGTAAAAAAAATGTTCAACGAGACTCTTTTTGCTGGTTTGGGTTTGGGTTACAATTTTGTTTCAATTACTTCAGCCTCCGAAATTATAAGTTTTGTTCCTGTATTTGTTCGTTTCCAAAGTAATAATCTGAAAAAATACCGAACTTCTCCTTACTTTTCGTTGGATGCAGGTTATGCTTTTTCAACAAATTCAGGTTCCGGTGGTGGAACATTTGCAAAATTCTCAACCGGAATTATTCATAAGATTTCGTATAAAATGTCAGTTTTTGGAGGCATTTATGCCCGCACTCAGGGCTTCTCAGGAATGCTTACCGAAACAGTAAATAATTTGAAAGTCACTTATAAAGGTAATTCTTCAATATCCGATTTTGGAGCCAAAGTGGGTATTCAGTTTTGAAAGTTATTGATTTCAGTTAAAAAGAATCCTTCCAAAAAAATAGAATTTGACTTCAATCCATCATCTTTCTTTCAGGGAACAAAGGAGACCTAAATAACGGAATTAAAATGGACCAATTATACAGAGCAGTCTCAAAGTCATTCTCTTTGTGAGAAGGATTTAGGTGGATGATTATAAAAAATGAGTTAATTTCGCTAAACTACTTCTAACTCAAGCTTCATAATTTAGTGCCCAATTGTTTTTTGGTAAATTGACAAACATCGCCGATACAAGACTCAATTGATATATAATCGAACTTAAATTTTTCCTGCATTTTTTTTCCTGAATAATACTCCCGGTTAGTTGCTGTGCGTGCCATTGTTCTGTCGATAAGCGGAGTGAATCTAAATATTTTTCCGATAATCTCAGCAAAATATCCAACCGTAATCATTAGCTTTCTCCCCACTTTAATCTTAGGTGCCGGTTTATTAAAACCGTTGGATATCCATGAAAGAATATCTTTATTGCTGCAATTTTCAGCTACCAGTATAAATCGTTCAGCAGTTACATTGTTTTTCATCAACAATATCATGGCTTTCACCACATCTCTCACATCAATATATCCCGATCCTCCATTAGTATAAAACATCAACCCTCTACGCACTTGCGAGAATAGTTTTGAACTACCAGTGTCATTTCCTGAGTAACCCAATATAACGCCAGGATTCACAATCACAGCTTTTAAACCCTTATTTATCCCTTTCCAAACTTCCAGTTCTGAATAAAATTTACTACGCGAGTATGCTGAGCGCGCCTTCGTGTCTTCCCAATTTGAGTTTTCATCTACAAGTTCGCCATTTTTGTTTTGTGCGCAAGCGGCTATTGAACTTACAAAGCAGAATTTACTTGCGTTACATTTCAAAGCCGCTTCTACCATGTTCTTTGTTCCGACAATATTGGTGTTGAGCAAATTATCGTTACCAATACCGAGCGAAACAACAGCTGCGCAATGGTATATTTCAGTTGCACCTTTCATTGCCTCGTTTAAAGAATTTAAATCTAATACATCCGCTATTTTCCAGTCAATATGTTTAAGGTACAATTCAGGAGCAGGAGTATAAAAGCTAAAAATTTTGTAAAGTGAATCTAAATTGCTTGAATTGCGACGAATAGCTGTTACTTTTTCGTTTTCCTGTAGCAAATGCCACAAAAGATGGCCTCCTACCAAGCCCGTTGCTCCGGTTACTAAAATCATTCTCGGGTATTTAAAATTTTTAGATGCTTATAATAAAGATGAATGAACAAAGCCAGAAATAATTCATTTATTAGTGAATTATTTTTGTAAATTTTGATTTGAAATCATTTTATTTAAAATGATTTTCAAAAATACAGAAAGAAAACAGTATTTTTGTAAGCATTTCGCTAAAAAACAGAAAATCATGCAAAAAGTTTGTGTATATTGTGCTTCAAGTACCCGTATAAATGAAAGTTATTTTCAAGCTGCCGACAAATTAGGTAAAATATTTGTCGAAGCAGGTATTTCAGCGGTTTACGGTGGTGGTTCGGTAGGCACTATGGGTTGTTTTGCTGATAGCGTTTTAAAAGCCGGGGGAAAAATTACTGGTGTTATTCCACAGTTTATGTGCGAAGAGGAATGGGATCATAACGGACTTACTGAGTTAATAGTAGTGGAGACTATGCACGAACGGAAGGAGAAAATGGCATTTATGTCCGATGCTGCGGTGGCATTACCCGGAGGTTGCGGAACCATGGAAGAATTACTCGAAGTAATAACGTGGAAGCAACTCGGAATTTTCACCAAACCCATCATTATTGTTAATGTTGATGGTTATTTCGATCCATTGATTGCCATGCTCGAAAGGGCAATAGAAGAAAACTTTATGCGCGAAATTCATAAAAAAATCTGGACTGTGGTTGACTCCGTAGATGAAGTATTACCAGCCATAAAAAACTCACCTGTTTGGGATAAAACGGTTCGAAAATTTGCAGCCATTTAATTGATTTTTATATGCCCCAAGCCGATTCGATACAGTCTTTAGTGGATTCTACTTTTAAAATTCAGCAAGATTCACTTATAAAACCGGATTCAATTCCGGTTTCGGATTCTGTAACAATAACTACAATTAAGAATGTTACATTTAAAGGGTTCGAAGGAGTTTTACATCCATCACTTCCAGACTCTGAAAATTGGGTTTTTATTACTCTTTTGATATTGCTAAGTTTGTATGCGTTTTCGTTTTTGCGTTCTTCCGGTTGGTTTTCTGAATCAATCCGAACTTTCTTTAAGGTAAAAGAACGAGGAAGCATTTTCAATAAAAGTACATTGAGCGATTTAGAATCCCGTCTATTATTGATCATCTTTTCAACCGGAGTGTTTAGCTTGTACTCTTATCTGATTTTAAGCACATCCGACGAAAAATTTTCGGTCATTATTTTTCTAAAATTTTGGGGTGTAACAACTGGATTTCTTTTGATAAAATACTTGATAATAAAAGTTATCGGATATGTTTTTCTTCATCCTACAATACAAAAATTTGCTATTGAAAGTTATTTTAATGTGCTTATATATTTGGCATCAGTTCTTTTTCCTGTGTTAGTACTTCAAATATACTTATCCGAATATCTAAAATATTACGTAGAAATTTTGAGTCTCATTCTTTGTTCGGTGGCGTTATTACTTTATATAACCAAACTTTTTCTGATTTTTTTTAAAAATCTTGCATCATCTTTTTATTTATTGTTGTATCTTTGCACCCTTGAAATTTTACCGGTAGTTCTATTGTTCTACTTGTATAATTTCAAAATATAAAGTGTTTAATTGATAAAGGTTACTGCTTTGAAAATCAAGAAAATACTTGTTTCGCAACCACAGCCAACAAGTGAAAAATCTCCCTATTATGATATCAGTGAAAAGTACAATGTCAAAATTGATTTTCGTCCTTTTATTAAAGTCGAACCAGTTTCTGCCAAAGAATTCCGTACTCAACGAATATCAATTTTAGATTATACTGCTATCATTTTTAATGCCCGTCATGGTATTGATCATTTTTTCAGGTTATGTGAAGAACTTCGCATAACAATTCCTGAAACAATGAAGTATTTCTGTGTCTCGGAGTCGGTAGCTGTATATTTACAGCATTATATTCATTATCGCAAACGTAAAGTTTTTTATCCGGCAACCAATAAAATCTCTGATTTGGTTACGATAATGAATAAACACGTCGATGAAAAATATCTTTTAATTACTTCCGAAATTCAAAATGAGGAAACGCTTTCGGCTCTGGACAATTCGAAAATTACTTACCATAAAGCCATTATGTACCGCACAGTAAGTAATGATTTTGGACCGGATGAAGAGTTTAATTATGATATGCTATTATTTTTCAGCCCATTAGGGATAAGTTCTTTGTTGAAAAATTTCCCAAATTTTGTACAGGGAGATATACAAATTGGATGTTTTGGGGCCACTACAGCACAAGCAGTACACGATGCAGGCCTCAGACTGGACATTGAAGCACCCGTGCCGGGAGCTCCATCCATGACAATGGCATTGGAAAATCACCTCAAAGAACTGACAAAAAAAAATAAAAAATAAAAATTAACGGATAAAAATTCCGGGTTATAAAACTATTCTGAAAGTATGGAGGATTTTTCGTACTTTTGGAGTAGTTTTTTTTGTAGATTCAACTCTGAATTATGTAAGTTCTTATACTGAGAATAAATAGTAATTTTAAACAAAGAGTTGCAAAAATGTAAAGCCGCAAATGGAGAAACAGCATCTTTTTTCTTAGCACTCTGTTATTTGAATTTACAGAAACCTTACATTTTTGCTGTTGTTTTTTAATTTGTCTAAATTTTCAATTTAAATATTTAATTTTACTTCGTAATAAGGTTATTCTAACAAAGCATTCATTTTTACAAACTCACGAAAAGAGGTCGAAGTTTTTATATATGCAACATCAGTTTTCATTACCAAAAAAAGAACATTTGTGCGGAGAAATTCGCATTAACAGACTTTTTACCGAAGGGAAGGCATTTATTGTTTATCCTATAAGGGTTGTTTATAGAATTAATGAAAGCGCAGAGGGTGTTCCTATAAAAATAATGTTTAGTGTGCCCAAAAAAAGATTCAAGAGTGCTGTAAGCCGAAACCGACTGAAACGTTTGATGCGAGAAGCTTACCGTTTGAACAAAGTAACTTTGGTAGACATTGTAAAACAAAAGAATTTGAATTTACAAATAGCATTTAATTATGTTTCGAACGAAGAGGGTAACTATGGATTGATTCAAGAAAAAATGATCTCTGCTATGAAAAGAATTTCAGACAAAATTGATCCTTAAAAGTTAAAAAGAAATAAACTGTTTTGAAAAAACTGATTAGACATATTGTTTTATTGCCTGTATATTTCTATCGTTACAGTATTTCTCCTTTGCTTCATTCAAGTTGCAGGTACACCCCAACCTGTTCGCAGTACACAGTTGAAGCGGTAATGAAACATGGAATTTTTAAAGGAGGATGGCTCTCTGTAAAACGCATCATCGGTTGCAACCCATGGGGTGGGAGCGGTTACGATCCGGTACCATGATTCGGGAATGTTGTTTCATAACTATCTTTTTATTGATTTGTTGCATGAACGAAAAATTGTATCTTTGTTCTGTGCTTTTATTCAAATAACCCGCAAGGATGAAATGCAATTTGAGAACTATTTTTTTATTTCCTTTTTCGTTAATTTACGGGTTAATAACCTGGGTTCGAAACTTATTATACGATAAAGGAATTCTGCCATCTTCACATTTAGAGATTCCTCTGATTTCAGTAGGAAATCTGGCTATAGGAGGCACAGGAAAAACACCACATGTGGAGTTTATTTTATCGGTTTTAAAAAATAAGTTCCGTACAGGCATGATTAGCAGAGGTTATAAACGCGAAACGTCGGGGTTTATAGTGGCAAATGAAAACGCAAGTAGTTGCACCATAGGTGACGAACCTTATCAGATTTATAGAAAATTCCCTGAAATCGTAGTTGCTGTTGATGAAAAAAGAGTCAGAGCAATAGAAGAGTTAAGTGTAATTATACCAAAAATTCAGGCAATAGTTCTTGACGATGCTTTTCAACACAGGCAGATTTGGGCAGGATTATCCATCTTGCTTACATGTTATAATAATTTGTATTTAGATGACAGTCATTTGCCTGGAGGAAATTTAAGAGAACACAAAAGGGGTTCCCAAAGGGCTCATATATTGATTATAACCAAATGTAATCCTGAAATTCAAAAGGAAGAAATGGATTTAATTCGGGACAGAATAAAACCGGCTTTGCACCAAAAATTGTTTTTTACCAGTTATGAGTACGATGAAATAAAGGCTGTTTTTCCGGAATTTTGCACCAAAAATTTTATTTTAAACGACATTAAAGCTAAAAATGCCGGAATTTTGATTGTTGCGGGTATTGTTTCACCCGAACCTTTAGTTGCAAAACTAAAGGAATTTGCAAAAATAACAGAGTGTCTTTTTTTTGCCGATCATCATAACTTTAACGCTAATGACCTATTAATGATTGAAAAAAAGTTTGAACAACTTTTAGCCAAAGAAAAAATCATTATAGTAACAGAAAAAGATGCAGTTCGTTTTATGAACAATTCTTACATTACCAACGAAATAAAATCAAAAATGTATTTTTTGCCTGTCAGGGTAAAATTTCTTGACAATAAAGAACCCGAATTTAACAAAATAATTATTGACTATGTTACAGAAAATTCAAGAAACAGCTGATTTTTTAAAGTCTAAAGTAAAAACGAATCCTAAAATTGGAATAATTTTGGGTACAGGATTGGGCAATTTAGTTACTCAGCTAACTGAAACAACTGAAATACCTTACGAAATAATCCCTAATTTTCCTGTTTCGACGGTAGAAGGTCACAGTGGAAAGCTGATTGAAGGCAAACTTGGAGGTATTGATGTGTTGGCTATGCAAGGTCGTTTTCATTATTACGAAGGTTATGACATGAAAGCAGTAACTTTCCCTGTTCGTGTAATGAAAGCATTGGGAATTGAGAATTTACTTGTTTCAAATGCATCTGGCGGTATGAATCCTGATTTCGAAATTGGTGATTTAATGATTATTACAGATCATATCAATGTTTTTCCAGAACATCCTTTGCGCGGAAAAAACTTTAATGAGCTCGGACCTCGGTTCCCCGATATGAGTGATGCATATTGTAAAGAGTTTATCAACAAAGCAAAATTAATTGCAAAAGAAAATAACATCAAAGTTGTTGAAGGTGTTTATGTGGGAACTACAGGACCAACATTCGAAACACCGGCCGAATACCGCTATTTTAGGAATATTGGTGGCGATGCAGTGGGTATGAGTACAGTGCCCGAAGTAATTGTTGCTAATCATGCCGGAATCCGTTGTTTTGGTATTTCAATTATTACTGATTTGGGAGTGCCCGGAAAAATTGTAGAAGTTACTCACGAAGAAGTACAGCAAATCGGCAATTCAGTTCAGCCACTTATGACTTTAATTATGAAAGAATTAATAAAAGTGATCTGAAACAAATATTGATAAACATAAAAGGAACAAGATTTTTTATTTAATATCTCGGAATTTTATAAACAATATTTACAATCAGCGTGTTTTAGGGAAAACAAATCGAAGGACAAGTCAAAAAAATAAATACTTTATAAATTTTTAAAAAAATAAATTGCTATGGCATTAGAATTCACAGATGAAAACATCAAAGAAGTAATTAACAGCGGTAAACCAGTTGTTGTAGATTTTTGGGCAGAATGGTGCGGACCATGTCGTATGGTTGGCCCTATAATTGAAGAATTGGCTAAAGAATATGATGGACAAGTTGTAGTCGGAAAACTGAATGTTGACGATAACGTTGAAACTCCTAACGAATACGGAATACGGAATATACCAACAATTCTGTTTTTTAAAGATGGAAAAATTGTTGATAAACAAATTGGCGCAACACAAAAATCAGTTTTTGCTGCTAAAATCCAGGCTTTATTGTAGTATTTAAAGTTTTAGGTAATAATCTTTTACAAGCTTAGTAAATTCAGGACTATATTGGTGTCGTATGTTAGTTTCAATATCTAATTTTGAAATTAATCTATGTTTCATCTGAAAAGAAAATTCAAGCAAAACACGTATGGGTTGAGTATCAGGTTTGGGACAGACATAAACTAATTCATTGCAATACATTTGAATGCTTTCAGCATATTCAATACTTTGCAAACCCTCATTTACGGGAAGAATCAGACAGATTCTTCCCGTTTTATTTAGTATACTTTTTGAAAACAGCAATAAATTGTTATGTGACAATTCGTTTACATGACGGGCAGAAGATCGGATTTTATCAGGAGCCTCTAAAGAATTAACAAAGTAAGGCGGGTTCGAAACTATCAAATCAAATTTCCTTTCATTTCTCATTGAAAAATCCTGCAAAGAAATTTCTTCTGCTGTTAATCTTAAGAGCCAGGGAGAATTTTTAAAATTTTCAAGTGACTGTTCAATTGCATTCGGTTCTATATCTATAGCATGGATAGTTGCATTACACTTTTGAGCCAGCATTAAAGCAATTAATCCGCTTCCTGTACCGATATCGAGTATGCTTTCGGCATTTTCAGTGTTTGTCCATGCACCTAAAAGAACACCATCAGTGCCCACTTTCATGGCGCATAGTTGGTGAAATACGGTAAATTGTTTGAACCTGAAAAAGGGATTGGCCATTTTATCGTCTTTGTGAATCTGAACGAGAGGGTTCGCTTCTTTTATTCTCTGTATTTTGTGGCGGCGATGGATTTACAGAACGTCTAGAAGGAGTAGAAGACCTTTGATTGTTCTCTTGTGGTGCTACTCTTCTGTTTTCTTCATTGTTCTCTTTTTCTACAGCTCTCCGACTGGTTTGCATTGGTGTATTTGTTCTTCTCGTTTCAGTTTTCATCTCCCTGTCTGAGGGTTGTTGCGTTGTGCTTTGCGTATTGCTTTTTTCGGGTACCGATCGGTAATTTGTAGGATTTACAGATTGAAAACTTGAACGTTCATATCTTTTATTTTGAAGTCGGTTAATTTGCTCATTATTTAAAACCCTTTGCAAGTCGGTATCTTTATTTTTCATTCGCTCCATCGCCTCACTCCTCGAAACCGATGATTGTCTTGCCCGTGCATATTTAAGATTTATTTCGTAAACCTGTTTTACTTGATTTGTTGATAAATTTAATTCCTGTTGTAATTTTTCGGTTTGTTTTGTAGCTTCATATTCAGGTGTTGCTGCATTATCCTGAGCATATAAATTTATACTCAGTATCAAAACAGTGAAAGCTAATAATATGATTTTTAACAATTTCATTTATTATGGGTACTAATTGATGTAACCAATAATACAACAATGATTATGCCATGTTATTTGTTGAAGCTTCGTAATTTTATATTTGTCAACACTTTTTTTGTATGCAATGAAAAATCACTGTTCATCATCCAACCATAATAACCGATATCATTTTTCAACACATCGGTTACTTTCTGACCTTTATATTTCCCGAAATTGATAATTTCTTCTCCTTTATCGTTATAAATCATTCTTCCGGCAAAATCAACATTATTGTTTTGTGTGGTGAATTTTGACAAATATTCTATGTCATTTTTAAGTTCGGGGTATCGATCTAACTGAGCCATTAACACTTCGTAAGTGGCCAAAGTATCTGCTTCGGCTCCGTGTGCACCCACCAAATCTTTTTCGCAGTAAAATTTGTAGGCTGCTGCAAGTGTACGGGCTTCCATTTTATGAAAAATAACCTGAACATCTACAAATTTACGTTTGGTCAGGTCAATGTCAACTTCTGCACGTAAAAGTTCTTCAGCCAACAATGGAATATCAAATCGGTTTGAATTGTATCCGGATAAGTCACATCCTTCAATGTCACGGGCAATCTCCTTCGCTACTAATTTAAAGGTAGGGCATTCAGCTACATCAGCATCAGTAATTCCATGTATATCAGATGCAAATTTTGGTATTGGCATTTCCGGATTAATACGAATGGTTTTAGTTTCTTCACGTCCGTTAGGAGAAACTTTATGATAAGATATTTCAACAATACGGTCAGAAACAATATTTGTGCCTGTTGTTTCTAAATCAAAAAATACGATAGGATTTTTAAGTTGGAGTTTCATTTTATTTAGATTATAGATTAAAGAACAAAGAACAAAGACCCGAAAATCTTTGTTCTTTGTTCTTTGTTCATTCTTTGCTCTTTGTTCTCATTAATCATTCAATAACATTGGCATCAACAGCATCAGTATTTCTTCGTTAGCTTCGTTTTCGAAAGGAAGAATAAGTCCGGCACGTGCTGGATCTGTTAATTCAAGAATTACATCTGATGCATTTACATTGTTTAATATTTCAATCAGGAATGCTGATTTAAATCCAATTTTTATCGGATCTCCTTCGAACGAACAGTTGATAGTTTCTTCGGCCGAAATAGAGAAATCGATGTCCTGTGCTGAAATATGAATTTGATTTTCAGCAAAATCAAGTTTAACTAAATTGCTACCCTGATTTGAAAACACTGAAACACGTTTCAATGCATTAAGTAAAGACAAGCGGTCGATAATAATTTTATATGCGTTTGCTTTGGGTATTACTCCGTTGTAGTTAGGAAAACGGCCTTCAACCTGTCGACAAATCATGGTGTAGTTCGACAATTTGAAATATGCATTCTTTGAGTCAAACTTAATTTCTACTTCGCCATTTTCTTTAGGCAAAATATTCTTCAACATGTTTGCCGGTTTTTTGGGTAGTATAAAATTAATATTTTCTTCTTCTTCACCCAGAGTAATTGAAGTATGTGTAGTTTTAAACCGTACTAATTTGTGAGCATCGGTGGCAACAAGTGTCAAATCGTCACGCATAATATCGAAAAAGATACCATTCATCACAGGGCGTAATTCATCTTCTGCCGTACAAAATAATGTCTTAGAGATTCCTGCAGAAAGTTGAGAAACCGGCAGGGTCAAAACCCGCGCATTGTCCTGAATTAGTGGCAAACGGGGGTATTCATCTCCATTTTGACCAATAAAATTATACGAACCATTTGAAGAGTGAATTACCATAGCCAAATTGCTGTCGTTTATTGTAAAAGTCAGTGGCTGTTCAGGAAATTCACGCAATGTATCGAGTAATAAACGTGAAGCAACTGCAACTTTACCTTCTCCTTCTGTATTTTCAATTTCCATTGATGTAATTAATGTAGTTTCAATATCGGAAGCAGTCATAGTCAAAGTGTTTCCTTCAATCTGAAGTAAAAAATTATCTAAAATCGGCAATGAGTTTTTGCTGTTTATTACACGACTAATGGCCTGTAGGTGGCTTAGCAAAAGAGTGCTTGATACAATGAATTTCATATTTGTATAATTTTTGTTGAAAGGTTGCAATTTTAAAGGAACAAATGTAGTGAATTTTTTTATTTAATATAGAAAAAAACAAATCCTTTTTTGATAAAGTTTTAAGAATTGAATTTGCAAAACAATTCATACTCGTTAAAAAATCAAAATTGACTTTGTTTATATAAAATAATGTTCGTACATTTACGAACAACAAACAAGAAGAATTTCATGAATAGTTCTAAAAATAAAGATTACACTATAGATAACGAGCAAATTGCCCGCTTTGCAAAAGCCATGGGACATCCTGCACGAATTACCATTCTCCAATTTCTCGCTTCGTTGGATAGCTGCTATTTTGGTGATATACACAATGAATTACCCGTTGCCAAAGCCACAGTTTCGCAACATTTAAAAGAATTAAAAGATGCAGGACTTATACAAGGTGAAATAGAGACACCAAAAGTAAAATACTGCATTAACCGTGAAAACTGGGAAAAAGCACAAAATTTTTTTGGAGCATTTTTTGAAAACAAAAATGATAAAACAACTTGTTGTAATTAAACATCAAACTTTCAAACATCAAACATTTCAAACTGAAATTAAATGAACATTCAAATTCTGGGCACAGGCTGCCCCAAGTGTAAAACACTCGAAAAAATTACCCGTGAAGTGGTAGAAAAAAATGGCTTTGCGGCCGAAATATCGAAAGTAGAAGACATTATGGAAATAATGAAATTCAATGTATTGACTACGCCTGCTTTGGTAGTGGATGGCAAAGTCGAAATAAAAGGTCGCATACCATCGGCTGAAGAAATTAAACAAGTATTATCAAAATATTAATTTTTAGAATCAAATTAGTATGAAACGAATTGTATTTATTAGTTTATTGTTCTCAATTATATTGAACAGCTTTTCGTGTGAAGCACAAAACAAAAAAGCGTCAAAAGCCAAAATTACAGTTACCGACAAAATCGAAGTGTTTTATTTTCACTATACGCGTCGTTGTATAACTTGTAATGCAGTAGAAAGTGTTACCAAAGAGACTATTGCCGAAATGTATCCGGCACAATTCAAAAAAGGACTTATTACATTTACATCGGTAAATTTAGATGAAGAAAATTCTAAGACCATAGCCGAAAAATGCAAAGCCGAAGGACAAGCACTTCTTGTAATGGGCAAAGGAAAACGATTTGACCTTACCGACAAAGGTTTTATGTATGCAAAAAATACTCCTGAAAAGTTGAAAGCGGAAGTGAAAAAGACGATAGACGCTTTGCTCTAATTTACAATTTATTCATTTACAATTTACCATTTGAAAGATGGAACTATTGCAATCAATTCTCGACAACACACAATACTCATTCGTTACAGCAATTATTCTAGGATTAATGACAGCTATCAGTCCTTGTCCTTTGGCAACAAATATCTCAGCAATCGGATTTATCAGTCGCGATTTAAAGGATAGCAAGCGGGTATTTATTAGCGGATTAGTTTATACACTTGGTCGTGTCTTAAGTTACACCAGCTTGGCACTAATCATTTTCTTCGGAGCCAGCAAAATGAACGTATCCATGCTTTTTCAAGGCTGGGGCGAAAAACTGCTTGGACCTGTAATGATTCTGATTGGACTTTTTATGCTGGATGTGATAAAACTGAAATTTCCAGGCTTGTCGGATTTGACAGATAAAATTGGCGAACGTAGCAAAGGCAGTTATTGGAGCACTTTGTTGCTCGGGATGGTTTTCGCATTGGCATTTTGTCCATACAGTGGCGTTCTCTATTTTGTTATGCTCATTCCAATAACCGTTGCAAGTGCCAGTGGACTGTATTTACCTATATTATTTGCCATTGCAACTGGTTTGCCTGTGATTATTTTTGCTTGGTTGCTAGCATATGCTGTGGGTAATGTTGGTAAATTGTATAACCAAATTAAAACCTTTGAACTTTGGTTTCGTAGGGTAGTATCGGTGATTTTTATTGGGGTGGGAATTTATTATGTGGTAATATTTTATTACCCCTAACCCCTGAAGGGGAATAATAACTTAATTCATGGAACAAAATAAAAAAGTAAAACTTATTCTCTCAGTATCAGTAGCATTACCTGCATTGATATTGCTTTACATATACCTACAACCACTCGTTGATAGTTTTACATACAGCTTATTAGGATTAAAAGCCGATACACACTTAGGAGTTTCAATCAATTTCTTTTTTTACGACACCATAAAGATTTTGATACTTTTGTTCCTAATTAGTTCGCTTATGGGAGTTGTAAACGCCTATTTCCCTATCGACCGACTACGAACCTACCTGACAACCAAAAAACTCTACGGACTACAATATTTTTTCGCTTCGTTTTTTGGAGCTATTACGCCATTTTGTTCTTGTTCCAGTATTCCACTTTTTATAGGCTTTGTAAAAGGTGGAATTCCTTTGGGAGTAACTTTCGCATTTTTAATCACTTCGCCTTTGGTAAACGAAGTTGCAGTAGCCATGTTTCTGGGACTTTTCGGACTGAAAGCTACACTCATTTATGCTGGAAGTGGAATATTGTTGGGAATGGTTGGCGGTTATATTTTGGGTAAGTTTAAGTTGGAGCGTTACCTGAGCAATTGGGTGAAGCAAATTCAAGCTACATCAGAACAAGAGTCCGAAGCATGGGAAGGTGAAAAAACACCATTTATCGACCGACTTCCTTACATTATTAAAGATGGTTGGGAAATTGTAAGAAAAGTATTGGTGTATGTGCTTATTGGTATTGGCATTGGCGCTGCCATGCACGGCTATGTGCCCGAAAACTTCTTTGCTCAATACCTGTCAGTTGACAAATGGTATGCTGTTCCATTAGCTGTAATTCTCGGAGTTCCGATGTATGCAAATGCAGCCGGAATTGTTCCTGTTATTCAGGTTTTTGTAGCAAAAGGTGTTCCACTTGGCACTGCCATAGCTTTTATGATGGCAGTTGTGGGACTTTCGCTCCCCGAAGCTACATTGCTCAAAAAAGTAATGACCTGGAAATTGATTGGCATATTCTTTGGAACAATAAGCCTGTTTATTATTGTGCTGGGATATTTGTTTAATATGATATTGTAAAAAGGATTTGCCTAAAACAAAAATCTATTTAACCTTTTAAAAATTCAAATTTTATGAAAACAATCGAATTTATTGGAGGAGGAAGAATTACAAAAATTATTCTCCTTGAATTTGAAAAAGCAAACATCACTTTCGACAAAGTAACAGTTTATAATTTGAGGGAGGAAGTTTTATAGTCATTAAAGCAAAATTTCCTTTAGTAGAAGTAACTAATAGAAAGACTTTTTTTAGTGATATTTAATCAGAGTTGATAAGTTTCTAATTTGAATTTACAAATAGTTTTTTTGCAACTAAACTTCTGTATGTTTTTTCTTTGCGTTAGCTCGCATGAAAACAACAATTTCTCTTCTCAGACAGCAGTACTTCAATACCTAATTTGAATTTAATTCAATTTTAAAAGTGTTATATATAAGGTAGATAACTAGCATTAAATATATTTAACTATATACATGTTGCAACATAAAATGTTTCGACATATCTTTGCATTACAAATTAATTAAATATAAACCAAGCTTCAATATTATTATTGAGCTTCAAAAAAAATAAATAAAATGGAAAATCCTAAGATTGCCAAAAAAGGTCCTTTTGTAATGGACGTAGAAACAGGAACAAAATATTTCTGTACATGTGGAGAAAGCACCAATCAACCATATTGCGATGGTTCGCATAAAGGAAGCAGTTTTGTACCTAAAAAAGTAGAAATTGCTGAATCAAAAGTTGTGGCCTGGTGTGGTTGCAAACATTCAAAGAATGGTGCATTTTGTGATGGAAGTCATGCCAAACTATAACTAATAATCATTTTAAAAAAAGCAGAATGAAGGATATTTCAAAAATAAGAAGTATTGTGGCATGGATTATTGCGGGTTTATTAACAGCACTTTTTTTGTTTAGTGCAAGTGGAAAACTTATGCATCCTGAAAATATGGTGCAAATGAAATTAGGCGACTGGGGGACAATTATTGCAATAGGTGAAGCCCTTTCCGCTCTTTTGTTTTTAATACCAAAAACAAATAAATTTGGAACTTTATTTCTGAGTTCATATATGGGCGGAGCAATTATTATTCACATGACTGGTGGAACGAGCATATTAATGGCAAGTGTGGTACTTATTCTTGTTTGGATAGTTGCATTTCTTCGCAATCCCGAATACTTTAAATTGAAATAAATGACTCTTGAAGAAGAAATAAAAGGAAGGTTTCGAAACGAATATCATAAGGGACTAATAAATTTGAATTACACAACCCGAAAATTGGGATACGAATTTAATCAGGCACTTAAAAAACATGACATTTCAGAACAACAATACAATGTTCTTCGAATTTTACGCGGATTCAGTTCGGAAGCGCCATTAAGTATCGGATTTATTAAAGATAGGATGCTCGATAAGGACTCAGATGTTAGTAGAATTGTTGATAGACTGTTTATACAACAAATGGTTACCCGATGTGAAAACGCCAAGGACCGCCGACAAAAATCCGTAGAAATAACCGTAAAAGGTCATGAATTACTAACCAGTATGCTGGAGTGCGAAAAGAAAATAGATGTACTTCTAAGTAATTTAACAGTAGATGAAGTAAGTCAATTAAATTTTCTTTTAGATAAGATAAGAGCTTAATAGACAAATTAAGAAATCCATTATAAGCAGTTAATCATTAAAATGATGATTAACTGCTTTTTTCATGTAAATGTAACAATATAAATTTGCAGTATTCAAAACAATGTCGTATGTTTGCGACATAAAACATTACAATAATGACAAAATCAGAAGTATTTGATAATGAGCTACAAGAGTTGGCTAGTTTTGCAAAAGTAATTTCGCATCCGGCACGGTTGGCCATTTTGAAATATTTAGCCGAAACAAAAACCTGCATTTCGGGCGATATTTCGGATAAATTACCGTTGAGTCGCACCACCGTTTCGCAGCATTTAAAAGAATTGCGCGATATGGGATTGATACACGGCGAGATTGATGGCTTGAAAATCAATTATTGCTTGTGTGGTAGTTGTATCGATCAGAAATTGCAACTTTTCGATTCATTTTTTGAAGTTATAAAAACGGCAAATATTGAATGTAAATCAGAAAAACAATAAATCATGATAGAAATAAATGAAATTAACCCTGAAAAGGCAAATGAATATATCCAATCAGGTGCGTTATTTATCGATGTGCGTGAACCAGATGAAGTAAATCATATTGCTTTTGATCTTCCAAATATTCAGCACATTGCATTCAGTACTTTCGATGAAAATTATATGGATATTCCGAAAGGAGAAAACATTGTAATTGCTTGTCATTTAGGCATACGTAGCTTGCGAGTAGCACAGTTTTTAGTTGTTCAAGGTTGGGATGTGACCAGTATATTTAGTCTCGAAGGCGGAATTGATGCTTGGGAAAATGCAAGGTATCCAGTTAAGAAAGCACCACGCTCGTTTTCATTTGCAAAACCAACAAATACTGGTTGTTGTGGTGGTAGTTCTACAAATACATGTTGCTAAAACCTCAAACCCATCAAACATTTCAAACTCATCAAACATTATAAAATATGAAAGTATTAATTCTTTGTACAGGAAACTCTTGCCGCAGCCAAATGGCACACGGCTTTTTACAATCGTTCGACTCACGCATCACCGTTTGTTCGGCAGGAACACAAGCTTCAGGTAAACTTAACCAAAAAGCGGTTGCAGCCATGCTCGATGCTGGTTTAGATATTAGCAATCACACGTCCGATTCGGTTGAAAAATACCTGAACGAGGAGTGGGATTATGTTATCACCGTTTGCGGAGGTGCAAACGAGGAATGTCCTGCATTTTTCGGCAAGGTAAAAAACCGTTTACACATTGGTTTCGACGATCCAAGTCATGCAGTTGGCACAGAGGAATTTATTTGGAGTGAATTTATCCGTGTGCGTGACGAAATAAAAGAAGGATTCTATAAGTTCTACGTAGAAAACATTAAACCACAACTATAAATTTGAAAAGGTGCTAATATGAAAATTAATAAATAAATACTCAGTATCATTAAATTTTCAAATTAGCTTATTTTCAAATTATCAAACTAAAGACATGAAATCAGAAGATTTAAAATTAATAGTACGCGAAAAATATGCCGAAATAGCTAAAAAAAGTCTGGTACAAGTTCAGTATTCATGTTGTGGAAACTCAAGTTGCTGCGACGAATCGGATTTTAGCATGATAGGCGACGAATACGATGGCATAAAAGGACATAATCCCGATGCTGACATGGGTTTGGGTTGTGGTATTCCAACACAATTTGCCAATATAAAAGTAGGTGATTCAGTGCTCGATTTGGGCAGTGGTGCTGGGAACGATTGTTTTGTGGCTCGTGCCATTGTAGGTGATTCTGGCAAAATTACAGGACTTGATTTTACAGCTGCAATGGTTGAAAATGCCCTTGCCAACAATGCCAAACTCGGTTACACTAACGTGGAATTTATACAAGGTGATATTGAACAAATGCCTTTTGCTGACAATCAATTTGATGTGATTGTGTCGAATTGTGTGCTTAATTTAGTTCCCGACAAACAAAAAGCATTCTCTGAGATGTTCCGAGTTTTAAAACCTGAAGGCCATTTTTGTGTGTCCGATGTGGTTATTAAGGGATCATTGCCAGAAAGTTTGCAGAAAGATGCCGAAATGTATGCCGGATGCGTATCGGGAGCAAGTAAGATAGATGAATATATGGAAATAATTCAAAATCAAGGATTTAAAAACATTATAATTCATAAAGAAAAGCTTATTACAATTCCAACAAATGTGTTGGAAAATTACCTTTCTGCTGCCGAAATTACTGAATTCAAAAATGGAGAAACCGGTATTTTTAGTTTTACAGTTTCGGGTTACAAATTGTAATCTCATTATCAAATTGTTTCATTTTCAAAATTAAAATTATGAGTAAAGTTCAAGGTATATCTTTTTTCGACCGCTACTTAAGTTTGTGGGTAGCATTGTGTATAATAGTGGGAATTGCCATAGGCAAACTACTTCCCATAGTTCCCGAAACCTTGGGAAAATACGAATACGCCAATGTGTCAATTCCAATAGCCATATTGATTTGGATTATGATTTTCCCCATGATGCTAAAAATTGATTTTGCAAGTGTGGCGAGTGCCGTAAAAATGCCAAAAGGACTCACTATTACATTGGTAGTAAACTGGTTAATAAAACCATTCACCATGTTTGGTATTGCGTGGTTGTTCTTTTATATTATTTTCGAAGCATTTATTCCTTCCGATGTGGCCAAAGAATATTTGGCGGGCGCTGTACTGCTTGGTGCTGCACCCTGTACGGCTATGGTTTTTGTGTGGAGTCACCTTACCAAAGGCAATCCGGCTTATACCTTGGTGCAAGTTGCCATAAACGATTTGATAATTTTAGTGGCTTTTATTCCCATTGTATCTTTGCTGTTGGGAGTTACCGGAATTACAATTCCGTGGAATACGCTGATACTATCGGTAGTGCTTTTTGTGGTTATTCCGCTTGTTTTATCCATGATAACTCGCCATTTTGTAATTAAAAACAAAGGTTTAGCGTATTTTAACGACACATTTCTGAAGAAATTTACGAGCACAACCATTTCCGGATTGTTACTGACTCTGATTATCATCTTTTCGTTTCAGGGTGATAAAATTTTGCAAAACCCATTTAATATTTTGTTAATTGCTATTCCGCTTATTATCCAAACATTTTTTATTTTCTATGTAGCTTACGGTTGGGCAAAAAAATGGAAACTTCCGCATGACATAGCCGCACCAGCAGCTATGATTGGAGCTAGCAATTTCTTTGAATTATCTGTGGCAGTAGCTATTGTATTGTTCGGGATGAACTCAGGAGCAACCTTGGTAACAGTGGTAGGCGTGTTGGTAGAAGTACCTGTAATGTTGGCTTTGGTGAAAATTGCAAATAGAACCAGAAATAGTTTTAATTCATAAGAAGGGGGCTGTCTTATTGTTTTTCGGTTAAGTATTTCCAATAGCGTTTTGGTAAATGTTGACGTTGAAGTTTCAGATTGATGCGTTCTTTTATAGTCATCGATTTAAAATATCCTTTCCAAAGCTCCTGGAAAAGTTTTTCATCTTTTGCCATCAATTCCTGATCCAACTTTCCTTCGGGAAACAAATTGGAGTTATCGAGAATCATTTCTTTGGCGGTTTTAAGGTCGTAATAGAATCCGTAATTTCGTTTTGTATCGTAAATTATCCATTTCTGATCAGCAAAACGATTGGTAAAATGCGAAATGACAAGAGGTAAACAATTATGATCGGGCGAAACGGGTGCGAAGAAAATGTCATCTGCTGCTTTTTGGAATCGGACAAATTCAATCAGGCGGTGTTTTTCGGTATTTACTTTTTTTGCTAAGTTTCGAACCTGTAACACATCATCATCTGCAAAGTTAAGTTCAATAGAATGCTTGCTGTCGAATGTTTTGCAAATGTATCTGAAAAGAAGTTCATCGCTTTTTTCTGCTTCCGACAGCCACACATAGCTCAGCATATTGAAAGTGACAGACATCATTTTCTTTTTCAAAGATTTAAATACGCGATTTGATTTTTCCTCATCAGTTATTACAGTAAAAATTTCATCCACAAACAGAGGCTCAATCTCATCGATACCCAACAGTTTCTCAGGAAATGTTTTGCGGTTATAAGCATCGAAAACGACTGTAAGCAAACCTTCAAAAGTTTTATCGTAACGAAAAACAATCATATATATTTGGGGTATGATGTATTGTTAACAATTAATTGTTTATTTACAATTAATTGGAATTTATTCAATTTTTAGAAATTTGTACTGTATTTGTAATTCCACTATTCCGGAAATACAAATGCCAATTGTTGTTTATTGTCTTTTCCCTTTGTTACTTTCTTTTCAGTAAGTATTTTTCGCACATAGCTTTTTTCATCACTACCCCCATTTTTTTCAAATCGGAACTTTTCAGTCGCGCGTAGCGTCTGGAAACAACAATTAGTTTTGCTGATTTAACGCCAATCCCGGGCACACGAAGTATTACTGCATAATCAGCGGTGTTTATATCAACGGGGAATTTTTCAGGATTTCGCAATGCCCACGATAATTTTGGGTCAATTTCCAAATCGAGGTCAGGGAATTTATCATCAACAATTTCGTCTACCTTAAATTCGTAAAAACGCATCAACCAATCGGCTTGATAAAGCCTGTTTTCGCGCACTAAAGGAGGCTGTTTAAGTGCAGGTAATCTGTTGTCGTAAGCATTTACAGGAATATATCCCGAATAATATACACGTTTCATGCTTTGACGTTGATACAATGCTGAAGATGTAAATAAAATTTGCTTGTCATTTTCATCTGAAGCGCCGATAATCATTTGTGTACTTTGCCCTGCAGGAGCGAAACGTGGCGCATACCTGTTTTTTGTACGTTCTTCCTTGCTTTCGAGTACCCCTTGTTGAATAATCAGCATAGGTTTGAAAACACTCTCATGATTTTTTTCCGGGGCAAGTAATTTTAAATTTTGCTCTGTGGCAATTTCAATATTCACACTTAAACGGTCGGCATATAAACCTGCTTCTCGAACCCAATGATCACTAGCTCCCGGAATTGTTTTAATATGAATATAACCATTGAAACGATGAACTGTTCGCAGATTTTTGATTGCCTGAACCATTCGTTCCATTGTATAATCCGGATTATTTATCACACCCGAACTAAGAAAAAGTCCTTCGATATAATTACGACGATAAAATTCAATGGTCAGTTCAACTAATTCATCTACAGTGAAAGTAGCACGACGTAAATCATTACTTCTTCGGTTGATACAATAAGCACAATCGTAAATGCAATAATTTGTGAGCATAATTTTGAGAAGTGAAACACAGCGTCCATCTTCGGTAAAGCTATGACAGATTCCCCAGCCCGCAGTATTTCCAATGCTACCCGGAATATTCTTGCGCGTAGTACCGCTGGAGGCACACGAAACATCGTATTTGGCCGATTCAGCAAGTGTTTTCAGTTTTTCGAGGACTTCTTCTTTCATCTTTCACAAAGAAACAAAATTTGTTTGGATAATAAAAAGGGAAAATCTTAAAAATATGGAACGTTGAAAAGTTTTTTCCGGATTTTTATACCATATTAAATGTCTGATAAAAACATTTTTAATCATAAAAATTTTCAATAAAAAAGGGTGTTTCCTCTTATTTTTTATAACCGCTACCGTATAATTGTTTTGTTTTTTATCAAAGAATTTTTGAATAATTTAATCGTTAAATAACTCGGATAAATGAGTGTGCTTGGTCATCGAAAAAATCCGGATTATTTGTTAACGTATCATGCAATTATATTATGGTTTAGAGTGCGCTAGCAACGAAATGAAGATGTTAGAAATTGATATTTATTATTGATTTAATCAATGTTTTTTTGTAGCTTTGCAACCCATAAATAAACGATAATTGCAATATGGAAAGAAAAAAAATCAAAAGAGCATTAGTATCTGTATATCACAAAGATAAATTAGATGAAATTATCCTTAAACTTCATTCAGAAGGGGTGGAATTTATTTCAACAGGCGGAACACAAACTTTTATTGAATCGCTGGATATTCCATGCAAATCCGTTGAAGATCTTACCGGTTATCCATCCATTCTAGGAGGTAGAGTTAAAACATTGCATCCTAAAGTTTTTGGAGGAATACTTTCGCGCAGAGATCTGAATGAAGATAAATCTCAATTATCACAATTTGAAATCCCCGAAATTGATCTTGTAATTGTAGATTTATACCCTTTTGAAGCCACAGTGGCAGCAGGTGCAGATGCTTTATCCATTATTGAGAAGATTGATATAGGTGGGATTTCGCTTATCCGTGCTGCAGCAAAAAACTTCAGGGATGTGGCAATTGTGGCTTCACAGGATCAGTATGAACCATTATTGGATATTATTTCTGAAAATGGAGCCAACACTACACTTGAAGAACGGTTTTGGTTAGCCAAAGAGGCATTTTCTGTTTCATCGCATTACGATACAGCCATTTTCAATTATTTTGATGGAGGAGAAGAAACGGCTTTCCGAATGAGTGTAAACGATGCAAAAATACTTCGTTATGGTGAAAATCCTCATCAAAGGGGTATTTTCTATGGAAAATTCGAAGAAATGTTCGAACAGATTCAGGGAAAAGAAATTTCGTACAATAACCTGCTCGATATAGATGCTGCTGTAAATCTGATAAACGATTTTGAGGAGATTACATTTGCAATTCTAAAACATAACAATGCCTGCGGAATTGCATCGCGTCCGGTTTTGGTTGATGCATGGCAAGATGCGCTTGCAGGTGATCCTGTATCGGCTTTTGGAGGGGTTTTAATTACCAATGCTGTAATAGACAAAGAAACAGCAATTGAAATGAACAAAATTTTCTTTGAAGTGGTAATTGCACCTGATTATGATTTTGAAGCGCTTGAAATACTCGGGCAGAAGAAAAACAGAATCATATTAATTCTTAAAGATGTGAAAATTAAACCAAAACAATATCGTTCGTTATTAAACGGTGTACTTGTTCAGGATAAAGATTCGCATACAGAAACCGCTGAAGAATTAAAAGTAGTAACAATAAAGAATCCTGAAGATATTGAAATAGAAGATTTACTATTTGCTAACAAAATAGTGAAACATTCAAAATCAAATGCAATAGTATTAGTTAAAAATTTGCAAATGTGTGCTAGCGGAATTGGTCAGACTTCACGAGTAGATGCTTTGGAGCAGGCCATTGAAAAAGCAACTTCATTCAAGTTTGATTTGAACGGTGCTGTTATGGCTTCTGATGCATTTTTTCCTTTTCCTGATTGTGTTCAAATTGCAGCCGATGCCGGAATCACAGCAGTAATTCAACCAGGAGGTTCAATAAAGGATCAGGATTCGATAGACGCTTGCAACAAAAATAAAATTTCAATGGTAACTACCGGATACAGGCATTTTAAGCACTAATCCAGTGCAAAGAATAAAAATAAAGTAAAAAGACAAAACAAGAAATAAATAAATAAAATGGGATTATTTTCATTTACTCAGGAAATAGCTATTGACCTTGGAACAGCCAATACTATTATCATATATAACGACAAAATTGTTGTTGATGAACCTTCTGTTGTTGCTCTTGACAGACGTACCGATAAACTAATTGCTATTGGTGAAAAAGCACGTCAAATGCAAGGAAAAGAAAACGAAGGAATTCGTACTGTAAGACCATTACGCGATGGTGTAATTGCTGATTTTTACGCCGCCGAATTAATGATTCGCGGAATGATAAAGATGATCCCAACAAAAAGTCATTTATTCACACCATCTCTCAAAATGGTGGTTTGTATCCCTTCAGGCAGCACCGAAGTTGAAATTCGTGCTGTACGTGACTCTTCGGAACATGCAGGAGGACGTGAAGTTTACATGATTTATGAACCAATGGCTGCTGCTATAGGAATAGGAATTGATGTGGAAGCACCCAATGGATGTATGATTGTTGATATTGGTGGTGGTACAACGGAAATTGCGGTAATTTCGCTTGGTGGAATTGTTTCCAATAAATCTATCCGTATTGCCGGAGATGACCTTACCCTTGATATTGTTGAATACATGGGCCGTATGCATAATATCAAAGTAGGAGAACGTACTGCCGAGTTGATTAAAATAAATGTTGGAGCAGCGCTTACTGATCTTGAAGATGCACCCGAAGATTATATTGTTCACGGACCTAACCGCATGACGGCATTACCAATGCAGGTGCCGGTTTCTTATCAGGAAATCGCTCATTGCCTCGAAAAATCTATTTCGAAAATGGAAGCTGCCATTCTGAGTGCCCTGGAACAAACACCACCTGAATTATATTCAGATATTGTTCAGAAAGGAATATATCTTGCAGGTGGAGGTGCATTACTTCGTGGATTGGATAAACGACTGACTGACAAACTGAACATTCAGTTCCATATTGCAGACGATCCTTTACGCGCTGTTGCCCGTGGTACCGGAATTGCGCTCAAAAATGTGCATAAATTCTCATTCCTGATACGATAATTTAAATTAAAAAGTCAATAAGCGCAAGGCAGTCACCTGGTTGATTTGGCCTTGTCGTTTTTTTTCTATTTTACTCAGATTGAATAGAAGACGAAGATATTTTCAGCGAAAAAAAATAACTGCATTTCAAACAAAACAAAATGTTAATTTGAATTGAATGAGAACACTTTTCAATTTTTTGATACGATATAGTGTTGTGTTTTTATTTCTATTACTTGAGATAATTTCAATCACCTTGATTGTGAACAATCAGGGTTATCAAAAAAGTATTTTTTTATCTTCAAGCAATTCAATTACAGCCCAAATGTATGAAGTTAGTAATACTGTAATTGAATTTTTCAAATTAAAAAAAGCAAACGAAAATCTCTCTGAAGAAAATACCGCATTCAAAAATCAAATAATCAAACTGCAAAATGAACTTGCTACATTGACAAAAGATTCCCTTAAAGATTCGATACATTTTCGAATTCCTCCGGAAATGGAATATCAGTTTATTTCGGCAAAAGTGATTAATAGCTCCACCAATAAATTACAAAATTATATCACACTTAATAAAGGATTAAAAGACGGTATTAAAGTGGATATGGGTGTAATAAGCGACGAAGGAGTTGTAGGGATAATCAAAACTGTCTCAAATAGGTTTTCAGTCGTAATTCCAATATTGAATCCCAAAATTCAGATCAACTGTAAATTTGATAAAAATAATTATACAGGAACATTGGTTTGGTTGGGCGATGATTATCGCTATGCCAATCTTTCAGACATTGCCCGACATGTAACATTTTCACTAGGCGATAGTTTAGTGACAAGCGGATTTACAAATACTTTTCCGGCGGGTATTCCAGTAGGGACAATTGAAGATTTTAATATCAAGGAGAGCGAACCATATTACACTATAATTGTAAAACTTGTAGTAAATTTCAGAACTCTCTCTCATGTAAAAGTGATTGACTATTTGAATTATAAAGAACAAAGGACATTAGAAAAAGTATCAGAGAATTAATATGTTAATACTTTTACAGAATATATTCCGTTTTGTAGCACTTGTTTTATTTCAGGTGCTAGCACTAAATAATATCCAGTTTCTGGGTTATATAAATCCATATATTTATATCCTTTTTATTTTTTCGCTACCTGTAAAACTGCCACGATGGTTAACTCTTATATTGGCTTTTGTACTTGGTTTAAGTATCGATATTTTTTCTAATACGCCCGGGATTCATGCATTTGCTACTGTCTTTATTGCTTTTATCAGACAATTTACAATCAAACTTTTTACTTCCATCGAAGAAGGGAACAATCCTGAACCTTCGTTTTATACTTTTGGTGTTGGATCCTATATTAAATACGTTGTAGTGTTAGTTTTTATACATCACCTTACATTATACATACTCGAAGCTTTTTCATTTACTAATTTTAGTCTCACCCTGTTTAAAGCATTTTTGAATTCGGTTATTACTATACTTATAATTTTAGCGATACAATCTTTTAAAAGAAAATAGAATATGATAAACGATAAACTTCAAAACAGAAGATATGTGATAGCCATTATCATATCTGTTGTGGTGGTTATTTTTATCTTACGCTTATTTTCGTTACAAATACTTGAAACAAAATATAAAGAAGGCGCCGATAGTAATGCCTTTCTTAAAAAAATACTTTTCCCCCCCCGGGGATTGATTTATGACCGCAACAAAACGCTGCTTGTTTACAATAAACCCGCTTACGATATTACTTTAATTCTCCGGGAGATTCACAAACTTGATACACTGTCTTTATGCAGGGCGTTGAATATTGATAAAAAATACTTTATCAGCAGAATAGCAGAAATTAAAGATCGCAAGAAAAATCTGGGTTATTCGTCGTACACTCCTCAGGTTTTTATGACCCAGTTGAGTATTGAAGATATTGCCACCATTCAACAATCCATGTACAAATTTCCCGGGTTTTATATTCAAAACCGCACATTGAGAGATTATGCTTATCCTGTAGCAGCACATGTGTTGGGTAGTATTGGTGAAGTTTCCCAACGGAAAATTGAGAAGGATGAATATTATAGACGAGGTGATTATGCCGGAAGAGATGGTGTAGAGTACACTTACGAAAAAACACTTAGAGGCGAAAAAGGGGTAGAAATATTATTGCGTGATGCCAAAGGAAGAATAAAAGGGAAATATGAAAACGGAAAGAAAGATATACCTTCAAAAGCCGGAGAAAATATAACTCTTACATTAGATATTCAATTACAATTGCTGGCTGAGAAACTTCTTACCGGAAAAGTAGGTAGTATTGTTGCCATTGAACCAAAAACGGGTGAAATTCTGACAATGGCTTCAAATCCGACCTTCAGTCCATCACTATTGGTAGGCCGACAGCGATCGAAAAACTACAATGATTTACTTCATGACCCAACCAAACCACTTATGAACCGTGCAACACAAGGTCAATACTCTCCCGGATCAGCATTCAAAACCCTTCAGGCGCTTGTTTGTCAGCAAATGGGAGGAATTGATAATCATACTATATTTAGCTGCAACGGTCCGAGCTCATCTCCTGTAAGGTGTACTCACCATCATGGTTCCCCGGTAGGTCTGATTAATGCAATTGAACAAAGTTGTAATCCTTACTTTTGGAATGCTTTCAGAGTGACCATCGAAAAAAATGGATATGGTAAGAATAATGTGGATTTTCGAACTACTTACGACCAATGGGCTGATATAATGAAAAGTTTTGGGTTGGGCGAAAAATATAAAGATGGAGATATTTACGAACAATCGAGAGGTTATATCCCCACTCAAAAGTTTTACAACAAGGTTTACCTTTCGGAAAAAGGCTGGCGCGCCATAACCATACGTTCCAATTCAATAGGGCAAGGCGAAATTCTTGCAACTCCACTTCAGCTTGCCACTTCAATGTCGGTTATTGCAAATGAAGGTTATTACATAACGCCACATTTGGTAAGATCCGATTCGATGATGAAAAAAATACATCGTTGTAAAGTTGAAAAAAAATATTTTCCGGTTGTATTTGAAGGCATGTGGCGCGTTTTCGAATCAGGAACAGCGCGTTCGAGTAAAATACCTGGAATAGAAATGTGTGGAAAGACCGGAACTGTACAAACAACCGGCAAAGACCATGCTTTCTTTGTAGGATTTGCTCCTCGTGAAAACCCTAAAATTGCAATTGCAATTGTGGTCGAAAATGCCGGATTTGGCTCTACTTATGCTGCACCACTTTTTAGTTTAATGGCTGAGCAATACCTGAAAGGAAAAATTGAACGAGCAGAAATGCTCGAAAGAGCAACAACAACAGTAACTAACAAAAATGTCAAGGAACGTTAGTATAAAATATTCATTAGACTGGACAACGGTGGTTTACTATGTTGTTTTAGTTGTAATAGGTTGGCTCAGCATCTATGGGGCGAGCTACGATTTTGATAAATCAGGCATTCTGGATTGGGAACAAAGAGCCGGAAAACAGTTTGTCTGGATTCTGACATCATTTGCTTTGGCCGGAATTTTATTATTACTTGATTATAGAATATATAATTATTTTGCTTATATAATTTATGGAGCAGTATTGTTGCTATTAATATTTACTATAGTTGCCCCTTCTTCCATAGTCCCCGATATCAAGGGTTCCCGTTCATGGATTGTTTTAGGTCCGGTGAGCTTTCAGCCAGCCGAATTGGCCAAGATAGCAACATCACTTGTCCTTGCAAAATTTATGAGTGTTTATAATTTTAAACTTAAAAACTGGAAAGATCTCTTGAGATTGGCATTTTTTGTGTTTTTGCCATTTTCACTTATTATTTTGCAAAAAGAAACAGGATCGGCACTTGTTTTTGTTTCGTTCCTGCTTATGTTTTACCGCGAAGGCATGAAGGGTCTTGTCCTCTTAATCGGGGTTTATGCAGTTCTATTGTTTGTAGTTGTTATTAAATTCAGTATTGTGCACTTACAACCCGATGGAGCTACACTCGGAATAGTATTGGCAATGGGGTTAATCGTGCTTATTCAGTTTATTTATGCTTTTTTTTATGTCAAAAATATTAAGGAAGCCTTAATAATGTTGCTGGGTTTATTAATTATTACAGGCATTTCGCTAATCTTGAGCAAATGGTTTGTAATTAATTATAATTATGTTGCCTTACTTATTGTTCTGATTTCGTGTATTTACTGGGCTTTTATAGAATTATTTAATCGGTTTCGTAAGTATTGGATCATTGTTTTTGTTTCTTTAGCTGCTGCTGTATTTAGTTTTTCGTCTGATTATCTTTTCAATAAGGTGCTTGAATCTCACCAACAAATTCGAATCAAAGTACTTCTGAATATGGAAGATGACATCACGGGAGCAGGCTATAATGTAAATCAATCGAAAATTGCCATAGGGTCAGGTGGATTCTTTGGAAAAGGTTTTTTGAATGGCACTCAAACCAAGCTCAAATATGTTCCTGAGCAGGACACAGACTTCATTTTTTGTACAGTTGGCGAGGAACATGGTTTTTGGGGCTCTACGCTTGTTTTAATTATCTTTTGGTTATTATTAATGCGCATTTTAACTATAGCTGAGCGACAGCGGGAAGTCTTTAACAGGATCTACGCCTATTGTGTTGCGTCAATATTATTCTTTCATCTGATGATAAATGTAGGAATGGTGCTTGGTTTAATGCCTGTTATAGGCATACCTCTACCGTTTTTTAGTTATGGCGGCTCTTCGCTGTGGGGCTTTACAATTCTGTTGTTTATTTTGCTCCGGCTCGATGCATCGCGTTTGGAACGATTAAATTAATTCACTTACAGATTCAATTTAGCACGTAGAGCTTTATATCCTGCCTGGCTTACCTTTATTTGCTGTCCGTTTTTCAGTGTTAGTTGTTGAGTTTGTTTTTCGTATAAATCAATTCGCGAAATAGACTCAATATTGACGATACAGGAACGATGAATGCGAACAAACTTATTTGCAGGCAAATGTTCTTCAAAATACTTCATAGTTTGTTCCTTCAGGTACTTTCCCTGCATGGTGAAAATGTGAACATAATCACCATCGGCTTGTAAACACAGAATTTCAGGTACAATAATTACATGAATTTTCTGACCCGATTTAACTGCAATTCTTTCCAGTAGTTCTACATCATTTTTTTCTCCCGTTATAGGATTATCTTCAATTGCAATTTTCGCAGGGAGTATTTCAGGTTCTTTTACTTGTTTTTTTATGAAATAAACAGCTATTAACAGCAAATACAAGAGCAAAGTCAGAAATCCTGTAAAATAAATAAATGAGTAAAATGAAGCGGCAATTTTTTCGCCAAGTACAACCCAAATAAGACCATAACCTCCTGTAGTTGATGCAGCTAATGAGAGCAAAATCAAAGCGGAATAATTGACTATTCGCTGAAAACCGGGCAAACTGTCAAATTTGCCAAATTTTAGTGTAAATATCAGCATTATTCCTACTGATCCACTAACAAGAGTCTGTAAAGCACCCAAAACAAATATGGATAAAGGATCAACATTCAGCAAAGGCAGCATTGACAGGGCTTGTAAAACTGCAAACCCTGTCAGAAATAAAATATACTGCCACATCAGTGCTTTGCTTTCAAAAACCGACTGAATCATAGTTTATCAGTTTCTTAATTCACCACCTCCAAAAACACACGCACCGGTAATTATAAGTTTTCGGGAGTTATCTTGGTTCTCATATTTATAGCGTTTATCTTCAAAACCACCGAAAACAGCATCTAAATGAGTTTCTACTAACCATGTTTCAGGAACAATAAGGGTAATGCCACCAAAAACAGCATTTACTTCGAGATGGGCATTTCCTTCCGGAAGGTTTGTTTTACGCAAGTCTAAGGTTATTCCTCCGAAAACAGCATTTAATTCGCCACCTTTAAATTCCGGGTCGAGCACAATATGTTCACCAGCTCCAAAAACACTGTTTTTCGAAAACGTGTTTCCTGTGCTATCCCATTGGGTGTGATGATGGTGTTTGTTCTGATGTTTATTTTGCCATT
>JFJP01020376.1_pt1 | contig 34939 bp, 21 predicted proteins | sample 431651 | NCBI WGS metagenome assembly JFJP01 (sample SAMN02602958, study PRJNA72255) | Microbial mat metagenome, whole genome shotgun sequencing project. | biome: fresh water; feature: sink hole; material: water; isolation source: purple microbial (photo- and chemosynthetic) mats found in... | reverse complement strand
CGCATGGTTTGGGGTCGGGGTGGGTGGTTGACCCTTCCCCGTATGGCTCTTGCATCCACTACCTCCTGCCGGTTTTGACCGGCGCACTGACTACTCACGGGGGCCTCCACCGCGCACGCGGTGGGACTGCCGCCGAGCAGCGGTGGGCGGATACAATGGGCGAAGCCCATCCGCCCACGGTTTTGGAGCGATAGCGACAAAACCGAGCTGTGACAAAGGCAGCGGGGACAGGCCCGCAGGGCCGCAGGGGCAGAGCCCCTGAGCAGTTACAACAACTCCTTCATCTCACGGACGGCGCGTTCCATGCCGACCAGGACGGCGCGGCTGACGATGCTGTGGCCGATGTTCAGTTCGCGTAGCAGCGGCAGGTCGAGGAGATCGCGCACATTCGCGTAGTTGATGCCGTGGCCGGCGTGCAGACGCAGGCCGCGCGCGCCCGCTTCGTGCGCCGCGTCGCGCAGGCGCTGCTGCTCGCGCACCAGGCGCGGATCGCCAGCGCGTCCACGACAGGCTGCCCAGGCGTTGGCCCAGGTGCCGGTGTGCAGTTCGATCGCATCGGCACCGACCGCCGCTGACGCGGCCACCGTCACCGGATCCGGCTCGATGAAGAGGCTGATCAGGCAGCCGCGTGCCTTGAGACGATCGATGGTCGTACGCAGGCGTGAGTCATCAGGAGAGACGGCTAGACCACCTTCCGTCGTCACCTCGGCACGATGCTCGGGCACCAGGCAGACCTGGTCGGGACCGACCTCAAGGGCCAGTTCGACCACCCCGCCAGCCTCACGCGGCGCCAGTTCCAGGTTCAGGACCCCTCGAATGGTCTGACGCAGCAGGCGCAGGTCGCGGTCCTGGATATGCCGGCGGTCTTCGCGCACATGCACGGTGATGCCGTCGGCGCCGGCGAGTTCGCAGAAGACGGCGGCATGCACCGGATCGGGCTCGTCACCCTTGCGCGCCTGGCGGATGGTCGCCACATGGTCGATGTTGACGCCGAGATGGATCATATGTGGACTGGAGGCTGGAGGCTGGAGGCTGGAGGCAACCGCCACATTGATTCTGCGATCCGAGTCCCAGCCTCGCCCGGACATGGGTCACGAACCTCCCCCCTCCTGGGCCGAACAGCGCGCTCATCTGCGCGACGAACTGGCGGCCATCGAGGCGGCGGGACGGCTGCGCCGTCGCGTGACCATCGATTCACATGCCGGCCGATCGATCGTGGTCGCCGACGGCGGCAAGCGCCAACGCCTGATCAACTGGGCAAGCAACGACTACCTGGGGCTGGCCAGCGATCTCGGCGTAAGCAACGGTGCGTCCAAGGCCCTGCGCCGCTACGGCCCCGGTTCGACCGCCGCGCGCCTGCTGGCCGGTGGACCGCGCTGCCACCGCCGGCTCGAGGAACGCCTCGCCGCTTGGCTGGGTACGGAAGACTGCCTGCTGACCACCACCGGTTATCAGGCCAATTGCGCCGCCCTGGTCGCCCTCGCCGGCGAGGTCGAATGCGCGGTCATCCTCGACCGCCTGTGCCACGCCTCGACCTATGACGGCACCAAGTTGTCGAATGGCCAGCTGCTGCGCTTCAAACATAACGATGTCGATGATCTCACGCATCGCCTCGATCAGACCGAGGGCGCACCACGACGCATCGTCTGCGTCGAAAGCGTGTACAGCATGGACGGCGACGAGGCGCCGCTCGCGGCGATCCATGAACTGTGCCGTCGTCGCGGCGCGCTGCTAGTGGTGGACGAAGCTCATGCCCTGGGCGTGTTCGGTCCCGGTGGCCGCGGCCGCTGCGCTGAAAGCGGCGTGAAACCCGATCTGATCGTCGGCACTTGCTCGAAGTCTCTCGCCGCCCAGGGCGGTTTCGTGTGCGGCGACCGTGAACTGGTCAGCCTGGTCGCCAATCTCGGCCGGGCCTTCATCTTCTCGACCGCTCCGGTGCCGGCCGCCAGCGGGGCGGCCGTCGCCGCGCTCGATGCGCTGCGCGATCGTCCCGAACTGCCTGGTGTCCTGATGCAGGCCGCGCACGAGCTGCGCATGCAGTTGCGCCGGCAGGGATGGAACATTCCCGAGGGCCGCAGCCCGATCATTCCGGTGATCGTCGGCGACGAGACCGAGACCCTGAGGTTGGCACAGCGCCTTCGCGACGCAGGCCATTGGACGCCCGCCATCCGTCCTCCGACCGTTCCGCCCGGCCAGTGCCGCCTGCGCATCACCATCACCGCAACGCATACACCCGCCGACCGCCGCAAACTAGTTGCAGCGATGGCGGGTGTACGAGAGGCCACGAAGGCCTAGATCAGAGATCGGCTTGCGCCGATCCGATCATCAGCCCAGCGACTTGACGATCATCTCGATGGTGGCGCGCTGGGACTTGCCCAGGCCGTGGACGGCGACGGCGAGATCGTCACCCAGGATATCTTCGGCCTGCGACAGCAGGCTGAGGACGGCGGCGACACCGCTGCCGGCGACGGACTTCTTGCCAGCCTTGCGACCCGGCTTGCCGGCCTTCTTCGCCTTGCCCTTGCCAGCCTTGCGGCCCGGCTTGCCGGCCTTCTTCGCCTTGCCCTTGCTAGCCTTGCGGCCGCGACGGGGCTTCTCGCCTTCGCCGCCAACCAGGGCAGCAGCTTCTTCATTGCTGATGCCGAGGAGCTGGGCGTACTTCTTCAGGCCGCGTGCATTCGGCACGCTCTTGCCCTTGAGGACGGCGCGGAACGACGGCAGGCTGAGGCCGACCGACTTGGCGGCAGCAGTGGCGGTGACGCCATCGGCAGCCAGCTTGGCTTCGACGGCTTCGGTGAGTTTCGACATGGTTTGGCTCCAGGACCGGGATAGGCGGTTCATTCCGCTTCCGGCGCGTGTTTCAAATGATACATTCTGGAACGATGCTGGGCAAGAACATACTTCCGACCATACTATTCCTGCTGACGATGGTCGATTCTCGTCTTGGCGCAGAAGAATCGACCATCCTGCCATCGGGTACGGCACGAATGATCCTTCCGGTCGGCTGGGAACAGACGGCTGATCCCGGCCTGTGCGTCCTGCTCGGCCCAGGACGCACAGCGGATGAACGCCCCCGGCTCACCTGCACCGTGGGCAGCGGCACCCCTGACGAGGCGACCGAAGCGATGCGCAGCGCCTACCGCCGCCTCACCGATGGCTGCGAAATCCTCGACGACGACCGCATCCCGGTCGGAGGGCGGATCTGGAATCGCCTGCGGGTACGCTTTGCCGTCGGCCCCTTGGCCTTCGCCCAGACCGCCTGGATCGGCGAGGCCGAGGGACGGACCCTGGTCTTCGTGTTGTCGGCGCCGGATGATCTCCTCGCCCGGCATCTGCAAGCCGCCACGGCGGCGATCGCCTCGCTCAGCCGCGCGCCGCGCTGACCTGGGCCTTGGCCTCGCCAACCAGGCGGATGGTACGCCGGCCATATTCGAGGTAGCTGGCGCGCATCTTCGCCTCGGTGCCGGTGACGGCCGGATCATGGAACACGGTGGCGATGTGCGGCTCGATACTGATGCCGCCATCGTAGCCGCGCGAGAAGAGGTCCACCAGCACGCGCCTCACGTCGCCATCGCCTTCGCCTGGCCAGGTGTGCACATGTTTCCCATCGGCACCGACCTTGCCGTCCTTGATGTGGACGTAGGCGATCTGCTCGCGGATGTTGCGATAGAACTCCCACGACGACTGCTTCGGACGCGAACCGTCCGCCCGCGCCAGCACACTGAAATCATCACTGTGGGTCGGATTGCCGGTGTCGAACACCAGCTTGAGACCGGGAACATGATCAAGCATCTTCCGCGTATAGGTCCAGCCCATGCCGCCGAAATTCATGCAGTTCTCATGCACCGGCAGCAGGCCGGCGCCGGTGAACATCGCGTGCAGCTCGCGCAGGCGGCGGAAGCGTTCATCCTCCATCTGATCATCAAGTGCGCGTCCGTCGGCCCCCTTCCGCACCGCGAACGACATGATGCGCACCAGTTTGGTGCCGAGTCGCTGCATGCGCGGGATAGCCCGCTTCGTCTGGTCCAGGGTGGTGGCGAACGGCTGATCGATCTGCGTCCCCCAGTTGGCGATGGCGGAACCGAAGCAGTTGATCGCCACACCGGATCCGGCGAGCTGTCCGCACACGCGGTCGAAGGCTTCATCGCTCAGATCATGGATCATCGTCCCATCGATCTTGCGCGATTCGATGTTCGTCCAGCCCAGCTCCTTGGTGACCGCGATCTGGTCGGCCAGTGCATGGGCAGCCTCGTCGGCGAATCCGGTAAAATACATATTGTCCTCTAACAGCGCGTGTGCGCCGTCCGTTGGGGTGGGGGTTTTCGGGGGAGGGGAGAACGCCGCAGCGACGGGAACATGGCGTCGTACGCCCCGTCGCGGAGGCGCCGAGCCCCTCCCCCGGCAAAGAGCCTTAGCGCTCCGCGATGTGGGTGGTCAGGTACTTCCACGACTGGGCGAGCGAATCGAAGGGGTCGGCCGGGCAGACGTCCTGCTCGACGATGTACCACGGGCAGCCGCTGATCTCGGCAGCGCGCACGATCGCCGGCCAGTTCAGGGTGCCGTTGCCGATCTCGCACATGATCGGCTTGTTGTCGTCGCCGATCTTGAAGTCCTTGAGATGCAGCAGGGGCAGGCGGCCATGCAGCCGCTGGCACCATTCCACCGGGTCGCCGCCGCCCGACTGCACCCAATAGGTGTCGGGCTCGCCCTGCAGATTCTTCACATCGGTCAGGTCGTAGAGCCACTGCAGCACGGTCTTGCCGGCAACCTTGCGGAACTCGTTGGCATGGTTGTGGTACGACAGACGCATGCCGGCCCGGCGCAACACATCGCCGGAGCGATCGAGGGCCACCGCCAGGCGCTTGACGTCGTCGAGCGTGGCGATCGGCACATGCGGGTAGGGATAGGCGGTGTCGGCGCAGCCAAGCTTGCCCAGGCGTTCGACCACAGCTTGTGGATTGTCGCAGATCGAAGCGCCACCTTCGTGCGTGGCGCAGATCTTGATGCCTTCGGCATCGGCGATGGAGCGGATCTCCTCGGGCGGGATCGGACCGACTCCGGAGACTTGGGCGGCGGTGTAGCCGATCGCCCGGATCTTCTTGAGGGTGACGGCAAGATCGGCAGCGGTCTTGCAGTGGTCGCGCAGGGTATAGAGCTGGGCTGCGATCTGGTTAGTCTTCATGGTGGGTTCCTTACTTCATGCCTTTGAACGAGGATGCGAAGTCGTCACCTCCGGCCTTGGCCGCAGGCTTGGCCTTGTGCCGACTCTTGGCGATGAGCTTCTGATATTCGGCGGCGACCGCAGCCGCGTCGAGGGGCAGTTCCACGGTGCGGTCCCACAGCGTGGACATCAGCATGGCGTTACCGAGTTCGACGCCGCCGATGCCCTCGGGGGCCGGGCCGATGAGTTCCTTGCCGTCGAGGATCGCGTCAGCGAAGTTCTGCAGTACCTCGTTGTGCTGGCCACCCCAGCCATTGGTCGGCACCTTGACTTCCCACCGGTCGGGGCAGTTGAAGGCCTGCTTGCTGGTGCGCAGATGGTCGCTGACCTTCTCGGTGGTACGGATCCACTGCAGACCATCACCCTCGACCACGACGCGACCGCGATCGCAGGCGACTTCGAGCCGGTTCGTCCCGGGGGCCTCGCCGGTCGTGGTGATGAACACCCCGGTCGCGCCATTCGCATATTCGAGATAGGCGGTGCAGGCGTCCTCGACCTCGATGTCGTGCCACTTGCCGAACTGGCAGTGAGCACGCACCTTCTTGGGCAGGCCGAAGAGCCACTGCATGAGGTCCAACTGGTGCGGGCACTGGTTCATCAGCACACCGCCGCCCTCGCCGGCCCAGGTGGCGCGCCAGCCGCCCGAGGCGTAGTAGGTTTCGGTACGGTACCAGTCGGTGATAATCCAGTTGACCCGGCGGATCTCGCCGAGCTCGCCAGAGCGCAGCAGCTCACGCAGCTTGCGGTAGCGCGGGTCGGTGCGCTGGTTGAACATCTCGGCGAAGACCAGGTCCTTGCGCGTGCGCTTCTCATAGGCGGCTATCAGCTTCTGGCAGTCGGCCTTGTGCACCGACAGCGGCTTCTCAATCAGGGTATGCACGCCGGCGGCGATGGCATCGATGCCGATGACGGTGTGGTCATAGTGCGGCGTCGCGACCATGATGGCGTCGATCAGGCCGCTCTTCAGCATCTCGTGATGCGTGGCGAAACCGGGCGTCTTGGGGCAGCGCTTCAGCTTTTCGGGGTCGGTGTCGCAGACGGCGCCCAGTTCCATGCGTGGGATCTTGCCCTGCAGGATGTTCTGGGCGTGGCCGTTGCCCATGTTGCCGATGCCGACGATGCCGAGACGGACGGTAGTGCTCATGCGCTCTCCAGGGGGAGGTTGGGGTAACTGTAGGATGCTGGGACGAGGGGCAGAATGGCCGGCGAACCGGTCGCACTCGAATGATAGGCGGCGAGGATGACCGCATTCGCCTGCGCCGCATCGGCGACCGTCACCATCGGCCGGCGTCCGGCGCGGATGGATTCGATGACGTCGGCGATCTGCAACGCGTGGTGATAGCCGTACACGTCCTTGGCACCACCTAGCGGCTTGCCATCAAGGTTACATGCATCGAGGGCCTGCAGCTCCTCGCGCAGGGCGCCGCTGGGATGCTCGATGGCGATCAGGCGATGGCCATCGCCGAGGGTGAATGCACCGCGCGTACCACGCAGGACCACGCGCTGCTTCCAGCCGGTGGTTCCGTCGTTGTCGGCGCGCAGACGGGCCGACAGGCCGCTGGCGCACAGCACCTCGGCCTCGAACAGATCCTCGACCTCGATGCATGCGAGGCGGCGGCGGCGCACCCGTCCCGCCACGCGCCGGACCTCGGCCCCGGCCAGCCACAGACCGAGATCGATGGTGTGAATGCCCTGGTTGATCGCGACGCCGCCGCCTTCGGCGAGACGCTTCCCGCGCCAGGCGGCGCTGGCGTAGTAGCGTTCGTCGCGGGTGCAGGCGAAATCGACCTCGAGCGCGCTGACCTCGCCGAAGGCCCCCTCGGCGACCAGCTGCCGCAGGCGCCGCGCGAGGGGCGCGTAGCGATGCTGGAAGATCCCGCTGGCGACGAGTTGCGGATGCGACTCGGCCGCTTCAAGGATGCGGGCCAGATCGGCCGGCGTGCTGGCGAGGGGCTTCTCGCACACGACATGCTTGCCGGCGGCGAGGGCGCCCGCGACCAGCGCGGCGTGCTCGGGGTGGGGCGTGCAGACGCAGACGAGATCGACATCCGGATCGGCGAACACGGCTGCCGAGTCGGTCGTCTGGTGCGCGGCGGCGATGCGCTGCGCCTTCGCAGGCTCACGATCACAGGCCCAGCGGATCTGCGCCTCGCGATCCAGTCCGACCGCAGCGGCGTGAACCGGACCGATCACTCCGCAACCGACGATGGCGACCTGCAGCATGGGCGCCAAGCATATGGGAGGAAGATGCCTGTGCTAGCCGCGAACGATCATCTGTATGCTGTATCCGATCATTCCGCTCGGTATGTTCAGGCCCTGGTTATTCGTAAGTATTTGTAATTAAATACTTATGTGCGTTAACGTGACTTTTGTGACTGCCTGATTCGCTCATCCCCAACTGTGTCCGCCAGTCCGTCGATAGTCGCCCGGAGATACGCCCACCAGGCCCTTGAAGGTACGCGCGAAGTGGCTGAAGGAGATGATACCGACCTCGCCGGCGATCTGACCGACCGACAGCGTGCTTTCGAGCAACAGGGATTTGGCATTGGCCACGCGCAGTTCCGTCAATCGCTGCACCACGCTGCGGCCGGTGGCGGCACGGAAGATGCGCGCCAGATGCGGTTCGGAGAGATGCACCGCAGCTGCGATCTCGGCCCGCCGCAGCGGCCGATGCAGATTCAGGCGCATGTAGCCTTCCGCAGCCGCAATCACCGCATCGTGGCTGCGCGCATTCAATCCCGAAACGGCGCCGGCCGGCCGCGCACGCTTGTGACCGATCAGCAGGCGCAGCAGCAGCGCCCGCGCCAACAGTCGGTGATCCTCGCCAGGACTGCGTAATTCCTCGATCAAGGCATGCAGGTCATCGCGCAGGAAGGTCGGCAGGGTCAGCACCCGCCCGGTGATCTGAGCGACATCGATGCCGACCGGATCGAACATCGCAACAAGATAGCCCGGAGCACGGCGCAGGACCAGCAGTTCGCGCTTGGCGCGAGGCGGTACGATCACCGAGCGATCTGGCTCCAGGAGATGCAGATCACCTCCGACCCGCACGCGCAATCCTCCGTGCAGGCAGATATACCATTGATGGATGTCGTGATGATGCTCACCAACCTGCCAATCCGGATCCGCCTCGCGGTAGTGCATGCGGATGCTGCGCAGCGCCGGGGCGTCATCAGGCGAATCCATTCTTCAAGGATTCACACGCCAGGACGGAGGCAATGGGACGGCTCTGCCTTTCCTTCAAATCGGAGCGCGCAGCGCGACCGGGCGCCGAGGGGTGATGGGCGGATACAATGGGCGTAGCCCATCCGCCCACGGTTTTCGAGCGTAGCGAGAAAACCGAACCCCGACAAAGCCCGCGGGGCAGGCCCGCAGGGCCGTGGGGGCGCAGCCCCCAAACTAAACAGCGAAGTTCGGCGTCCTGGCGCTCATCTGCGTGAAATCGAGGTACTTGTAGATCGAAGCCTCGAACGGGCTGACGCACTTGGCCATGTGCTCGCGGTACTCCTGCGGGGTCGGCAGGCGGCCGAGGATCGAGACGACGCCGGCCATAGCACTTGGCGTCACGGCCCATGCGGTTGTCGAAGTTGCGCGTCGAGGTCGAGAAGATCGTCGCCTGCGGACGCACGCGCGCCTGGTTGCCCATGCACAACGAACAGCCGGGGATCTCACGTCGGGCGCCGATCTGGCCGAACAGGCCGTAGTGGCCTTCGGACTGCAGCACCGCTTCGTCCATGCGCGTCGGCGGGCAGATCCAGGTGACCGCGTTCAGATATTCGGTCTTGGTCTGCTTGTACACGCTCGCCAGGGCGCGGAAGTGACCGATGTTGGTCATGCACGAGCCGACGAACACCTCGTCGATCTTGGTGTTCTGTTCTTCGGTCAGCGTCTTGATGCGGTCAGGATCATTGGGGCAGGCGAGCAGCGGTTCGCTGATCGCGTTCATGTCGATCACGAAGACCTTGGCGTAGCGCTTGTCGGCGGCGTCGTTGACCGTGCCGATGACGCGGCCGACGCCGTCCTTCACCTCGCGGGTGGCGGTCAGTTCCAGGCCGGGATCGGCGCGCAGCAGTTCCGGCTTGGCCAGCCAGGCCTGCATGGCATCGATGCGCTTCTGCAGGGTCGCCTTGTGGCCATAGCCGTCCTTGATCATCGCGCTGAGCAGTTCGATGTTCGACTTCAGGTAGCCGGCGACGCTCTGCTCCGACAGGTTCACGGTGCAGGCGGCGGCGCTGCGCTCGGCGCTGGCGTCGGACAGCTCGAAGGCCTGCTCGGCGGTCAGGTGCTCGAGACCTTCGATCTCGAGGATGCGGCCGTTGTAGACGTTCTTCTTGCCCTTCTTCTCCAGGGTCAGGTCGCCCGACTGCAGCGCGATCCATGGGATCGCGTTGACCAGGTCGCGCAGCGTGACGCCCGGCTGCAACTTGCCGGTGAAGCGCACCAGCACCGATTCCGGCATGTCGAGGGGCATGTAGCCGATCGCGGCAGCGAAGGCGACCAGGCCCGATCCGCCGGGGAAGCTGATGCCGATGGGGAAGCGGGTGTGGCTGTCGCCACCGGTGCCGACCGTGTCGGGCAGGCACATGCGGTTGAGCCACGAATGGATGATGCCGTCGCCGGGGCGCAGGGCGACGCCGTTGCGCTCGACGATGAATTCCGGCAGCCAGCGGTGCATCTTCGCATCTTTGGCGGTCGGGTAGGCGGCGGTGTGACAGAAGCTCTGCATCACCAGCGGCGCGGCGAAGGACAGGCAGGCCAGCTCCTTCAGTTCGTCGGCGGTCATCGGGCCGGTGGTGTCCTGCGAACCGACGGTCGTCGCCTTGGGCTCGCAGCTCATGCCCGGACGGACGCCCTGCACGCCGCAGGCGCGGCCAACCATCTTCTGCGCCAGGGTGTAGCCCTTGCCGTCATCGTTGGGCAGTTGCGGCTTGGCGAAATTGGCCGGGTAGGCGGTCTTGAGGTGGTCGCAGGCGCGCCAGGTCAGGGCGCGGCCGATGATCAGGTTGGTACGGCCGCCGGCGCGGAACTCGTCGAACACGGTCGGCGACTTGATCTTCCCGGTGGCGATCACGGCGCCATTCTTCAGCACCTCGCCACTGCGCGTCCGGATGGTGATGCGGTCACCGGTCGCCAACTGCGCCACGTCGATGGTGTAGGCCATGCCGCCGGCGTCGCGGAAGGTGTCGAGGAAGATCGGCGCGATGATGCCGGCGAGCAGGAAGGCGCCGGTGCGCTTGTTGGGCACCGCCGGGATGTCGCGGCCGGTGTACCACATCACCGAGTTGGTCGCCGACTTGCGGCTGGAGCCGGTGCCATACACGTCGCCGACGATGATCGGACGCTCGCCCTTGGCGCGCAGCTCGTTCAACGCCGCGATGCAGCCGGGGTCCTTGGTCTTGTACATGTCCAGGCCGTGCGCCGGGATGTCGGGGCGGGTCACCGCGCTCTGCGCCGGCGACAGATCGTCGGTGTGATCTTGTAGACCACGCCGCTGACCTCGGCCTCGATCTCGGGACGGCTGGTGAACCACTCGGCGGCGGCCCAGCGCTGGATCAGCTTGGCGGCGATGGCGTTGCCGCTGGCGGCCTGCTGGGCGACGACGACGAAGTTGTCGAAGATCAGCACCATCTTGGCCAACTGGTCGGCGGCGAGCTGGGCGTTCGGCCCATCGAGCTCACGGGTCAGGAACGGGGTGTTGTAGCCGCCGAGCATCTGGCCGAGGCCGATGATCGCCTCAGCACGGGTGATCACCGGGCAGGCGACCTCGCCGTGCGCGACCTTGCCCAACCACTCGGCCTTGACCTTGGCCGACGGATCGACGCCGGGCGACACGCGGTCGAGCAGCAACGCCTTCAGCTCGGCCGCTTCGGGCGAGGCCGACTCCAGCAGGCGGCACACCTCGGCGGTCTGCTTAGGGTCCAGGGGCAGGGGCGGGATGCCCTGCTTCTGGCGTTCGGCGGCGGCGGTGCGGTAGGCTGCAAGCATGGCGTGACTCTCGGTGGTCGCAGCAGGCTAGCGGGACTCCGGAGCGCACAAGCCGGCGTGGGGCAGCGTGCAACGCAGGCAATTCCGGCCGGTTCACGCTTTTCCTGGTCGTGGCGAGTGAACCGGACGCTGCAATCCGGCGTTTCCCGTAGTGGAGGCGAAGGCCATGACTAACGACGAACTCGACCAGGACCAGATCATCGAGGCCGCCCAGCCGGCTGATGACGGCCAGCGCAACCGGACCCTGGGCGCGGCGATGTGGATCGGCAGCGCCGTGACCCACGCCACCGCCCTGGCCCTGATGGGGGCGATCTACTGGACCGTGGCAAGCCAGGAGGAGATCGAGATCCCACCGTCCTACATCCCGGTCCTGCCTGAGGTGGCGAAGAAGGACCCGCCGCCCAAGACGACTCCGATCGAGGTCGAAAGCATCGTCATGCCTGAGGTCGCCGACGAACCCCAGGTCGAGACCATCCTCGACACCCCGCCGATCGAGACGGTCAGCGGCGATCCCGACTCTCCTGTCATGGACCAGCCGCCGCAGGAGCGCGGCATAGAGGACGCCAACTCCGATATGGCGATGAGCCTGTCGAATGCCGCAGTCTTCGCCGCGATCGGAGTCGGCAACAGCGCTCCGTCCAAGATCGGGGGCGAGGGCGCCTACGGCATCCGCGGGCGCAAGAAGAAGATCGGCGCACCACAGTTCACCACCAAATCCACCGGCGGAGCTCTGCGCTGGTTCAAGCGCCATCAGAGCGTGGACGGCCGCTGGGATGCCGTGGACTACTGGAAGAACTGCACTGAGGACGGGATGAAGGGCGAGCCGGGCAAGGATCAGAGCGGGGACACCGATGCGGCGATGACCGCCTACGCGGTGCTGTGCTTCCTCGGCGATGGCCATGATGGCTCCTCTCCCACAACGTACCGCAAGGTGGTGCGCAGCGGCATCGATGCCCTGCTGGCGATGCAGAAGCCGGACGGCCTGATCGGGCATCGCAACTACGAGCATGCCATCGCCACGATGGCCCTCGCCCAGGCCTATGGCATGTCCCCCGACCCGCGCCTGCGCGAACCCTGCCAGCGCGCCGTCGATGTGATCCTGGCGCGTCAGAACCGCGACCCCAAGGCCGCCGATGCGGCCTACGGCGGTCTGGGCTGGGACTACGGCGGCCCGACCGACCGCAATGATTCCTCGGTGACCGGCTGGAATGTCATGGCGCTCAAGGCGGCCTACGTCGGCGGCCTCAACGTCGGCAACGGCCTGGACAGCAGCAAGCGCTGGCTGGAGCGCCACTGGACCGCCTCGAACACCAACAAGCCGTGGTGCGCCGATGTGAAGAACATCGACCAGTACACCGGCATCTCACGCTTCGCCTACGTGTGGAAGGCCAGCAACGACGAGACCCAGATCTCGGAGTGGAACGCCGCTGCCAACCGTCCGGTCAATGTCGATAGCCACGATCTCGCACCGGTCGGCTTGATGTGCGCCGTCTTCCTCGGCCACCGCGCCGGCGACCCGATGCTGGAAAGCCTGGGCAATTACGTCTCGAAGTACCACCTGCCGACCGCCTGGCCGATGAACACCTACTATCTCTACTACAACACCCTGGGCATGTACCAGTTGGGCGGCGAGCGCTGGACGAACTGGGCCGGCAAGGTCCTACCGATGCTCTCCGAAGCGCAGCGCATGGACGAGGGCTGCATGAACGGCAGTTGGGATTGGGAAGGCACCAAATTCCACGGCAACGAGACTGGTCGCGTGCTGTCCACCGCCTACGCCTGCCTGTCGATGCAGGTGTACTGGTACTACGCTCCGCCCCAGCCCGAGGCTGATTATGGGCGTCGCCCCGCTAGCTGGCTGTTGCTGCAGGGGCTGCGCCCCCGCACCCCCGAGTCCTCAAAGGCAGCGACTTTGCCGACTTTGACTTGGCAGGTCAAAGTCGCTGCCCTCAAGGACTCTAGCCGGGACATGAGGGCAGGTGCCCGCCTCAAGAGCCGCTACGCTACGTTCACCGGCCCTCAGGTAGCACGACGGCGCGAAATCTCCTCATCCTGAGATTTTGTGCCGTCGTGCTACGAAAGACCTGGCATTCCAGCATTCTTTATTACGCCCATCAAACCTCATTTCTGGCGGCGCGTCGTCCGCCGCATCAGCCCGAGGCTCAGGCCCATGGCGAGGATTCCGGCTAGGCCACCTGCACCGCATCCACCGCCGCTATTGCCACCCGCCACCACGACCGCCGTTCCTGTACCGTCAGACGGGGCATTCACCACGATCGGACCGACATCGCTCGACTCGCCCGACGGGGCCAGTTCAGCCGTCACCGTGAGCAGGTGCGTGCCAGGCGTCAGCGGTGTCCCCGGGGTCCAGGTCCAGGATCCGCCGCCATCCACCATCACCGTGCCGATGAGGACGGTGCCGTCATACACCCGGATCGTCGCGCTGAGCTCCCCGGTCCCCGCCACGGTCGGCGTTGCCGTCGCCTGCGTCATCGAGGTGGTCACCGTGGGCGAGGAACTCTTCGCTTTGACCACGGTCGCGCTGCTTACCGCCGCAGCGCTGGCGATGCCTGGCGTACCATTGTCACTCGCCGTCACCTGTACGCGTAGCTCAAAGCCGGCATCTCCCGCCAACGGAGTGTAGGTCGCGATGGTCGCCCCGATGATATCGGCATAGGCCCCGCCACCGATCGAGCGCTGCCACTGGTAGGCATACCCGGTCACGCTGCCATCGCTGTCGATCCAGGTTCCGCTGGTCGCCGTCTGCGCCCGTCCCACCGTGCTCTTGCCGCTGGTGGTGGGCGCCACGCTATTGACCGGGGGATCGTTCACCGCCGTGATCGTGATGCTGACCGTCGCCGCCGCGCTGGTCGTCGTGCCGTCGTTCACCGTGAACGTGAGGCTGTCCGAGCCAGTCGCGTTCAGATTCGGCGTGTAGGTCAGGTTCGGCACCGTGCCGCTGAGCACGCCCTTCGTCGGGGCGGTGCCGATGGCGTAAGTCAGCGCGCTGCCCTCGACATCGCTGCCAGCCAGCGTGATCGCCTTGGCCGTGTCCTCGGTCACCGACACGCTCTGCGCCGTAGCCACCGGCGCATCGTTCACCGCCGTGATTGTCACGTTCACGGTGATCGTGTCCGTGCCACCCTTCCCGTCGGCGACCTGGACCACGAAGCTGTCGCTGTCGTTCAGGTTCGCCGTCGGGGTGTAGGTCACCACCTTCGGGCTGCCGGTGCCGGAGGCCGACGCCGTGCCCTTCGTGCCCTGGGTCAGCACCGACCAGGTCAGCGTGTCGCCGTTGGCGTCCGTCGCCGCCAGGCTCACCGTACCCGCCGTATCCTCGTTCACGGTCAGCGACGCCGGTTTCGTCGTCGTGATGGTCGGGGCCGTATTCGCGACCGCGCTGACCGTCAGCACGAAGCTGTCGGAGGCCGACAGGCTGCCATCCGAGGCCGTCACCGTGATCGTCGTCGCCGCCACGTCGCTGGCCGCCGGCGTGCCGGCGAAGGTCCGCGTCGCCGCGGTAAAGCTCAACCAGCCCAGCGCCTCGTTCGACGACCAGGTCAGGCTGGCGTTGTCCACATCGGTGAAGGTGCCCTCCGGCACTACATAGCTGAACGCCACACCCACCGTCGCCGTCTGGTCCGGGATAGCCGACGCCAGTACCGGCGTGTCGTTCACCGCCGTGATCGTCATGTTCACGGTGATCGTGTCCGTGCCACCCTTCCCGTCGGCGACCTGCACCACGAAGCTGTCACTGCCGTTCAGGTTCGCCGTCGGGGTGTAGGTCACCACCTTCGGGCTGCCGATACCAGAGGCCGATGCCGTGCCCTTCGTGCCCTGGGTCAGCACCGACCAGGTCAGTGTGTCGGCGTTGGCATCGGTCGCCGCCAGACTCACCGTACCCGCCGTATCCTCGTTCACGGTCAGCGATGCCGGTTTCGTCGTCGTGATGGTCGGGGCCGTATTCGCCGCCGCGCCGACCGTCAGCACGAAGCTGTCGGAGGCCGACAGGCTGCCATCCGAAGCGGTCACCGTGATCGTCGTCGCTGCCACGTCGCCGGCCGCTGGCGTGCCGCTGAAGGTCCGCGTCGCCGCGGTAAAGCTCAGCCAGTCCAGCGCCTCGTTCGACGACCAGGTCAGGCTGGCGTTGTCCACATCGGTGAAGGTGCCCTCCGGCACCACGTAGCTGAACGCCACGCCCACCGTCGCCGTCTGGTCCGGGATCGCCGACGCCAGCACCGGCGTGTCGTTCACCGCGGTGATCGTGATGCTGACCGTCGCCGCGGCGCTAGTCGCCGTGCCATCGCTCACCGTGAAGGTGAAGCTGTCCGAACCGGTGGTGTTCGCGTTCGGGGTGTAGGTCAGGTTCGGCGCCGTGCCGCTGAGCACGCCCTTCGTCGGCGCGGTGCCGATGGCGTAGGTCAGCGCGCTGCCCTCGACATCGCTACCGGCCAGCGTGATCGCCTTCGCCGTATCCTCGGTCACCGTCACACTCTGCGCCGTGGCCACCGGCACATCGTTCACCGCCGTGATCGTGATGCTGACCGTCGCCGCGGCGCTGGTCGCCGTGCCATCGTTCACCGTGAAGGTGAAGGTGTCGGCCCCGGTCGCGTTCAGGTTCGGGGTATAGGTCAGGCTCGGGGCGGTGCCGCTGAGCACGCCCTTCGCCGGTGTGGTGCCGATGGCGTAGGTCAGCGCGCTGCCCTCAACATCGCTACCGGCTAGCGTGATCGCCTTGGCCGTGTCCTCGGTCACCGACACGCTCTGCGCCGTAGCCACCGGCACATCGTTCACCGCCGTGATCGTCACGTTCACCGTGATCGTGTCGGTACCGCCATTCCCGTCCGACACCTGCACCACGAAGCTGTCGCTGCCGTTCAGGTTCGCCGTCGGGGTGTAGGTCACCACCTTCGGGCTGCCGGTGCCAGAGGCCGATGCCGTGCCCTTCGTGCCCTGGGTCAGCACCGACCAGGTCAGCGTGTCGCCGTTGGCGTCTGTCGCCGCCAGGCTCACCGTACCCGCCGTATCCTCGTTCACGGTCAGCGATGCCGGTTTCGTCGTCGTGATGGTCGGGCACTGTTCCCTCCCACGGGAAGCCAGTGCGCGTACAGCATGGCTGATGCATCCGTGCTGTAGGATCCGCCCGCCGCATAGCCCGTCCCGCTCCCATCAGCCGCCGTGTTCCAGCCGCTGAAGACATAGCCCGAGCGGACCAGGCTGCCGCTGTTGGCAGCCAGCGTCAGGTTGACGCCGAGGTTCTTGGCCTGGACCGCCGGCACGCTGCCAGACGTTGCACCATTGGCATCATAACTGACCTCCCAGGTGCGCTCCTGCGGTCCGATGTCGAAGGCCCCACCGACCGGTAGCGCATTGTTCCAGAAATCGCGCGTGCCGATGGCGAGGGAACCATACGTCGCCGTACGCAGATCGGCTCCGGTATTGATCGCCGGCGAGGCGGCCAGCAGCTTGAATGTGGTCATCGCCTCCATGGCGGCGACCGAGGTGGGTTGGGCGCCGGCAACCAGACCGTTCACCAGCGGATCCAGCTGCAGGCCGACCGGGTTGCCCGAGAGGGTCTCAGGAGTGCCGGTGGCGGCGCGCCAGGCAGCCAGCGTGGTGTAGGTCGTCGTCCCCCACTTCCAGCCCCCTGTCCAGTTATTGTCCGTAGCCCAGTAGAGGTTGTTCTGGAAGGTGTAATATGCGGTGTTGCTGCCAATGTTGGTGAACCGTTCGCCACCCTGCACGACGAAGATGTTGTTCCACATGCGCAGGCCGGCCATCGGTCCGCTCTGATAGGTCACGCAGGGACCACCGGTGGCATTCTCGGTGTACACGAGATTGTTGTACACACGGATGTCCTGGAGTTCCGAGGTCAGATTCTCGCCACTCCAGAAATGGAACCCCGAGGCCATGTTCATCGAGGTGCGCCGTCCGTCACGCCAGGAGATGTTGTAACGGAAGGTGCCGTTCTGCAGCGGGGTCGCGCCTGTGTACTCGGCCACCAGGAAACCCGGGCCGTCGTTGCCGTAGGAGTAGCAATACTGGATCACGGCATTGGTCGCGCCGCCATCGATATCGAAACCGCCGCCATCGACTGCGCCCGTTGTCGTCTTCTGGTCATGCACGAGCGAGCGCTGGATGACCACACTGTCGCTGGCGTAGGTCCAGATGCCGACCGGTCCGCCGCCGGCGTTGTCGCCGGCTCCGCCACCGTTGTGGTGGACGTAGCAGCGGTCGACCAATCCGCCCTTGGTGCCGCTGATGATGATGCCGCTGCCCGAATGCTGTGCCGCAGGATTCGACAGGGTCGGATCGCCATAATTCCTGGTCACCTCGCAATCCAGCACCTGGATATTGGCATGGGATTGCTGGGTTGCGCTACCTGGGCCGAAGCCGTAGGTCGTCAGTCCGTTCGCGAGATTGTCGTGGATCATGCAGTTGGTGATCGTCACATCCAGGAAGCCGCTGAACGATTCATCCCACGCGCCGATCTGGATACCTTCGTAGAAGTTGCTGATGTCCAGGTTCTCAAGTCGGAGAAAGGGCAATTTCGCCCCCGTGGCGATATCGCAGTAGGCTGACACGCCACGTTTCTGGTTGGTGTCGGACAGCGCTGCCCCCGGACCGACCAGTATCAGATCCTTGATGTACAGGCCGGCGGTGTTGTCGATGTTGATCGCATGCTTGCTCGCCGGTGGCTGCAGCGTCGCCCGCCCGGTGCCATAACTGCCGACGATGATCGGGCTGGCGGCGGTGCCGGTGTCATCGCTGCCGAGATACAGATCGCTGTCAGTGAAGGTCTGTCCGCCTTGGAAGTAGATGCGATCGCCGGCCGCGAAGCTCCGGCTATTGACCTTGCCGATGGTCTTCCACGGAGCGGCCGATGAGGTGCCGGCATTGGCGTCGTTGCCGGACGGGCTGACATAATACTCGGCGGCACCGGCGACAGCGACGAGCAGCAACAGGGCGAGCAGACGCATGCGGGTTTCTCCGCACCATCTCCCGCGCAGCCTGGTCGTGGCGGACAAGATTATACAAATCGTTGCTCCCTAACGGGATCGATAGATGCCAATACGCTCGACCGTATACCTGAGCGGGGTCTGGGAGGGGATCAGAGAGATCCCGTGTACGCGTTCGCGACCAAAACCATCGTTGGGTATGCCGGGCCAGAGATCATCTCGCCGCACGAAGGCATTGAAGGGGAAGCGGCGCTCGTGCCAGCCGACCACATCATCATCAAAGCCGACAGCGAAGCGTTCATAGCGATCGCGCCCACCAACCTCCCGGTCTGCCCCATCATCCATCACCTCCACCAGGATGCGCTTGCCGGTACCGCCGCCGAACAGGACCAGACTGAGACCATCGGCATCACGCCAGTCGAGGCCCGGCAACCACCGGCACGAGGCCCAGCGATCCCCGCGTCCGGCGCGGAAGTCGAAGCACAGGGCCGATGCCCCGGTGGGACCTGTGCCGGCGGCAGTGACGGTGATGCCTGGGCTGTTGTTGTTCCAATTGGAGATGGATGCCGTGGATAGAGGTCGCAGGATCGGCTGTAAGGCACGTACGGCGCCGCCAGCAAAGTTGGCCATACCACCAGGCCCGACCGCGTGGCGTTCGCCGCCGGCAGACGCCTCAACGATGCCCTCGCGCACGGTAAGTTGCGTCTCCTCGCCGACCGCGACGGCGAAGGAGGTGCCGATCACCTCCATGCGACCATGTGGCGTAACGACGCTGAAATGTCCCTCCGTGCGTGGTGCCACCGAGCAGTCGACACGGCCGCGATCGAGCCGCAGTTCCGGCGAGGAAGCGATTCCTGCCGCCTCGGCCACACTGCCGGCGGCGAGCACGATGCTGCCGCCGCCATTGATCGCCACCACACCGGCAAGCGCCATTCCGGGCTGCACAGGCCGACCGGCACTGACGAACGGGGGGGCCGGATCCATGCCTCCTGCCAGCCATGCCAGGACTCCGACCATCGCCACCAGACCCGCCGCCAGCGGCAGTAGCCAGCGCCTGGGTTGCGGCCGCGTCCGGACGCGCCGGGCCGAATGGCGCGAGGCTTGGCGCTCAGCGGCAGCGATACGCTGGGTAATGGTGCCCACGACCTGCGCTCCGGTTGCACGACTGGCCGTACGCAGGTCGCCATCGATGCGGGCCTGGGCCGCAAACCGCCGCGCCGCGTCTGGCGAGGCGCACAGCGCGGCATCAAGTTCCACGAGTTCGTCTGCGTCGGCCCGGCCATCCAGATGACGGGCAATCAGGGCGTCCAGGCGGGCGAGGTCGGTCATCGTGCCTCCGCCGCCAATTGGCGCTGCACGCAGTCGCCGAGGGCACCGCGCAGACGCTGCATCAGCTTGCCCACCGCCTCTACGCCGCGGCCGCAGCGGTTGGCGACCGCGTCGAGCTCCAGGCCATCGCGATAGCGCAGGTCGAGGATCGCCCGGGTGGGGGCATCGATCCGCTCCAGGCAGCGGGCGAGGGCCTCCAGGCGCGGCGCGACCGGCGCCGCCTCGTCCCACACCGCGTCGATGGCCGCGATGGCTTCGGGTGACAACAGGGCGGGAACCCGCGCCGTGCGCTCACGATGCTTGCGGATCTCGAAGCCGGCGATCCCACGAGCCCAGGCGCCGAACGAACGCGACGCATCATACTCGGCGAATTTCCGCCACAGGACGACCGCCGTCTCCTGCATGATGTCGTCGGTCGCCGTCCAATCGCGCACCACCGAACCGACGAAAGCGCGGATATCGTCCTGGTGGCGCAGGAACAGGGCCATGAAGCGCTGCTGGTCGTCCATGCACCCTCTCCCGGTCCACCCGCTGCTGGCGGACACCCGGATCATGGGTCCGTTCGGATCGCCCGCCAGCCTGGGATCAGCTGGAGGCGGTACCGTCAACCTAGAAAACGCAGTTCGGCGTTCGGCGTTCGGTGTTCGGCATTGCGAGCCTACACGATACATCGCGATGGGGTGGTCACCCAGGTGGTGAGCCTTGGAGAGTTCGATGTACCGACCTAAGACCTTGCGGAACGCCGAACGCCGAACGCCAAACGAAATGCGTTGTTTAGGGTCAAGTCCGGCCCCTACGCCCACCGGCAAGCGTGGCAACGGTGCGTGCTCTCCCTGGCGCATCGCCTGCCCGCTCTGCAAACCAGAAAACGCATTCGAATTTTCAGGAGACAGTCGAGTAGGGGCCAGGCGAACTCTGGCCCCTACTCGAGCATTTGGACATCACTGGATCTACGATAATGAACTCAACAGGCGCGATAGGAATCGACCTGGACACCACGCCGGTCCTGGGCCGGCGTCGGCAGCGGACCGCCGATCTCCTCGCCCAGATAGCGTCGAACCCAGCGATCATAGACGACCTGCTGCTCTCCGGGCGGCAGGTCGCCGGCGTCATCGGCGGCGACCGCGGCGCCACGCAGCGCCTGCAGGGTCATCGCCGCCGACACCGACAGGTTGAGCGACTGCGAGAAGCCGGACATCGGCAGCAGGAAGCAGCCGTCGGCCAGTTCGCGCGCGCGCGGGGTAATGCCGCTGCCCTCGTTGCCGAAAACGATCGCGATCGGGTCCTGCTGCAGGCGCGGCAGCAGCGTCTGCGGGCCGATCGCGGCATCCGCGGCCAGGTCGGTGACCCACAGCTTGTAGCCCATCGACTTGAGTAGCGCCGCCGCCGCATCGATGTCGGGGAGGACATGCAGGTCGAGATAGCGGTGCACGCCCTGGCTGACCTTGTCGTTGACCTGGAAGGCGTTGCGCGCCGTGGTCACCACCACGCGGTGGATGCCCATCGCATCGCAGGTGCGTAGGATCGCCGTCGCATTGTGCTGGTCGTAGCTGTCCTCGATCACTACCGCCAGACGGGAGGTGCGCCGAGCCAGCACCTGGCGGTACTTGCGCGCCCGGTCGGCGGTGATGCGTGCATCCAAAGGATGCGGCGCGACCGGACTGGGCAGCTCGCGCGCCAGGCGCGCCGCATTGCCGGCCTCAGGCCCGCGCATCCGACTTCTCGATGCGATCAGTACCCAGCGGGGCGCCCGGCACGTCCGGGCGCTTGTACAGGCTGCCATCAAGGTGGCAGGCGAGGAGGATCTGGGCGATGTTGCTGTCGAAACCACCGTCGGTGGTCAGGCCCTCGATGACCAGTCCGGGGTCGGCACCGGGATCGGCCGCCAGACGGGCGGCGAAGGCAGTGGTCGCCCCAAGGATGCGTGCCTCGGTGTCGAGGTCGTCGCCGGCAATGCGCAGCGGCCCCCGACCATCGATGCGCTCGTAGGCCGAGCGGACCAGGGGCAGCAGCGGTTCGAGATCGTCGATCGCATCAAGGATGCGGTTGGCCGACGCGGCATCGCCAGTGAGCCTGGGGAAGTGGTGCAGCAGGCCAGCCATGTACAGGCGTTCGCGACTGTCCTCGGGCAGGCGCATGGCATTGGCCACGGCGCAGGCGGCGCGAGCGCAGCGCTCGCCGGCCCCGACGCAAGCCGCCCGGCCCTCAAGGGCGCGGACCATCGCGGCGACGGTCTGGACGATGGCCACTCGGTGCCGGCGCCGCTCCTCGCGCACGTGCTGGGCCTGGCCGAGTTGCAGCGCAACCGCCGAGGCCATCTCGAGATCGGCCTGCTCGAAGGGCTGCTCGCCGTTGCCGCGCGAAATGTACACCACCCCGCGGGTCGAGCCTCCGACCACCAGCGGCACGCAGACCACCGAGCGGATCTGCTTGGAGGATATCGACTGGTTGCGCGAAAAACGCTCATCCTCGAGGGCGTTGGCGCTGTGCACCGCCTTGTTCTCGGTAAAGGTCTTCTTGACGATCGAGCGCGAGATCACCGGCTGGATGCCGGGCGAGGCGGTGCGCACCCCGTTGGGCACCAGTTTGCCGGAAGCCGTGTCGCGGCGGAAGATGACGGCACATTCGGCCGGCATCTGCAGCACCAGGCTGTCGAGGACGCGGGCTTCGAGGTCGGCGATGCGCTCGCCCTCGGCGAGGACGCGGGCGACCTGGTAGAGGATGCGTACCGCCTTGCCACCATCGCGGTTGGCCGGGGCAGGGACGTCCTCCTCGGCGGGCTCGGACAGGTCGGCCAGCTCATCGACGCGGAATTCCAGCGTGTTCGACAGCATCTCCGGATCATCCTGATAGCGGATGCGATCGCTGGAGTCATCGTCCTGCGCCGCGTTGCCGGTCTCGAAGATCATCTCGGTGGTGCCGATCTTGATCACGTCGCCGGCGCGCAGCAGTTCCTCGTCCTTCAGCTTCTCATCGTTGATATGCGTGCCGTTCTTGCTGTCGAGGTCCTTGACGAACCACATGCCGCCGACCGGGAACACCTCGCAGTGGAAGCGTGAGGCGCTGCGGTCGAGGATCTGCAGACCGGCCTCGGCGTCACGCCCGATGGTGATCGGCTTATCGACCAGGCCGCGTTCGCGGCCACGGTAGGGGCCATTGGCGATGCGAATCTTGCTCATCTGGATTGCCCCTGCTGGAGGCTGGAGGCTGGAGGCTGGAGGCGCGACGCGAGCTTCCAGCCCAGGGGCAATGCCGCCCTCACCGCTTCGCTCCACCGATGGCGGGGTTGAGCTGCGTGCTGTTGCCGCGCTGGATGCCGCGGAACATCATCTCCATCTCCTCCGGGTTGTCGGAGTTGGCGAGGGCGTCCTCGCGGCTGATGTGCCCCTGCTCGTAAAGCCCGAACAGGCTTTGATTGAAGGTCATGCAGCCGAAGTGCAGGCTGTCGCGGATCGCCCCGCCGAGGTCGGGGGTGCGCCCCTCCTCGATCATCTGCTTGATGGTCGGGGTCGCGATCATCAGTTCGAGGCCGGGCACGCGGCCGGGGCCATCCTTGCGCGGGATGAGGCGCTGGCTGATCACCGCCTGGAACACCAGCGATAGCTGCATGCGCACCAGCGCGTGCTGGTAGGGCGGGAAGAAGTTGATGATGCGTTCCATCGTCTGCTGCGCGTTGATCGTGTGCAGCGTGGACAACACCAGATGGCCGGTCTCGGCGGCGTCGATGGCGGCGTTGACCGTCTCGATGTCACGCATCTCGCCGACCAGGATGACGTCGGGGGCCTCACGCATGGCGTTGCGCAGGGCCGACTTGAAGTCGCGGGTGTCGATGCCGATCTCGCGCTGGTTGATCAGACAGCGGTCGTCGATGTAGCTGTACTCGATCGGGTCTTCGATGGTGATGATGTGGCGGTTCACCGCCTTGTTCATGTACTGGATCATCGACGCCAGGGTGGTCGATTTGCCCGAACCGGTGATGCCGGTGACCAGGATCAGGCCGCGACGCAGCAGCGCGATGCGCTCGAACTGCTCCTGCGGCAGGCCCAGGCCCTTGAAGTCGGGGATGTCGCTTTTGACGTGGCGCAGCACGAAGCCGATGTTGCCGCGCTGCATGAAGGCGTTGACGCGGAAACGGCCGATCTCGGGGTCCTCGAACGAGCAGTCGCACTCGTGGCCCTTCTTGAACTGCTCCTTGGCATGCTCCTCGACCAGCACGAGGAAGGCATCGCGCATGTCATCCTTGGTCATCGCCGTGTTGCCGAGCTGGCGCACCGCACCGTCGATGCGCACGCGCGGCGGGCCGCCGACCTTCAGGAACAGGTCGGAGCTTTTGAGCTGCACCATGGCGCGGAGGACTTCGCGGATGTTCATGGAGCCAAGCTATGCTGGGCGCGAGTGCCCGGCAAGGGCCGTCCCGGCCGGGTCAGGCGCGGGGTGGCACTACCAGCAGCAGGTGGTTCTCCAACTCGGTCACGCCCATGCCGGCGACCCCGGAGATGCAGCGCACCTCGCAGCCGAGCAGCTTGGCCACGACGGGGGCGAGCTCGGGCAGGTCAGGCCGGGTGTCGAGCTTGTTCAGGACCACGATCTGGGTCTTGGCGGCCAGTTCGGGGGAGAAACGCTGCAGTTCGGCGTTGAGCACGCGGACCTTGGCGGCCAGATCCTCGGCCTCGCCCTCGCTGCCATCGACCAGGTGCAGGAGCAGGGCGCAGCGTTCGACATGGCGCAGGAACTGGTGGCCCAGACCCTTGCCGTCGGCGGCACCTTCGATCAGGCCGGGGATGTCGGCCAGGACCAGGGTGCGGTCGGGGCGCTCGATGACCCCCAGCTGCGGCTCCAGCGTGGTGAATGGGTAGGGCGCGATCTTCGGCCGCGCCATCGACAGGCGCGACAGCAGGGTGCTCTTGCCGGCGTTGGGGAAGCCGACGATGCCGACGTCGGCGATCAGCTTGAGTTCGAGCTTGAGGTGCAGTTCCTGGCCCATTTCACCGGGCGTGAACTGGCGCGGCGTCTGGTTGATCGAACTCTTGAAGTGGACGTTGCCCTTGCCGCCCCGGCCGCCGGCCGCGATCACCACGCGCTGCTCGGCGGTGGTCAGGTCGGCGATGATCTCCTGCGTCTCGATGATGCGCACCACCGTGCCGCAGGGCACCTGGACGATGAGATCCTCGCCGCTCTTGCCGAAGCTGTTCTTGTAGCCGCCCTTGATCCCGTCCTCGGCGCGCCAGCGCGGCCGGCGCACCAGGTGGCCAAGCGTGTTCATGTGCGGGTTGGCGACCAGGATGACATCGCCGCCCCGACCGCCGTCCCCGCCATCCGGTCCGCCCTCGGGGCGGAACTTCTCGCGCAGGAATGAGACCATCCCATCGCCACCATTGCCGGAACGGACCGTGATTTCGACTTCATCGCGCAGCATGGGCGGGAGCATCGGGGGAATTCCTGAAACGCCAAGACTTCCGCACTTCCAGGTTCCCGACTCCGCCACGCCCCGATAACCCAGCCATGCCCAACCGCCTCGCCGCCTGCTCCAGCCCCTACCTGCGCCAGCACGCGGAGAACCCGGTGGAGTGGTGGCCGTGGTGCCCCGAGGCCTTCGCCGAGGCGCGACGGCGCGATGTGCCGGTGCTGGTGTCGATCGGCTATTCGACCTGCCATTGGTGCCATGTCATGGCGCACGAGTCGTTCGAGGACGCCGCCGCCGCGGCGCTGATGAACGAGCGTCTGGTGTGCATCAAGGTCGACCGCGAGGAGCATCCCGAGGTCGATGCGATCTACATGGACGCCGTGCAGGCCCTGACCGGGCGCGGCGGCTGGCCGCTCAACGCCTTCACCGACCACGACGGCCGGCCCTTCTACGCCCTGACCTACCTGCCCCGGCCGCAATGGGTGTCGTTGGTCGGACAACTGTCCCAGGTGTGGACTGGCGACCGCGCACGCATAGCCGCCGCCTGCACCGACATCACCGCGCATCTGCGCCAGGAGGACGCGAGCAGCGCCGGTGCTCTCGACGACGGCGTGTGGCAGCGCCTCGACCAGCAGTTGGCCAAGGCCTATGATGCCGAGCACCCCGGCTTCGCGTGGGGCGGGACCCGCCAACCCAAGTTCCCCCCCTCCCAGCTGCTGCATCTGCTGCTGGGCAGCAACCAGGCCGAGCACCTGGCGATGGCCGACGCCATCCTCAGCGCGCTGCAGGACGGCGGCATCCACGACCGGGTCGGCGGCGGCTTCCACCGCTACAGCGTCGACCGCGAGTGGCGCGTGCCGCACTTCGAGAAGATGCTCTACGACAACGCCCAGTTGATGGGCGCCTACGCCCGCGCCCATCTGCGCACCGGCCGCGCCGACTTCCTGGCGACGGCGGTCAACGCCGCCGACTACCTGCTGCGCGACCTGCGCGTGTACGAGGCCGGCCGCTTCATCGGCTATGCCGCCGCCGAGGACGCCGACGATCCGCAGGGCGAGGGCTCGTTCTACGCCTGGAGTCCGCAACAGCTCAGCGCTGCGCTGGGGGCCGAGCGTGGCTCCGCCCTGGCCGCCGCCTGGGACATCACGCCGGGCGAGGCCGAGATCGGACCCAGCGGCCACGCCGAGCCGGTGGCCAGCCACATCCCGCACCCGCGCGGCACCGGTGCGGAACTCACCAGCCTGCGCGCCGGGTGGGAGGACGCCCTGCCGGTCCTGCGCGCGGTGCGCGGCCCGCGACCGCGACCGGGGCGCGACGACAAGGTGCTGACCGACCAGAACGGCCTGGCGCTGGAAGGCCTCAGTTGGGTGGCGCGCGCCTCGGGCGAGGCCCGGCATCTGGCTGCGGTGCGTGAACTGGCGACGGCCCTGGTCGCCCGCCACACCACCGACGGTCTGCTGCGCCTGCCCGGCCGGCCGGCCGTGGTCACCGACTACGGCGCGCTGGCCTGCGGGCTGATCGCCGCCTTCGACCTGCTCGGCGATCCTGCGCTGATCGCCCGCTCTGAACGCATCCTCGACGAGGCGGTGCAGCGCCTCGGCGCCGAGGATGGCGGCTTCCACGTCGCCCCGGCCGGCCGCGCCGACCTGCTACGGCGCGGCCGCGAGCACCTCGACAACGCCTGGCCGGCCGGCGAGGCCCAGCTCGCCCTCGCTGCCGCACGGCTGTGGCTGATCACCGGCCAGGAACGCTGGCGCACGCAGGCCACCGGCGCGGTCGCCGCCGCCGCCGGCTCCGCCAGCCGCGCCCCGGCCAATGCCTCCACCCTGCTGCAGGCCGCCCGCATCCTGGCCGGACACGGCGCGACCGCCGTGATCGTGGGCGAGGATGCGGCCCTGCTGCGCGCCGCACGCCGCACCTGGCGCAGCGGTGTCAGCGTGGTGCCGCTTGCCGGCTGCGCCGATCAGCCCTGGCATTGCCTCGAAGGCCGCCGCGACCTCGATCGGCCCCAGGTGCTGGTCTGCCGGGGGACGACCTGCCGCCTGCCTGCGTTCAGCGCGGACGAGGTCGCCACCACGCTGGCTGAGGCCAGCTAGGCGCGACTAGCGGCGCTGCCGCCGACGCAGCGTCATGCAGGTCAGCCCGAGGATGATCAGACCACCCAAACCGCCCGCTCCACAGCCGCCACCCGAGGTGCCGGGTACCACCACGCTGGGCGTCAGGGGTGGAACCCCGACGAGGGTCCACTGCGCATACAGCACGACCGCGGCAGTGCCCATCGGGAATACCGCTCCCGGAGCCCTGCTGGTCAGACTGCCATCCGCTGCGGTATTCCAGCCGCCGAAGGTGTAGCCGGACCGGGTCAGAGCGCCGCTATTGCCCAGCACGGTGACGTCCGCTCCGGTGAGATAGGATGAGCCATCGACCGGTACGATTCCTGCGTCGTTGCCATTTCCCGCATAAGTGACGCCGTAGGTCGGCAGGACGCTCCAGGCGGCATAGAGGATCACATCGGCAGTCGCCATGAGGAAGCTGCTGCCTGCGACGTAGGCGCTGCCGCTGCCGTCCGCCTGGGTGTTCCAGCCGGCGAAGGCGTAGCCGTCGCGATACAGACCGCCGTTGTTGCCCTGAACCAGGACCGTGGCTCCGGTCAGATAGGCGTTCGCATCACTGGGCACGACTCCGCCATCGCTGCCGTTGCCGGCATAGGTCACGGCATAGGTCGGCAGCACCGTCCAGGCAGCATAGAGGGTAACGGCCGCATCCGCTGCGTAGGTCCCACCGGCGGCATAGCCGGTGCCGCTGCCATCGCTCGCCGTGTTCCAACCTGCGAAGGTCGAGCCGGCCTTGGCCAAGCCGCCGCTGTTGACCGCCAGGGCGAGATCGACCCCCTGCGTCTTGAGCTGTGCCGTCGGGGCCGCGCCACTGGTCGCTCCGTTCGCGTCATAGGTCACGGCATAGGTCGGCAGCACCGTCCAGGCCGCATACAGGGTCAGCGCCGCATTGCCGGTATAGGCCGCGCCGGCCGCGTAGGCTGTGCCGCTGCCATCGATCGCGGTGTTCCAGCCGGCAAATACGGATCCGACCTTCGCCAGACTTCCGGTATTGCTCGCCAAGGTCAGCGTCACCCCCTGTGTCTTGGTCTGCGCGGGCGGAGCGGTTCCGCTCGTCGCTCCATTCGCGTTGTAGGTGACGGCATAGGTCGGCAGCGTGGTCCAGGCCGCATACAGCGTCAGCGCCGCATCGACGCTATAGGTCGCACCCACCGCGTAGCTGGTGCCACTGCCATTCGCCGCGGTATTCCAACCGGCAAAGGTCGAACCGCTCTTCACCAGGCCACCGCTGTTTGACGCCAGCGTCAGATTGATCCCTTGGATCTTGCTCTGCGCCGCCGGAGCCGTCCCGCCGGTCGCGCCATTCGCGTTGTAGTTCACCGCATAGGTCGGCAGCACCGTCCAGGCTGCATACAGCGTCAAAGCAGCATCCGTGGCATAGACCGCGCCCGCGGCATATGCCGTTCCGGTGCCGTTGGCGGCCGTGTTCCAACCGATGAAGGTCGCACCGGTCTTCGCCAGGGATCCGCTGTTGAGCGCCAGAGTCAGATTCACGCCCTGCGTCTTGCTTTGCGTCCCTGGGGCGGTTCCGCTCGTGGCCCCGTTCGCGTTGTAGGTCACGGCATAGGTCGGCAGAGCCGTCCAGGTCGCGTACAACGTTACCGCCGCATCAGCATTATACGTCGCACCGGCGGCATATCCGGTGCCGCTGCCATCGGCGGCCGTATTCCAGCCAGCGAAGGTCGACCCCGTCTTGGCCAGGCTGCCGATGTTGGTGGCCAGGGTCAGACTCACCCCCTGCGTCTTGGTCTGCGACGCCGGCGGAGACCCACTGGTCGCTCCGTTCGCATTGTAGATCACAGTATAGGTCGGCAGCACGGTCCAGGTGGCATAGAGGACCACAGCGGCATCGGCGGCATAGACCGCTCCGGCGGCGTAGCCCGTGCCGCTGCCATTGGCAGCGGTGTTCCAACCCGCAAAGGTTGAGCCGCTCTTGGCCAGGCTGCCGGTATTGGCCGCAAGGGTCAGGTTCACGCCCTGGATCTTGCTCTGCGCACCGGGCGCCGTGCCGCTGGTCGCCCCGTTGGCGTTGTAGGTCACCGCATAGGTCGGCAGCGCCGACCACGATGCATACAGCGTCACGGCCGCATCCACAGCATAGATAGCACCGACGGCGTAGCTCGCGCCGCTGCCATCAGCGGCGGTGTTCCAGCCGGCGAAGGTCGCGCCGGTCTTGACTAGGGATCCACTGTTGAGCGCCAGGATCAGGTCGAGGCCTTGCGTCTTGGTCTGGGCCGCTGGTATCGTTCCGCTGGACGCGCCATTGGCGTTGTAGGTCACTGCATACGTCGGCAGCAACGTCCACTGCGCATACAAGGTCACGGCGGCATCCACCGTATAGAGTGATCCGACCGCATAGGCCGTTCCGCTGCCGTTCGCCGCGGTGTTCCAACCGGCGAACACCGAACCCGTCTTCACCAACCCGCCGGTGTTGAGCGCCAGGGTGAGGCTGATCCCCTGAGTCTTGGTCTGGGAACCGGGGGCCGAACCACCCGTCGCGCCATTGGCGGCATAGGCCACGACATAGGTCGGCAGCAGCGTCCACTTCGCGTACAGGACGAGGGCCGCATCCGTCGCATAGGTCGCCCCGGTGGCATAGGTAGTCCCGCTGCCATCGGCCGCCGTATTCCACCCAGCGAAGGTGGATCCGGCCTTCGCCAAGCCACCGCTGTTGAGCGCCACGGTGAGGGCCACGCCCTGGGTCTTGGTCTGGGCGACAGGAGCCGTCCCGGCGGTCGCTCCATTCGCATTATAGGTTACGGCATAGGTCGGCAGCAGCGTCCACTTCGCGTACAGCATCACTGCCGCATCCAGCGCATAGAGAGCACCGGCGGCATAGGTCGTACCGCTGCCATCCGCCGCCGTATTCCAGCCTGCGAAGGCAGAGCCAGTCTTGACCAGGACGCCACTGTTGGTCGCCAGGGTCAGATCGACACCCTGTACCTTGGTCTGCGCCGACGGAATCACTCCACCCGTCGCGCCATTGGCATTGTAGGTCACGGTGTAGGTCGGCAGCACCGTCCAGCGCGCGAACAAGGTCAGTGCTGCATCGACCGCATAGCTCGCCCCGGCGGCATAGGAGACACCACTGCCGTCTGCAGCCGTATTCCAGCCAGCGAAGACCGACCCTGTTTTCGCCAGGCTGCCGCTGTTGGTCGCCAGATTCAGAGCCACTCCCTGGGTCTTGGCCTGGTCACCGGGCGCCGTCCCGCTGGTCGCCCCGTTGGCGCTGTAGGTCACCGCATAGACCGGGGTGCCACCAGTCACGCTGACCGTGCGATCGACGAAGGTGGCAATCTGCCCGTCATCAGCCGAAAGACGATAGATGTAACTGCCCGACCCGCTGGCGATCGCGGTCGAAGCCAGGTCGGTGGCAGCAGACAGGATCAGGCTGCCCGGGCCGCTGACCAGGCTGTACTGGGTGGTGATCCCGGTCCCTGGAATGCCGTCATCGCTGACACTGCCGCCCAGCGCGAATGCACCGCCTGCCACCTGGGCGGCAAGGGCGGGAAGAACCGGCGTCGCTCCGTAGTTGGTCGGGACGACGCTGTCGAAGGCGGCAAGATAGGCGTTGTCGATCGGCGCATGATCCGTGCTGTCCGGAAAGATGGCGCGGACCATGACGAAGTCTCCGCCGGTCCCCTCCTTGTGCAGGGCCCTGATGTAATACTGGTTGCCCGCGACCAGGGAGATCGCCGCCGACTGCTGGCTGGGGTACTTGGTCCACTGCGCACTGCTGGTGCTGCCGCTGACCGAGGCGATCAGCGCCGCGCTGGCCGGTGCACTGCTGGTGCCAAGCCATAACTCACTGCTGTCATCGGAGGCGATGTAGAACACATAGCTGCCGGTGGCTGGTGGAATGAAGTAGCCATGCACCCGCTGGCCATAGTTGTCGCCCGCCGAGGCGGGCGAGGTGAAGCCACCCGTCAGCAGGCTGCTGCTGGTCGGGCTGTTCGGATAGGCCGCCGCGCCGGTCAGATTCGCCACCGTCGTACCGCTGATCCCGCTCCACAGCTCGCGCAGCAGACCGCTCCCCGCCGTGATCGGGGGAGCGGCGCCGACGCGCACCGTCACCTGGTCGCTACCGCTGAACTCGCCATCGTTGGCGGTGAGACGCAGGACGTAATCACCGGCCAGCGGGAAGCTGACCGAGGTGTCGGCCACGGCCGGATTGGCGAAAACCGCCGAGCCCGGCCCCTGCACCTGGGTCCACTGCCGGGTGACCGTGCCCGGAGCGAGCGGTTTCCCATCATCGTTCACCGTCGCCTGCAGCACCAAGCCGATCTGGGTTCCGCTGATGCCGATCACCGCAGGCGAGGGCCGGGTGAGGGTGACGACCGGCGGTGTGTTGTTGTCGTTGTCGGTGATCGTGACCGTCGCCGTACTGGTCCCCAACTCAGCGATACCGGTCGGGGCACTGAGCGTCACGGTGAAGTTCTGACTGCCCTCGGTCAGCAGATCCTCGAGGATCGGCACGGTGACGGTCTTGGTCGCGGCGTCGCCATCGGCCCAGTTCACCGTCGAGGTGGTCGCGGTGTAGTCAGCGCCAGCGGTTGCCGTCCCATTGCTGGTGGTGCAGATCACACTGACCGCGCCATAACTGTTGCCGCTGCGGCTGATCGTGATGCCGACGCCGCCGGCGGACTCGGCGACGGTGAAGGACGAGGACGAGAACGCCACGGTGGCCTTGGGGCGGACGGTCAGGGACAGGGTCAGCGAGGTGGTGGTGAGGCCATCGCTGGCATTGACCACGACGCTATAGCTGCCATTCGTCCCGGCCGGCGGGGTGCCGCCACACAGGGCGGTACCGCTCCCCTGGTCGACGAAGGTCATCCAGGCCGGATGACTGCCGACGCTCAGGGTCAGGGCATGCCCATCAGCATCGCTTGCCGTCACCGTAGCGGCATAGGCGGCGCTGACATGCGCATCCGGCAGGGTGGAGGTCACCACCGCCGGCGCGGTGTTGCCGCTGACTGGGACGATGACGAGGGTGAATATCTGCCAGGTCGTATAGGTGCCATCGCTGACGCTGATCCGTACCGTCGAGGTGCCCGACGTGGTCGCAGCGCCGCTGATCGTCCCCCCGCCGCTGCCATTGGCGGCAAAGGACAATCCGGCCGGCAGACCGGTTGCCGTCAGGACCAGGGAGGAAGCGGCCGTGTCGGCGTCGCTGGTGGTGATGGCGTAGGTCAAGGCCTGGCCGACCGTGCGCTGGGTGGGCGGGGTCGAGGTGAAGATCGGCGGCAGCCCGGTGGCTGGCAGCAGGAAGGCATTGGGCAGGCGGATCTCGCTGCCATCCGGGGCGCGCACATAGACGTCCCAGTAGCCCTTGGCGAGGAGGGCAGCATCGATGCGGCAGGTGATCTGCCCGGCGATAACCTGCTCGCCATAGGCGATGACATCGGCCGAGCCGGCGCGACGCAGGATGACATCCGAGCCGAGGAGGTAGCCGCTGCCGGTGATGGTCAGGATCTGATTGTCGGTGGCGGCGCCGGTGCTCGGCGACAGCGCGGTGATGGTCGGGGCGATCGGCGCCTGCTGAGCCATACCGGTGATGGCCAAGGAGAAGCGCTGGTTGCCGCCGCTGAGCGTGCCGGCATGAGAGACCTGCAGGGAGTAGGTGCCGGCGGGCGGTGCAGCGATCAGCACCTGCTCAGCGTTGTCGGTGGTGTTGGTCCCGGTCGTCGCCACGGCACCATACAACGTACTGTCGAATGCGGCGGTGGCCCCAGTGCCGGTGACGAACGGCATGACAAACGGCTGATACACGACCGCTCCAGGCCCGACCAGACGCAGATTGAGGTCGTTGACCAGTCGCCGGGTCCGATCAGCGGTCGAAGCGAATTGCGAGACTCCGGCCGGATCGATCCATGCCAGGGTCACGCGGATCGGTCCGCTGCCGTCATAGGTATAGGTCCCGACCCAGGTCTGGCTGCTGGTCAGGTTGTCTTCGATCACCACCCGGCTCGATGGTGCGTCCACATAGCGGCGCAGGATCTCGGCGGCCCGACGGACGTTGATGATGCCCCAGCCGTACTGGTAGTCCGGACCGGCGTTGCCGCGATCATCAGCCGTATTGACGAGAAGAGCCTTCAAGGTTGAAGATCGCAGGAAATGCCCGGGGAAGCGCTGAGTGAAATAGCTGTTGAGGAGTACGGTGGATCCCGAGGCGTTGGGCGTCGCCATGGAAGTACCCGATGAAGAACCGGCGCCGGTGAGGCTGTTCGGCGAGGTCAGCCCCTCGCCGTTGGCGCTGAGATCCGGCTTGATGCGGCCATCGAAAGCCGGGCCACGGGAGCTGAAGCCGGAGACATTCCCCCCACTGACATAGGCTGCGCTGGCATTGCGAGTGACGTCGCTGACCGAAGCGATGGTTACGACATTCTTTGACAGCGGACGGTCGGTGCCAAGGGTGGCGTAGCTGCTGCCATCATTGCTGGCTGCGTAGAAATGGATGTAGTAGGGATAATCCCACAGGGTCTGATCGAAACTGGATGCCGTATAGGTGTACACTCCGCGGTTGGCGTTGGTGTCGGTCGAACCCAGCGAAGTGGTGCCCATGACTGATCGCATCTCCGGTTCGCCGGTGCGCGGGTTCAGGGTGGTCAGGCGCTGGCCCGGATACTGCATGCCGAATCCGGTGACATCACTGGTCGACTGCTGGATGATCGAGCGGATCCACACCCGTGGCGCCATGCCCGTCAGGCTGCTGGTGTAGCCCCAGGCGCCCACCGTGCCGGCGACGTGGGTCATATGCGAACGGTCGCCCGCGTCGTAGGTCTCTTTGTAGATGATGCGTGAGCCGCCTCCGGGCAGCTGGAATTCAGGGTGCTCGTAGATCGTGCCATGGTCATTCACGTTGACGTACAGACCATTGCCGTCGATGGTCGTCCCGACCACGGGGTCGAAGGTGTTCGACATGCGTACCAGGTTTGCGGCGGTAGAGACCGCCGCAGCCGCGTTTCGACTGATGCTGTAGATCGGCCTGGGGCCATCGAATCCGACCAATGCGTAGAAGGCTCCATCGGCATCACGATCGGATTCCAGCACGCTGGAGAACGCGGCGCGCGCGCTGACCATCGCCTCCTGCACGCCTTCGGCCTCGACCAGCCAGGCATGAAACTGGGCGGCTTCGTCCTCGCTCAGTTCCAGGCCGTAGGAGGCACGCTGATTGATCACGGCGGCCTGGAAGCCCTGGACGTCGGTCGGATCGGTCTGCGGATGCCGGGCCCTGAAGCGCTGCAGAGCCTGCCTGCGGACGGGTTGCAGTCTGGCTTCGTAGGCTGCGAGGGCTGGCGCCTGGGCCGCCCAGGCGGCTCGCGGTTGGCGGGTGCGCACCTGCTCGTCATCGGCAGCGCCGAGCAGCGCGATGGGCGCAAGCAGCAGGACCAGCAGCCAGCAGACCGGAAGGGGGCGAATCGCGAGGGTCATGGTGTTCACCTTGAGGCCTGGCGACCCGACGTCGTGCCGGGCGGCCGTCCTGATCTAGCCGCTACCATGCTGTCAATGCGTTATTTTGTAGCATATATCCGGGATCACCGACGCGGCCGTATCACAGACATTGGATATTTTGTCGATGTTTTTTGTCGTTTATTCAATTATACATCCTGCACTATTTCGAAATATCCAAGCGTACCAACGCAACCCATCAACCGTCTCGGCGCGCGCCCTTCCGAACCAGGAATCCCGCAATTATAGCGTGGTCAGAGATCCGGCCTTTTGATTTACGGAAGACACATAAATACATATATGTTAAGCTGTTGTAGGTTTTTATCTATTCACCGTAGACTCGGTCCTAGAGTCCTTGAGGGCAGCGACTTTGACCTGCCAAGTCACAGTCGGCAAAGTCGCTGCCCTTGAGGACTCGGGGGTGCGGGGGCACAGCCCCTGCAGCAACAGCCAGCTAGCGGGGCGACGCCCATAATCA
>JFJP01037252.1_pt1 | contig 34959 bp, 38 predicted proteins | sample 431651 | NCBI WGS metagenome assembly JFJP01 (sample SAMN02602958, study PRJNA72255) | Microbial mat metagenome, whole genome shotgun sequencing project. | biome: fresh water; feature: sink hole; material: water; isolation source: purple microbial (photo- and chemosynthetic) mats found in... | reverse complement strand
GTTTTGCCTGATAAATGGCACATGATGAGTTCTTAAGCGTCATCTTGAACCAGCTTTGAGCTTCAGCTAAAAGTTGGGCTTTATCAGAGTAAACGTCCAGCGCAATTCCCAAAACTTTAGCTTCATCACTGGTGACGTTGCGACCGGAGAACATGATCTCCTTGGCCCGTCTCTCTCCTACAATTTTCGCCAAACGCTGAGTCCCACCAAAGCCTGGAATAAGTCCAAGCTTCACTTCCGGCAAACCAAACACAGCATTTTTCGAAGCGAAAATAAAATCGCAGGCAAGCGCCATTTCAAATCCCCCACCGAGAGCAAATCCATTTACACAAGCAATACTTGGGTAAGGGAGTGCTTCAAAGGCCAGAGTGACCAGTTGACCTAACTCAGAGAAAGCCAGGGCCTCACCTGAATCCATAGGTTTCATTTCGGCAATGTCTGCTCCAGCAATGAAGGCTTTTTCACCTTCACCTGTGAAAATGAGACCACGAATAGGGGCCACCCTTAACTCAGTCAATGCTCCTTTTAGTTCACGCAGGACTTGAATATTAAGAGCATTGAGTTTGTCGGCACGATTGATAACCAATGTGCCAATTTCATCACTCACACTAAAACTAAGTGTTTCAAAGTTACTTATCATAAATATGGAATCCTTTTCCGTTTTTACGGCCATATCTTCCGGCAGCAACGTACTGTTTTAGCAGCGGGCAAGGGCGGTACTTCGTATCAGCAAGTCCGTCATGCAAAACGTTCATAATTGCCAAGCAAGTATCTAGACCAATAAAATCTGCGAGCTCAAGTGGACCCATCGGTTGATTTGTTCCGAGCTTCATCGCTGTATCAATATCTTTGGCGGTGGCAACACCCTCATAGAGAGCGTAAACAGCTTCATTAATCATTGGCATAAGGATGCGGTTTACTGCAAAACCTGGATAGTCCTGAGCGCGAACAAAAGTCTTGCCCATTTTTTCTGAAACTGCGGCAACGGTATTAAAGGTTTCATCCGAAGTCTCTAGACCGCGAATTCCTTCGACTAGTTTCATCACTGGAACCGGATTCATAAAGTGCATGCCTACGACCTGGTGAGGGCGTTTAGTCGTGGCAGCGATTTCAGTAATAGAAATAGATGAAGTGTTACTGGCCAGGATAGCTTCCGGTTTTACTGCTTCATCCAGCTTCTTAAAAATATCAAATTTAAGTTCTTTCTTTTCAGTTGCTGCTTCAATCACCAGATCGCAGTTTTTAAGATCTGCCATTTCTGCGGTTATTTTAATGCGGGAATAAGCTTTGGTCGCTTCATCAGCGCTCCACTTTCCTTTTTCGACACCTTTGTCTAACTGCGTCTTAATAAATGAGTAACCAAAATCCAGTGAATTCTTAAATGCATCAAAAAGAACAACCTCATAACCGGTCTGGGCAGCAACCTGTGCAATCCCGCGTCCCATCTGTCCAGCCCCAACAATTCCGACAAGTTGAATGTTTTTCATCACAGAAAATCCTTGTTTCAATTTCAAAATAAAGTAGAGAAAAAGTACCCCATCCCGCGGCTTTTGCCAAAAGGTATGCGACTGATTTTAAACAATCTATTCCTGAACTCTTGCCATAAAGGTCAAAAGTGGTTTATAACATCGCAATATTTTGACAGAACGACCATTTAGGAGAACGCAGTGGCCAATCACAAATCATCAGTAAAAAGAGCAAAACAAGAAAAAACTCGTCGTATGACGAACAAAACTAAAACAGCTAAATCTCGTACAGCTGTTAAAGCACTTAAAGATGCAATTGCTAAAGGTGATAAAGTCACAGCAAAAACGCTTCTTCAAAAAGCTCAGTCACTTCTAGCAAAACTTGCTAAGTCACCAGCTATGAAAAAGCAGACAGCTTCTCGTAAGACAAGCCGTCTCACTAAGCAAGTAGCATCAATTAAATAATTTGCTATTGCCCCTTGATTAAAACAAAATTGAACCCAAAGTATGAATAATACTTTGGGTTTTTTTATTTCAGGAGATTTCATGAAATCGACAATTGTTATGCTTCTATTATCCCTCTTCCTCGTTTCTTGCGGACTTCAATCAATTCCTACTGCCAACAATGCCGTGGAAGGAACTTGGGCCGAAGTACAAAACCAATATAAAAGACGCTCAGACTTGATCCCCAATCTGGTTGCGACCGTTAAAGGATATGCTGGCCACGAAAAAGAAACTCTCGAGGGAGTTATCGCTGCTCGTGCTAAGGCCACGGCCATTAACGTTGATGCCAAAGACCTGAATCCTGAAACAATGAAAAAATTCCAGGCAGCTCAAGGGGAGCTCTCTCAGGCACTTGGTCGCTTGATGGTTGTTTCTGAGAGATACCCTGACCTTAAGGCGAACGAAAACTTTAAAGGTCTACAGGCACAGCTCGAAGGCACGGAAAATAGAATCGCGATTGCTCGTCGTCGTTATATCGAATCAGTACAGGAATTTAACAATCTTGTGACTGTTTTCCCTACAAGTCTTACCAATTCTCTGATTCACCACTTTGAGAAAAAACCTCAGTTCACTGCAACTGAGACTGAACAAAAGACTCCAGAAGTTAAATTCTAGTGAGATATTTTCTTTCTCTCATTCTTCTTTTGTCCTTGAACGTGTGGGGAGCTGAAATTCAGATCCCCGCTCTACGTTCTCCTGTTATGGATGAAGCAAACTTCCTGACTCCTGAAGAAGAACAAGACCTAAGTCAGCTGGCCTATGAGATTCATACCCACCAGGGTCCACAGATCACAATTTTTACCGTGAACGATATGCAGGGTAATGAGATCGAGGAATTTTCCATCCGTGTTGGTGAAAAGTGGCAACTTGGTACCAAAGAGAAGGGAAACGGCATTCTCATTATCATTGCCAAAAATGAACGCAAGATGCGCATGGAAGTTGGCGAAGGCATTGAAGGCGAAATAACAGATTTCGAAGCTAACCGCTACATCACAAATGTTCTCGCTCCTTATTTCAAGCAGGGAGACTTTCACAGTGGCTTAAAGCTCGTGATGTCGGACATTGCCCGTGTTTTTAATATACAACTCAAAGAAGGCAATCGAATCGTTCGCCGATCAACACAAATGAGATCGATTCCCAAGCCTCTCATTATAGCTTTTCCTTTCCTGATAGGTATTTTGATTGTCGGACAAATTCTTTTATCTAAAAAACCAGTCGCTCGTGGCTTATTTACTGGCGCAGGCATGGCCGGCGTTGGATTTTTTGTTGGTGCAGCTGGATTGGCCATGATTGGTTTCATGTTTTTGATGGGACTTTTGATAGGAATGATTGGCCTGCAAAACTTACTTTTCGCCCTTGCATCTGGAACTAGTAGTCACCGTGGATATCACGGCGGCGGAGGAGGCTTTGGTGGAAGCAGCGGTGGTGGTAGCTGGGGCGGTGGTGGCGGCGGCTTCTCGGGCGGCGGATCTTCGGGGAGTTGGTAATGAGAAATATTTTAATTCAAGACGACGTCACTTTAGTTGAATCTAAGCTCAAACAATTTGAAAATAATACGGGTTGCGAGCTACTCCTCGTTATCACAAACGCTTCCGATCCCTACCCCGGAGCTTCCTGGAGATTTGGGTTGATTGGTGGTTTTGTCGCTTCTCTGATCTTCAGTTATTACCTTGAATTTCATTATAGCTGGATGTGGCCAGTGAGTTTTCTGTTGATATCCCTTTTCATGACTTGGCTTGGACATTTTGATTGGGCCAAACGAATGGCCTTAAGTGACTGGGAAGTTCAAAGAGAGTGCAAAGAAAAAGCCGTAGAGTATTTTCATACTCTCGGGACATCAAAAGTGTCTCATAAAGTCACTGCAATGATTATGGTTTCCACCCTCGAAAAGAACATCCAGCTCCTGATTGATGAAAAACTTAAAACTGAAGTGACTCAAGCTGAGCTGGATGAGCTGATTGAGATTATGAAAACTCATTTTAAAGTGGGTAACGTTGGTCTGGGCCTCATCAACAGCATCAGCAAGCTTGAAGAAAAAATCCTGAAAGATTTCAACGGTAAAGTGAGTGAGGCACACGCTTCAGAGCTCTCAGACACTATTCATTTTATTAATATCTAATTACTTTTCGAGTTTCAATCGCTGATGCCATTCAGCGATTGATTCCTTCGGATACCCTTTAAATACCAAATCTTTTGGCCCTTTCTGAAGTTTGACCCACTTGGGTTTAAATTCCGTCATGACATGAGTTGTTTCTTTAGGCGCGGGCAGTTCAGTGTCAATGACAGAAGCAAAGGGGTGAATCAATTCAGGCCAGGTATGGTCAAAAAGCCAAAGTCCCGATCCACATTTTTTACAAAAATTTCTCTCACCCGTTTTACTCGAATGATAGATTCTGACATTTTTTTTACCCTTAACAATCAGCGATTTAGCGTCCCCGGCAAGATTAATGGCATATCCTCCCCCACCTTGAGTCTTGCGACAAATGCTGCAATAGCAACGCTGGTAAGGATAAGGGTGCTTTGAGGTCAGAGAAAATTTCACCGCTTTGCAAGAACAGGAGCCTTTAATTTTCATGAGGACCTCCGTTTTCCGACTCATTTTTAACATAAACACGTGGCCAAATCCCTATTGCGACGACATAATTTTGGCCTAACGGCATTTTTTATTGATAAGGATTTCAATGAAAGCACTCGCGCTACTTGTTTTTTTCACCACTACTCTTCATGCTTCAATTGAAAGTTTAGGTTACAAGATTCAACCCGGAAAACTTCATCAGGGCGGAACTCTCGAAGCTCTAGTGGTTAAAACTGATCTTGAAAAAAATGTGATGGAAGTACTTATTAAGTACGATGTTGTGAAAAAGCCTATGGTTCCAGTATCAGCGGAACTTCTCAAAAGTTCTATGACTCTTGAGCTGCCGTTGGAATTTCAAGATGAGCGCGGATACCTAGATCTTGAAATTTCTAAAGTAAGAGACTCTGAAAAAGCCACTATTCATCATGCTGGCCGCGTGACCGTTGGAGCTCTTAAAGATGTTCACCACATTCGTATTTTGAATAAACGTGGAAAGTTTGAGTGTGACCTCTATTATCACCCTTCAGTTCCTGAACTAGGCTGGCCTCAAGTTAGACTTTTATTAAACGTGGCCATTCTTAAAAATTACGAGATGAAAGCTGACTTAAAATAGCTCCTAATTTTTCAATACCATGTAATGTCTTCATGGTGACCTAACTTAATTTGATTCAGTGCCTCTGCGCTCATAAGATCCGGAAAAAACCATCTAATTCCAGGATCTATCATGAAAAATAAAAAACTATTTAGTTTTTTTAACCTTTTAGTTTTATCCACGCAATTAACCCACGCGAGCATGCCTCAGTGGTCATACGATGCTGGGCCAGATCCAAAAACAAAATTAGGCAAAGAAATTATTGATCTGGTGGCAGCAATTCCAAATATGCCAGAAGTCTCCATGAAGATTATGGCCGACCAAAAATTCAGACCGGCATTCGGTCCCGTCAACTGGCGCATGCTTCAAGGTAAAAACAAAGTAAAAATCCTATTTATTGGCCAGGACGCCACTCATATTGCGGAAGCTGCAGGAAGAACAGCGACTGCAGGCTTTGGTGGGCGGGCCCAGGATCTTGCCGCTTACTTCGGAGTGAACGAGGGAGCAGCCTTCATCAATACTTTCGCTTACACCATTCAAGGACAATACGGGGCCTATCAAACACCCTACGTTCTGCGAGGACAAGGCAAAGATTCTCTTCGTTTCGGAAACTTTGTTGATAATGAACTGTGGTTAATGAGTCAGGATCAAGCATCTCCAATGGTAAAATGGAGAAACGATCTGATTGATTGGATCATTCGCAATAATAAAGATTCAATCAAGTTGATTGTCACATTTGGCGGCGCTGCCCGTGATGCAGTGGCCACATACATAGAATCTAAGGGCGCCAAAGTTGGTGCTACCCATGAAAATGAAATTAAAAATATTCAAATTGCCGAGACGGGCATGGTGTACGCTGGGGGCAACAATGAATTCCCCATCTTACTCGACGAGAATGGGAAAGATCTTTACGCAAAACAATTGGGTAGAAAGATAGATTACACTAAGCCTGAAGAACAAGAGGCAGTAAAAAAAGACATTACTGAAAACTTTGAAACCTACAAATCAAAGATGATCTTCACCAAGGGTGGACCTAATAAAAATGGTCTCCTGAATACTGCTCAAATTGATGGGTACGATTTAGACAAGATTCATCTTAATGGTCAGAACACACGATCTTTGAGAGGAATGAAACTTAAAGACGGCTCTTCAGTAACGACAGAACTCTTAGTCGTTGAACTTCCCCATCCAACATTCTTAAGTACCATGACTCCCCCAGAAGCTTCCAAAAAAGTTGCTGAAAATCTAAAAGAGATACGGCCCTATACGGAGAAGGGATGGAATATCGCCGCAGACCCTGGGATGACTAACAACTATGCCAATGGCCAGGCCTATAAATATGCCCGCAAAGATATTGGCCCTGAATACTATGACTTCGGTACACCAGGAACACGTATGGTTCCGGTTTCATCTGCCAGTCGCATGAGTGGTAATTCACACGTGATTGTTTTTGGAACAAGAGAGAAAGCTAAATTTGACAACAAAACGATTGAGGCCATGACGAAGGCACTTCCGGCAGAAAGTTTCTCTGCCGATGAGTTGTTCGTTGCCCGCCCAAGATCGACAGCCCTTCGTTATATTTTTGATGCTGGCCCCGGGGAAGTTTATGCAAAAATAATGAAAGAGAATTTAGACCTTAAATTAATTTTCAAAGAAAAATCTGGAAAGACCGAAGCTAAAGATGGGATTGAAGCCTTCATGGTCAAAAGTTCCCCAGAGAATGCGGATTTTGGCCACTATCGTGGAACATTTAATTCTCCCAAGGTGATTATTGTCGCCGACCCCCATGGATACGACGATCTGATCACTTCACGTGCCTTAACCGGCACTCGTGGCCAGTTTCTTCACCGCATGATGGTTGATGCTGGAATCAACGATAAATATCTTGTGCTTAAGACAGTTCCATTCGGTATGGATAAGGCTTCCACTGAGGACTGGGATCAGACACTTAAAGCGACTGAGGAATATAGAGAAAAACTTCTTCTAACAGTCATGAATGAATCAAAACCTTCGATGATTATTGCAGATGGAGTCAATGCCCAGAAGGAAGTCGCTCGCATTCTTAAAGGGTCAGCCGTTAAAATTATTAATATGGACCGATCTGGGGATGATTCAGCTGATGTGAAGGCTCTTTCAAAAACTCTAGGCGCTAATCTCTCTGGAGAAATGGCAAATATTCCGCGCTCTCATCTTTCATTTTACGCTCGCGTTTGGGAAGGAACTTCGGGTGACAGGGTTCTTGCTGCCTATGATGGCTACCGAGGGTTTGCATTCGCAGAAGTTGCTCCAGCGTGGGCGTGGAACCAGCAACAAAATTTTAAAACTGATCCAAATGACAACGTTGATGAGTTACTTAAAAAGCTTGAAGAAAGTAATCTTCCGATGCCTGGAGAAAAGATCCCTCAGTTTTTAAAACGAGTCGATGTTGACCCGGCACTTTCCATGATCCTAAATTTTATAAACATAAATCAAATTAATTTTCTGATTACCTCTTCAAGATGAGAATCAAACTCTCCCTTCAAATACCAGTCTGCGGCTTCGCCGTACTTGTACTTTAGTCCCAGATAGTTTTTGAGACACAAGTAGATTTTAAACAGATCCTCTTGTCGCTCTTTTTCTTCAACACATGAGTTGATGTTGGATCTCACCGCTTGAGACAAGGCAAGATCCTCACGGGCAGAATTATCAATATCCACAAAGCGGCTTGTGCTTTCCGATAACGCTTGAGCGAGATCTGCCAGTAGCTCAGAAACTATTTGAAAATTAAGTTCTTTGTCCTCAAAGCGCCGACAAATTTCCCCGCATAACTCTTCCAACTAAGTGCTCGCCTTATGTTCATCAACGAGGGACTGAACAACTGCAGGATCAGAGAGGGTAGAAATATCTCCTAACCCATCATACTCAGAGGCGGCAATTTTTCTTAGAATTCTGCGCATGACTTTACCCGAGCGAGTTTTTGGGAGTGCATGAGTGATATGAATTGTGTCAGGTGCAGCAAAACGGCCAATTTTAACTCTTACTACTTCTTTGATGCTTTCAATTAGTTCAGGCGAAGAATTTTTCGAATCGTATAAAATAATATAAGCGTAAATCCCCACACCTTTTATATCATGTGGCATGCCGACGACTGCCGCTTCGGCCACTTCATCATGCTCCATTAAGGCACTTTCAATTTCGGCAGTACCAAGTCGATGCCCTGAAACGTTCAAGACATCATCAATACGTCCTGTTATCCAGTAATATCCGTCCTCATCCCGACGGCAGCCGTCACCCGTAAAATAAAGTCCAGGATATTGAGAAAAATATGTTTCTACAAATCGAGCATGATCCTTATAAATCGTTTTCGATTGTCCAGGCCAGGTTGCCTTAATACAAAGGGCACCTTCTACATTATTTCCCTTCAACTCTTCACCCGTTTCAGGTTTTACAATTATGGGCTGAACTCCGAAGAAAGGCAGCGTTGCTGAGCCGGGCTTGGTTGGTGTGACTCCTGGAATAGGGGTAATCAATACTCCTCCCGTCTCTGTTTGCCACCAGGTATCCACAATATCACAGCGTCCGTCGCCCACAACATCATGATACCATTTCCAAATTTCAGGATTTATTGGCTCACCCACAGTTCCCAGAATACGAATTGAAGATAAATCATATTTCTTCACCCAAGAATCACCAAACTGCGCCAGAGTTCTGAGTGCAGTTGGAGCAGTGTAGAAGATATTTACTTTTAAATCCTTCACCATTCGCCAGTAGCGACCAGCATCGGGATAAGTCGGAACTGATTCAAATAAGACTGAGGTGGCCCCATTGGCGAGGGGGCCATAGACAACATAAGAGTGCCCCGTAACCCATCCAATGTCAGCGGTACAAAAATACACATCGTCTTCATGGTAATCAAAAACATATTTATGAGTGAAGGTCGCATAAGTTAAATAGCCACCAGTTGTGTGAACAACTCCCTTAGGTTTTCCAGTTGAGCCGGAAGTATAAAGAATAAAAAGTGGATCTTCAGAATCCATTACTGCACAGGGGGCGACTGGACGATATTTTTTAACTTCTTCTTCGTAATTTAAATCTCTTCCCATTACCATGGGGACCTTGGTGAAAGTTCTATGAACCACAAGAACTTTCTCCACACACCTGACTCCCTCAAGTGCTTCATCCACGATTGCCTTAAGCGGAATGGCTTTTCCGCCACGCAGGCCTTCATTGGCAGTAATAACAACTTTGCATTCGGCATCCAAAACTCTGCCTTTAAGAGCATCAGCGCTGAAGCCACCAAATACCACTGAATGAATTGCACCAATCCTGGCACAAGCTAAAACCGAATAAACCAATTCAGGAACCATAGGTAGATAAATACAAACCCTATCCCCTTTTTTGACTCCGTGGGCTTCTAGTAAGTTAGTAAGGCGACAAACGTTTTCATAAACTTCTTGATAGGTAATATGTTGATACTCACCAGGCTCATCTTTGGCCCAAATAATGGCATCTTTTTTACCTCGCTTCTCAAGATGTCGATCAAGACAATTATAGGCAGCATTGATTTTTCCTTGTGGATACCAAGAATAATTAACGCGTGAGAAATCTCCTTGAGTCGCTCGAGTCGGAAAGGTAAACCAATCCATATTTTTTGCCGCCTCCAGCCAAAACTTTTCAGGCTCACTAATCGAGTGCTTATACTGCTCTTGGTAGGATTCAATTCCTTTAAAATAGGATTTCGACTCGATGGCCTTCTTAACCGGTAAACTCGCAATTTTCGTCATAAACCATTCCTTTGAAGTAGGTAGATTCTGACATAAGGCACTCTTCATTTAAAGATGCGTCTGTGCTAAAATTCTCAAGATGCAATATTTCAACATCCAAGTAGCCTCTCAACTATCAGGCGTCGCCTCAGCCACCATCAGGGCCTGGGAAAAACGCTATAATGCGGTGGTTCCAGAGCGGGCCGAAAACAAACACCGCCTTTATTCTGAAACTGACATCGAAAAACTGGCCTTGCTTTACCGCCTCACAGAGATCGGCCAGGGTATTGGTAAAATTGCTCATTTAGATCTCGCAGATCTCAAAGAGATTTATACTCGCTTAATGCATCGGCCATATGACGAAAAACATGTGGTGACACCCAATCACGATAAGATCGATACCGAAAAGATGTTGGGGAATTTTTATCTGGCGCTTGCTGCTTATAAACTCGACATTATTTCCCACGAGCTGGAAAAAGCTAAGGCGCTGATGAGTCCTCGAGAGTTATGCCTGAATATACTCATTCCTTTATTTCAGGAAATTGGTAACAAGGTTTACAGAAGAGAACTATCAATAGCCCAGGAGCATACAGTAAGTGCGCTTGTGAGATTCTATCTTGGACAAATGATTGGCCAGCATTACCAGAAGACTCTTCTGCGAGATGAATTGATTTTGATCACCACTCCGGAAGGGGAATTTCATGAAGTGGGAATTTTAGGAGCAGCACTTTTGTGCGTTCATTACGGATTAAAAATTGTTTATTTAGGGGCGAACCTTCCCGCAGAATCTCTTGCAGAAGCTGCCAATGCACTCAATCCCAAGGTGATACTTTTAGGGGCAATGAGGTATGAGCTAAGTCCGCAACAAACTCTTGATGATTATATGAAAAACTTAAAAGTTAATCTTAAGTGTTCGCCAAATATATGGGTCGGCGGAAACATACAATCTCAAGTCCGTGCGGGACTGGAGAAGAAAAAAATTCAATTCTTCCCATCCCTCAATGCCCTTGATGAATTTTTAGCGAACTTCTAATTACATTGGTAAGCTGTGGCGTGAACCGCTCGCTTATTCCCATTGGGAACTTCTTGATTAACAACAATTCCAGTTGCCTTTAATTGTGCAGCTTGATTGAGAGCGTGATTAGTTGCCAGTTCTGTACTGCCATTTTCATCCATCCCAACCACCTTGCCTACAACGTTGCAACCGGCGGGTTTATTAGCATAAACTTCCAGGTCCTTTGCTTTTTCAGTTAAAACACCAGGCTGACTTGAACAGGCAGCAACTAAAACTAGTAAGATTAAAAACTTCATCTCTCACACTCCTTCAAAATTTGTTCTATAATAGTATCTATACCAAGGGGATTGGGCCATGAAAGCGTTATTCTTGATTGTTTTAGTAGGCTGTTTCTCCTGCACCAAGTACACCTCGCTGTCTAAAGACGCCATGGGCCTGAGACTCACGGATGTAGAGATGGGGATCAGTCATTTGAATGAGATTGAGTGGTTGGTGGGCAAACACAAAGAAGCCACTGTCTCACAAAGTATTGTCTTCATGGTGGACATGCCAAAAGTATCTGAAGAGGACCTTGCCCATTTAACCAGCTCCAGAGGCATAAATTCCTGGATTCTGCGTTTGATAGTTCAGCGCGGATCTGAGCGCCAAGACTTGGGTTCCCTCTATACACGTTTTAAGCCCCAGCACATGGCCCGCGGTCAGGGCGGTGGAGCACCTTCGAACGTCACACTTAAAATCTTTTACGCTGCTGCATACCCGTCAGAGCGTTTTCGATTTTTTAAGTGCCCGGCCTTTGATCACACCAAAAGAATTAAAGACATGAGGATTTCTGGTGAACCAAAGCCATTTGAAATCACTATTGATCAAATGACTTCATATTCAGAAAAAAGTCAGCTGGTAGAACTCAGTCCCAGTTCATTTAATGCAGGTAATTCTTTAGTTGGCGAATATTTTGTTGAAATCGCTCCCTATGACTCTGATAAAAAAGTCATCCATGGAGCGTTCAAAAGAATTCCTATGTTCGTCGAAGTTTTATCGGAAGAAAATGTATCCGTAAAAAGCTGCGCTGGTGTTCACGAGGAAATTCAGTAAGAAATGTCTCTTAGTGAAAAGTTCCCGTCACTTCATTGATTCCAGAAGATATTGATTCAGCTGCCTCTTGCTCCACACTTGCTGGTGAACGAGTTTTTTGCTGTGAAAATTCAAAGCTTCCGTAAGCTGCAGCTGCGACAGCATCTTCTCCAACTGGAGCAGATTTTTCTTCAACTTCAAATGTTCCAGTAACCTTATTAAAATCGATGGCGAAAGCTGATGTAGAAAGGATGAGAGAAGCAAGTAGAATATATTTCAAGGTAAACCTCCATAGTCTTAAAGACCATATCGGCTTACCTTGAGTTTTTTTTACTAATAATTAAACTGGGCCTGAAATCTTAACAATTGCCCGTTTTCATCCAATGTAGTGCCGCCCGCGTCGGTCTTGTCAGATTCCACGACACGGTCAGAAACGACGTAAGCCACTGTAATTTCCAGAGCAGCATTAGGTTGCCACTCAGTTCCGAATTCCCAGTCCTGAGTAATCATGTGATTTCCGTTATCTAACTTACGGCCACCATCATACTCCTGGTAACGAACGTAAGGGAAGAAACGCTGATTTCTCCAGTTTGTCTGGTAGTTTACCATAACGTATCCACCCTCGAGCTTTTCCGTTTTAACGGAGTCAGAGTCTATGTCGTACTCTGGACCTTGACCAGTAGTGTACTCCACCTGGAATCCAAACGGCTGCGGGTAAACGATGAACGACGCTGCTGATCTTTGATCGTAATAATCCGTTCCAGAAATAGCGTACTGTCCTTCGTAGGATTGAAGAGAAGCTTCAATATATTGACCACTAGCTAGTTTAACCGGATAAGTAAAACGAACCGCTCTGTGAAGATCATTGTTCTCCTCACCTTTATTCAGCGTCTGACCATTGTAAGCACCAAGAGCGATCATCCCGTAATCACCAGTACCTTTAAGATTATTAGAAGTGAGATCTTTAAAATGCTTTCTGATGTCTGTAGGTGCATACATCAAAAATACACCTGTATCACGCTCGTTAGGTGCACCTGTATTCATCGCATCTGAACGATCTAAAGGAGCTCTGTTTGAGCTCGACTGAAGGTTATCAAAAGTAAATGGAACTTTTGAGATACCAGTTCTTAAGCGCCACTCTTTATCATCACTTAAGGCGTAATCAAAATAGGCGTCACGGATTTGGAAATAGTTCTGACCAGCAGTAGTTCCTGCATCTTGAGCAAAGTCAGGTTGAATATAAATGTACACACGGTCCGAAACTTCACCAAAAAGAGTCAGACGAGCACGACGAAGGAAAAATCCTTTATTATTACCAATCGATTTATCATTAGAAGGATTAGTTAAATTTCTATTGGTTTCTAGTAATCGGTTATAACGAAATTGCGCATAACCTTTTAACTGAAGTCTTTCATACCATTTACTTGCAAGTGTATCGTTGACAACTTTTTGTATCTCAGAAACCGATGTCCCTTTCTCCTGCGCATAGGCACTACCTACGAGTAGAAGCAGCAATAACAAATAAGCTTTCATAGTTCTCCCTTAATCAATAAATCTGTGCCCATGTATTTATACTTTTCGGAAGAATTTGTTTGTTAGGAATACGTTAGGAAAGCTAAACTAAGGCATTGAAAATCGATAAAGGAGTTTAGATGGCCTTTGAATATAAGATGTTAGTGCTCATGACACTGTTCTTTCTTTTCGCATGGCTTCCATCAAGCATCGCTAAGTGGAAATCTTTTGGCGGAAAATGGCTTGGTTCAAATAGAAATCCCGTAACTGGTAAAGAAATCCTTCCTTGGGGGGCCAGGGCCGAGCGCGCTCACGCAAATCTAAAAGACAACTTTCCCGGTTTTGTTGTCGCTATTCTTCTCTTGGGTTCACTCAATAAATTTGACGCTCTTACCTCTTGGGCAGCAGGTCTCTATGTCGTTGGGCGCGTAATTCATTTTGCCTCTTATGTTGCAGGTAATGTTTTAATTCGTGCATTAAGCTACTTTGTAGCGTTAAGTGCGAATATATATCTGCTTGCCAAAGTTTTTTAGTTCTTTTGGATAATCTTAAGCTCCAGAGTTATCAGTTTTGTGGCAATTAATGAGCCGTAACTTTAACCTGGAGATTATTAATGAAAACTTCCTTGCTCCTTATCACACTATCATTTCTTCGTCCGACTTCTGTTTACGCAAGAATCATCTCTTCAAATGATCTTTACTACATACAAACGAGAAAAGGGAATGTCCCCGTCATGTCTGTGAATAAAATGATTAAAGAAGAAACTGTCTCCAATATTAAAATTTATGGAAACGGCATGCCACATCTTATTTCATTTGCAACAAAAAATACTCCGGTGAAATTGTATTCAGTTGATGAGAGAGGGTTTATCTATTCGATTGAGCCATTTACTTCATATACGGTGTCGACAACAGAAGACAATGGTCAATTCGAGTTTAACGAAGTCCCTGGCCGCAAATACAACGTGGATACGAAAGGATTTTTCTTCCACTAATTAAACAACTGAACTTCTTTAAGAAAATTTAAGTATTTTTTGTACTGGATGGATTTCTCAGAAATTTCTTCCATTTTATTAAAGAGGCTTGCTTGATTAACGCTACCAGCAGAATGTTGTTCTAAAATACTATCGACAAGATAGTGACAGAAGGAAAACAAGCTTCCAAGCGCGGAAACCTTATTGATATGAGTGCCATAGGGAATTCCAAACTCCTCACCAATTTCATGTTGCTCTAAAATGATACGACCGGTGTCAGGGGGCATGGAAGTGATCTTATTGACAAGTTCAGCCGCCTTTTGAGGGTGGGCCTTGAAAGCATCATCGACCATTTGCTGGCAAAGAAGCTTAGTTTCATTCGTCGCATTTTCATCAAGAAAAATATCGTGCATGAGACTACAAATAACAAGTTTTGTATTGGGCCCGTCTGATGCCCAGTTAAGTTTTGTCGCAAGTATCACTGAAACGGCCGCAAGCATAAAAGAGTGAGTCCCTATGTAAGTATCTTTGCTCTTAATAATTTTATCCAATAACCCTGAAATAATTTTGTCTTTTGAACATATTTTGAGTGTTTCTTTCACTTGTGCTTCAACAAAGGGGATGAAAGATTCCTGCAACCCATAAACCCTAAAAGTAGATATGAGAATCCCATGAATTTTCATATTCATATCTAAGACAGGTAAGGATGTTGATTTTGCGAGCTCGATAATTTGGGCCTGAATCTTTTCCAAGACCTGATCTACTGCCATGCTAGTACAATAAAGTGTCTCAACATCTTTTTTTGTGTATTTATCAAAATCATTACTATCAAACACTTGGTTTTGATTAAGTACTTTTACGTACCGACCTTCGGTGAGTTTTATATAAATATCTGATGGGATATTGGAAAGCTTAAGTAGAAGACTGATGGGCACTGGGATGTAGAGACTTGGAGATGCCTCTCCGGCCCCAGGGATAGTGGTTTTAAACTTCCCTATGATCTCTCTGAGGCCCTTTATTAGATTCGGTTTTTCTAAATAACCAATCAGATGGGATCGATTAGAGAATTCAGGCAACTGCTCTGGACCTTCTGAGCTACAAAGAACGTATTGGCAGTTGCTCTCCGACTCAAGAAGGTATTTGTATACATCTCCACCATTTTTAATTGGCATGTTGTAGTCGCAAATTATTAAATCAATCTCATCTGCCTTGAGGCTCTTGATCGCCTCTTCACCATTTTGAGCAGTAAAGATATCGCATGCAATCGCTCCCTTGACTGAAAATGAGAGCATCTCTCGGATGTCACTTTCATCATCGACAATTAAGACTTTGAGTTTAGGATTAGCTGATGCTGACATTTTAATCTTCCAATTGGAGTTGCGTACAAGCTCATAATTTACCATGCCTGCTTGCAAAGAGGTTTAAGACTTGCTTAATTATCAGGATTATAGGGGCATAAACCCTAAACCAACTGAAACAGTAGGGTAGCCTTCAGGCCCAATTAATTGATTTAACTTTTCCTATTTTCCCTCCACAATAACATCTATCTCTGTAGCCGAAATGAAAGGTAATCTATGTTCAAACTTCTATGCGTATTAATTTTTAAGGCCCAGGGATGGAAATTCGTCAACAAAACGCCCAGCAACCTACTCTCTTTCGTTTTTGTAGGGGCCCCACATACTTCAAATTTTGACATCATCCCTGCGATGGCGATGGCAGGGATGATGAACAGAAACGCCAAATTTGTGATAAAAAATCAATGGCTAAAATCACCCCTCGGATATTTTTTGCGCTCAGTTGGCGCTATTGGCGTAGATAAAAAGAACATTCAGGAGAATGGGTCAAAAAATACGACTGAAATGATGTCCGGTCTGTTTAAGACACATAAAGACCTCGTTCTCATGATTTCCCCAGAAGGAACAAGAAGCGCTAATTCTAATTGGAAATCTGGTTTTTATTATATCGCGCAAAAAGCTAATGTACCGATAGTCTTAGGATATGCTGACTACGAAAAGAAAGAGGCCGGACTTGGTGAAGTTATTTATTTAACTAATTTTGATGAAGACATGAAAAAAATCACTGCGTTTTTTAGGAATATTAAAGGAAAAAACCCCGAAAACTTCAAATTGGATAGTAAGTCTCTTGAGGAGTGATCAGAATTAAATTACCGTGAGAGCAACATCAATCATTTCAGTAAAAGTTCGCTCTCTTTCTTCAGCTGTTGTAACTTCGCCCGTTAAAAAACAATCACTAACAGTCAAAATACTCAATGCCCGACACTGCTTTCTAGCAGCTATCGTATAAAGTGCGGAAGTCTCCATTTCTACACCGAGCACACCGTGCCTTGCCCACATTTTCCATTCCTCAGGGTCTTGATTATAAAATGTATCGGCCGAGAGAACACTGCCGACATGAATGTTACTGAATTTACTTTTGCCATAATTATAGACTTGCATCAGAAGTTCAAAATCCGCTGTAGGAGCAAAATCCATACCCTTGAAAGTTTTATGATTAAAATTGGATTCAGAGCAAGAACTCATCGCCAAAATAATATCTCTGACCTTGATGTTTGGTTGAAAAGAGCCACATGACCCAACTCTCAGGAGGTTTTTAACTCCAAAGTTATCAATCAGTTCATTGACGTAAATCGAGAGCGAGGGCAGTCCCATTCCGGTCCCCTGAACTGAAACCTTTTTGCCCTTATAAAAACCCGTAAATCCGAGCATTCCTCTGACATCAGAATAACAGCGTGAGTCCTCGAGGATATTTTCAGCGATAAACCGAGCGCGTAAGGGATCTCCTGGAAGTAGAATTGTCTCTGCGATATCGCCACTTTTACCACCAATATGCAGACTCATCCGAAACTCCTTCAATCTTTTTGTGTAGTATGGCAAAAAGCTTGGAAGGAAAACATGACCAAGATCATATGAAACGATTGTTAATAAACATGATGTGAATCAGTTATTTTTAACGTTCCCCTATGCATAATAGGCTTCATGAAAACCATGAATGAACTGATCTCCAAATATAATCGTCCCGGGCCTCGATATACTAGTTATCCTCCTGTTCCATTTTGGAAAAATCAACCAGATGAAGCTTCTTGGATAAGTCACATTAAAACAATTTATAGTGCAAGCAACGGTGTGGATCTCTATGTGCATATCCCCTACTGTGAAAGCCTATGTTATTACTGTGGCTGCAGTCGAGTGATTACCCGCAATCATGATGTGGAAGGCGAGTACCTTGCTCTCGTCATTAGGGAATGGGAGCTTTATCAAGAAAGGCTGGGCTTTACTCCTGCGGTTAATTCACTCCACTTTGGTGGTGGAACTCCCACCTTTCTATCCCCGGAAAATCTTGAAAAGCTGATCAAGACATTACTCGTGAATAAAATCGATAATTTCGTAGGGTCGATTGAAATTGATCCTCGAACTTGCCAAGCCGATCACTTAAGAGTTTTAAAAGAAAATAATATTTCCAGACTTTCGTTAGGCATACAGGATTTTGATCCGATCGTACAAAAAGCAATTCACAGGGACCAGTCCCCACAAATGGTGGAAGGATTGGTCGATAAGATAAGAGAGAACGGCTTTGCTTCGCTCAATTTTGATTTGATTTACGGTCTCCCCAAACAAACTCTCGAGACGATATCTAAGACCTTTGAAATTGTGAATAGAATGAAGCCAGACCTCATTGCGTTTTACAGTTATGCTCATCTCCCGGAAAGAATTAAAAATCAGAGACTGATATCTGAAGGAGATCTTCCCAGTGCTGAAAAAAAACGTGAGCTTTACGAACACGGAAAGAAACTACTTATTGAGAACGGCTACATCGATGTAGGAATTGACCACTTTGCACTCCCCTCAAGTTATCTCTATAAAGCAAAAATTAGTCATAATCTGCACAGAAACTTTATGGGATATGTTGATAAAAAGTCTCCTATCCTCATTGGCCTGGGCCCAACATCCATTTCAGACTCATCCCTAAGTTTTATACAAAACATGAAGGACATAAAAGACTACAAAGATAAAATTCTACATAACTGCCTCCCTATAGAAAAAGGGCACACTCATAGCAATAAAGATTTAGTCATTCAGGACATCATTTTAGATCTGATGTGCAAGGGCGAAGTTTCTCTGACCAGCCCCAAAGATATCCCCTACTGGAATGAAATACAGGCAGAACTAGATAGTTTTGCACAAGACGGTGTAGTAGAACGTTCCAATGACCAATTATCAATTTCAGAATTGGGCATTGGGTTCGTGAGGAATGTTGCCATGTGCTTTGATTTTCATTTGCGGGAACAAACAAACTCGACAAAATTCAGCCAGACTATTTAAAAAACTAAGCCTTTAACTTATCTCTTCTCTGATGAAAGAAGAGATAAACCGAAGGAAATAGTATGAGGGTCAATAATGTTGAAAAGAGAATTCCTCCGATCACAACAGTGGCAAGAGGCCTTTGCACCTCTGATCCTAGCCCGGTATTAACGGCCATAGGAATAAATCCAATAGAAGCAACCAAAGCAGTCATGACAACAGGACGAAGACGAGAAAGAGTTCCTTCTATCACCAGCTCCCTTAAACTTTTTCCGTCATTTTTTTCTCTCAGCTGGTTAAACACCGTCAATAGAACAATCCCGTTTAGAAGTGCAATACCAATGAGAGCAATGAATCCAACTGCAGCTGAAAGACTCAAGTGAATATCTCTCAAGAACAAAGCAAACACTCCACCGAATGCAGCAAATGGAACACAGAGAAAAATTATCGCTGAATCAAGGAACGAGGAAAACTCTCTCCAAAGAATAAACATAATCAAGGCAAGAGTGAGGGGAATAATAATCATCAGGCGCTTACGAGCCCTTTCCAAATTGTTAAATTGCCCACCGAGATGCAGCTGATGATCTTTCCTCACAGGGTTTTTAGCAATGATCTTATTTATATCGTTTACAAAACTCAGCGTATCACGATTGGCAATATTCATTGAGAGAGCAGCGTATCTCTGTCCCCAACTGCGAGCAATCGTTGTCACCTGATCATGAATCTGGACGTAAGCGACTTGATCTAAGGGGATTGATCCGCCATCCGGTAAGGCCACTGGAAGTTTTTTTATTTCTTCCACGTTATCTCGCATGTCTTCCGACAGGTGCATGACAATCGAAAACTTCCTGGTTCCCTGGATCCAGTGACCTAAACTCACCCCTTGCATATAACCCACAACTGTCTGGCTAAAGTCATCCAGTGAAATATTGAGTTTAGAAAGTTCAGCAAAATTGGGCTTGATATCAATCACACGACTTTTTCTAAGGGCCGTAAGAGGATCCATTTCTGCTCCCTCAAGTCCTTCTACCGTTTGTACTTTTTGAGTGAAACCATCGATGACTTCCACTAAGTAAGCTAGATCAGGTCCCATCACTCTGAGAGAAACATCGGCCCTTGAGCCTTCCAGCATTTCATTAAAACGCATTTCAATCGGTTGAGTCGAACTTATCTCCTGCTTAAATCCCAATGATACAATGGATGCCTTAATTTTTTGAAATAGTTCATCTTTAGTTTTAACTGTCCACAGATCACGATCTTTTTTAAGAATAATAAACGTATCGGCCAGATGGACCCCCATTGGGTCAGTCGCTGATTCTGGAGTACCTAGACGAGAAAATACAAATTCAACTTCCGGAGATTCGGCAATTTTTTTCTCAACCAGACCTTGCTCTCTGAGCGCTTCCTCCAAAGAAATCTTTGAATCTCGAGTTATATTGACGACGATATCACCTTCATCAAGTTGGGGTATAAAATCAGTTCCTAACCTGGAAAAAGTCAACAGACTCAAAGCAGCGATAGCAACACCTAACCCGATCAACAGCTTGGCCTTATCAATAAGTTTTTCCAGCACTGGTTGGTAGATCGCCTTAATTTTGCTGAAAAACCAAGTTTCATGCTCACCCGATTCAGAGTGTTCCGGGATTTTGATAAATAAAGAAACTAAAACAGGAATCAGAAAAATAGTAAGAAGGAGTGACCAGCCTAAAGTCATGAGAACAGTATAGGCCATCGGCCGAAACATCTTTCCTTCAACGCCTTCAAGTAAGATAATTGGCAAGTACACAAACATAATCATGAGTAGACCAAAGATTACAGGTCTCATCACTTTTTTTGCATTACTAGCGACAATTTGGTCCTTATTAAGGTTCATTCTTTCTTCGAGAGACAGAGCATAAAAACTCCCCACTAGAGTCTCAACTAAGACTACCGCCCCATCAACGACGAGACCAAAGTCAATCGCTCCAAGACTCATAAGGTTTCCAGAAATATTAAAAAACTGCATTCCCAGAGTTGTTCCTAACATTGAAAGAGGAATAATAACTGAAACAATTAAAGCGGCCCTAAAATGCCCCAAGACCAAAAGGAGAATGAGAATAACCAGTGCGGCCCCTTCTGATAAACTCTTTAGTACAGTTTTAAGGGTTGTATTCACCAGAAAACCACGCGAATAAAGTTTGGTTAGCTTCACGTCCTTGGGAAGTTTTATTTCATCCAGACTGGTGTCAACAGAAGCACTAACAATTCTTCCATTCCCTCCGCTTCTCATCAGGACGGTACCCAGAATTGTTTCCTCACCGTTGTAAGTAGCACTGCCGAATCTTGGAGCAGCATCAACTGAAATGTCCGCAATATCTTTCAGGAGTACTCTTTGGCCATTAAATTTCTGTGCTAAACTAATTGATTCAAAATCCGCAGCATTTTCAAGAGCTGTTGTGGCTTTGATAATGAGCGCTTCCTTATCAATGACAACACTACCACCACCATAACTTTCACCCAGCCCTTTTAGTGTTCTCTGAACTTTGTCAAAAGTCAGTCCGTACTGAGTCAGCTGATCCGGGTTGATATTTATGTGAAGTTCTTTTTTTAGACCACCATTTGAATCTACATCCGCAACATCTTTCACTTTTCTGAGTATTGGTCTGATCTGCCAGTCTTGTATTTCTCTTAAATAGAGCATTTGATCTTTATGGGACTTCAGAAGCATTGGCGAATCTTTATGGAGACTGAGCGAGTACATAAAAACTTCACCTAGTCCGGTTGAAATGGGAGCAAGCTCAGGCTGAAGCCCCTGAGGCAGCTGTCCAATAGCTGACTGAAGTTTTTCAGATACCTGTTGTCTGGCCCAATATATATCCGTGCCATCTTTGAAGATGAGAGTGACTTGTGAAAGACCAAATTTTGAAATGGACCGCATATCCTGTAAATCAGATATCCCCATCATTTCATATTCAATCGGCTGAGAGACGGTAAGCTCCACTTTCTCTGGATCAAGCCCCAATGTTTTAGTGTTTACTACAACTTGTATATTCGTTACGTCTGGCACGGCATCAACAGTCAAGTCATTCACTTTATAAACTGTCGCCATTAAAAATATAATAGAGAGTGTGATGACCCAGAACTTATTGTTAAGGCCCCAATCAATAAACTTATCGAGAAGTGTTGCTTTCATTATTGTTTCTCCCAGCGTAGTTCCTCACCTCTCATTAACTGTAGGGAGCTTAGATTATCTAAATACGAAATCCACGACATGAAGACTTGGTCAATCACCTCGTGGGACTGAGTCTCAGCTTGCAAAAAAGTATTCACATCCAAAAGACTCTGTCTAAAACCAGTTTCAGCTTCAACGACCGCTTGCTCATTTGCCTGTACAAACTTTCTGGGAAATCTCTTAAGTTGCAGAACGCTGTTTTCAACCAGATTGATCTGATTTTGATGTTTAAGTTTAAGTCTTTTTTCGGCTTCTTCCATTTCTTTTTGATCTCTCATTTCACGCGCCTTAGCGGCTTCGCTTCTACTGCTTCCAGTATCCCAGATAGGAATGTTAAGTCCCACAATGGCATATGAAAAATGATTCTCCGGAGAGACATTCTCAACACGATAACCTGCACCTAAAAAGATATCCGGTCTTCTCTCTTTTCCTGCAAGCTCCCTATCCAAAGCACTTGTTTTTAAATTATTTTTCGCGCGAACGAGTTCTAAATCATTGATGGTGTCCACTTGAAAATCTGCTAGGACATCATATGTGAGGGGAAGCTTCAGAGGAATTTCAGTTGGGTTAACTTTTCGCCCAATCCAAAACTCTAAATCATTCAGGTCCATTTCCAAGTCTAGTTTTTTTAGATCCTGCATTTTTTCGAGCTGCAAAAGAAGACTGGATATGATCGAAAGCTCAACTCTCTGCTTAATACTCACCTTAGGTCTCGTATCCAGATATTTTTTTACAAGCCCTAATCGTCTGGCCCTCTCAACACCGTGCTTGAAAAGCTCATGAGAAACGTGAACTCTCCAGGCAGATAATACTGACTGGTGGGCAACCCAGTTTTTAAAATAGTTGCTTTGTGTTTTCATCATCCCAGTTGCAAGCTGGGCCATTTCTTTTCTAAGAGAAAACTTATCCGATAATGGAAAGGCCTGAGTTAAGCTGATCTCGGCGGTTGACCCTTTGGTCGTGCCTGAGTCCAAATGGCCGAACTGACTCATTATTTGGGGATTCTGCCATTTCCCTTTTTGTACTGATTCATTACGAAGGGCGCGCTCTTCCATTTGCTGCGCATTTAGGGAAGACGATCTCTCAATGGCCAGCTGCCTGATTTCGGGCAAAGTTATACTGAAGGCATTGGCCGAGACCAGAAAACTAATCACTAGTAAAACTTTTTTCATATTTTCCCTTCTACGCTCGAAAGATAAAGCCTGAGTCTAAATTGGTCATTATAAGTTACCATCAATTTTGAACTCCCCTAGCAGTCTTACCTAGGGCGGCAAATCGAAATTTCTCTTCTACTTTCCTTGAAGTCACTGAAATCGTAAAGCGACATCCTTCTTCAATTTGGGAAGTTGAAAATTCCCAGTAACCTTCTCTCTTCACAAGATCAATGGGATCGTTGGTATTGGCAACGAGGCCCAGATGTTTAGATCTTAGAGGCTTTCTCATAGGGAAGTTGCAATACGCGTTAAGCTCGAGTGAATTCGAGTTTGCTTTCAAGCCCTGAATGTCAGTGACGAGGATTTTACCCAAATCATCCTTAACCTCAACCTCAGAGCAGAAGTTTTGACCACAGGTTTTATTGGCGACAGACTCGTAGGTCTTCACAGACGAACAAGCTGAAATTAAAAATAGAATAACCAGGAATTTTGAAATTGCGAAAAGAGACATAAGAACCTCCAATAATCTTGGTCAGATTATCTAGTGGTTCTGGACTTCCAACAATTGGGCGAATGTCTTAAGTCGGATTTATGGGTGTGCTGAGAATATCTTCCAGAAAAAATGCCGCCAACTCCTGACGGCCAGAGAGTTCGGACTTTTTATAAATGGCGGTGGCCTGCTGTCTCACTGTTTTTTCTTGAGTTGCTCTGATTTCAGCAATCTCTTTCATGGAAAGACCTTTGATCAGGAGCAGTGCTACGTCTTTTTCACCATGGGACAAATGCCATAGGCCGAATTGTGTATCAATCATTTGCCTGATTTCTTGCGCACTTGCGTGAGTTTTGGCCCTCCACTCCTGATACGACTTCTTTGTGTCAAAAAGCTCAGTATTTAAAGTGGTAATGTGGACATTTTTCTGAAGAATGACTTTTAACTGCCAGGTAATGGCCCCGAGGGCGAAAACAAACATGATCGCCTCGTGCCAAACGTGTGCAAGCGGAATGCCTTCATTAATATCAACGATAATATCCACAATAAAAAACAGGGCAAACAAAATCAAAACGATCAGATTTCTCATGCCAACATTCTATCTATCGATATTTATAAGACAAGCCTCTATTTGGGACATTGGCCCAATATGAATCATTGGATATGTTTAATAATCTGTGATCAGCCGAGCATCTAAACTTAACCAAGGAATTCGGATGAAAAAGTTATTGCTAAGTATTTTTGCCTTATCAGTTATGACCAGTGCTTTTGCTAAGACTGAGTGCACTAAAGAAGATCCGTCAAAATGGAAAAATCAGGACGCCTTTAAAAAAGAACTTGAAGCCGAGTACAAAATCAAGGTTTTCAAAGTGACTAAAGGGAACTGCTACGAAATCTACGGATGGAATAAGGCCGGTAAAAAAGTGGAGATTTACTTTAATCCAGTAAATGGAGAAAAAGTTAAAGAAAAGGTTAATTAATGAATACCCAAAATGTTGTGTGGGACATTCAAATCAGGATTTTTCATTGGCTGGTAGCTCTGCCAGTTTTAATGAATTTCTTTCTTGAAGGTGGAGAAGGCCCACACAATGTCTTGGGTTACATTGCCCTTGGCGCGCTTGTTTTGCGATTAATTTTCATTAAAAGGCCCGTCATTGAACGCAGTCCAATGGCCACAAGTGTGTATGCTTTAATTTGGCTATTGGTTATTCTTCTCGGCATCACGGGCTTTATGATGGGGCTAGATGCTTTCTGGGGAGAAGACTGGCTAGAAGAGGTGCATGAAGCACTTGCAACGGGCATGAAAGTTTTAGTTTTCCTCCATCTTGTGGGAATCGCCAAGGATGCAATAAAATTTAAAAGAAGAACATGGTTAGCGATGGTTACGGGTAAAAGGGAGTAATCGTCTAGCGCGTCGCGCCAGACTGTTATATTAACTTAATCCTAACTTAAGAAGTGATTGACCATGTTAAACCATTTTACTTACCCTTAGATAACGCAATAACTGGGGTTAAAATGAAATTCGCTTTAATTGTTATTCTCTCGGCTCTCACACTTAATGCTTATTCTCTCGATTACCCAAAATCACCAAATACAAAACTCACTCCTGGCGCTCTTTGCGACAGACCATCCGAGTACCGATATGCTGAACAAATTCCTTACTGCGAAAGAGATGTGTCATCAGCACTAAAAAAAGAAATCTTTGAAGCCTACAGGGTTGAATTGGGCTACACATTAGATCCAAGAACTCGCAGCAGTTACAAAATTGATCATTTCATCCCTCTTTGTGCTGGTGGAAGTAATGAAGAGATCAACTTGTGGCCACAACATGTTTCAGTCTACGACATAACTGATCCTATCGAGTCTGTTGGTTGCGAAAAACTAAAGGCCGGCAGGATCACTCAGAAAATTTTAATTGAGCTTGTTAAGCAGGCAAAATACAACTTATCTGAAGCTCCAAAGATCTATAAAAATCTTCAATCACTCTAAGTTTTCGTTTTTAATCACAGGTACATAGGTCTATTATTATCTGATGGAATATAAGAACGTTTATTTCGCGATTGCAGGCGTGATTGGTACGCTATTTTGGTTGCTCGATTTTTTTAAAGTCTTTCAAAAAACTAAACTCTTCGCCCCTCAAAATCATGGCAAGCCCTCTCTCTGGAGAAGGCTCCTGAGAATATTTACCCTCGTCATCGGTCTTGCTGGCTGGGCCTTCCTTTCCTATTCACTGATGCAGCCGAGAAAACCAGAAAAATTTTCTTCTGCTAAAATAAAAGTTAACGACATTGTTTTGTGTCTGGATGTTTCCCGCTCAATGCTGGCAGATGATATTTTGCCTAACCGTCTGGAAGCGATGAAGGAAAAAGTCCGAGAGTTTGCCAGGATGAGACCCACGGACCGAATTTCAGTAGTTTTGTTCTCAGAAAAGGTGATTACGCTTCTGCCATTAACTACTGACCCGGCCTTATTAGATCAGGTGCTGGCCGAAATCAGTATTGGTTACCTTGGTAGTGGGACGAATATCGGAGATGGCCTGGCGCTATCGGTAGCAAGACTCTTAGAAAGCCCTACTAAAAACAGAATCGTCATTCTTCTCACTGATGGAGTGGCCAACGTTGGGACTCTCACCCCCATTCAGGCAGCCGAAGAAGCAAAAAAATACGGGATGAAAGTTCACACCATCGGATTTGGTACTGATAATGATGCCCGAATTCCTGTTGGTAATGGATTGTTTGGGACTCAATATCAGCGTATTCCAGGCGGCTCAATTGACTTTGATACTCTCAAGGAAATTGCCAAGATGACTGACGGAAACTTCTACCCTGCTAAAAGTAAGGAAGCTCTTAAAGATATTCTAGATGATCTCAACCGTTTGGAAAAAACTGAGATTGAAAAAAATGAACAAGTCGTTTACGAAGAACTTTTTTACCAATATATGCTTTACGGAATTCTACTCCTCGTGGCTTCTGAATTATTGAGAAAACTAGCTCTCAGGGATGTCGTATGAATTTTCAGAGGATGGATCTTCTTCCCTACATCATCGCTGGTCTCATTATTTTCTCTATCGGTTTTTTCTGGTATCAAAGAAAGTTTTTTCAAATCGTAAAACTCTACTGGTTTTATGACAGAAGTTTTTTTCATTATCTCTCTAGCCTCTTTTACATCAGTGGAATGATTCTACTGGGTGTGGCCCTCCTCGATCTCAGAGGGGCCGACCAGAAAGTAAAAGTTGAGATGCCTGAATCTAAAACAATTATCCTAATGGATACCTCCGCCAGTATGCTGGCCGAAGATGTTCAGCCAAGCAGACTGAGCAAAGCCGTGCTTCTGGCCAAGCATTTTGCAAGAAAAGCCGCCGGTCAGCAAATTTCAATTGTAGCCTTCGCTGAAATTCAAAAAAAGATTGTTCCATTTACGTCAGATCTTGATCTCATCGATGCTCGTCTGGAAAGTATTAAGAATTTAAAAAATCAAAATGGTTCATCGGCCATCAGTGTTTCCATCCAAGAATCCATCCAGTACTTTAAAGAAACCAGCGAAAATCCTGCGGGAAATATTCTCGTAATCACTGACGGGGAAGAAACCGCAGACTCTTTAGGTCTTAAAATCCCTAAGGAAATTAAACTGGCTTTCGTGGGTATCGGAACTGAACGGGGCGGAAGAATTCCCCTGGACGACCGCCAGGGATTTCGGTTTGGTTACAAAAAAAATCGAGGCCAAGATGTTGTCACCAAACTCAATGAAGGTTTCTTTAAACAGATCGTAGCGGATGTGCCTGAAGCAAAATACTGGTTAGTAAATACTTACAGTCTTCCCACTGACGAAATTAAAGAATTCTTTTCTGGAATTGGTGGAAAAAATAAAAGTGAAAGAGACATGACAATCAGACCAGTAAAGATGGAAGTGTTTGTCATTCCAGCAATTGTTTTACTCATCTTTGCTTTCTTGCTCAAAATGATCAGAGTCTACAGCCTTCCAAAAACTAAAAAATAAAATCAGAGTCTTTGCCTTTGCATTGGCCGCAGTGAGGTTTTCACCTCATTGATCGGGCCTTATGATGACGACAAACATCATCCAAGGAGAAAAAGATGGAAACCCAAATCAAAGCTATCCCAGAAGGTTATCATTCTTTAACTCCTTACTTAATGGTGCCAAATGCATCTGAGGCAATAGAGTTTTACAAGAAGGCCTTTGGTGCGACTGAAGTTTTTCGCATTTTAACTCCCAACGGTAAAATTCAGCACTGTGAACTTCGAATCGGTGATTCAATTATTATGCTGGCGGATGAATTACCCAACATAGATGCCGCCGCTGGAAAAGGAAGGTCCTTTTCTTTACTTCTCTATGTCGAAGATGTGGATGCAGCTTTTGAAAAAGCGACAAAAGCGGGTGCAAAGGTAATTCGTCCCTTAAAGAACGAGTATTATGGAGACAGAATGGGAACCATACAAGACCCGTTCGGAAACAATTGGCATTTTGCCACACATATTGAAGATGTTTCACCTGAGGAGATGGAGAAGCGGTCCAAAAAAATATTGAGTTGATTAAGGCCCCAGATCTATCCGGGGCTTTAAAACAGAAACTAGTTTTTTGTGATCGTAATTGTTTTCAAGAAACCAAACGAGCGATTGATGCTTCCCGAGTTCGCTCTCACTTTGAAGGCCAAGCCTTTTGAGTTATAACAATCAGATAAACTCACAACTTGCCACCACGGGTTCAATACAGCACTTTCCTGCTTGCCGATAAAATAGGGATGAAGCGCCTCACACGTTAAATCAGAATCAGATTCGTCCAAAGCTTTGATAATACCATTAGTCAGGCCTTCACCAAAGAAGTGACGATCCAAACCTTTCTCTAAACCACCACTAGCCAGGATGATTTCACTCTCATTAAAATCCGAAACCGTAAGTGTTGTTTTTTTAGAATTCTCTCGCACAGAAATATCAAGCCCATGCATGCGATCATTTTTTACGTGGCAGTGGAAGCTCTTCTTATCAGTTTGAGCACATTGAAGTTTATAATCATTTTCCAGTATCGATACGGCGTTAACCAGAACATCACTTGCCAGACAATTAGCGGCCACAAGCGTAAGCTGAAGACCGATCAATAGGTACTTTTTCATTATACTCTCCCTAGATATCGTTAAAAATAGGTTCAACTTACTTTTAACATTTTTAAGGGAAATAGATTTGGCCAGAGTAGCTGTTACAGGGGGGGTGTCTAAAGTTTAGTCGATTCTGGCCTTAAGGTTGGCAAAACTTAACTGGCCTACGAAGGTGACTTTTCAGGCATTGCGCCACCCATTCACCATTGAAGTAATGAGCGTAGCCATAAAACCAACTAATCATTTTTGTAGTCTTTTTAACCGGAACCTTATCTGCCAGGACCTCCGGAATCTCTCCATCCACTTCAAAGCACCAACCATAGGCCATCATCTCGTTGTTACTAATGACTTCCATGGCATCTAGTCCAATGGCAGATCCAAATATCTGATTAAACCCTGCTGAAACTCCCTGGTAGGGAATTTGATGAGCGTCCAAGACCATTAAACTCACTTCACCGACATTCATGCCTTCAGCAAATTTTACTTCTTGTGAAAGCAAAGGCTGCTGTGAACAAGGACCAACAAATTGGACTTCGAAGGCGTTTACTTGAAAAGAGAGAAGAATACAAAAGAGGGCAAAATATGTATGCACAACAACCTTTATTTTAGCTAATAAATGAGGTTAATACTTAATTTATGCCGCACTAGCAAGTAAACTTTTATTCCTAAACTGTATGGATAGAATCGTCATAAAAAATGAAATGCCCATAACAATATAAAATGCTTTAAAACCAAACATAGGAAATACAATTGCTGAAATGAAGGCACCAATCGAGAATGAAACCAGGATTGCTATCCGGTGGATATTAATGATTCTGCTCTCTTTAAGGCGAATGGTCTTATATCTGGGATTAATCGTACTCATTAAATGCAGGCCAATATCGGTTGAAAGGCCTGTTAAATGAGTAACTCGAATTTTACCGTAAGTTGTCCATGTGACCAGACTATTTTTTAATCCACAGATAAAGCACAACAAACCAATAATGACGAACTCAATAAACTGATAACTTTCATCTGCATCAAAAGGAACATCGCTCGATACCAAACCGCTTTCGCCCAAAAAAATAAGAAAAGCGATCAGGATTGTTATAAGCCCCTGGACATAATGATAGGCCGGAATTTTATGTGTGGGTCTATCAAGTACAAGTGAAGAGATCACTCCTCCCATGATAAAAGAAACGGGTATTATTAGTAATTCTGCTCCGAAAAAATACTCACTATGCCCCATCGCAATTCCGACCTGGGTTCCGAAACCTGTAACGTGAGAGACGAATTTTCCAGTAATGAGAAATCCTGCCGAATTAATAAATCCGGACTTAAAGGCAGACAAAAGCCAAAGTGACATTTTGCCTTTAGTGTATACATCTGCAACATTTTCACAATGAATCATGCTTCAGTCTCAAAAAACTCAACAGCGCCGGTTGAAACATTATATTCAGCACCAACAATCAAGATTTCACCTTTATAGGACATATTTTCTAAAATCGATGAGCGCGATTTGAGATCTTGCACACCCAAGGCAATATTGGCCTTAGTAACATGCGAACAGAGGTCATCGTCAGACACAGAAGGTAATTGTTTTTTGAGAAGTGGAATACAACGCTGAATTTTGTGTGTGATAAAGTGCAGGTGACCTAAATCAACATTCGCAATCGCCCCTTTAATAGCTCCACAGCTGGTATGACCAAGGACCACAATCACTTTCGCCCCTATTACTTTACATCCAAATTCAGCACTACCTAGAATATCTTCATTGATTACATTTCCTGCAATACGAATACTAAAAATATCTCCTAGACCTTGGTCAAAAACTAGCTCTGCAGATGTTCTTGAATCCATACAGCTTATAATTACAGCGAAAGGATGTTGGCCATCACTCGTATCATTCATTTGCTGAAGTAAGTTCCGATTAATTTTCAAATTATTAATAAATCTTTCATTTCCATCTTTGAGAAGTTTAAGTCCCATTGCAGGGGTAATTTTATCTTGCATTTCTTTGTTTAACGTTTTCATTCAATAGTTCCTCTTAATTTGTAGCTATTATCAACTCAGAGTTAGTATTGTGCCACTGCTTCACATATTGATCCAATAGATAATGTTGATATTATAGTTCGATTTTTTCGATAATGATTTTAAGAATTGTACTTTAAAGATTTTCTATCTTGAAAAGGTGAAACCTTTAAAGATGCTTTTCCATATAATGAAGGGGGAACTTAAGCGTTTCTCTTAATTCTGATTTGTCTCGTTCTCCCAGATTAATCACCAGAAATAAAAAAAGCCTCAGTAAAATGGGTTAAATTTTACTAAGGCTTTTTTTGGTGCCCACTCGCAGAATCGAACTGCGGACACAAGGATTTTCAGTCCTTTGCTCTACCGACTGAGCTAAGCGGGCATATCGAAAATCAGATAACTTGTACTTCTAAAAAAGAGAACTCTAAGTTAATGTTTCAGACGGTTCTCGTCAACGACTATTCAGTAAAAGATTAAAGTAACGACTCGAGTCAAAGGATTTTATGTCCGCGAAAGTTATCTGCCTGGAGCTTTCCCTCCCTTGGTTCCAAGTGAATGCCTTGGCGTTCATTCCTGCGCCCGGTAAAGGCCCAATAAAGAGTGAATGGGCGTTGTTTAGTCATGGCTACACTTCTCATAAGGGGGACTGCCTGAATTGGGCCACGCGCCTGGTAGAATCTGGTGTCCCTTGTTTGATTTTTGATCAGCCTGGCCACTACTTGGGTAGTTTTCACGAAGTTAATAGTTTTGAAGATTTCAAAGAACACGCTCACGAACTTTTTGGCGAGGCCTATAATCGCCTGAGCGCTCTGCTGGAGCAGCATCTCGGATTTGGTCAGTTCCCGGCCAATACGGCGGTCATTCTTGGGGGTCACTCTCTTGGGGCCTACACTTCCATCAAAGCCCTGGAACTCTCCCAGTTCGCTTCAATCCAGCGTCTGGCCGTAGCCGTGGGTATCGGCATCGGTCAAAGGCAGGCCACCCACCTTTTTGAAACTGCGTTTTATGAAAAGACACTCTCCATTCGCAGACAATTAGTTTCTCCTAATCTGGACTCTAAAGAAGTCTTTGCTTGGTTAAAGGACGCTAAAGAAAATATCACTCTTTCAAATCAGCGCATTCATATGATCACTGGCGAAGATGATATTGTAGTGGGAAATCTTGGGATGGAAGTATTTAAAGAGATTCTGGAAAAACAGGGTAATGCGGTAACAACTGAAAAACCAAAACGACTTCCTCATCATGAGCCGGGAGCCGCGACGGCACACATCTATTCATTTCTTAAGAATCATTTCGGCTGGATTTAGAAAGGATCGATTTCAAGTTTTTAAGCCACCCCTCTTTCCCTGGACGATCAAACGCTGTTCCTGAGAGCTTTTTCTTGAAACCACGATTGGTTTGCCCTTCTATTATTTTAACCAGATCCCTGATAGGTAAATCAAAAAACCAATCCTTTAAAAAAGTCAGGCGCTCTGGGAGTTTCAGAGTTCCGATAACTCGCGCCAGTGGTTTACGGTTCCACGGACAAACGTCCTGGCAAATATCGCAGCCAAAAAATTCTCCACGTGATTTCTCAAAGCCTTTCGGAGCTTCTGCATCTTTAAAAATCTCGATGGTATAAGTAGATATACACTGAGAAGCAATCACAGTCCTGGTTTCAGCATCAATTGCCTTGGTAGGACAAGCATCTATGCAGGCCGAGCATTGCCCACAATGATCAATATCTGCTTGGGGTGTTTCTAAATTTAGTTTTTGATTTAGAAGTAGCGAGCCAATAATGAAATAGCTCCCCTCTTTTTGATGAATGATCATGGAATTTTTGCCAAACCATCCCAGACCGGCCCTAAAAGCGAGATCTCTTTCCAAGATAGGCTGGGCATCCAAAGCGATGAAATGCTCTAGTTCAGGATAAGAATCTTTTAGGAGCGAGTATATCGAATTGAGACGCTCCTTAAGGACCGAATGATAGTCTTGCCCTTCAAACCCAAGCGAATAAGCTGCAATTTCGTGACGATTATTGTCCAGCAACCACTTCTTGGCTTCCTGATAACTAAAAAGGAAAACCAAAGCTGATTGAAATTCTGGATAAACATTTTTGATGTCACGTCTGAGATCTTTGCGGTGATCGGCCAAATATGAGAGAGGGGCCTGGAGATCTTGATTCACCCATTCTTCATAGCGACTGACTGACTGGGGAAGTGATTCTTCAGAATATCCCCAGTCCAGAATTCCCAGAGATTTTAATTTATCCTGGGATACATTCAAAAGATCATTCATCGAGAGGAAGGTATAATCTCAATAGCTCCAGTTGGGCACGCCTCCACACACTGCATGTCCAGATCGCACATGTGTATTTTGGATGCATCAATTCTGGTATCGTGATTCTTTTCTAATTTCGTTGTCCAAATTTCATAAGGACAAACGTTGATACAGGCCTGGCATGAAGCACAGATGCTTGTATCAAGTAGAAGCTTTCCCTTGTCAAAAGACACCTCCTGGATCGAATCTTGATCCAAATTTTTGAGGGCCTTAGGAACGTCCTTAATCACTTCAACTCTTATCGAGTTGGTTGTTCCCTGGCGAAAGAATTTCCCATCACCAACAGTGATTACAACTTTCTCACCGAGATCAAGAAGCTTTTTCTCTTTCAACTCAGTGATCATCATATCGCCAAGTTTCGTCAAATCAGAGTTATCATGAATATTAAAAAAATATGGGTGTATTCCCCAGTATAAACTCATTCTTCTGATAACATCGATAGAATTTGTCACTCCTAAAACGGGAGTTTTGGGACGAAAACGAGTCATCTTTTTACAGGAGTTCCCACCCTCAGTAATAGAAATAATCCATCGTGCATTGTTCTTCTCTGCCACGATCGAGGCAGCAACTTGGATTGAAGCCGTGACACTTGAAATATTCATATGACGAAGAAAGGGTCTCTCTCTTGGAGCCTTTTCCGCTTCTTCAATAATTTGACTCATAATAGTGATCGCTTCTAGAGGATATTTCCCGGAAGCAGTCTCACCAGAGAGCATCACAACGTCAGTTCCGTCCCAGATAGCATTGGCAACATCAGAAGCCTCCGCACGTGTTGGAGCGGAATTCGTGATCATACTTTCCAACATTTGTGTGGCCGTGATGATCGGTTTACCAAGTTCATTACAAAGCTTGATCATTTTTTTCTGAATACCAGGAACCAAATGGTTACCCACTTCAACACCCATGTCTCCGCGAGCGATCATAATCGCATCAGAAACATTTACAATACTCTCCATATTGTCCAAAGCCTCAGGCTTCTCGATCTTAGAAACGATCGGCACCTGAACTTTCATTTTATGCAGCAGGGATTTTACTTCTAGGATATCTTCAGCCGTGCGAACAAAACTTAAAGCAACGTAATCAATTCCTTGCTTTAGACCAAACAAGAGATCTTCCCGGTCTTTATCGGTAAAACTAGGAGCCGAGACTTTTACGTAAGGAAGGTTAATTCCTTTATTGGATTTCAGAAGCCCACCAACGACAACTTTAATTTTTAGTACTTCCCGATCTTTCTCAATAGCTTCTGCCACGATAAGCCCATCATCAAAAAGAATCCGTGCACCGACATGCGCATCTGCAACGAGATTTTTATAAATGGTTGGAATGAAATTTTTTACATATTCAGGATATTGCTCTTTAACATGTGAAGGGCCAATCACCCAGACATCACCGTCATTAAGCTGAAGGGGTTCAGGCACTTTATCGACCCTGATTTTTGGCCCTTGTAGATCCAGAAGGATGGCAACTTCCTGTCCTACATTCTTTGAGGCTTGGCGGATGTTTTTGATTGATTGTTCATGAGCTTCATAGGTTCCATGGGACATATTGACTCTGGCAGCATTCATTCCTGCCCTAATCATTTTCTCTAGCATCTCAATGGTGTTGGAGCTAGGTCCGATAGTCGCTATGATCTTAGCGCGGCGACTAGACATAGGATTATTCTTTTGATGAGGTTATTAACTTTTTAACTTAATCTTTTAAAATCTTTCATCGACTGCATCTGGTCATTATGCCCGGTCTTGATGGCCTGGATTTGGTTCTCATATCCAGAAACCAAACGGTTTTTTTCTTCATCATAGGCCATCTTGATACGGTCAAGTTCTATTTGCTTCATCGTATCTTTTTGGGCCAATTCTTTACTCGTTATGGCCTTAAGCTCTTTTAATTTATTCTCATAAT
>JFJP01005331.1_pt1 | contig 34973 bp, 37 predicted proteins | sample 431651 | NCBI WGS metagenome assembly JFJP01 (sample SAMN02602958, study PRJNA72255) | Microbial mat metagenome, whole genome shotgun sequencing project. | biome: fresh water; feature: sink hole; material: water; isolation source: purple microbial (photo- and chemosynthetic) mats found in... | reverse complement strand
TCGATGGCCGCATGACGCTGGGCGATCTGGTGATGGTCAACGCCTTCATGATCCAGCTCTACATTCCGCTGGGTTTTTTGGGCGTGTTGTATCGCTCCATCAAGCAAAGTCTGATTGAGCTGGAGAAGATGTTTGCCCTGTTGGACCGCGACTGCGAGGTAGCGGATGTGTCGGATGCGCCGGCTTTGCAGCTGGGTGAGGGCGCGGCCAGCGTGGCGTTCAAGCAGGTGTCCTTTGCCTACGACCCGACGCGGCCGATCCTGCACGACATCAGCTTTGACATACCGGCGGGCAAAACAGTGGCGGTGGTGGGACCGTCGGGTTCGGGCAAATCAACGCTGGCGCGGCTGCTGTACCGCTTTTACGATGTGCAGCAGGGGCAGATTCTGATCGCAGGGCAGGACATCCGCCAGGTCACGCAGGCCAGTGTGCGCGCGGTGATCGGCATCGTGCCGCAAGATACCGTGCTGTTCAACGACACCGTGGCCTACAACATTGCCTATGGCCGCCCAGGTGCCAGTCGCGCCGAGGTCGAGGCGGCCGCGCGTGCTGCACACATCCACAACTTCATTGCGTCAACGCCCAAGGGCTACGACACCATGGTTGGCGAGCGCGGCCTGAAACTCTCTGGCGGCGAAAAGCAGCGCGTGGCGATTGCCCGCACGCTGCTGAAAAACCCGCCGATCCTGATTTTTGACGAAGCCACGTCAGCGTTGGACTCGGCCAACGAGCGCGCCATCCAGGCCGAGCTGCAAAGCGTGGCGCAAAACAAGACCACGTTGGTGATCGCCCACCGCCTGTCAACCGTGGTCGATGCCCACGAGATTCTGGTGATGGAGGCCGGCCGCATTCTGGAGCGCGGCACTCACGCCGCGCTGCTGGCTGCCAATGGCCGTTACGCCGAGATGTGGGCGTTGCAGCAGAGTAGTGAATGATAAGAGTCTTTTAGGCCTCTAGCCCATATCTACAAAGCGCTGATAGCTATGTAATATGTAGTATTATCAGGGCGATGGTTTGGCTTGCACTGGGAAATCCGTTGGCCGGTTTGGCTACACCTGCATGTTCATGATGTCGGTATAGGCCTGCACCATGCGATTGCGCACATGCAGCGTGGCCTGAAAGCCGATTTGTGCCTTTTGAATGGCCACCATGGTTTCTTCCAGGCTGACCTTGGGGTTTTCCAGTTGCACCTCGTGCTGTAGCTTGGTGGCGGTGTTTTGCGCCGCGCTGACTGAATTGAGTGCGCTTTTCAGGGCCCCGGAAAAACCGCCCGACTCGGCACCACCGACTGCGCCCTTGGCCAGGCTGGCAGACAGATTGGGGCGTACCGCAACCGGTGTCGTCGTGGGAGAGAGTCTGAGGTTCATGGTGGTTAGGGTCCCAAAAAGTTGGGATGGACGGATGCTAAAACGCGTTCTGGAAAACATGAATTTGAAGTAAGGGGTAAAAGCCGCTCTTTTCAGCCTCATGTTTTGCGGCCAGGCCCAAATAATCATCGGCATTCAAGCTGCACCACGCACCCTTGCCATGGAAGAACCTCATGTCTGCCGCCGCCACCCTTACCGCCATTCCTGTCAACCCTAGCTTTGGCCAGCGCCTGGCCAATCTGGACCGGGCCCAGCGCGTGCGTCTGGGCGTGGGCATTGTGCTGTTTCTGGCGATTGGCATCATCGGGCTGGTGATGGGCCGCCAGGCCGAATGGCGCGTGCTGTATGCCAATTTGCCCGACAAGGACGGCGGGGCCATCGTGGCCCAGCTGTCGCAAATGAATGTGCCCTATCAATATGCGGCAGGTGGCGGGGCGATTCTGGTGCCGGCCAACATGGTTTATGACACACGGCTGAAGCTGGCCTCGCAAGGTCTGCCCAAAGGTTCGGTGACGGGTTTTGAGCTGATGGACAGCGCCAACCGCTTTGGCATGACGCAGTTTCAGGAGCGGTTGACGTTTCAGCGTGGGTTAGAGGGTGAGTTGACGCGCTCGATCCAGGCGCTGTCGTCGGTGGCCAATGCCCGGGTGCACCTGGCACTGCCCAATCAAAACGGGTTTTTTCGGGACCAGCAAAAGGCGTCGGCTTCGGTGCTGCTGACGCTCAACGGCGGCCACACGCTGGACCGCGGGCAGATTGCCGGCATCATTCACCTGGTGGCCTCCAGCGTGCCCGAGATGGACCCCAAAGCGGTCAGCGTGCTTGACGATACGGGCAAGTTGCTGTCCACACCCCCGGAAGGCGAGAACGGCCAGGGTGGCGATGCCCAGCAGATGCAGTATGTGCAGCAAATTGAGCAGCTTTACAGCCAGCGCATTCTGGATATTCTGGAGCCCGTGGTCGGGCGCAACAACATTCGCGCGCAGGTGACTGCCGAGCTGGATTTTTCGCAGACCGAATCGACGTCCGAGCTGTTCAAGCCAAACCAGACGCCGGACGCCACCGCCATCCGCAGCCAGCAGTTGCTCGAAAGCGGTCCGGGCGCCGGCACCGCAACCCCCACAGGGGTGCCGGGTGCCACCACCAATCAGCCTCCGGGCCCGACCACAGCACCGATCAATGGCAATGCCCAGGCGCTGGCGGCAGCTGGCGCGGCCTCAGGCACGGGCAACGGCCGGCGTGAGTCGATCATCAATTACGAGGTGGACAAGACCGTGCGTGTGGTGCGCGGCAGCACCGGCATGATCAAGCGCGTCAGTGCTGCCGTGGTGCTCAATCATCGGACCACCACCGATGCCAAGGGCAAGACCACCACTGCCGCCATCAGCGATGCCGAGCTGGAAAAGCTCACCGCGCTGGTGCGTGAAACCATTGGCTTTAGCAAGGACCGGGGCGACACCGTGAATGTGGTAACCACGCCCTTTACCATCGAGAAGCAGACCGTGGTGGATGTGCCGCTGTGGCAGCAGCCGCAGGTGCTGGACCTGGCGCGCAGCTTGGCTTGGCCACTTGGGACCTTGCTGTTTGGTGCCTTGGTGTTGATGGGCGCGGTGCGCCCGGCGCTCAAAGTCATGGCCCAACCGGTGACGATCAGCCAGACACCGTCTGTCGGTGCGCTGGACGCGCTGGAGTCTGAAGAGCCCGATCGTCCGCTGCTGACCGGTCCGAGCTCGGCCAGCAACCAGCCTGCCGAACCGAGCGCCGGCGACATCGCGCTGGAAGAAGCGCGTAAATTAACCCGTGACAACCCCGCAGCAGTTGCTAATATCGTCAAAACCTGGATCAACGGCGAGGCTCCCGCATGAGGCGGCGGCACCGATATTTGACCGGGAATTGAACCGAAAGCAAAGATCATGGCGCAAACTGACGGACTTGAAGACGCTGCCATCCTGATGATGTCACTGGGTGAGGCCGAGGCCTCGGAAGTGTTCAAGCATTTGTCGCCCAAGGAGGTGCAAAAGCTCGGCGAGGCGATTGCCAAGACCAAGACCATCACCCGCGAAAAGGTCAACGAGGTGGTGGACAAGTTCACCGGCATTGCCGCCGCGCAAAGCTTGCTGGTGTCGAATTCAGGCGACTATGTGCGCTCGGTGCTCAAGCGGGCGCTGGGTGACGACAAGGCGGCGCTGTTGATCGACCGGATTTTGCAGGGCGGCGACGTGTCGGGCATCGAGAGCCTGAAGTGGATGGAGCCCAGTAGCGTGGCTGAATTGCTGCGCAACGAACACCCGCAAATTGTCGCCGCCATTCTGGTGCACCTGGATTTTGACCAGGCCGCCGATATTCTGAAGTTTTTCAATGAACGCCAGCGCAACGAGGTGATGCTGCGGGTGGCGACCATGGAAGGTATCCAGCCGTCGGCGCTGAAAGATTTGAACGAGGTACTGTTCAAGGTGTTGGCCGGTGGCGACAAGATGCGCAAGTCGTCGCTGGGTGGCATCAAGGCGGCGGCTGAGATGATCAACCTGATGGGCACCGCCATTGAAGGCACGGTGATCGAGTCGATTCGCAACCACGACCCGGACCTGGCGCAAAAGATCATGGACAAGATGTTTGTGTTTGACGATGTGATCAAGCTCGATGACAAGTCGATCCAGACGGTGCTGAAAGAAGTGTCGAGCGACGTGCTGATCGTGGCACTCAAGGGCGCGCAGCCCGAGCTCAAGGAGAAATTCTTGTCCAACATGTCCTCGCGTGCGGCCGAGTCGCTGCGCGAAGACCTGGAGTCGCGCGGCCCGATGCGCCTGTCAGAGGTCGAGGCGCAGCAAAAGGAAATCTTGAAGACCGTGCGCCGACTGGCCGACGAAGGCGTCATCGTCATTGGCGGCGGCGCTGACGATGCCATGGTATGACGATGCGCAATTACGACCGTTTTATTCCCGGCGAGGAAATCCAGGCCGTGGAGCAATGGCGCTTTGGCTCGATTGACACGGCCGCCCAACTGCGCGCGGCGCAACTCAAGGAGCGTGCCGCACAAGACGATGCCGTGCAAGCCGAAGTGGCCCGCCAGCAGGCGTTTCAGGAAGGTTTCACGCAAGGCATCGAACAAGGGAGAGCGCAGGCGCAGGTTGAGATGGAGCGGCAAATGCAGGCGTTTCTGGACAACCAGGCCAAACAGGCTGGCGAGCGGTTGGCAGCATTGTTTGCTTCGGCGCAAGCCGAGTTGCTACAGGCCGAGCAAGCCATGGCGCAACAGGTGCTTGGTTTGTCCTGCGAACTGGCGCGCCAGGTCGTGAAACAGGAACTCACCGTCAATCCGAACGCCGCGCTGCCGGTGCTGCGCGAAGCCTTGGCGCTGCTGGGTGCCGATTGCAAGGCGGCCGTGGTCAAGATGCATCCGCTGGATGTGGATGCGCTGGGGGAGCAGATTCAGTCAGAGTTCATCGGTGTGGCCTTGAGTCTGCGTGCTGATGTAAGTGTGCAGCAGGGCGGCTGTGTGGTCGAGTCCGCCGGCATGGTGGTGGATGCCACGGTGGCCAAACGCTGGCAGCGGACGGTGGCCAGCCTGGGTTTGCGCAGTGTCTGGGAGACGCCTGATGAGCACGGCTGAACTGGCCCCCAAGTGGCAGTCTTTTTTGGCGGATGCGCAAAAACGCGTGCAAGCCGCCAACACGCTGGAGGTGCGCGGCACGCTGACACGGCTGACCGGGCTGGTGCTGGAGGCCGTCGGCATCCGCGTGCCCGTGGGCTCGCAGTGTCTGGTGACGATGAAGTCGCAGCCGCCGGTGCTGACCGAGGTGGTGGGTTTTTCCAATGACCGGGCTTTTTTGATGCCGGCGGGTGACGTGCATGGCCTCTCCAGTGGGGCCAGCGTTGAGCCAGCGCCGGCGTACGTGGCGGTGCCCCGACTCGGTGAGCGTCGCCACGCGGAACGGGTGTTTGGCCAGGGCGTGCTGCGACTGCCACTGGGCGACGGCTTGCTGGGCCGGGTGGTGGATGCGCAGGGCGCACCGATGGATTACATGGGGCCGATTGCCGATGTGCAGTCGGTGCCGCTGGACCGCAAGCCCATCAACGCGATGGACCGGGCCCCGGTGCGCGAGCCGCTCGACACCGGCATTCGCGCCATTAACGCGCTGCTGACGGTCGGGCGGGGTCAGCGGCTTGGGCTGTTTGCCGGCTCAGGCGTGGGCAAGAGCGTGCTGCTGGGCATGATGGCCCGCTACACGCAGGCCGACGTGATTGTGGTGGGCCTGATTGGTGAGCGCGGCCGTGAGGTCAAGGAGTTTATTGAGGATATTTTGGGTGATGCCGGGCGCGCCCGTTCAGTGGTGGTGGCCGCTCCGGGTGATGCACCGCCGCTGCTGCGCATGCAGGGAGCAGCCTACGCCACAGCGATTGCAGAGAATTTTCGCGACAAGGGCAAACATGTGCTGCTGTTGATGGATTCGCTCACCCGTTACGCCATGGCGCAGCGCGAAATTGCGCTGGCAATTGGCGAGCCACCCGCCACCAAGGGCTATCCGCCGTCGTGTTTTGCCAAATTGCCCCAACTGGTGGAGCGCAGCGGCAACGGGCTGCACGGTGTGGGCTCGATCACCGCGTTTTATACCGTGCTGTCCGAGGGCGATGACCAGCAGGACCCGATCGCTGATGCGGCGCGGGCCATTTTGGACGGCCACATTGTGCTGTCGCGCGAACTGGCAGAAGCCGGCCACTTTCCGGCCATTGACATCGAGCAGTCAGCTTCGCGGGTGATGCACAACGTGATCTCGCGCGAGCATTTTGACCTGGCCAAGAATTTCAAGGCGGTGTATTCGCGCTATGAAAAGGGCCGTGACCTGATCCAGATTGGCGCTTATGTCAACGGCTCGGACAGATCTCTGGACGAAGCCATTGCCCTGCATGACCCGATGACGCGGTTTTTGCAGCAGGACATGTTTGAGTCGGCCACGATGGATGGCAGTGTGCGTGACATGCGTGCGGCGCAGACCTTGCCGCGCGCCGGACGCTGAACCTATTTGATCGCGAGTGTGCACCATGGCTGACTTTCGAAGTCTTGTTTTGGCGATTGAGCTGGCAGGCGTCAAGCGCGACCAGGCGATGGCGCAATTGCAGGAAATGCAGCGCGCCTACGCTCATGCGCAGGAACAGATGAAGCAACTGCAGCAGTACGCGCAGGAAACCGATCAGCGCTGGACGCAGGGCGCTCAGCGCATCACCACACCCGAGCTGCTGCATCACCAATACCAGTTCATGGGACGGTTGACACAAGCGATTGGATTGCAACAGGGCGTATTGGCCAACACCCTGCGTCAGGTGGATGCCGCCAAGCAGGTGGTGGTGCAGGCAGAGTTGCGATTGGCCAGCCTGAAACAGGTGCTGACTGCACGCCAGGAGGCGCGGGTGGCCCTGAAGCAGCGACAGGAGCAAAAACAGATGGACGAGTTTGCCGCCCAGATGACCTTGCGCCAACAGCGAAACGAATTGGAGAATAGTCAATGAACATCGAAACCCACAGCGCGACATCCAGCCATAAGTCGGTGGCGGGCGCAGACCGCAAAAAGGCCGGTATGGCCGAGGCTGTCGGCGGGGATGCGACGTCCGGCTTTGCCTTGTTGATGGGCATGCTGGCAGCATCGGATGGTGCAACCAGCAGTACCGTTGAGAGCGCTTTGGGTGACACGCTTGCCTGCCCTGCCGCCGTCAGCGAGGGTGGTTTGTCGGCTGTCGGCAATCTGCCGGTCTTGCAAAATAATTCTTATCAAAATATGCCTACAGCACAGGTTGGATATGCGCTGCCAGCTAGCAATTTGAAAGCCTTGGTTGGTCTGGACGATGCGCCGCCGCAACCGGCAACCGGCCAGTTTGCCAGCCGCAGTGGCTTGACCCTGAATGCCAATGGCACCTTGCAGCGGGGCAACGGACTCACGGCGCTGCTCGGACATCTGCAACAGAGTGACAACAATGGTCTTCTAGACCAGGCAGAGTCTGCCCTGACAGATATAAATTTGCCATTCTCGCCGAGTCAGCAGGCAGAGAGCCTGACGCGCGGCAGTCGTTTGCCGATCCGCAGCAGTGACCTGGTGCCGGCTACAACGCTTGTCGCTGGCGCCCAAATGCAGCCCGTGGCAACGCCAGCCACGAACGCAGCTCTGGTGTCTGGCGCAAGTCTTGTTGCTGGCGCGCAAAGGCAGCCCATGGCAGCGGCAGCCTTGAGCGCCTCGCTGATGCCGGGCGCAAGTCTAGTTGCTGGCGCGCAAATGCAGCCCGTGGCAGCGCCAGCCACGAACGCAGTGCTGGTGTCTGGCGCAAGTCTTGTCGCTGGCGCGCAAACGCAGCCCTTGGCAGCGGCAGCAACGAATGCCGTGCTGGTGCCGAGCGCAAGTCTTGTTGCCAGCGCGCAAATGCAGCCCGTGGCAGAACCAGCCACGAATGCCGTGCCACTGCCTCAAGCAAGTTTGGCGACGGGTGAGAAGGGGCCTTTGGCAAGCATCCTAGTGGGCGCTGCGCACTCTGGGAGCTTGGCGACATCCGATGCTCGCAATGGCAAGGCTGGGGCCTGGTCAGATACCGCATTGGGTGCGGCTGCATCGCCTGGCACGGCGCAGCCCAAGTTGTCGACTGATATCAGCAGTGGAGGGCATGGCCCGACCTTGAGACCTGCGCCGGCTGAACTGAAGGAGGTCAAGGTGATGCCAGCGACGGTGGACCTGGCCACCAGGGTCGAAGCCAACAGCACATTGGTGCTGGCGGGCAGTAGCGCGGACGGTGTGTTGAGAACGCAGGAGCGCCTGGCGACCAGGTCGTCGGTGTCTCGGTCTGGCGATGCCAATGATGGAGCATTTGGCTTGGCATCTGGGGTCAATGCACGCGCCGACGCGCCCTATCAGATTGAGGCCGCTGCGGCTGCCGTGCCTGACTCTGCCATCGCCGAGACGGTGAGCTATTGGGTCACCCAGGGCGTGCAGAATGCCGAACTGACGCTGGACGGTTTTGGCAGCGACCCGGTGGAGGTGAGCATTTCGCTCAACGGTGATCAGGCGCACATTGACTTCCGCACCAATCAAGCCGATGTTCGGCAGGCGCTGGAAGCTGCTACGGCCGATCTGCGGGATTCGCTCTCAGGTCAGGGGTTGCAATTGGCCGGCGTATCAGTCGGCACGTCAGGCAGCCGCAATGAACAGGGCAACGCGCAACCATCGAGTCCAGGAACAAGACAAGTTGAGGCGCAGGCGGAGCCGACACCCGCACCTGCGCAGCGTCGCAGCATCAACGCGTCGGTAGGACAGTCGCTGGACTTGTTTGTGTGATTTAGACTCGACAGATCTGTAAGACAGGAGAAGCCAGGTTTTTGGCGGGCAGATCGCTCTGTAATATCTGTCTGAATGCTCAATAATGATCTTAATCTGAAGTACCAAAGGAAACATCATGGCCGCCAAACCAGAAGAGGCTGAAGCCAAGCCACCTGCCAAAAGCAAGAAAATGCTGATCATCATCATCGGTGTGGTGCTGGTGTTGCTGCTGGGTGGAGGCGGTGCCTTCTTTTTCATCAGCAAGCAGCGCGCCGCCGCCGCCGCCGAGGAAGAAGGGGGCGGCGAGCCTGCAGCCGCTCACGCGCCGGCTGCCGATCACGGCGCCAAGACCCCGCCCGTCTATTTGCCGATGGACAACCTGGTGGTGAATCTGGCTGACCCGGGTGGTGAGCGGGTGGCTCAGGTGGGTATTACGCTGGAAGTCACTGACGCACATGCAGCCGACACGGTTAAAACCTATATGCCCGCGATCCGCAGTGGTGTACTGATGCTGTTGTCGCAGCGCACGTCGCAAGACCTGCTGTCGCCTGAAGGCAAACAGAAGCTGATCGACGACATCTTGCGCGAAGCATCGGTGCCGTTTGGTGGCGGCGAAGACCATGAGGAGGAGGCGGCCACGGCGAAGAAAAAAACCAAAAAGAAAGCCGTTGTGCAGTATCCGGTGGTTGGTGTGTTATTTTCCAGTCTGATCGTGCAGTGAGGCGGTGGTGCGCAGGCCATGAGTGAATCGTTCCTATCCCAGGAAGAGGTTGATGCCCTGCTGGAGGGGGTCACGGGTGAGAGTCAGAAGCTGGCCGAGGAGGTCACCGAGAGTGGCGAAGTTCGGCCCTACAACATTTCAAGTCAGGAGCGGATTGTTCGTGGGCGCATGCCCACCATGGAAATCGTGAATGAGCGGTTTGCCCGCAATCTGCGGGTCGGTTTGTTCAACTTCATCCGCCGCAGCCCTGAAATTTCTGTGGGGCCGGTGACGGTACAGCGCTACAGTGCCTTTCTGCGTGAACTGGCCGTACCTACCAACTTCAATATTGTGGCGATACGGCCGCTGCGTGGTAGCGGTTTGGTGGTCTGCGAGCCGGCGCTGGTGTTTGGCGTGATTGAGTCCTTGTATGGCGGCATCGGCAAGTTTCAGACACGTATCGAAGGACGGGATTTCTCGGCGACCGAGCAGCGGGTCATCAACCGGTTGGTGGATGTGGTGACCGATGAATACAAAAAAGCCTGGGTCGGCATTTATCCGCTGGAACTGGACTACCAACGCTCGGAAATGCAGCCCCAGTTTGCCAATATTGCGACACCTAGCGAAATTGTGGTCTCCACCTCGTTTCAGCTTGAGATTGGTGAAATCACCGGGGCAATCCATTTTTGTTTTCCCTATGCGACGCTGGAACCCATACGCGACGTGCTGTATTCCTCCACGCAGGGCGACTCCATTGAGGTTGATCGGCGCTGGGTGAATGTGCTGACGCAGGAAATCCAGGCAGCCGAGGTGGTTTTAGTGGCAGAACTGGCGCACGCCGATGCAACCATTGAGCAATTGCTGGCCATGAAGCCCGGGGATTTTATTGAACTCGACCGCAAGCCACGGGTGCAGGCAACAGTGGATGGGGTGCCCATTTTTGAGTGTCAGTACGGTACGCACAATGCCAAATACGCGCTGAAAATCGAGCGCTGCTTGCGCAACAATGACCTCAACTGGAAAGGTGAACAACATGGCAATTGATGAACCCCCGGCAGAAGACGACGGCCTGGCTGACTGGGCCGAAGCGCTGCTGGAGCAAAAGAGTTCCGAGGCATCCCCAGCGCCTGAGCCTGGCGGCGTGTTGACGGGCGACTCGCAGCGGTCGTTTTCAGGTGGCAATGACACGCAGATCAACGACATCAATCGGGTGCTGGATATTCCGGTGCTGCTCTCGGTTGAGTTGGGGCGCACCAAGGTGCCGATCAAGCATATTTTGCAGTTGGGTCAGGGTTCTGTGGTCGAACTCGATGCGCTGGCCGGTGAGCCGATGGACGTGCTGGTCAATGGCTACTTGATTGCACAGGGCGAGGTGGTGGTGGTGAACGACAAATTTGGTATTCGCCTGACTGACGTGGTGACGCCCTCTGAGCGACTGCGCCGCGTCAGCAAGGGTTGAACGGTGATGTCCCAGGCCTGGTTACTGGTTATCGTGTTTGTTGTGGTGCTGGCGTTGATTCCCGTTTCCTTGAGATGGTTGCAGCGACGCCTGGGGGCAGGCGGGACGAGTGCATCGGCTCCGCTGCGCATCGTCGCTGCGGTAGGCGTGGGTCCGCATCAGCGGGTGGTGACCGTTGAGGTAGGCCCTGAAGGTGCGCGCACCTGGCTCACATTGGGGGTGACGGGGCAGTCGATTACGTGTTTGCATACAGCCGCTGCTGTGCCACAGACAATGCCAAAGTTAGCGTCGCCCGGCCCAGGTCCAATGACCAAAGAGACTTGAATGTTGAATATCAACAATGGCATGATGTCATTGCACAGGTTGCCCAGGATGGTGCTGGTGGCAGGCTTGCTGCTGATGAATTCATACAGCCTGGCACAGGGTACGGCTGGCACGGCACAATTGCCGTTGCTGGTGGGGACAGGCAGTGCTGGCACGAGTTTTTCTGTGCCGGTTCAAACCTTGCTGTTTTTCACGGCGCTGTCGTTTTTGCCGGCGATTTTGCTGATGATGACGGGCTTTACCCGCATCGTGATCGTGTTGTCCTTGCTGCGCCAAGCGCTGGGTACGCAGGCCGTGCCACCGAACCAGGTGGTGGTCGGGTTGTCACTTTTTCTGACGATGTTTGTCATGGGGCCAACGCTCGACACTGTCTATAACGAGGCCTACGTGCCCTATAACAACAACACTTTGCCGTTCGAGCAGGCGCTGGCCAAGGCCGAGGTACCGATGCGCTCGTTCATGAGCAAGCAGACACGACAGTCGGACTTGGCATTGTTTGTCAAGCTGGCCAAGCTCGACCCGGCCACCGACGCGGTCAAGGCCCCGATGCGGGTGCTGGTCCCAGCCTTTGTGACCAGCGAACTGAAATCCGCGTTCCAGATTGGTTTCATGATCTTCATTCCCTTTTTGGTGATCGACATTGTCGTGGCCAGTGTCTTGATGTCCCTGGGCATGATGATGCTGTCGCCGGTTCTGGTGGCGCTGCCGTTCAAGTTGATGATTTTTGTGTTGGCGGATGGCTGGAACTTGCTGATGGGTTCGTTGGCCGCCAGCTTTGTGACCTGAGGGGGCGACATGAATGCGCAATTGGTGTTGTCAATGGGACAGGAAGCACTGTGGATGCTTTTAATGGTTTCGGCGCCGGTGCTGGGTGTGGTTTTGGTGGTTGGCCTGGTCGTCAGCCTGTTTCAAGCCGTGACCCAGATCAATGAAGCGACGCTGGCGTTTGTCCCCAAATTGATTGCGGCAATGGCGGTGTTTGCCCTGGCGGGTCCGTGGATGTTGAACGTTCTGGTGGACTACATCCGGCGCACGCTTGAGGCCATTCCTGCGGCTGTGATGTGACTCGGCGGGATTGTGATTACATTCACTGAGGCCCAACTGATGGCCTGGCTGTCACCCATGGTGTGGCCATTTTTGCGGGTGCTGGCGATGTTCACTTCGGCTCCGGTGTTTTCTTCACGGTCATTTCCAACGAGGGCACGCATTGCGCTGGCATTTTTTGTGGCATTGGCGGCGCAACCCTTTTTGGGGACGCAGCCGATGATCAGCATCGGCAGCCCGGACGCTGCGGGTGCCGTTGTTCAGCAGGTTGGCGTCGGCCTGGCCATGGGGTTTGTGATTCGGCTGGTTTTTGCCTCCGTGGAACTGGCCGGTGAGGTGATCGGGTTTCAGATGGGCCTGAACTTTGCGTCATTTTTTGATCCGACACTCAATTCCCAAACCAGTGCAGTGGCGGGTTTTTTCGGGAAGATGGCATCTTTCATGTTTGTCGTGATGAACGGCCACTTGTTGCTGTTGCTGGCGGTCATCAATAGTTTCAAGGCATTTCCAGTGGATCAGAATTTTCTACAAGCCGCCAGTCAGATGAAGGTGCTGGAACTGGGCGCGGACCTGTTTGCCAGTGGCTTCTGGATGGCCTTGCCGATGGTGGGCATGTTGATGTTCACCAATCTGGCGTTGGGAATTGTGTCGCGGGTCGCACCTCAGATGAACATTTATGCGATCGGCTTTCCGATTACCCTGACGGTCGGATTGGTTGGAATGGCGGCAACGCTGCCAATGCTGGATCAGCCTTTCATGGCTCTGATGACGCGTGCCATTGATATTTTTGCGGTGATTTAGAAGCAGTTCAGACCAGTCCATTGCGAATTGCATACACGGTCAGCTCAGAATTGTTGGCAAGCTTGAGCTTTTCCAGCACACGTGCACGATAGACGCTGACAGTTTTTGGGCTGAGCATCAGTTCGTGCGCGATGTCTGAGAGCTTTTTTCCGGAGGCAATCTTCAGCAAGGTTTGTAGCTCTCGCTCGGACAAGCTGGCATGCAGGCTGGTGTTTTCCGGGGTGCTCAGGTTGTCCACCAGCATCTGCGCCACATTTTGAGTGACATATTTTCTGCCCTGGGCCACGGTGCGAACGGCCACGACCAAGTCTGCCGGGTCGCCTGACTTGTTCAAATAGCCTTGTGCACCTGCCTTCAGACAGCGAATGGCGTATTGATCTTCAGGGTACATGGACACCATCAGCACCTTGATGGGTGAATCTGCCTCACGCAGGCTGGCCAACACCTCCAGCCCACCGCGTCCAGGCAGGTTGATATCAAGTACCAGGACATCGCAGGGGTGTGTTCGAATGGCATCGCGCACCTCGGCGTAACTGCCGGCTTCTGCAGTCACCTGAATATCAACGGCTTCCGTCAAGGTGTCGCGGATGCCACGCCGGATCATGGCATGGTCATCACACAAAATTACGCGAATCATCGGACTGTTGCTCCATTTGCAAGTTTTCTGAGTGGCACAAGGGCACCGACAGGGTAACTGCCAGGCCGGTCCCGGCGGTGGAACTGATGTCCACCCAACCATCGACGGTTCTGGCGCGCTCTTTGAGCCCGCGCAAGCCAAAACTCTTGGGCTTGGCTAAATCAAGTGAGGTGGCTCCCTTGCCGTTGTCCGATATCTCCAGGGTCAGCACATTTTCATCTTCGGAGAGGTCAATTTTGACGAGAGAGCATTGTGCATGCTTCGCAATATTGGTCAGCGCTTCTTGTGCCGTCCGGTACGCCACCAACTGGACTGCCTTTGGCAAAGGTGCAATTTGCCTTGGCGCACGGACGATGGTGTCAATTTTGGTTCTCTTCATGAAATCGGTGACTAGCCAATGCAGTGCGGCCAGCAAGCCTTGGTCCAGGATAGCAGGCCGAAGGTTCATCATGATTCGTTGACTGGCTTCCACCGCGTGTTGCAGCATTTCAGTGGCCGCCTTGACGTGTGAAATTGTGGCGGTATGGGTACTATGGCGTTCAATCCACGCCAGATCGAATCGGATGGCTGCCAGTGATCCGCCAATATCGTCGTGAATTTCACGTGCAATGGCTGCCCGTTCCTGTTCAATCGTGGTTTGAAGGTGCTCGGAAAAACTTGCCAATCGCTTTTCTGACAGGGCGAGTTCCTGGTCAGCCTGTTCCTTCAACAGAACGATCTTGTGCATTTCAACCGCGCGTTGAATGACATGTCTGAGTTTGCCCAGGTCGGTTTTGGGCAAATAGTCACTAATGCCGGCTTTGATGGCCTGGACCGCTGCGGTTTCGCCGATCGCGCCTGAGAGCAGGACAAAGGGAAATCGCAGTCCATTGTCTTGCATCAATTGCCAGGCATCCAGCGCGGTAAAGCCGCCCAGTCTGTAATCTGCCAGCACCACGTTGAAATGGTTTCGCCGCAAGGCGTTGGCAAACGCGCTGAGCGTTTCGACCCGAACAATTTCGTTGATGCCATCCGATTTACCCAACTCGCGTTTGACCAACAGGTGATCTTGTTCAGAGTCCTCCAGATGCAAAATGCACAATGGTGGTGGCGTTTCAAATTTGTGAGTCATGATTAGCGCTATGATTGTTTGTTGTACTACACCGGATTGCTTTGCGATGACCTAGCAGAGAGTTTTTCCCCAATGTCTCACGAGCCAACATTTTCTCCACCGACAGTCAAATTGCCGGTCATGTTAGTCGCTGAAGTGCAGGACTCGCTGCTGGTTGTCGTGCATGATTTGAAACGCCTTGATGGTCTGCTAGCCAACGCCATGGAGAACTTGATGGAGCGATTCACTGTAGCCAGTGAAAATTTGTCATCACCCATGTTGTCAGATATTGAAGGTTTGCGACAGGTGCGGCTCGTATTGCGGTCTGCCGTGACTGAACTGCAGTTCCAGGATATGGCTTCCCAATTGATTGGACATACCTCCAAGGTGCTGCAGGGCTGTGCCTATCGGCTTGCAGCAGATGCCATGGGTGTCGAAGACGGCGAGGCGGTTCCTTTTGTTGAAGAGGTTCCAGATCGACCCAATCCAGTGACACAGGATGAAATGCAAGCTGGATCGATTGAGCTTTTTTAACATGTTCAAATATCTAGTAGTTGAAATAGTCGGAGTTGTTCATGCCAGTAATACTCACTGTTGATGATTCACCGTCGATGCGCAAGATGGTGTCATTTACGCTGGTTGGTGCCGGCTATCAGGTCGTTGAAGCGGTTGATGGGATTGATGCCATCGAGAAGGCGCACACGCAAGCATTTGACCTTGTTTTGACTGATCAAAACATGCCTCGACTCGATGGATTGGGCTTGACCAGGAAATTGCGTGAAAGTCCCCAATTTAAGACAGTGCCAATATTGATGCTGACGACGGAGTCCAGTGATTTGATGAAGCAGGCAGGACGGGCTGCCGGTGCGACGGGTTGGTTGGTCAAGCCTTTCGATCCTGCGCGACTGATAGAAGTCATCAAAAAAGTGATCAAGTAAACGGTATTTTTTGCAATACACACAAGAGTTGAACTCAGGAGAATTTCATGGCGGAAGTGCATCATGAGGCTGGCGGATCAGGAGCTGACTTTGACCTGAGTCAGTTCTACCAGATTTTTTTTGAAGAGGCGGGAGAGAATCTTGATTTGATGGAGCAAATGCTGCTCAATTTGAATCTGGAAACGGCAGACGATGAAGAATTGAATGGAATTTTTCGTTGCGCGCACTCGGTCAAGGGCGGTGCTGCAACGTTCGGATTTTCCGATGTTGCCGAGCTGACTCATCAAATGGAGTCGCTGCTCGACCGCCTGCGGCGGCATGAACTGCAGCCGACTGCTGCCATGGTGGATGTGCTGCTGGAGTCTGCAGATGCGTCGCGAAGCTTGTTGGCGCGCCATCAAGCTGGCGACGAGGGGGCTGCATTGCCAACAGGTGAGTTGGTCAAGAGGATTCGTGCACTGGTTGCCGGCGAAGTGGTGCAGGCAGCGAAAGCCCCAATACCGGCAGCACCCGCGGCCGTGGAACCCAAACCGGTCATCGTGCAAAAGCCTGTACCGACGACAGTGACTGCGCCAACCCGCGCGATGGCAAGCGCAACAACGCCTGAACATCGTTCGCTGCAGATCAATATTACCCAACTGACACATGCCGAGCAGGCGGATGCCATTGAAGAGCTTTTTCGCGATATACCGGGGCTCGGGGAAATCAAGGTCGTCCCAACCACTGACCAGACGATGCGCGTGTTCCAGGTTGAAACAACATCCACCAATGAGGATTTACTGGACTTGTTTGCTTTTCATGTGTCACGGGAACAGGTCACTATCAAGGAGAATTCGCCCGATGGGGTGGTTTCGCAAGAAGAATCCGGCCCAAGCTTATCTGGCAACGCGCTGATGGCTCCACACCCAACATCGGAGCAGGGTTTCCAGCAGCAGGCTACGGCTGATTTTGGTTTCTTTGATGACGCACCAGGTGCTCCAAATGCGCATCACCCGTCGCCGCTGCCGGACGTTGCACCGACCGCAGAAGATGCATTGCCGAAATCGGTACGCAACAATGCAAAATCGGCGGCATCGGCGGCAGCTCAACCGGAAGCGGCAACCATCCGTGTTGCAATCAGCAAAGTGGACCAGCTCATTAACCTGGTTGGTGAATTGGTCATTACCCAGGCGATGCTGGCGCAAAACAGTCGGGCCCTGGATCCGGCCGTGTACCAGCAACTGCTTACCGGATTGACTGATTTAGATCGTAATACCAGAGATCTTCAAGAATCGGTCATGTCGATTCGAATGATTCCAATGTCTATCGTGTTTAGCAGGTTCCCTCGAATGTTGCGGGATTTGGCGAGCAAGCTTGGGAAAAAGGTCGAGTTTTTGACACAGGGTGAGGCGACAGAACTGGATAAGGGCTTGGTTGAAAAAATCACCGACCCGCTCACCCACTTGGTTCGAAACAGCTGTGATCATGGCATCGAGATGCCAGCAGATCGCGTGCGTGCTGGAAAGCCGGAAAGCGGCACCATTACGTTGTCTGCGGCGCATCAAGGTGGTTCCATCGTGATTGAGGTACGTGATGATGGGAAGGGAATGTCTCGTGAAAGGATTTTGAGCAAGGCGCGTGAGCGCGGACTTGAAGTGTCTGATCAGATGACTGACGCTGAGGTTTGGCAACTCATTTTTGCCCCTGGATTCTCAACTGCTGAAGTGGTGACCGATGTGTCGGGACGCGGTGTTGGTATGGATGTCGTCAAGCGTAATATTACGGCATTGAATGGAACGGTTGAAATTGAATCGACCGAGGGCTATGGCATGAAGGTGGCAGTCCGTCTGCCACTCACCTTGGCGATTATGGATGGTATGTCGGTCGGTGTCGGCAATGAGGTTTATATATTGCCACTGTCTTCTGTTGTGGAGTCATTCCAGGTTAAGGCAGATGCGGTAAGTACAGTGGGTCAGGGGGCACAGCTTGTGAAAGTCCGCGATGAATATATGCCAGTTATTGAGTTGGAAAAGGTATTTCAGATTCCTCGCTTTGATACCGAAAAAACAAGTGACATTATGGTGGTTATAGAAGCTGAAGGCAGCAGAGTGGTATTGCTTGTCGATGAACTATTGGGGCAACAGCAGGTTGTTGTCAAGAATCTGGAATCTAATTATCGTAAGGTTCCCAATGTGTCTGGTGCTACTATTTTGGGTGATGGAAAGGTCGCACTTATTCTTGATACGGGTGCTTTGGTTCGTCGCTCACGACATTAAGTTAATCTATCTCACTAGAAGACGAAGGTAATCATCATGGAAAAGACGAGTGAAACAGGAATGGCTGCTACCCGTGAATATCTGACATTTCGATTGGATCGCGAGGAGTATGGAATTGATATATTGAAGGTACAGGAAATTCGCGGTTACGAACCTCCAACACGTATCGCCAACGCACCGTCTTTCATTAAAGGAGTTGTCAATCTTCGTGGCACTATTGTTCCTATTGTGGATATGCGGCTTAAATTTAATTGTGCCAATGCTGTTTACGATTCCTTTACTGTAGTGATTATTCTTAACTTGAGGCAGCGTATTGTTGGCATCGTCGTGGATTCTGTGAGTGATGTGATGGGCTTGACGCCAGAGAACTTGCGGGCTGCGCCAGATATTGAAAGTATTATTGATGCCGATGCTGTATTGGGATTAGGTTCACTTGGCGATAGAATGCTCATTCTGCTGGATATTGAGAAATTGATGTCTGGGGTTGATATGGGTTTGGTGACAGAGGTTTGCTGATATTTTCTTTCAATGTCCACCGTTCCATTGAAAAGGGGTGATTATCCTCAGGGTGGCTCTGACATGCAAGGCAGAGAGTTTATTTGGACGGATGCTGATTTCGTCAGGATTCAGGATTTGATCTATAAGCGAGCCGGAATTAGCCTGCACGATGGCAAGCACGCGATGGTCTATAGCCGACTTTCGAGAAGACTTAGAGAAACTGGACATAAAAGTTTCAAGGAATATTTAAGTTGGTTGGAGAGTCATAATGGGGACGAGTGGCAGGAGTTTATCAATGCATTGACAACAAACCTGACCTCTTTTTTTCGTGAAATGCACCATTTTCAACTTCTTCATGACTATTTAGTCGAGAACAAATCAAGAAATGGATGGCGCATATGGTGCAGTGCATCCTCAACTGGGGAAGAACCTTATTCAATCCTGATGACTGTTAGTGAAGCTTTGAAGACTGGTTCAAAATTTTCTCTGATTGCGAGTGATATAGATTCGAAGGTTCTTGCTACTGCGTCGAATGGCATCTATCGTGTCGATGACTTAAAAAATGTCAGTGAAGCTCAGCTAAGGCGTTTTTTTCTTCGCGGCAAGGCGATAAATAATGGAATGTTAAAAGTTAAACCGGAATTTAAGGATGTAGTTAAATTCATGGTTATAAATCTTGTTAATGGCGAGTGGCCGTTCAAGGAACCTTTTGACGTTGTTTTTTGCAGGAATGTAATGATTTACTTTGATGCAGCGACACAACGCCAGGTGCTCGAGCGTATTTATCGTGTGATGTCGCCCGGGGGACTGTTGTTTGTGGGTCATGCGGAAAACTTCAGTGAATCCCGCGATCTATTTGTATTGAAAGGCAAAACCGTCTATGAGAGAACGTGAGCGTGGCAATGAATTGCTGTTGGTGCAGAAATGCAGACTAACTTGCGGCGGATGAACAACGCATGAGTGTGCCATCGTCCAGCCTTAGGACATCAGCGGTCACCCTGGATGTGGTTCAGCCACCCAAAGGAAAAGTCAGTGATCTGACCATGTCTCGACTCGATCGACTCAAATTGATGCCTAAAAGTGCTGGCGAAGCATCTTTTTTCTATCGTGATCATCAGTTTCAATATGAAGCTGTCAAAGTCCTTCCAGGAGAGTACTTTGTGGCGGTGGACGACATCATGATCATGACGGTACTTGGTTCCTGCATTGCGGCTTGCATCTGGGACTCGAAGGCCAGGGCCGGCGGTATGAATCATTTCATGTTGCCTGAGGGAGATGGATTGGAAGGCGGGGGGCGCTATGGTTCTTACGCCATGGAGTTGCTGATCAACAAGCTTTTGAAGGTTGGGGCGCGACGCGAGTCGATGCAGGCGAAAGTTTTTGGCGGTGCTCAGGTCATGGCGGGACTCACTGCGATGAACGTCGGGGAAAGAAATACCGAGTTCGTTCTCGACTATTTGTCAACGGAGAGAATACCGGTCGTTTCTCAGGATGTGCTCGACATCCATCCTCGAAAAGTCTGTTTCTTTCCAACCTCTGGCAAGGCCTTGGTCAAGCGACTTGCGCATGCTCATCCGGAAAGCTTGGTGATCGAGGAGCGCAAGGGAAATGCGATTACTGTTGTCAAGTCAACTTCAGGTGGCTCGGTGGATTTGTTTTGAGGATGGTTGATTTGAAGAAGATACGCGTACTGGTCGTCGATGATTCTGCAGTTGTGCGGGGGATGCTCAAAGAAATCATCAATCACCAATCGGACATGGAGTGTGTTGGCGCAGCCTGTGATCCGCTGGTCGCCCGTGAGATGATTCGCGAGCTGAGTCCGGATGTGATCACGCTGGATGTCGAGATGCCCAGGATGGACGGCCTGGATTTTTTAGAGCGATTGATGCGGTTGCGACCGATGCCAGTCGTGATGGTCTCCACGCTGACATCGCATGGTGCTGATGTCACTATGAGAGCGCTTGAGTTGGGTGCTGTTGACTTTGTCACGAAACCAAGGGGTGATGCTACTGGTGGGTTAGGCATGCTGGCCTCACAAATTGTCGAAAAGTTGAGGATTGCTGCCACAGCGCAGACGAAGCGACTGCAGAATGCCAGTGGGGTTGATCCCTCGAAAATTGTCAGATCAAGTGATCGCCGGGTGCAAACAGGATTTTCTTCCAAGGATTTGATTTTCATTGGTGCTTCCACTGGCGGTACTGAAGCGATCAAAGAAGTCTTGATCAATTTGCCGGAGAATTTCCCAGGGATAGCGATAACGCAACATATGCCACATGGCTTCACTTCGAGTTTTGCTACAAGGTTGAACAGTCTGTGTCAGATCAGGGTTCAAGAAGCGGTTGACGGCGAACGTCTATTGCCGGGTCATGCCTACATTGCGCCGGGTGGGAGGCAATTTAGCGTCGGTCGAAGTCGTGATGGCTACTGTGCTGTCGTGGATGATGGCGAACCGGTCAATCGTCATAAGCCCTCGGTTGAGGTTCTGTTTAAGTCGGCCGCCAAGGTGGTTGGTGCGAATGCCTATGGCGTGATGTTGACTGGCATGGGTGACGACGGTGCCCAGGCGATGCGTGAGATGAAAGACGCCGGGAGCTACAACCTGGTTCAGGACGAGAGTTCTTGCGTTGTTTTTGGTATGCCACGCGAGGCCATCCGTCGAGGCGCTGCGCATGAGGTTTTACCCTTGGCAGAGATTGCAGATGCGCTCATACAAAAAGTGTTCCATCGCCGAAGTGAGTTGCTTGGTCGATCTTGATCTGCCCGTCAGGTTCAAGATGGTCGGTGATGTGGATCAAAACGCCAGCGGGATCACTCAGCAATTGACGCAGCGTTTTTTGACCGTTGAACCTTGATCACCGCAGGGGCGCGGCGCAGGCTTTTGAACACGGCATCGAGTTGAGTGACATCGCGCAGGCTGATGACAAAGCGGATGTCCATCGCACCCAGGGGTGATTCATCTGTTAGGTCAACGTGGGTGATATCGGCCTCTGCTGCTGCCAAGGCACTGGCGACCCGCGCCAGCACACCTTTGCCATTATTGACCGTCACCACAATACCCGTCTCGAAGGTGCGCACGGGCTCATCAGACCATTCCACGCTGATAAAGCGCTCGCTGTCCTTGTATTGCAGTTTTTTGGCGACCTGGCAATCTGCCGCGTGAACGGTGAGACCCTCACCGCGACCCAGGTAGCCCACGATGTTGTCACCAGGTATCGGGCGGCAACAAGTGGCAAAACGCACCGAGGTGCTTTCGCTGCCATCAATGCAAACCCCACCCTGCGCCACGTTTTCACTGGCACCAAAGCGCTCGCGCGTGATGAGCAGGGCATCGGGCTTTTCGCCGCTGTCGGCGAGCAATTTGGCCAGCCGTTTGGCCACCATGCTGGCGATGCGCTTGCCCAAGCCGATGTCGGTCATCAGCTCAGACCTTGTCTTGTTGCCACTGAAACGCAGCAGTTTGTCCCAAATGGGTTGGTAACTGGCTGTTTCAGCGGGCAGGTTTTCAATGCCTTCGGCGCGCAACGCCTGCACCAGCATTTTTTCGCCCAGACTCATCGACTCGGATTGCTCCAGCGACTTCATATGCTGACGAATTTTTGAGCGCGCGCGCGCGGTACGGACAAAGCCCAGCCAGGCCGGGTTCGGGCTGGCATCGGCACTGGTGATGACCTCGATCACGTCGCCATTCTTGACCTCGGTGCGCAGCGGTACCAACTCGTTGTTGATCTTGGCAGACACCGCATGGTCGCCGAGCTTGCTGTGAATGGCATACGCAAAATCGACCACCGTGGCGCTGCGTGGCATGGCCATGATCTGGCTTTTTGGCGTGAAGACATACACCGCATCGGGAAACAGATCGACCTTGACGTGGTCCCAAAACTCGGCGGCATCGCGCGTCTCGTCCTGGATGTCGAGCAGCGATTGCAACCACTTGGAACCCATCCGGTCGCTGCGGCTGATGTCGCCCTGATCGGCTTCCTTGTAGAGCCAGTGTGCCGCGACACCGGTTTCAGCCACCAGGTGCATGGCTTCGGTGCGAATCTGAAACTCGACATTCACACCAGAGGGCCCCACCAGCGTGGTGTGCAGCGATTGGTAGCCATTGATCTTGCTGATGGCGATGTGGTCCTTGAACTTGCCCGGCACCGGTTTGTACAACTGGTGCAGCAAACCCAGTGCCGTGTAGCAGTCAATCAAATGCGGCACGATGACGCGAAACCCGTAGATGTCGGTGACCTGGGCAAAGCTCAGGTTCTTTTCGATCATCTTGGCGTAAATCGAAAACAGCGTTTTTTCTCGCCCGGCAATCTTGACGGACATGCCAAAGTTTGAGAACACATTTTCCAGGTCGGCCTTGACCTTGCCAATCAGGTCGCGGCGCTTGCCGCGGGCCTTCACTACCGCCTTGGCCAGCACGGCATAGCGCCACGGCCGCAAGTGGCGCAGCGACAAGTCCTGCAATTCACGGTAAGTCTGGTTCAAGCCCAGGCGGTGCGCAATCGGCGCGTAAATATCCAGTGTTTCAGAGGCAATGCGCTGCCACTTCTGCCGTGGTGCGTTGGACAGGGTGCGCATGTTGTGGGTGCGATCTGCCAATTTGATCAAAATGACGCGCACGTCACGCGCCATGGCCAGCAGCATCTTGCGAAACGACTCGGCCTGATTTTCTTCGCGTGTATTGAAGTGCAGCTTTTCCAGCTTGGTGAGCCCGTCAACCAGTTCGGCAACCTGCGAGCCAAAGCGTTCAATCAGGTCGCCTTTGGTGATGCCACAGTCTTCCATGGCATCGTGCAGCAAGGCGGCCATCAACGCTTGTGCATCGAGTTTCCAGTCGGCGCACTGTGCAGCCACGGCAATCGGATGGGTGATGTAAGGCTCGCCGCTGTTTCGCAACTGCCCCAGATGGGCCTCATCGGCAAAGCGATAGGCCTGGCGCACACTGGCTAAATCGGCAGGACTCAGGTAATCAAGTTTGCCCGTCAGTACAGCAAAACTTGCAGCAACCGCATTCGCCCCTGCCGAACCCGCTGCTTTGGGGGTTGGCAACACAGGGGGTGCAGATTCGGCTAAGGTTGCAGGCATGCTCATGGTCCGAATATAGCGCACCCGATGGCTTTGCCGAGTGGCTATAAAAAAAGCACCGCAAGCGGTGCTTTCATCATTTGAGCCGGCACAACCGGCAGCCGGAAGCGGGTGTCAGAGAGGCACCTTTTTCAGCATTTCGATACCGATCTTGCCGGCTGCAATTTCGCGCAGCGCGGTCACGCCGGGCTTGTTTTTGCTATCTACTTTGGGGCTGTGACCATGGCTGAGCATGCGCGCGCGGTAAGAGGCCGCCAGCACCAGCTGAAAGCGGTTGGGTATTTGCAGCAGGCAATCTTCAACAGTGATACGGGCCATGAGAACTCCAGAACTTAACGCGATGTAACGGGATAGGGCACAACAAAAACTAGGAAATTTTCAGTGCTTTGAAGGTGTCTGCTCTTGCGCGGGCTTGAGCGGTGTATTTGAGGCGCTGCGAATGCACAATCGTTTTGAGGTCAAAAACTGCGCGGTCAAAGACTTCATTGATTATAACGAAGTCAAACTGATGAACTTGCGCCATCTCGGTGGCGGCGTTTTGCAGCCTGACCTCGATCACCTGCGGCGTGTCTTCGCCGCGGCGCTCCAGCCGCGAGCGCAGTTCGTCCCAACTTGGTGGCAGGATGAAAATCGTCACAGCATTGGCAAACACCTGTTTGATCTGCAAGGCCCCCTGAAAGTCGATTTCAAGGATCACGTCGGCACCCTGCGCCATGCGCTCTTCAATGGCTTTCTTCGAGGTACCGTAGCGGTGGTTATGCACATGCGCCCACTCGACAAAGCCATTGGCCTGCACCATGGCATCAAACTCCGGCTCGGACACAAAAAAATACTCGCGGCCATGCTTTTCCTGCCCACGCGGGGCCCGCGTGGTGTGTGACACCGAGGGCTGCACATGCGAGTCAATCTCCAGTAGCGCCTTGACCAGGCTGGATTTTCCTGCGCCGCTGGGCGCCGCCACCACAAACAAATTACCTGGGTACTCCATGGTTGACAACCTTTGTTGAAAGGGCAGCACGCCCGATTATTCGATGTTTTGCACCTGTTCACGCATTTGCTCGATCAGCACCTTCATGTCCACCGAAATGCGTGTCAGCTCCAGTGCTGCAGATTTTGAACCCAGCGTGTTGGCTTCGCGGTGCAGTTCCTGAATCAGAAAATCGAGACGTTTGCCGATTTCGCCACCTTTCGTCACCAGACGTTCCAGCTCGTCAAGGTGCGAGTCCAGCCGGGTCAATTCTTCAGCCACGTCAATGCGGATGGCAAACGCCGTGGCCTCGGCCAGGGCGCGGTCGTGCGCCATCTCAGGCATGGCGCTGCCATCGGCAAGCGCCATGGCATCGGCCCAGCGGTCCATGAAACGCTGGCGCTGCTGTGCCACCAGCTGCGGAATCAGCGGTGCCGCTTGCGCGCACAAGGCGCGCAGCTGGGCAATCCGGTCTAGCAGCATCAGCGCCAGCCGGGCACCCTCGCGCTCGCGTGCCGACAGCAAGGCTTGCAGTGCCGAATCAGCAAGCGCCAGCAGCGCGGGTTGCCAGTCATTTCGGGTCGGCTGGTCGGCTGTCCCCAGTGCGATGACCTCTGCCACGCTCAGGGGTCGGGCATCGGGTAACCAGGCCCGGACGTTGTCCTGAATCGCGTTGAGCCGCTGCAGCAACCTGGTGGATGGCTCAGTCACTGCCGACGGGGTGTTGCTTTCAATGGAGGCGCGCAACTCGACCTTGCCGCGTTTGAGTTGCGCCGTGAGTTTCTCGCGCAACTGCGGCTCCAGGGCGCGCAGTTCATCGGGTAGCCGCAGCGACAAGTCGAGAAAGCGGCTGTTGACGGAGCGGATTTCCAGGCCCAATTGGCTGGTAGTTGCGCTTTTGGGGTCGCCTTCGGCGGGAGTGTGGGCGCTGCCGTGCTGGGCACTGGCATAGCCGGTCATGCTGTAAACTGACATTGGGCGTTTTCGCAGTGAAATGAATTCGAGAATAACCCGGTTCTGATCCCGCTTGAAGCGGTTCCCATGAAAATATGTCCAAGCCAAAGCCTTCGCCACTTCCTCCAGACACCTTGATCGGTGGTTATCGCGTGATACGCAAGGTGGCTGCGGGCGGTTTTGGTGTGGTTTATCTGGCCGTCGATGCGGCGGGTCAGCAAGTCGCCATCAAGGAATATTTGCCGGCTTCGCTGGCCACCCGCGAGCCCACCGCGCTGTCGCCGCAGGTGCCGCCCGAAAAACTCTCGCTGTATCGGCTGGGCCTGAAAAGTTTTTTTGAAGAAGGGCGCTCGCTGGCGCAGATTTCGCACCCGTCGGTGGTCAGCGTGATGAATTTTTTCCGTGAAAACGACACGGTTTACATGGTCATGAATTACCTGGAGGGGGCCAGCCTGCAAGAGTTCATCATCATCGCGCGTGACCTCAAACAGGCCAAAGTATTCCGCGAATCGACCATCCGGTCGCTGATTGACGAAGTATTGCGCGGCCTGCGCATTGTTCATCAGCACAAAATGCTGCACCTCGACATCAAGCCGGCCAACATCTTCATCACCGATGACAACAAGGCGGTGCTGATTGATTTTGGTGCCGCCCGCGAGGTACTCAGCAAGGAAGGCAACTTCATCCGCCCGATGTACACCCCCGGCTTTGCCGCCCCCGAGATGTACCGTCGTGACGGCAGCATGGGCCCGTGGACCGACATTTACGCCATTGGTGCCTGCATGTACGCCTGCATGCAAGGCTATCCGCCCAACGAGGCCCCGCAGCGCACCCCCAACGATCGCATGGCCGTTGTGCTTAAGCGCCTGCAGGGTGTGTATTCCGACAACCTGATTGAAATCGTGCAGTGGTGCATGGCACTTGACCCATTGGCGCGGCCGCAATCGGTGTTTGCGCTGCAAAAGGAGCTCAATCGCATCGGCGAGCGGCGTTATACCCGTCTCAAACTCGGCGAAAAGGTCCGCCTGCAGTTCGACAACATGGTGGAGGGCACCAAAAAGACGGTACTCAAGGCCACCGACATAAGTCGCAAGACCCCATGAAGTTTTCGGTGTTTCAGGTTAGCCGCAAAGGTGGACGGGCGCAAAACGAAGACCGCATGGGCTACTGTTATACCCGGGATGCTGCGGTGTTCATTCTGGCCGATGGCATGGGCGGGCATCCTGAGGGCGAAGTGGCCGCTCAGTTGGCGATGCGCACCGTGGCGGATTATTTTCTTGACAAAGCCCAGCCCGAACTGACGGATGTGACGGCCTTTTTGGCCGAAGCACTGTTGGCGGCACACCGGCAGATCTTGCGCTATGGCATTGACCGGGGCATGCTTGACTGTCCCAGAACCACGCTGGTCATTGCCGTCGTGCAAGCCGGGCAGGTGAGCTGGACGCACTGTGGCGACTCGCGCTTTTACCTGGTGCGCGGCGGCACACTGGTCACACGCACGCGTGACCATTCGTTGATCGAGCAACATCTGGCCATGCCGCCCGAGGCGCGTGGTACCAAGCGAATCAACCGCAACGTGCTCTATACCTGCCTGGGTTCTCCGGCCCGACCCATGTTCAAGCCAGAGGGCCCAGTGACGCTGCTGCAAGGGGACCGGGTGATGCTGTGTTCGGATGGCTTATGGTCCACGGTGCCCGAGAAAGATATTTTGTTCGATTTGAGTCACAAACCGGTAGCCGCCGCCGTGCCTGATCTGGTGGAGTCGGCATTGCGGCTCGGTGGTGCCGCCTCTGACAATGTCACTTGCGTGGCTTTTGAATGGGAAACCCCGAACGGTTTTGATACCACGCGACGCGCACCGACTAACCGTGCCGCTGAGCCCGCGACGACTTTTGCATCAACCCTGGTGGCAGATTCGCGTGACCCTGCGGCAGATGAGTTTGACGATACCGCGATCGAGCGGTCGATCGAAGAAATCAACGCGGCCATCCGTCGTTCGGCGGCGCGTAAACGCTAATTCATATTTTTCAAGGAACAACTTATGACCGGATTTTTGCGCTCTGACGGGCGCGCTGTGGATGCCTTGCGCGCGGTGCGCATCCAGCGCCACTACACCCTGCACGCCGAGGGTTCGGTATTGATCGCGTTTGGAAATACTCAGGTGCTGTGCACTGCGTCGGTCGAAGAAAAGGTGCCTGGCCACAAAAAAGGCAGTGGCGAAGGCTGGGTCACCGCCGAATACGGCATGCTGCCGCGCGCCACCCACACCCGCAGCGACCGCGAGGCCGCACGTGGCAAGCAGTCGGGCCGCACGCAGGAAATCCAGCGCCTGATTGGCCGTGCCCTGCGCAGCGTGTTTGACTTGAAGCTGTTGGGCGAGCGCACTATTCAGCTCGATTGCGATGTACTGCAAGCCGATGGTGGCACCCGCACGGCTGCCATTACCGGCGCATTTGTGGCGGCGCAAGATGCGGTGAACTGGCTGCTGGCCCAGGGTAAGTTGGTGCAGTCGCCGATCAAGGATCAGGTGGCGGCCGTTTCGGTGGGCATGGTGCAGGGCGCGCCGCTGCTCGACCTGGACTACGCAGAGGACTCCGCGTGCGACACCGACATGAACGTGGTGATGACCGGTGCCGGCCATTTTGTGGAAGTGCAGGGCACCGCTGAAGGCGCGGCCTTTACCCGCGCCGAGATGGATGCGCTGCTGGCGCTGGCCGACCAAGGCATCCGCGAACTGCTGCAGCTGCAGCAGCAGTCACTTGTAAATAAATAGCTGGTAGCGCAAGCTGCATAAGCGCTAGAGGCCTATTTCTCATGAAAATTGTATTGGCATCCAACAACCCCGGCAAACTGGCTGAATTGCAGGCGATGTTTGCCCCGCTGGGTTTCGAGCTGGTGACACAGGCCAGCCTGGGCATTCCCGAGGCCGAAGAGCCGCACCACACCTTTCTGGAAAATGCGCTGGCCAAGGCGCGCCACGCCGCACAACTGAGCGGTTTGCCTGCGGTGGCCGACGATGCCGGTTTGTGTGTGGATGCATTTGGCGGCTTGCCCGGTGTCGATACAGCTTTCTATGCGACCCGATTTGGCTACGCCAAAAGCGATGACAACAACGTGCGCGCTCTGCTGGAGCAGATGGCCGACATTGACAACCGGCGTGCCGCCATGGTCAGCACGCTGGTGGCGCTGCGTCATGGTGACGATCCTGAGCCACTGGTAGCCGTTGGACGGGTGGTGGGTGAAATTGCCCGCGAGCGGCTAGGTAGCAATGGTTTTGGGTTTGACCCGGTGATGTTCATCCCCGAGTTTGGCCAGACCTTTGCGCAGCTACCGGTTGCGGTGAAAAATGCCAACAGCCATCGGGGGCGGGCGGCGGCGGCGATGGTGGCGTTGATGCGCGAGCGTTGGTTGTGACGCTTGCTGTCAGGCTACGGCTACTGGGCCAACCCGCGAGGCGGTGCCTTTGGGCGGCTGCCTCATACTGGGGTACCAGAAATCGGCAGCCTCCCAAAGGCACCGCCTCGCTAGACGCCTGTGTTCAACCGCCACCATGATTCCCATCCAGCCTGATTCACTTGTGCCCGAGGTGTTGATGCCGCAGCACGACATCGCGTACTACATGCGCCCGGGCACGCTGCAACTTGGCAGCCTGCCGCCGTTGTCGCTGTACATCCACCTGCCCTGGTGTCTGAAAAAATGCCCGTACTGCGACTTCAACTCGCATGAAATGCGCTCCGCCGAGCTGCCCGAGCAACGCTACCTGGATGCGCTGATGGCCGACCTGGAATCGGCGCTACCGCTGATCTGGGGACGCAGTGTGCAGACCATTTTTATCGGTGGTGGCACGCCCAGCCTGTTTTCTCCACAGGCCATTGACCAGCTCCTCTCTGGTTTGCGGGCGCGCTTGCGATTGGCTGCGAATGCCGAAATCACCCTGGAGGCCAACCCTGGCACTTTTGAGAAAGACCGCTTCAGGGCGTATCGGTCGGCCGGTGTGACGCGTTTATCGGTGGGCATACAGAGCTTTGACGATGTTCTTCTTCAGACCTTGGGTCGTGTGCATAATCGGGCTCAAGCGCTTGATGCACTTGCCGAGGCAGCTACAGTTTTCGACACCTTTAATCTGGACCTGATGTACGCGCTGCCGGGCCAGACGCTGGCGCAGCTGCGCACCGAAGTGGACACCGCGCTGTCGTTTGCGCCCGGGCATTTGTCCATCTACCACCTGACCATTGAACCCAATACCGTGTTTGCCAAATACCCGCCGGCGCCGGTGGACGACGATCTGGCGGCCGATATGCTGGACCTACTGACCGAGCGCACCGCCGGTGCCGGTTTGCAGCGCTACGAGGTCTCGGCCTACGCGCAAGCCGGCCACGTCTGCCAGCACAACCTGAACTACTGGCAGTTTGGCGACTATCTGGGCATTGGCGCCGGGGCGCACAGCAAGCTCAGCTTTGCCCACCGGGTGGTGCGCCAGGTGCGCCTGCGCGAGCCCAGCCGCTACATGACACAGGCGCTGGCTGGCAACGCGCTGGCGCAGGCGCATGAGATCAGTCGCACTGATCTGCCGTTTGAGTTCATGCTGAACGCCACCCGACTCGCCGGCGGGTTTGAGCTGGCGTTGTTTGTAGAGCGCACCGGACTGCCCATGACCGTCATCGCGCAGGCACTGGAAGCCGCCGAGCAGCAGGGGCTGATGACGCGCGACTTGCAGTGGATCCGGCCAACGGTGCGTGGCTTTGATTTTTTAAACGACTTGCAATCCTTGTTTTTGCCAAATACCGCCTGATGCGGTAAAAGCAGGGCCTGATCGCGCGGGACGGTGTGGCACCAGGCCAGCAGCCCCAGCGGATCGACACAAAGGAGCAGCTGAGCATGTTTTCTGTTTATGGCACATCCGGACGACTGTTTCGTGGAACGCTGGAGCAACTGCGCCAGGTGGGTGGCGTCGGGGCCCTGGAGCGTACCCACAATGTTCGGGCGGTGGGGCGAGAAGGTCGCGATCTGCTTGCCGAATCACAAGGTGCCCTGACCGAGGCGCTGAGCCTGCCCAGCGCCCACGATGACAGCCAGCGCAGCAGCGCGCTGGCAGCCTACACCGAAACCAGTGCACCCCGCCTGCCACGTCATCCCCTGCGCACGGTGCGCGATCTGATGAGCACGCCCATCATTACCCTGCCCGATACCGCCAGCGTGCTACAGGCGTGGCATTTGCTGCACGACCAAAACGTTGGTCAGGCACCCGTGGTCGATGCTGCGGGGCATCTGGTGGGTCTGCTGACGCGGGCAGATTTGCTCAAACCCGAGCGCCTGCCCACGCCCGACAGTCACGCGCTGGTTTGGCACGCGCTAATGCAGCAAAACGTCACCACCATCATGCTGACGCCAGTGCCAGGCGTGGCTGCTGATTCGGACATTCGCCGTGTGGCCGGTGTGTTGCTTGACACCGGCCTGCCAGGTTTGCCGGTGGTGGATGAGCAGGGTGTGGTGACCGGTTTCATTTCGCGCTCGGATATCTTGCGCGCGGTGGTGACCGATCCGCCGCTGGATTTGTGGGGCTGATGCGCCGGCGTTTACGCGCTACGCATCACGTCAGGTGCTAACGGCAACGGCGGCGGGCTTGGCAGGTTTGACGTCGGTACGCAGCGTCAACCCGCCGGCCTGGCGTTTTTGCTCGCCCAATGCGGCGCGGGTGATATGGGTGCTGTAGCGGCTGCGAAGCTCATGCACCCGCTCGGTCAGGTCGTGCGTTTCGGTCATCTTGTCGGCATAGCGGTGCAACACCAGGTACGCGGTCTCGATCAATTTGCCGCTCAAAGTGCGGCTACCATGGTCGATCAGGTCCTTGACCGCCGCTTTGGGGTCACCTCGCATGCTCAGCGACATGGCGTTTTCAGCGAGTTTGAGGACTTGTGCATGCGCTGCGCGAATGCGCTCAGCGTACGGCGGATGCGTGCTTGCGGCACCCGCCAGCAGCTCTGACAGGGCGCGGGTTCCGGCAAACCGCAGGCCCAGGGCATCAATGATGGCATCGACTTCATCAAGCACCACGGCCTTGTCAGCCAGTTGCGCCAGCAGAGCGGTCAGGTTGGAGGCAGATTCGTAGTCGAACTCAGCCTCTTTGATCTGCCCGCAAAGCTCACGCACCACGCCAATGACCTGGGCGTACAGGCGTTGGTCAATCAGACTCAGCGCCTCCACAATGCCAGCCAGCCGCTGATGTCTGGCGCTGTCGGGATTGCGCTCGATCAGTCGGGCGAAGTCGTCACGGCAACGCTGCAGGCCCTTGTGGTCGGCAGTTTCCAGCCGCACAAACGCCAGTAGCACCAGCGTCTGGCAGTCAAACATTTTCGAGTCCAGGCCCAGCCGGGTGGTGCGGTCAAGCATTTGTTCAGCCTGCTTGCGGTCGCCCGAGTAGTAGCACATCATGCCCAGGTTTTGCAGCCGGGTAATCGACGATGGTGTGAGCGCGCTGGCCATTTTGTAAGTGGCCAGCGCGGCCTCGAACTTGCCTTGCTCAAACTGGGCGCGGCCCATCACGTCGTAGGCATCGGTGTAGCTCGGGTCTTCGCTGATGAGGTTCTCAAGCGTGCTGACCGCCTTGGCGGTCTGGCCTTCGTCAAGAAGGGCGCGCGCCACGCCGAGCTTGGCCCACGGCAGTGTCTTGGCATCCACCACCGCCTGATACAGCTTTTGCGCCTGGTCATGCTTGCCGATGCGCAAAAACAGCTCGGCCCCAACGCGTGCCGCGTACAACCAGAACTTGCCGCGCGTGGCAAAGCGGTGCAGGCACAGGTTGGCAGCGACCTCGAAGTCCTGTGCCTCAATGGCGGTAAAAATATCCAGCAACGAGGCTTTACGGATGCGCGCCTGGCGCAGCCGCTCACCCAGCTGGGTGGCTTTGTGGGGCTTGAGCAGGTAGCCGTCCAGCGCGGATTCGGCAGCCTCGGCCACCTTGGCGTAGGTGGCTTCGCCAGTGACCATGATGAACACAGTGGAAAACGGCAGCAACTGGTTGCGCCGCAGGTCGTCGAGCAAATCCTGTCCCGAACTGGACTCACCAGCAAAATGCAGCTCGCACAACACCACGTCAAATTTGCGGTATTCAAGTTGCCGGCGTGCATCGGCAATGCGCGCGCATTGCACTACGCCTCCCATGCCGAAATCGCGCAACTGCGACACCAGAATCGAGCGCGATGTCGGGTTGCCGTCGATCACCAGTGCGGTGCTGGTGGACAGGTCATCTTCAAGCATGGCCATTTGCGCGCGGGTGATACCGCTTGCGGCTGTTCACGGGGTAGCTCCTGTTGGTCCTTGTTTTAGTCTCGCAATGTAGCACCGGGCAGCGTGCCGCAGCGGCATGGCCGCAAGAATATTGTGATGCAGCGGTTCAGGTCAGCAGGCCCCGGGTGGTGATGAAGCTGACCACGGCATCGAGCCCGTCGAGGGTTTTCAGGTTGGTCATGACAAACGGCTTGAGCCCCTTGGCGGTCGTGCGCATGCGGATGGTGTCGGCACGCATCACCGCCAGATCAGCCCCGACATAGGGCGCAAGATCCGTCTTGTTGATGACAAACAGGTCGCTTTTGGTGATGCCGGGGCCGCCCTTACGCGGAATCTTCTCGCCAGCGGCCACGTCGATGACGTAAATCGTCAGGTCAGAGAGTTCCGGGCTGAAGGTGGCGGCCAAGTTGTCGCCACCGCTCTCGATGAACACGATGTCGGCATCGGGAAAATCCACCAGCATGCGGTCGATGGCTTCCAGATTGATGGAGGCATCTTCGCGAATGGCGGTGTGTGGGCAGCCGCCGGTCTCTACGCCCATGATGCGCTCGGGCGGCAGCGCGCCGCTCACCGTCAGCAGGCGTTGGTCTTCCTTGGTGTAGATGTCGTTGGTGATGGCCACCAGGTCGTATTGGGTGCGCATGGCTTTGCACAGCATCTCCAGCAAGGTGGTTTTGCCGGAGCCGACGGGGCCGCCAATGCCGACGCGCAAGGGGGGCAGCGGTTTGGTGCGGTTTTTGATATGGTGCAAGGGTGTGTTCATGGTTCGGTTGTCAATATGAAAAATATAGCTTCCAGCGCTTTATGTATAAGGGCTAGGACCTGAAAAGTCTTGAATATTGCATTTCGTGCTGACTGCTGAGGATGGCCAGCATCGGCGAGAAGGCCTGGCGTTGGTCATCGCCCAGCGTCATGGCGTAGTCCACGGCATCGGGTATGGCGGCTGCCAGCGCCGACAAAATGCGCTGTCCGGCGCTCTGGCCCAGCGGCACCGCCTTGATGGCCGCCTGCATCATGTTTTCGGCCCAGCCAAAGGCATAGGTGAGCAGGCAATCGCGTAATGACGCACCGGTGCTGCTGGCGGCCAGCGCAAACGCCAGCGGGTAAGTGGGCAGTTGCTGCGCCAGCAGATTGATTTGTGCCGGCTGCGCGGTGGTGTGGTTGCGCAGCCATTCCAGCAGGCTGCGGCCCATTTGCTCGGTCTGCGCGCGCAGTTCGCTGCTCTCGCGCGTGGCCAGCACCCAGGCGTTGAGCTGGCCAATGTGAACTGCGTCCTGTGCTTGCCAGGCTGGAATCGCTTGCGCAATCACCGCCAGGTCAGCCCGCGCCAGACTCGCATGGAGTTGCTCGACGAGCCAGTTTTCTGCTTCAGTTTCTGTAGCTACTAGCGCATTATCCACGGCAGCTTCAAGGCATTCTGAGTAGGAAAATCCGCCCACCGGCAAAGCCGGCGAAGCGAGCCACATCAGTTGCAGCAGGCTGCTCGCGTTCATGCTCAATGGGCATGCCCGCAGCCCGGCCCATGCACCTGTGCGGGTTCGTCATCGTGACTGTGCCGATGCCCGCCAAAGTGCCCGCCGGTGGCATACGCGCCGTTTTCTGGCTCAAACGGCTCGCATACTTCCGTCACGACCAAATGCATGGCACGCAGCATGTCGGCCAGCACATGGTCTGGCTCTATTTTCAGGTGATCTGGCTGCAATTCAATCGGCACATGCCGGTTACCCAGGTGATACGCTGCGCGGATCAAATCAAACGCGCTGCCGTGTTGTGCGCAGTGCGTAATCTTCAGCACCGTCTGCGCGGCGGCCAGCACCCGGATCAGCGCGCCGTCTTGCGCCACCAGCACATCGCCACCACGCGCCACGGTGCCGCGCGGCAGAAAGATGCCGAGTTGGCGGCCCATTGAGTCGGTCGCTTCAAAGCGGCTTTTCTGGCGCACGTCCCAGTCGAGCTCGACCGTTGCGGCACGCTTGAGCAAAACTGCAGCGAGCCCCTGACCTTGGGCGATGAGTTTGGAAATTTGCAACATGGTGTGGTGATGGTTTGAATCGTTGGGTGAAAGAAATGGCATTCGCAGCGGCATGCTGATAATATAACGTTTGTTATAACTTGCAGGAGATCGCCATGTCAGCACTCAAATTAACCCAAATCGGCAATTCGGTGGGCGTGATTTTGCCCAAAGAGACTTTGGCTCGGCTGAACCTGGGAAAAGGCGACAGCCTGTTTCTTTCCGATTCGGCCAACGGCATCAACCTCAGCCCCTACGATCCGG